>PVBE010124731.1_pt1 | contig 21885 bp, 37 predicted proteins | sample 1631181 | NCBI WGS metagenome assembly PVBE01 (sample SAMN08397723, study PRJNA350692) | Marine metagenome, whole genome shotgun sequencing project. | isolation source: water | place: Pacific Ocean | collected 2012-04 | reverse complement strand
TGAGCTTTAATCATATTTTCTTGCACCTTACTTAAACTGAATTGTTGGCTAGCCTTGAGCGGGGAAATCTTCTTCGTTTCTTGGGGCGTCGATACTCCCGGCGGCCTACCGTTTGGCTTGGGAAGGTCTTTCTTGTTCTGCTGTTGCGGGGCCTGTTGCGGTTTAGGTTGGTTTGGTCCAGCCACCTCGTTTGGGTTATGTGGGTGCGCGCCCGCGCCAATTAGTGGCTCATAGAATCCCTTCTTTTTAAGTTTGAGGAATTCCTGCTGGGACTCCACAGATTCAAGCGAGGAGGGAAGGGTTCCGGTTTTGAGGGCTTCTAGTCCTTCCTCGGCGGTAAGAACACCCAATTCAATTAGTCGAGTAAATATCCTCCCGTAAATAGTTTCGTCTCTTATATCTATATCCTCAAAAACTGCTCTAGGGAAACTCCTAAAACCCATGTCCTTAGATATTCTTTTGATTTCCGGCATTAAGAACTCGTTAATGAAGGACTCTCTGGCCTGCTTCAGTCTCTCGATGAACACCTTTACCTTGACGTTGGCGTTAGCAAACTTTTCGTCTCCACTAACGAGAATGTTGTTAAGGCCTATTTGAATATCTCTATCAACTTGCGCGTATTTCTTTGGGTCCAACAGGCCAGCGATGTCCGGTATTACAAATTCAGCTTTCGTCGTATAATCTGCAATCAAGACCCTGCCAACCGATTCGTGATCAAACAGCTTCTGCATGGCTTCTAGGTTTCTTTGATTAATCCCTCCGTCGTCTGGCTTCGTCCCCATAGTTACCAAAAGTATAGCTTGTTGCATTGTACGAGTTATGGACATATCCATTTTTCTCATTTCAATTTTCCAGTTGATATCTTCTAGCACCGGAAACCCCATGGGCACAGCAAACGGTTCATAGTCTTGTTTCTTGTAAAAAATAGCTACCGTTTTTTCCGAACTAAGTGGAAGCAAGACTTGGTTGAAACCTATGCCCTTAGACACGTCTGTTTCTGTTTTAATCTGCTTCCTTATGTCCGGATCTAAGCTTTCGACAATCTCCTTATCCTCGTCGGTTTTCGGGTGACGTAATCTTTCTAGCTCATAGTCGGTGAGAGACTTGTAGTAAGACCCAGAAACAAAAGATAACGATCCCGCTATTTGGATGTCCGCTGGATTTAGTATGATGTAACGAGACGGCAGCTTAAGTTTTGTCGCGACAGACTCGTCTCCAAAGGTTTGCGTGATCTTAGCTAAGTCGCTAGACTTGACCTTGCCATCCATTCTGTGGATAAAAACATTACCAGACCTATAGTATTCTCTGAAAAATCTATCTTGAAAACTATATAAATTAATTTTATTAAACAAAGCAGCAAAGAAGTCTTTTGATTTTTTGTTGCCTCCTGTAAAATAAATATTAGAACAAGAAAACTCGGTCATCAAGTCTATGGTGTTTCTGAATATCGCCGAATTCCAATAAGCCTTTTGACACAGAATAACGGCGTCTCTTACATCTAGGGTTGACTTGTTGCTGTACGACCCAGTGCTCCGCTGAAACGGTACGAGTCCGTTGTCTATGTTGGTGAACCTGTCTTGCCTTTCAATCGTGGCGGACTTGTTCCTTCTTGAAAGAGTTGTGTTCTTTGCGTTGGATGCGGCCCTAGCGACATGTTTCATCTCGTCGTTCGCGGCGTATGCGGCCATTCTTGGCTCGGGCGCTGGTTCTGGGCTTTTCTTTCTTGCTGGCATTTTCTTTAGAAATTACACTTTAACGTATCATTATGGGACTAAATGTAGGTGCTTTCGATTCTACTCTTAATTTTACTATATCATAGTAACACTTTGTTGCCCAACAGGCCAACATTAATGTCGTATAATTATCTTTTCTGGCCCTGCTTGGGCTGGTTGATCTTTTTAGGTGCTGAGGCAAATCAAATGTCTGCGCTCCTTTCGCTGTAGACTTCACTTCTACCAACGCGCACTGCTTTTTCGTCTGATATATCCAAGCGTCTTGCATTTCGATAAGGTCCAGTACGCTTTCGTTCGGCGTATTTTTAAGACTAATATGCTTGTTTATTTCCTTAGTAAAAGCCGCGTCGTTAGCTGTCGTTTTTGAAGCGAACCATATCCTCTTGTGATCTATGCAAGCTTGTAAGTGCTCGTTGGCTGTTCGAATGAACTTGGTGCTGAAATTTTGCTTGAATACAATTCTGCCATCTTCTCTGTTGTATTGCTTCTTTGCTTCTATCAACATCTTCTTGTAGTCTATCCCCTCTTTGTCGCTATCGAAATCAAAGAACTTTAAATTAATTCTATTTTTTGTGAATAAGTCAGATTCATTGGCGCTGTCAATAAACTGGTAACCAGCATTATCAATAATTATCATTTCAAAATTAAAGTGTGTTGTTAAGTAAAACAGGTATTTTATATGATTTTTTAAGTCGCCGCCCGCAACCGCATAACTATGAACCAAGATCCCATCTTCTGTTTCGTCGTCCACCTCTAAAACCGACATGGCAAAATAGTCAGACGTAGGACTGTTAGAAAAACTAGGGTCTATTGCTAATATGTATTTTAATCCGGGTTCACCTTTGATTTTCGTTGTCGGGTCTTCTCCGTCCGGTATGGTGCACTGGTGCATTTTTTTGGCGCTAAAATAAGAGTCTGAGCCATCTGTGAATTGAGCGCAATACTCCCTTTGGAATGACGCGGTGGATTGCCCTCCTTCTTGGGCTTCTTCGATGATAGTCTGATCTATCATTTCGGTTGGCAACGCTTCGTAGCCTAATTGTGATATGAAGTACTTCGCGTTTCCGAGCTCTTCGTTAGTTATCTTTTCCACCCAATCCTTGTATTGCCTAAACAGATTTTCAAACGTATAGCTCGCAGACGACAGCGCCACCATTTTAGAGTCATTCTCAAAAACCACCCTGTCTTCCTCCTTCATTCTGCCTTGCTCTATTAGCTTATCCTCAATTTCCCGAATCTCTATGCGTTCCTTAATATTCTGCGGTGCAACCAAAAACGGCATCAAGACGTTATTAATAATATCTTCCGGTAGAAGCAAGTACTCGTCAAGTAACAGTATGTTCGCGCGAAAACCACGAATTTTTTCACCACTTAGCGGGATAGCGGTAATAGACCCTCCGTTAATTATCCATTCGTATTGATCGTTTCGCTTAGAGGGCTTACAGCTAAAAGCTTGTTTAAGCAACTCTGCCCCCTTGGTGTTTACCATTTTTTCTATATTATTAAATATAAACCTAGCTGTACGAAAAGTTGGCCCGGCGATTAAAATCTTAGTATTCGGCTCAAAGATGCACTGCAGCACAGCGAAGACGCTTGCTATAAAGGTCTTTCCGCAACCACGACCCCAAACGCACATAGAAAAATTCCTGTTCATTAGTCCCCTCAGGGTTATCTCCTGAAAAGGGGCCAGTTTTATTCCTGTAAGCAATTCTGTCGTAAAGCCAATGTTGGCTCTAAGAAATTTAGCTAACGATATCTTAGCTTCTTTGTTGCTAAGGTAGCCCTCGAGCTCCATTAGTTCTTTGTTAACGTCAGGGACGTTAGTTTTATACTTGTCCGGAGCTTGCCACATTATAAAATTTTCCTATCGTACGCCAACTGTAAATCTATCTTTTTATATACGCACCCGCAGGTGAATATTTTTTCTATGACCCTAGACGCTTCTTTCCTGCCGTCCACAAAGAGAAATTGACAATTTGGAAAATCCGAAATTATCTTGCGCATATTGTGCATTATAAATTCCGGGGTCGCCCTTACGTTCTTGAAGACCCTGTCTTTACTCCCAGCTTTCCTGAGGAATTGAAAGGAAGTTGCGTTTGACATCTTGCTTTCTACTAGGATCACCATGTATGCTCCAGCGTTGTGAGCTCTTAGCATTTCCCTGTCAAACCTATCGTAGCCCCCACTTAACGTACCAACAAAATCTGCTAAAGATTTTCGCTCTATATAACAACCGCAGGTAACGTCTTGATCGCTAAATGTATAGTCTCCAAATTTAAGAGTTTGGATCTCTATGTCCCTGTCGAACCTTAGGGGCTTTCTTTCTCGGGTATCTATATATATTTTATATTTTGATTTGTCGTGTTCTGTGTTCGTGGTGATACCGTCACACTCATCAAACTTATTTTCGAAACCAAGCTTGTGACATAGCGCGTAATATCCATGAGAAAACTCAGTTATGCAGTCGTCAAATATCTCATCGTAAAACTGCACAGGCGCAGCCATTAGCGACCTTAGCTCGACTTGGCCCATGGAATACGCCAATCCTTTTTTCTCTTTTCGGCTAATTAGAAAATCTCGCATATATTTTTTTGATATGTGTCTGGGTTGCGATCTAAGCCACGTCCTTAAATTTGTTTTACTATTAAAATCTGTAGAAAAATATTGATCTTTGTTTTTGAATTTAATTATGTTCCCGTCATGTAAATCATGCCTTGGGTAATGAGTTTGGTAATACTCTACTACGCGGATTTTGTGCTTCCTTAAATGTAAGTGAAGCGATTTATCCGAAGGAAATTCTTCCTCACAAATTTTGCAAATAATCTTATCCATTTAGAGCCTCGTCTTCAGTGAGACCCATGATCCTAGCCTTAACGTCGTCCATCGCTGAGAGGTTGCCTATTTCGTCTTTGATGGCTAGTTTTCTTGTCTCTGCCAGTTTGATTAGCTTCTTGCGGCTTTCTTCCTCCCTCCACATCTGTACCAAATTCAGTATGCTCGCGTTCTCTTTAATTTGCTTGCTTAGCCTATCGCTACGTTTTTGCTTTAGGTCACTGAGCAGCTTCTGCTGTCGACCAACGCATTGATTGTATTCTGTTTGAGCGGAGTTAATTGACTCAACCAAGCTCATGGATATCCTTGTGGACTCACCATCTCCGCTCGAGGAAGCTTCATCCAATAGCCTCTGAAGGGTTTCCACTCGTCTTTGAATGTTCGAGGATATAACAACTTCCGCAGATAAAACAATATACTGATCTACCTCTTCTTGAGCTAAGTCGTTTTTGTCGTACGTATATCTCACAAAACTGCTTTCGAATAACGACCTATTCGTTTGTCCATCGAAACTATTGATTATATGCAAGAATCTATAAGTATTCAGATAGCCAATTAAGCACTCTACGTCTTTTTTTACCTTGTGGGTTACCTTGTCTTTGTCTAAAGGGGGATAAATATATTTATTAATTAAATTAAATGATTGAGTAAAAGTTCTTATAGGTTTGTATTCACCCAGCTGCTCATTAGTCTCTTCTTCGAACAATTCTATATCGTCCTTAAGTTCTTCTATATACTTTACGATAGCCTTGCATTCTTGACTTTTGTGCGTGGCGTTAGGAAAAAGAACCCTATTTATTTCGTGCGGTCTCATTGTGGAAGCGTAATTCCTACAGTATTCTTTTTGTTCTTCCGTGAGTACCACTTCCGGCTTTGGTTGGTACTCGTGTGCGGCTAAGGCTTTTATATTTCTGCTGGCTAGGAAAGCTTTTACCGCCCTGCCCTCCTTAGTTCTTCCGTCTTTACCTTCGTATCCAGCGGCTGCTATTAGCTCCTGCAACGAGGGAGGGTTTGCTGGCCTGCTGGTCCACTCGTGTATAACTGCGCCCTTCTGCGCGTCTGTTAGCTTTTTTATTCTCATTTTATGATATCTATTTCGCCATCATGCAGGGCTTTCTTAACTTTCTCAATTATACTTTTCTTGATGTTCTTGATTTGTTTGTATCCCGGAGATCTGTTTTTCTCACTAGTTTTGTAGCCCATTAGTTTGGCGACCTCCGCCTCTGGCTTATTCAATATGTATAAGTATTTGTAAACTCTCCACTCAATGGGTTTCAGCAGGCACTTCATTCTTTCGTGCAGTTTGCTGGCTGTTGCCATAACGTCAATACTGTTGGAGTCCAAACTAAACACTTCTTGAGAATGGTTTTCTAGGGGCACAGGGAGCTTTGCGTCGTGCGCGCTCTTTTTTGTGTGCTCCCAGTTGGCGTACAAAGGGCATTCGTTATCTTGCTTCCCGTATATAGCACAAAGGTCACCGCCTTCTGCCGCCGCGCATTTTAGACACGGTCTACAAAAATTACCATAGTTGTTTCTAATTAAGTTCTTAATTTGGTTAGATATGATCCTGTTAAGCCAAGGGCCAAGCGGTTTGCTTCCGTCATATAGATGCCATTTTCTATATATATGAATACGTAAAATTTGAGAAACGTCTTGAAAATCCATCCAAGCCAAAACACTCAAATTCCACTTACCTCTCCTTTTGTTTATCTCGGTATCTATGAGGTCTATGCTTGCCTCAAAGTCAGCTCTGTTATCTTGTTCCATCCGAAATTATTTTTTCTTAGGTCTTTTTTGACGAAGAGTACCTGCCTCTTTTTTGAATTGCGCTACAACTTTTTTTTGGGACGCACGTTTACCCTTCTGGGCCGGCAGGTTTAGCGGGGTGGGTATTTCATTCGCCATTTCAGCCTCTCTTACGGATTGCTCGAGTATATCCCCGAGCTTAAACGTTTGGTTGTCTGCGAAGCTAACTTCGTAATCCAAGCCGTCTAAATTTTCTGGAACTCTTAGGTTTTCGTCATCACCAAAATCGTCTATCTCTTGATCTTCGGCTCTTACGTTACGGGGGTCGCCACGGGTGCCTCTGGGGCCATTTTTCCCCCTTGGGGCCACTTTGCCCTCAGATTGCCGCTCTGAGCCCGCGAGGGGCGTACCGCAGCTATGACAAAACTTGGGTTTAGCCGAAGCCTGATATTCTAACTTAGCGCCACATTCAAAGCAATAACTAATCATTTTACAATACTCCTTCTTAAATTATAGGGAAAAATAAAAATAAATTCCAAAAATACAATGAAATACGTTTTAATTAAGACAATATATGTTTAGTGTATATCAAACTTCAAACTGGGTGTAATTACTAGTGAGGAAGCTTATGAGTAACTATATTAATCTAGACAAACTCAAAGAGGATCAAAAGATCCGAGCTTTATTCAAAATTTTAAAAAAATATATCCCCATCTCTAGACCCGTTAAGTTAATTATCAGAAAATTAGCCGCTGACGACGGCATGTGTGGTAGGGCTGGAGACGGAAGGAAAGGCTTCGTGATATCAGTCAATAAGGAGTTGTGCTACAATTGTAAAATAGATACAATAATACACGAATACGCCCACGCAGTCACCATGGCCAACGGAGACCACGACGAAACCGAAGATCATGATGGAAAATGGGGGGAAGAATACGCAAGAGCATACCGGTGCTTCTTAGAGCACTGGCCAGAATATGGAAAAAAACCCAGACTTATAGAAAAACTTTAGATAAAGGTAGACTATGACGGTTAATCCGAAACAAATTGAAATTCTCAAAATCAAACTTGAGGAAATAGGCAAGCTATCACTCAAACACTGCAAAAACGGACACGCTGACTTCGCTAAAATAAATCAAAAAGCTCACGACTCACTAAAGATATTGCGAGGTAGATTATGCCCAAATCCGCACCCTAATTTTCCGTGGGGAGTCTGCCCGAAATGTAGGGATTATGTGTGTATGTGCCCGGGTTAAAAGAATTTGCGCCACCAATTCGGGACCGCTTTCTTGCTTTGCTCTTCTTCGTTTTCTCTAACCACAACTTCGCTCTCCTTGGTCTTAACGACCACGGGCACCTTGAGAGCAGCCTTCTTCCTGACCCTGAGCGTTAGGGATTTTATTTCCCCATGTTTTGGGTATTGTTTGAGCAGTTTTTCAAACATGTCAAGGGCTTTCAAATGGTCCCCTGCCTCCATGTACATTTTGGCCCCTTTTAGTTGGTGTTCGTCATGTAAATTCATTGTTATATATTATTACACTATAGTTCTTCAATTCTCTTGGCTTTGTCGTCTATGACCATATCGCAGGCGGGCTTGATATACTTGCCCTTTGAGCCCGTGGATAGGTCATGAAACCTGCAGCCCCATGACTCAAGCTGCTTCCAAGTAAACTCATAATAACATAAGCCTAAAGAAATTGACTTTTGGGACCCGCCCCTAGCTGTCCAATAAACAACATACCAGCCATCATCATGTAGTTTATTAATTTTAGCTATATTTTCCTCACAGGGCTCAGCTAAATCGTATTGTCTTTTTCCGGGGTAAAAACAAATCGTTTCATCTATGTCTACGAGCACAACCTTCCTGTCGTCAGAAGAGTATATTTTTGATTCGTGAAACTGCATATCCTCTGCTAACCTTCTGTATTGTGCATGTTCTGGGTGTTCACTCATTTTTTCTTGCTGCCCCCGCTCTTTTTGTTGGCTTTTGGCTTAAGTACATGTTCTGGCATAATCGCCCTAACTTCGTCCACCAAGCCTAAGTCAAGGGCCTCGTCCGCATTAATCCACCAGTCTTTCCTGTCCCAATTTCTCTTGATTTTTAGTTTAGTGAGATGGGACCTTGAAGTAAAAATGTCGAGAATTCTATCTTCAATTCTCTTAACATACCTCACTTCGTCTTCGATTTCAAATGTTTTTCCAATCGCGCCGAACGCTGCCCTATGGATCATTACCCACGCTTGGTGTCCCATCCATCTTACGTCTCCAGCCTGCAACAAAATACCAGCCATCGAAGCAGCATATCCTAGGGTTCCAGTGGTCACTTTATGCCCTTCGTTTCGGAGATGTTGCATAAAATCAAATAACTCCATGCCGTCTACAATGCTGCCGCCGGGAGAGGAAAAAACAACTTCCATGGCACACTTTGGATCCTCTCTGTGCCATTGCGTCAACGTAGAGATACAAGACGTAACCGAAGAGTGACTAACATCTTTAGAAAATCTATACAAAAAGTTCCTATCGTCAGAGGACTGCCTTTTGGCTAATTCAAGTTGCGTTTCGTAAGACTTTATTTCTGCGTCTTTCGCCTCTGCCGTGACTTTCCTTGCGGTCGCTTCGGCTATCGAAGCCTCCGCTTGGAGCTTTCTGGTCTCAGCGTTCAGTCTTTCGAGTTCGGCTAGCCTTACGGCTGCCGCTGTCGTTGTGGTTGTGGCTTTTTTTCTTGGCATGATTTGTCCTTAATTATTATAAATTGTGCTGGTTTGTTTTCCTAATTAAAAATTTAACTAACTCCGACCTCATGATGTCTTCCTCACTAAACTGGAAGTTATATACCCCCATCCCCATGCTTTCTTCATCTGAGAAAATTTGTCGCATTCTTTCGAATCCCCCCTGTTTATCTTCGTGTCGAATGTCGGTCTGCATTGGGTCAGCTAATACGAAGCATCTAGATCCTTCGCCCATTCTGGTGAGTACGGTTAATATTTCTTTTTCAGTAGAGTTTTGCGCTTCGTCCAAAATTATACATTTACCTTTCCAGTTCATACCTCGTGCAAAATTAACCGGAAACATGCTAACCCTTTGTTCGTCTTCTAGTTTTTCTGGCTTAGATTCAGCTAACAGTTCGTCTAGCTTATCTATGAAGGGCAGGTTGTAGAATCTTAATTTTTCATCAGCGTTCCCGGGTAAAAACCCCAAACTCCTATCTGAGCTTTCGACAGCGGAACGGAGATACATTATGTCGCTAATGCTCTTCATGTTCAATAATTGCAGACCGCAGTACGTTGCAAGTAGGGTTTTGGAGGTTCCGGCTGGACCGCCTACGAACATTATTTTGGTATTGTAGTCTAGGGCAATTCTAAAAAAATCTTTTTGTTTCTCCGTCCAAGGAAACTGATGTATTTTAATTTGCCTTTTGATTGGGTTATCGACTACGAACTTCTCTCTGGGTTCTGCGTCTTTGATGTCTTCGGCAATCTTTTTTCCGCCTCTGATTTTTAGTTTACCATTTCCCTTAGCTTTAGAAGTCTGCTTTTTGTCAGCCATATATTTTCCTCTACATCAAATTACACGTTTACGAGTGTAAATAAGGTTATGAAAAGCATAAATACTCTTTTGCGCCTTTACGTTCTTTCTTGTGTAACGGCACTGTTTTGTTTGCTCTTTTCGGGGTGTGGGATTCTTAATCCCGCCGCAAAAGATAAAAATGGATACTACGTGGGCCACTTTGACAGTTGTGGCCCGAAAGCGATGGAAGAGGCTATAAATGAATACTATAGACAACAGGGGGTAATCTTTGCTAAAAATCCTGCGCCCAGAGAAGAAATAAGCAAAAGGATTCAAGATAGCGGACAACTTTCCAAAAAATTCCTATCCCTGTTCGATAGGGAGGTCGTTTGCGTTACATGGTCTTGGGAAATGAAAAACGTAGCCAAGAAATATCGTTTTAAATTAGTGAGTATTATAGGTCTTGAAAAACTAGACCACGCTAAAGACATCGCACTCATTTTGGTCTACGGGAAATTCTTCAGCAGTCAATGGCACTGGATGTGCTACCCCATCAACAGCAACATAGAACACTTCTTTGGGCCGGATACGAAAATAGACAAAATTTATTTACTGAAAAAGAATGAGTAGAAAAGAGAAGTTAATTTGGGACACTATAGATTCTATGCTCGCAGAAGCGAGGAGTAAAGGTATAGACGTAATTGTGCATACCACCGAGTCCCCGGATGCGTTTTTAATGGTGAACAGGAAGTCTAAGAAAATCTTAGTAATTGGCGTTGTACCCGATCCAGAAAAAAACAAAAAGTACAAGGTAGAATCGATGATGGTCAACATGCAAAGGTGGAGGTGGGCCGAAGACGAAGGGTTCACCTTCAGCGATATAGTGGACGACAAGATATTAAGCTCTGAGATCTTTTACCCCGTGACACCGGGCGATATCAATGTTCTGAAATAGTTTTCAAATATAATCCTTGACTAAGACAGGAAGTTGGTCTATAATAAAATCAGACTATGAATAGTACAATTAAAACCCTCATTGCAGGGACGTTGTTGTTAACTGTGGTTGGCTGTGGATCAGTCAGTCAGAATCTCCCCTCCGTAACAGTCGGTGGAGGAGTCAATAATGATGGTAAGTTGCTAGACCTTCGTTGCAACAAGAAGGGCCTAGGGCTAACCTTGCCTCTTGTAGCCGTAGAGATCCCAACTCCAACGGTAGCTTCAAACAAAGAGGAGTAAAAACAACATAACTGCATGCCCGTACCCTTTATTGGGTGCGGGTTTTTTAGTTTAAGAGTATGTATCTTGCCAAAAACGTCGCAGCAAGAACACCCAAGCAAGAAGATAGAAATATAAAAATGTAATGCTTAACTGTGAAGAGATTAGACGACTCTTTTGTTTTGGGCTTAATCTTCATACTCGATTTAGGTTTAGGGTCGTCTTTTAATAGCCACCAATCTCCACGTCGATCTTCGTAGGCCCATGTGATGGGTTCACCTCTCCACCATTTAGCGTTTTCATCTAGAATTCTTATCTTCTCGTATTTTTTCTTCACGCCTCGGACCTATTGCGAGCCAAGGTGCCGGGGTCTATGGGCTCTATCCTAGGGGGCCAATGTTTTATGCTTTTGAGGTATTGTATGAGTTGTCGAATGATTATCTCTTGCTTCTCTAGTGTGTAGGAGGTTTTTTCTAGTTGTTCTCTTTGCTTGTAGAGAATTTCTGATTGAAAGTTTATGAATTCGTCCTTTTCCTTCGAAAGGTGCAATTGCCTTTCTAGCTCTCCCGTAATAGCTAAGCTCTGAGTGTGGTTTTTCAGCATTACCGAGGTGTGTTTTATTTCTTGCACAAATAAGAGAAGAGCAGATATAATAATACAAAAGGTAAAGACGTATAGAGAGGTTGAGTTTTTGTCGAGGAAATTCCAAATTTTCTGTCTCGCCTTCATGTATATAATTACACGTTATAACCCATGTTTAAGAAGTTATTCAAAAAGATGAGACAATTCAGGTCCCTGTTGTGGTTCATAGCGATACTGCTACTTGCTGTATATATTGTCTTCGGGTATAAATATAAAGTTATATATAACACCGGAGAGAGCATGGAGCCGCACCACAGTCACCGGGAGTGGATAATTCTAGAAAGGGCCCCTTCGAATAAAAATTGGGTACCAGATAGATATGACGTTGTGGTTTTTCATAACGGGGGAGAGAAGCTTACTAAAAGAGTCATAGGTTTACCCGGGGATACGATAGAAATAAGGCATGGATATATATTCTTAAACGGTAAAAAGCTTGAAGAACCGCATGGGAAAGGAAATATCACATACTATATAGAAGATGAGGAAACTAGAGCAAAAAAGCCCGAAAATGAATGGCTATTTCTTAATGACTACAAATCCATCGTGAAAGTTCCTGAGGGGTGCTTTTGGGCCATAGGAGACAATAGGCCTTATTCTTGGTTCGGGATAGGTAAAATAAGGGATATAATTGGTGTAAGTTTACTTTAGTGAAGGAGTATGTTGGCGTACTTGGATTTAAAGTAGTTATTTGTTACGATAAAATGGGGAACTGGAAACGTGACAAAATCATATTCCGTCAAGACGCCGACCAGACAATAGAGGAGCGTGAGGCACTTAGCGTAATCCAATATCTCTACGATGAAGGTTTTATTGTCGACAGAAGAATAGAGTATGAGGTACTCAGTAATTAGGGGGAACAGTGAAAAAGAAAATCAACCGCATACCAGACATCCCATCTATGCCAACTTTTGGGAGAAAATTTTCAAATAAAGACAGAACGCCTCTATTTTTGTTGATTGTGTCGTCGGTCTGTATTTTTGTTTTGATCGTTTGGCTCTGTTCTAGAGATTCCGAAAAAGATCATCCTGAGGGAGTATGTAGTGTAAATAAGAGTAGGGAAAAAGGGTTAATAGTACCGTCAGGCAAACCAGTAACCCCGAAAGACACAGGCTCTTGCGCTAATAAAAAAGTAAGGGTGCTTTCTGTTAGGTTTGATATTTTCTAAAATTCATACCCAAAAGTCTCGATATCTTTTTGGAATTTTTTGGCAACTATTCTCTTCGTTTCGTCGTCGTAGCATTCAGAATAATGGTCATGCTCGTTTTTTCTTAAATGTGGGAGCGTTTCGCTTGGTATACCTATTTTCCCGCATATGGTATCAAAGTCGTTTTGTAAATTTTCAAATCTACCAATAAAGTCCATATCAATATTTCCGTCTTTGTCGATAATCCAGTCGACCTGCTGCCCGGTAAACTTACTATCCTCGGGTGGTATAGTGGGTGATCCATTCTCGATCAGTCCGGGGTTATGTCCCACGCCTACGCGTCTCAGCCGGCTGGTGCATAATTGCCCGACCCAATGTTTGAAATACAGCTTCCGCCAGTCAGCGGTATCTTTTCTGTCGGGGACCCTAAGCCATGGGCGACGGTAGTAATATATGGACACTAGTCTGTCCCACGGGTTTCTGACAAATGTAAATTTGAAGTAGTCTCTTACTCTCTGGTCTGGAGTAAGCTCCCGAATGGTGCTGTGACCAGCCTCGTTGCAGTTTGGGTCACTCCCTTTAAGGGCGTTTGCTACAGAGGTTCCGGCTGTTTTGTTGATTTTTACAAAGATAAATTTGTAATCATGACTTATCATTAATATTTGTTATTTTTAACTGAACCTTTTTTAACTAAAAGGTTTAAAATAAAACTATTCTACAGCGTTCAAACCCTTTTCAGTTATTTTAAAACAAAGCTCATTATCTTTATTATAATACATATCAACTAGTCCTTTTTTGACCATTTCAAACATAAGGGCTTCTAGGTGTTCTTCATTAGGTATGTTTATTTCTTCACTCATAAGATTCCAAGGATTGTTAATCTCTTATTAAATTCTTCGTAAGGCACGTCCTTGTAGGACAAGACCAGCGGCAAACGGATCTTGTAGTCACGATGCTCATCGTACCTAGCATCGAACATGCCTTCAGCCATGAGGCTGGCTACGACAGAGATTGGTCCTGAGGTAGCGCGCTGCATGGCGCTAAATTCATCTTCGATTGAGTTAACAAGGATTTCTTTATTCCAAAGCAAATCACCTTTCTTTACATAAGCTTTAATAATAACAAGGTCAGGTATATCCAAGTTACATCCCTTATTAAATATCTCCGCCATTTGCTCGTCAGAGAGGCCACAATCTTTCATTAAGAATTTTACTGTTTCTATATGCCCCGGATACCTAAGTGTTTTATATGCGCAATCTACGACACCCCTCTCTTGCATAGTTTTAATAGTATGTGACGAGCCGCCGCTAGTATAAAAAGCTTCCAAGGTTCCTAAATATTCAGAATTAACAATCTCAAGACCATCCATACCAGCAACGGTCTCTATTTTTTTATTTTTAATAATTTCACAATTGTCTTTATATTCATTGATTAGCCCATCTACAGACCAAGTAATAGCATAGTCCAAAGGATGGTTTAATTTCTCCACAGGAAGGCCTCCAACCATCATCTTGATACTTTGTACCTCTCCACCCCTTGCGACCTCTCTAAAGCCCTGTTCTGCGAGAATATTGACCCATCCCGGAGCGAGTCCGAGGTCAGTCATAATAGGTTTCGTAGCCTTATCATTAGCATACTCATTGATGCGGCGCGAGACGTCAACCCTACCGCCTAAATCGCAATAGCGAATGCCTTTGTCAACACAGACTTTTGCGACGGCCTCTGTCTGGTGATAAGGAAGGGAAGAAATCACAACATCTGGGGATTCTAGGTTAAGAATCTGAGCGCAATCTCGATCGGCATGCTTTGTTCTGTAAAAACCAAAACCTTCTTCACCAAACATACCTTTAAGTCTTTCGTGAGCAGATGGCATGGCGTCAACACCTACAACACGGTACCCTAGCTTATGCATGTACCACGAAATAGAGGTACCCATCCTACCTACTCCAAAAATAACAGCTTTTTTTAAATTATTGTCGTTTTTATCCATTTTCCTTCCTCCAATGTATATACTTTGTCTCCTATTTGAACACTATCAACGGGCATCATCTTCTTTTTACCCTTTTTATTTTTTACTAAGACTTTCTTGTAACGAAAGTCAAGATATGCCTTAGCAATGCTTCTTATTGGCATAACCATATGCTCCGTTACTCTTTCCATGTTAGTTTTATTAAATTTTCTTCAAAAAATTGTTCTGTATATCTGACAGCGTCCATTGGGTCAAACGGCTTACATGTATATACGTCTATGGAAAAAAACGGAGGCTTTCGGTGGTCCCAACCGTAAATATGCAAACCACTTTCCTTCCAGTGCATATAAGCACACCAACCATAGTGCGGCTCGAAGTTGCAAACAGGAGCGCCAACGTAAGTCATGTTTAAGACTTTCGTTATCTCTTCGCAGTAACGAGTCATGTTCTCTGGTCCGAAGGGATTATGCAAGGTTCCTTCCAAAACTATGCGTTGTCTACAAATATCTGGAGCTAGATCTTCCCATGTTCCAGACTTTCCTCGTGGTCCTATTGGTCCTGAATTACTCATTTTAATATTTCCTAAATGTTTATAATAGTCTTCTCCATCTGCTATATGAAATTTCACTCTTTTTCTTTATTTTTCCTCTCTTTTCGTCTTTTTAGAGAGGCCCTCTTCTTCGCTTTCCACTTTTTTAATAACAGAAGTACTGAGTGGCTCTGGTAAGGGAGCCCATACATCTCTGCTAGTTGCTTTTTAACACTCACTTTTTAAATTTAAAATCTTTCAGCTTAGAAAAGTGTCTCTCTTGTATTCTATATTCATAATTAACACCTCTTTCTAAATCTTCTTTCTTCTTACAGTTTACATACCTTGTTGCATCCCCCTTCCTTTCAAAGAAGGCTTCTGTAAGCCAAAGCAAATTATTCATTTGTCTGTCTACTTGATAGAACATTACTTCATCCCTTGAGGGAAAGCAAGAGAGTCCGCATGATTTACAGTCCAAGACACCTCGTGTGTCACGGCCCTGAAGGTCCTAGCGGCCGATGGATACCCGTTTCCGGACTTTTTAACACCGCCAAACGCTAAATGTGACTCAGCGGCGATTGAACCACCGTTCCAATAGATCATCCCTGCGTCACATTCGTCTCTCATGATCCTCGCTTTTCTAAAGTCGTCTGTTAAAACACCAACTGCTAGGCCAAATTCGGTGTCATTATAGATACGAATGGCATCTTCAATCGTATCAAAGGGTATGATGGCTACATGAGGCCCAAAAACTTCTCTATTTAAGAAATCTACTTTACGCCATTCAGTTTTATATACCATAGGAGACATATAGTAGCCATCTCTAGGGAGCTTTTCACCCTTTAACAACACTTCTGTTTTATCGTCATCAAGTACCATCTGGTTGTAACGTATTACCTTATCTTCTCCATCCTTATTAATGAGTGGACCATACGTTATGTCGTTGTTAGGTTCAAGATTTTCCCAACAAATGGCAGCTGGGGTTCCGCAAGATCCGAAATTTTTGTTAAAAGGGTTCCCAATTTTGACCTTTTTTGCCATTTCTGCAAATTTTTGTGCAAAATTGTTGTAAATTTTTCTCTGAACGATCAAGCGGCTTGACGAAACACACCGCTGCCCCGAGAGTTTGAATGCGCTCGCAAAGGAAGCCTCAAGAGCAAGATCGAGGTTCGCGTCGTCAAATACAACACAGGCTGACTTGCTGCCCATCTCACAACTTGTGGTTTTGTGCCAACTTTCTGCGGCGACTTTACGTACATACATGCCTATCTCAGCGCTACCGGTAAAGCAGATATGATCGACATCTTTTCTAATAAGGTAATCGCCGACTCTCCCGTCTCCGTGCACTACGTTGAACACCCCCGGCGGCAATCCAGCTTGGTGGTATATTTCGGCGCATATTTGCGTTGACATGGGCGCATCTTCGCTGGGCTTGATAATAACCGTATTTCCTTCTACGATGGCAGGAGCGGCACACCAGAACGCACCAATGGCCACTGGGAAATTGAAAGGTGAGACGATTGCTACCACCCCCTTCGGTTTTCTAAGCATATAGGAATCTTTTTCCGCAAGCTCAGAAGCAACCGCCTCACCAGTAGTTGTTCGACCGGAACCGAAAGCATATTGAGCCATATGCAATGCCTCATTGACTTCAGCTACGCTCTCGTTAAAACTCTTTCCTGTCTCTAATGAAATCACTGTCGCGATCTCTTCGAGTCTTATCTCGATGATTTTGGAAATCTTATAAAAATATTCAGCCCTAGCAACACGACTTACCTTTCGCCAAGACTTAAATGTCTTCCTAGCGGAGGCGTACGCCAAATCAATCTCTTTCTGATGTGTCTGAGGAAATTCTCCAAGCGACTTTTCATCCGAAGGGTTTATTTTATGAAATATTTCCGACCCCGGACTTCTTTTGGTAAATTGTCCATGGACATAGTTTCTTCCTACAAACATACTCTCTATTTGATTACTATTCATTCTTTGTGCTCTCCATTAAACTTTTTACGCTATCTTTACAGAAACCAGCGCCTTCTCTATTTATTAACTCGTATATGACCCCTGTAAGCTCTGAGGGCTTAGTGAAAACCTGTGTTAAGTCGGGGTCTTTGCATACTATTGGCTCTTCTGAATAAAATTCGGCATACCCTTCGTCTTTCCAGTGTTGCATCACGGCTGCTACGTCTTCTACTTGGTAGGCTATGTGGTGAATACCGCCAACCCTACCTCTCTCAGCGACCCAATCTCCAACAATCGATCCCGGTAAGCCGTCGCTAACGAAAATTTCCGGTGGAGCATGGTAGCCATGAAACTCCACGCCTTCGGCAGCGGCGTCTGGGTGATCGGCTAACAGAACGTCCCACTCACTTGTTAAAAGGTGCCTTTCTTCTGGTGGCAATAGAGCCATGCAGTCCGCCTTGCTGCCATCATCAAAATCAATGTAGAATTCAGTCCCAATAGTATAACCGAAAGCATTTTCAAAGAAAGCGGCCGTTTTACGCCTATCCTTTACTCTGTACGCTATATGATCTAATCTCATTTCTTAGGTGATTTGCATCTTTTTCTGGGGCCTCCTTGGCCCCTGTATCTTTTAAGACCTTTGCTGCGATTACTGCATCCTTGTCGAGTTTTTTTACCTTTGGGCTTTAGATACCCTAAAAAATCCTTATTCTTCTTAGCCATCTTACTATTATAGATGAACTTTCTCAGAATTGCAAATCTTTTATTTTTCCCTATTTTAACAGGGGCCGGGGAGATATAAACTACCCCCCTCCCGGCAAAGAACAAAAGAACACAAAAACGTATTTTCGATAAAGGGGGGGTAGCTATGGCCACGCTGCAGGGTAGCCATGCCCCACGCCCTAGGCGTTGAACTGTTCGTTGAGTAGCTCCAAGGCTCGCTTGTGTGATACGTGGGCGCGACTGCCTAGCTTGCCAGCATCGTACCACGCGCGGATTGTCTCAACGCTAACACACCAATAAGTTACGTGCGGGAATGTCATTGCATCGCAAATCACATATCCATAATTGGAATCAAGCTTTGAGTAAAGCGCATCTTCGCTGAATGAACGACCGCTGCCAATCGTATTGCTTGGCGCGAAATGTAAACCGCTCTTGGTTAGGCTACGAACTTCCCACTTGTGACCCTCACCACACACAACGTCATAAGGCAACCGCTCACTATCCGAACGCTTGCCACCAAACACTTTAGCGATGCGATACTCTAACAGGAAAGCTAGACGGCGACCATCTTGGAAAAACTCCAATGCTTCTGATGCGCTGATGTGCATTGATGCAGCAAGCTCGTTGATGTCCCATTTCAATGTTCCGAATGTGTTCGTTCTCATGGGTAAGAGAATAACAGATTGAGCGAAAAAGTCGAGTACAAAATGGAGAAAGTTATTAACATTTATGTTGAGACTGAATCTCAATAAGCCGCGCGGGCGGGGCCGCGAATGAGACTGAGTCTCATTAAGATTGTGAATAACTTTTTGAAATTAGTGCTTTACTTTTCCGTTTTTTTCAGGTATACTATTCGTAATGAAAATGAAAACAGAAAGCATATTCGAAGTAACCTTCACCGATGGTGGACAGGTATTCATCAAAGCAATGGACGAGGCGCACGCTCGCCGCATCATTGAGAACAACGGCCAATGGCGTAGAAACACAGAAGAAAAGCCGTTCGATAGGTGCATAGAAAAGATTGAGAAAGTTAATGGGTAGGACAGCGGATGTCCCACCTCGTATGCTATACTATACGCATGATAATTAAAACAGATATGAAAAACAAAAACGAAAAAGCAAGCAACCTGATTCTAGGTGCAATCTACATCAACGCAACCACTGGCCAGCCTTGCCGCTTGGTCGGCATCGTATCCTGCCAAGGTGTTTGGCTCGAAGCATATGACGGTGAAGGATACGGCGACCTCGTAAAATTCGAGGATTGTCATTATGCCGACATCGACGAGGTGCAAGATTACCTCGAAGATTACCGCACATACAACGCGAGCCAAAAAGCTCCAAGCCACAAAGAAATGACTCACCGCGAGTATTACTTTGGCAAGGAAGTAGTGCGCGACTCTGACGATTCGATGGTTGTCGGATGGTATGACGACAATGATGGCAACGATATTCGTTGCAGAGACTAATTTCAATGATTATTACTATAGTTATAACTGCGATTATTATATTATGCTGGAACGCTGACGATTACATTTGGAGAATCAAATAATGAAAAAACACAACATACAAAACGCAAGCCCATTTGCAACGAAGCAACTAGGCGATAAACTCAACAAGGTATTAGTAAAGCATGAAAGAAAGATTGATCGTGGTCTTTCTCGTTTGCTGGACATTCTTATTGGCGCAATTATTGCTCTTGGCTTTGTTGTTGCTCACGGTATGCTAACCACAAACTGGACTTGGTAACATGGTAAAAGATAATATAACATTCATTCCACCACTACGCAATGACCAACATGGTTGGCTTAACATCGACAGCAAGATATGGAACATTGATTCCATTCATTCGTTCGATGACTATGGTGCGTCACTTGATACGCTCACTGTTAGCCATGAGACACTAGGCACAACAGAGGTTTACTCACACGATGAGTGCGAAACATTCACACTAACACCACCACTATAACATGGAAAAGAAATATAGCGCACAGTATTACATGAGCTTGCTCATTCAGATAATCAACAGAGAGTGCAACGAGGCACTCGAAGAACCCTTGACCAGTAGCCAGAGGGACAACGTCAGGAACATGCTAGCAGAGGCAAGCAAGGCCGAGCGTGCGCTTGGCGAGATGCGAGAGGAGCAGCGCAAGTCATGGAACTAATATTAATAATCAGCGTTTCTGTATTGATGCTCGGCTCATTCTACTTGAGTGTGACGCGCAGCCTATAGAATAACGCTTGACAAATCGCCTCGGCGGGGGGGGCCGCGAATTGAGACTGAGTCTCATTGTGAATAACTTTTATTAAAATATCCCTTGACAACTGACGATTTGTGTGCTATATTATACCTAATGAAGAACGAAAAGAACGACTTAAGAAGCTTTGAGATCTGGATCCTGATCAGCCTAGTGCTGTTTGTTGCGACTATCGCCTTTGGAATTTATATTGAGAAAGTTGGTGGGTAGGACTACGGATGTCCCACCTCCTGTGCTATACTATACGAGTAATGAAAATGAAAATGAAACTAAACAAAGAAGAGCAAGAATTTATTGCCGAGAACATCACACGCTTCGACGTTGTGACAGAGATTGAAGTAGACGACATTGAGGTTCGCATTTACGGCGAGCATCACGGTGGTGTTGGTAGTGCTGCGATTTATCGCACAAATGACATCAAAGCGATTTACGCTCACACTCACGCTCAGTGCGTAGAAGCTGAAAAGGCTGTAAATGAGATTCGCAATCGTGGCAGCAAAGGCACGAAAGTGTTAACCTACGAAGAGAGCATGGAAAGATAAAAAGATTATGAATGATATTAAACAATATTACACAGAGCTTCACACTACGGGCTTTAAATACACCAACAAGTTCAGCGGATTTGATTCTGCTTGCGCTCACTTCCGCACTCCTGCCAAGGTTGGCACGCTAGCCTTCCACGCAGCACAACAAGAGGCCATCGAGCTTATCGGTGGACAGCAAACCTCTCACGGTTGGGTTGACTATACCGTTGGCAAGACGTTCGTTGAAAACGGGCAAGAGCCTGTTAGCGTTATGTCTCCCGCTTGGGAGTATCGCACTCCTGCTAGCAGCACAACTAAAATCTGGAAAGAAGTAAAATGCTTCTTCTCTGGCTGTAATCATAAGGTTACTTTAGGACTTTAAAGAATAAACCAAAGAAAAAAAATGGATAACATCAAAGCATACTTAATTGGCGCAGCAATTGGAGTGACGGTTTACATCGTTGCCAAAAACTTCGGATTTGAAATGATCATCACGATTTAAGACGTTTGCGGATTAGAGCCGGAAGAGATCTCCGGACAGGGCATGTTTCGTGCCTCGTTTTAACACCGCAAACTTTATCTTGACAAATCTGGCCGGCGGGGGGGGCCGCGTTGAGACTGAGTCTCATTAGAGGTGGGACAATGGCTGTCCAAGCGACTAAACTTTTTTTTTGACCCTCATTTGACCCCACAAAAACAGTGTTATTCTGAGCAATTTATTTTCGCCCAGCCCTTGCGCTTTCGGCATTTATGGGTTATATTGTGGTATGAAAGATAAGAAACCAACCTACACCCTCTGGAACGGCAGCCAACTGCTGAAGACCTACCCTCACACCCGTGAGGGCTACACCGCAGCCCTAGAGCAAGCCGCAGAGTACGGCGGTTATTGGCTTAAGATTTTCTCTAGTCGTGACGACCTTGTATGGTCGGCCAAGATGGCAGAAGAATTTGAAGAAAATGAATGGTAGGACAGCGGATGTCCTACCCTATGTGATACAATTATATTATGAAAATGAAAATGAAACTAAACAAAGAAGAGCAAGAATTTATTGCCGAGAACATCACACGCTTCGACGTTGTGACAGAGATTGAAGTAAACGACATTGA
>PVBE011272458.1_pt1 | contig 21886 bp, 22 predicted proteins | sample 1631181 | NCBI WGS metagenome assembly PVBE01 (sample SAMN08397723, study PRJNA350692) | Marine metagenome, whole genome shotgun sequencing project. | isolation source: water | place: Pacific Ocean | collected 2012-04 | reverse complement strand
GTTCGGCAGCGGGCCGTCCTCGTAGACCTTCGGCAGGTCCACCCCCACGTCGTAGATCACGCCGACCAGGTCGTCGTCACATGCGGTGGCCATAACAATGATGAGGGCCAGGACAGGCAGGGCCAGCACCTGGCTCGCGCGGCGAGCAGTCATCGGAAGCTCCTCGATGGAAGTTGAAGCCCCTATCTTACCGCAGAACGCCCGGCTTCAGGCCAGGTCAATGGTCGGCGAGGTCCTTCTGCTGCTTCCCCTTGGCCTCGTCCTCCACCCCCTGCTGCACTGCGCGGGCGAAGAGCCAGACGTACTCGACGGCCGAGATGATGGAAAAGACCAGCGAGACATACAGCGTGTAGAGGCCCACCTTGTGGAAGTCGACGTAGTAGCTGGTGAAGAGGATCGGGTAGCGGAAGTGGATGATCAGGCAGAGGATGCCCACCATCTGGAAGGCGGTCTTCTTCTTGCCCATCTGCCGCGCCGAGATGACGATGCCCTCGGAGGAGGCCACCGAGCGCAGCCCGGTGATGGACAGCTCCCGCGTCAACAGCACCACCACCAGCCAGGCGTCGATGCGGCCCATGGGCACCATCCAGACCAGGGTCGCCATGACCAGGATCTTGTCCGCCAGGGGGTCGAGGAACTTGCCCAGCAGGCTCACCTGCTTCCACTTGCGCGCCAGGTAGCCGTCCAGGGCGTCGGTGACCGCGGACACGGCGTAGAGGAACGTGGCAACGAAGCTGTTGAACGGGCTGTTGTTGTCGATGAACAGCAGCACCGCGGGGATCAGCAGGATCCGCAGCAGCGTGAGCAGGTTGGGGAAGAAGAGCAGCTCTTTTTTGAGGTCGTGGGCCAAGTTGTATTGCTCAGGTGCGGGTCAAGGCGAGCTCAGGCGCCGGCGCCTCCGAGCACGGACGGCAGGCGGTAGTCGACGAGCACCATGCCGGGGCCCGCGCATTTGACGAAGGTCTCGTCGCCGCAGGGGTGGTCCACATGGAGCACGGGCACCACCTCGGCGGTCCAGCCCAGCAGCTGGGCCAGGCGCGCGCTCACCGGGGCGTTGCGGTTGACCTCCACGGCCTGGACCATGTTGCTCAGGGACAGGCAGACGAAGCCGGTGCCGCGGAAGAGCACGACCCCCGGGCCGGAGCTGCCGAGGCCGGGGATGTTGCCGTTCTCCCAGAACAGATCGGCGGAGAAGGCGGCCAGCGCGTCCTCCCGCACGAAGAGGGTGTCCTCCTTGAGGCTGAGCAGCTCGAAACGATGCTCCTCGCCGGGATGAAGCACCAGGCGGCCGTCACCGCTGGCGTTGAGCACGCGCTGCCCGTCCACCTCGAAGGCCCCCTTGTCCTGGCCCATGCGCCGGCGCTGCACCTCTTTGAACTCCAGGGCGCCTTGCTGCAGCACCAGCCTGTCCTGACGCAGGTAGGCGGCGTCGGTGTCATCCTCGTCGGCCATCAGCCCCACGCGCACCATGAGCAGGCCGGCCAAGATCTCGGCCACGGACCCTGTCTCGCCGTCGTCCATCAGCAGGTCGTCCAGCCGCCATGGCGCGTCCACCGGAAAGAGCCCCGACGAGCGTCGCTGTTGGCGCGGGTCGCGGCTGGCCTGCTCGCCGCGGGCGGCCAGGGGCCACAGCGGCGAGGTCTGCCGCCGGGTGGGCCGGCTCGTGCGGCGCAGCTGCCGCCGGAAGTCATCCGCCTCGGGCGGGCCGGTGTCGTGCCAGCGCCGGGGCGGGCCGGTCTCCTGTCGCGCCCGCCCGGGGGGCACGTTCACGGCCGGCGTCGGGCCGGAGAGGGTCCGCCGGGTCACCGGCAGTTCGCTGCCGAAGCGCCCGGTCTTTACACCTCGGCGCGTCTGGGTCGAGACCCGCGGCCGCGGCAGCAACTCGGAGGGGGGCACCTTGGTGGTCATGCGCACCGCGTGCCGCTCCTTGCTGTTGCGGCTGTCCCATGACTCCTCGGGCACCAGCGGATGGATCTCGGCGAACCCCTCGTGGGCCCGGGGCGGGAGCGGCCCGCTGCCCCGGCCCACGGCCAGCTGGTCCGCGCGGGACTCGATGTCCAGGGCGAGCCAGAGGGTGGCCTCGTCGTCCAACGGCTGGCTGATGCGCATGGCCAGCTCATCGAGGTCGGCGCGCTGCAGCAGGGCCTTGGTCTTGACTCGATCCCCGCCCTTGAAGCTGAGCAGCGCCAGGTAGGCCAGGGCGCGGCGGTGGTCCGGCTCCAGCTGGATCACCCGCTCGAAGTGGGACTTGGCGCGGTTGATGCCGTCGGTGCGCAGGGCGGTGAGGCCGGCGTTGACGCGCAGCGAGGCGATGTCCGGATGGCGCCGTACGAGCCCCTCGAAGATGTCCCGGGCCTCGCGGAAGCGGCGCCGGGAGAACAGGGCGAGCCCCAACAGGTTCTCGGCCAGTGGGTTCCCCGGGCGCGAGCTGAGCGCCGCCATGGCCTTGCTCATGGCCTGATCCATCTGGTTTCGCTCCAGAAGATCAGTCCCGTCCACGAGCAACTGTTCAAATTCCGCGTTGGTCGCCATCGCCGTATACTATCATTACAAAGGGTTGGCTGTTTCGGAAAAACTTTTGTCCATTGGTCCCCCCGCGCCCCTTCACTCCGACGGACCGTCCACGCGGGTGAGCACCGTGTCGCGCTGGTACTGGCCGTCCCGCTCGGGGTAGTCGATGTTGTAGTGCAGCCCGCGGCTCTCCTTGCGCCGCCGGGACGACTCGATGATCAGGTGCGCCACCAGGGCGATGTTGCGTAGCTCCAGCAGATCGCCCGTGACGAGAAAGTCCCAGTAGTACTGGCGGATCTCGTCGCGGATCAGCTCGATGCGCCGGCGGGCGCGGTCCAGGCGCTTGTTGGAGCGCACGATGCCGACGTAGTTCCACATGAAGCGGCGCAGCTCGAGCCAGTTCTGGCTCACCACCACGGCCTCGTCGCTGTCCACGGCGTCGCCGCTGTACCAGGGCTTGACGCTGGACGGCCGCACCGGCTCGGCCTCCAGGGCCGCGGCCGCCGCCCGGGCCGAGAAGACCAGCGCCTCCAGCAGGGAGTTGGAGGCCAGGCGGCAGGCGCCGTGGAGCCCGGAGCAGGTCACCTCGCCGGCAGACAGCAGGTTGCGCAGGGTGGTGCGCCCGTGCTCGTCCACCAGGACGCCGCCGCAGCAGTAGTGGGCACCGGGCACCACCGGGATCTGTTGGGTGCGCATGTCGATGCCCAGGGAGAGGCACTTTTCGTGGATGCCGGGGAAGCGCCTGGGCAGGTAGTCCGGATCCAGGCCCGTCATGTCGAGGTAGACGCACTCGTCGCCCGTGCGCTTGAGCTCGAAGTCGATGGTGCGGGCCACCACGTCCCTGGGGGCCAGTGAGCCCCGCTCGTGCACCGCGGTCATGAAGTCGGTGCCGTCGGCCAGGCGCAGGATCCCGCCCTCACCGCGCAGGGCCTCGCTGATGAGGAAGCTCTTGGCGTGTGGGTGGTACAACAGCGTGGGATGAAACTGGTAGAACTCCATGTTGCCCACCGCAGCGCCGGCGCGATAGGCCATGGCGATGCCGTCGCCGGTGCCCACGTCGGGGTTGCTGGTGTAGATGTAGACCTTGCCCGCGCCGCCCGAGGCCATGAAGACCACCCCGGCCAGCAGGGTGAGCACGTCGCCGGAGTTGTGATCCAGGACGTAGGCGCCGAAGCAGGCGTTCTCCATGCCGTAGTGGGAAGAGGTGAGCAGGTCCACGGCCATGTGGTGGTCGAGGATCTCGCAGTTGGGGTGCTGCTCCACAGCGTTGAGCAGGGCGCGCTCCACCTCCTGACCGGTCAGATCGGTGGCGTGGGCCACCCGGCGGTGGGAGTGGCCTCCTTCACGGCCGAGGTCGAGGTCCTTGCCGCCATCCTTGCGGGTGAAGGCCACCCCGAGGTTGGCCAGCTTGTGGATGTGCCGCGGGCCCTCCTCCACCGTCAGGCGCACGATCTCCTCGTTGCAGAGCCCCGCCCCCACGCGCAGGGTGTCGTCGATGTGGCTGTCGAAGGAGTCGTCCTCGCTGAGCACCGAGGCGATGCCCCCCTGAGCGTAGTGCGTGCTCGACTCCTCGGGCTCCCGCTTGGTGACGATGGTGACGCGGCCATGGTCCGCCACGTGCAGGGCATAATAGAGGCCGGCGATGCCGCTGCCGATGACCAGGTAATCGGTGTCGCAGATGTGGTTTTCCATGGTAATTCTTTGTTCTTAGCCTGAACGGATGCCTAATGCTACACTGTTTGTGGATGTGGTCGACAAAAGCAGCCCTGGTGGTTATCGGTGCGTTGATGGTGGTGGGTTTTTCACTGGAGGCCCGGGCTGACATCTACAAATATACCGACCCCTCCGGGGTGGTCTATTTCACCAACCGGCCGCGCCGGGGCAAGAAGTGGAAGCGCGTGCTGCGCTCGGGCAGCGGCAGCGGCAGCACCTCCCGCCGTCGCAGCCGCAGCGGGCGGCGTCGGGTCAGCCTGGCCAAGCGCTACGAGCGGTACAAGAAGCACATCATCCAGGCCTCGGCCCTCTATCACATCCCGATCCCGCTGATCCAGGCGGTGATCACCGTGGAGTCGGGTTACACCCCGCGCGCCGTGTCCAGGGCCGGAGCCAAGGGCATGATGCAGTTGATGCCCTCTGTGGCCCGGGGTATGGGTGTGACGGATCCATTCGACCCGCGGCAGAACATCTTCGGCGGCACCCGCCTGCTCAGGATCCTGGCCAACCGCTTCGACGGCGACCTGGTCATCTGCCTGGCGGCCTACCATGCCGGCTCCGGAGCGGTGCGCAAGTACGGCGGGATCCCTCCCTACCAGTCCACTCAGCAATACGTCCGCGCCGTACTGTCTCATTATTACAGGCTGAAACGCCGCGTCGCCCGCACCACCACGGCCACCACGCCGGATCAATAGTCCAGTTCATCCATCACAATCCTGTTCTTGGATGATTATGGCCTTTTGGCTATGATGGATGGATCCTTTGGGGGGTCGCGGTAGAAAATAGGCAGGAGGACGTGATGGGCAGCGCGGGTGACGTGGAGCGGCTACGGGGGGAGCTGGAGCGGATGGAGGACCGGATGGACCGCTTCTCCAAGTTCGTGGAGGGCACCGACGATCTGCTCACCGAGGTGGACGGCAGCGGGACCTTCGTCTACGTCAACAAGACCGCACAGAAGATTTTCGGCCTCTCGCCCGAGGAGTGCGTGGGGCGCCAGGCCTTCGACTTCATCCACCCCGACGACCGCGAGCCCACCATGGAGGCCTTCGGCGGCTGGCTCGAGCAGGGCCTGCGCAGCGCCGAGTTCGAAAACCGCCAGGTGAGCTCCTCGGGAGAGGTCCGGCACATGCACTGGACCATCAACCCGCACTACGACGACGAAGGCAACGTGGTGACCGTCACCTCCATCGCCCGGGACGTGACCCGGCGCCGGGAGATGGAGGAGGAGCTACGCCGCACGGGCGAGGTGCTGGAGCGCAAGGTGGCCGAACGCACGGCTCGGCTGGCCGCGGAGAAGGAGCGCCTGGCGGTGACCCTGGGCAGCATCGGCGACGGCGTCATCAGCACCGACGCCGGGGAGCGCGTGACGATGATCAACGCCGCGGCGGTGGCCCTGAGCGGCTGGACCGAGGAGGAGGCCCTGGGGCGGGACCTGCGCGAGGTGTTTCACATCATCAACGAGCAGACCCGCGCGGCGTGCGAGGACCCGGTGTCCCGGGTGCTCGAGTCCGGCGCCACGGTGGGGCTGGCCAACAACACGGTGCTGGTGGCCCGGGACGGCACCGAGCGCATCATCGCCGACAGCGGCGCGCCCATCTAGTAGCCCGCCTGGTTGTCCTCGACCCCCCAGTCCACGTCTTCCCGTTTGGCGCCAGTGAGGGACTCGAAGACCGCACGCTCCCAGGTGTCGGGATCGGTGGGGCCGAGCTCACGGATCTGCTTGATCATCTCTGACTTCATCAGAGTGTTGGTATCGTTGACGATAATTCCTTCGTCCAACATTGGATACCTCCTCTCCTTGTGACCCGCCGTGTACGCGACGAGGTGGTGTTTCCTGTGACTTCCCTACTTAGTCTACCTTGTCCATAGACAATTACAGGATTGTAGTGGTTGGGGGTGGTGAGTCAAGGCCTCGTCATTTTCGTTGCAAGGTGGCGCCGCCTTCCTCAGAATGCTTAGTTCATGCTCCACCGCCTGTTTCAGTGGCTCAAGCAGCCGCACATCCGCACCCCGTTGGTTGTGGGCGCCGTGTCGCGGCTGGTCATCTTCCTCGTGGCCTTCCTCGGCATCCAGCTGTTCGGCAACAAGGCGCCCCGCCAGGCGATGCTCCACGGCGGCAAACTCCACGACAACAAGGTGCTGCGCACGTTCCAGCGCTTCGACGCGTTCTGGTTCCTCAACGTCACGCGCAACGGCTATCAGGTGAAGAGCCACAAGGCGCCCAAAAAGGAGACCAACATCTCCGCCTTCCCGCTGTACCCCGTGCTGATGAAGGCGGTGTCGGTGGTGACGCGGGACGGCACCCTGGCAGGCACGCTGGTCTCCCTCTGCGCCTTCTTCGCCATGCTGCTGTTTCTCTACCGCGAGGTGGACGAGGACCACGACGAGGAGACGGCGACGCGGGCCATCCTCTACCTGTCGGTCTTCCCCACCTCCTGGTTCTACCAGGCGGTCTACGCCGAGGCGCTGCTGCTGCTGCTCGGCTTCCTCTCCCTGCGCATGGCGCGGCTGGACCGGCCCCTGGCCAGCGGACTGTTCGGCATGGGGGCCGCGCTCACCCGCCTGGCCGGCGGCGTGCTGGCCCTGCCCGTGCTCATGGAGTTCACCTTCGGCAGCGGCAGCACGCTCAACAAGAGGGGCCTGGCGCGCGGGCTGATGCCGGCCGTGTTGATCACCACCGGCTGGCTGGCCTACTTCAGCTACATCTCGTCCATGACCAACAGTTTCTGGTACTACTTCACCGCCCACCGGCGGTTCTCCACGCTGGTGGAGCCGTGGTCCAGCCTGTGGAACCTGCTGGCCCCCGGGCTGCTCAAGAGCCCGACCCGCATGGTGGCGCTGGTGTTGCTGGTCATCTTCATCGCCGCGGCGGTGCGGGCGGCGCGGGAACTGCGCCTGGGGCACTCGCTCTACCTGGCCGTGGGGATCCTCTTCTGCCTCTCGTCGCCCAACCTCTCCGGCCTGCCGCGCTACATGATGGTGCTCTTCCCGGTGTACGTGGTCCTGGCGCGCTGGGCCCACACCCGGGGCCGGCACCTGGCGCTGGTGGTCGGATTCAGCATGGTGCAGGGCGCCCTGCTCATGGCCTGGCTGCAGTGGAAGTACAATTTCTGAGGCTTCAGGCCCCGGGCTGCAAAGGTGCGCTGGTACCTTCCAAAATAAATGCAATGTTCACGCCGAGCAGGTAAAATCGCGCGATTATTATTATGAGGTGTCAGCAACGGGCTGCGTGGGATCCATGAGCACGTGTGAGCATTGTGGCAAGCAGCACCAGAACACGAACAGGTATTGCCCCAAGACTGGCAAGCTGATCGCGTCGCGAATCTTCGCCGAGGGGGAGCTGCTCGAAGGAAAGTACCGCGTCAACCGCACCCTGGGGGTGGGCGGCATGGGGGCGGTGTTCGAGGCCACGCACACGCTGCTGGACAAGAAGGTGGCGGTCAAGGTCCTGCTGCCGGGCCGGATGGACGAGGAGGGCAAGATGACCGCCCGCTTCGTGCGCGAGGCACGCGCCGCCAGCTCCACGGGCCACGTCAACATCGCCTCGGTCACCGACATGGGCTGGACCGACGAGGGTTCGCTCTTCGTGGTCATGGAGTACCTGGGCGGGGAGACCTTCGTCGACCTGGTGGACGAGGGCGAGACTCTGATCCCGGCCTACGCCGTGTCCCTGGTGATGCAGGCGCTCTCCGGCCTCGAGGCGGTGCACCGCAAGGGGATCATCCACCGCGACCTCAAGCCCGAGAACCTGATGCTGATCGTGGACGACGAGGGCGAGGAGGTGGTCAAGATCCTCGACTTCGGCATCTCCAAGATCACCACCAGCGACGAGGCGCTCAACCTCACCGCCACGGGCATGGTCATGGGCACGCCCCAGTACATGTCGCCCGAGCAGGCGCGCAACTCGCCGGACATCGACCACCGCACCGACCTCTACTCCATGAGCGCCATCCTCTACATGCTCATCTCCGGGCGGCCGCCGATCCAGGAGGAGACCATCAGCTCGCAGATCGTGGCCACCGTGGAGGGGCGCATCGATCCGCCGTCGGTGCACAACCCGGACATTCCGCTGGAGCTGGACCGCATCGTGATGAAGGCGCTGTCGCGCAAGCCGATGGACCGTTTCCGCGACGCCAAGGCGTTCAACAAGGCGCTCAAGCCCCACCGCGAGCTGTACCAGGCGGACACCCAGGAGTCGCCCAGCCCCCTGGCCAGCAACTACGACGCCGCGGCGGAGCTGCTCAAGGGGCTGGACAAGTCGTCGCTGGTGGCGCTGGACGAGGTGGAGCGGCGCAGGCGTGAGAGCGTCGAGCTGGAGACGGTGCGGGACAAGCGGGAGAGCGACGAGTACGGGGAGTTCGACATCGAGAACGCGGCCAGCGACGGCGCGCCCGGACCGCAGCCGGGCTCGCTCAAGGAGGTGGGCGCGGCCCGGCGTGAGCGGGCCTCGGCGCGGCGCAACCGCAGGATCGACACGGGGCAGCAGCGGGTCGACGAGACCGGCCACACCATGGCCGCGGACTCGGGTGACCTCGCCACCGAGGACACCGCGCCGGTGGAGGCGGAGGAGGAGGCCTCCATCAACGAGGAGGACGTTGCCAGCGCCCTGGATAACCTCAGCGCCTCGGACATGATGCACATCGACCATGAGTCCCCGGGGAGCGAGGCCGCGGCGGAGACCACCGGTAGGGCCGAGCCGGAGCCGGAGCCAGAGCCGGAGCGCGAGCCGGAGCCGGAGCCCGAGGAGGCCGAGGAGCCAGCCGAGCAGGGCGCCACTACCTCGCTGCGGCCCGATAAAAAGGGCCTGGAGGATAACCGCTTCGCCCCCCCACAGGAGGACGGCTGGGACGGGCCGCTGGAGACCGAGGAGGTCCCCGACGATCCCACGGCGGGAGTGCTCACCCCGACCCAGACCGGCGAGACGGATATGAACGTCACGGGCCCGCCGCCGCCGACCGTTTCAACGCGCCCCCAGCGGTCGGCCGAGCCAGCGCGATCGCCGCGCGCCCCGAGCAAGCCCTCGTCACCCTACGGGCAGGCCCACGCCGACGGCGGCTCGACGCAAAAGTTCGTCTCGCTGGCGGTGGTCCTGCTGGTGGCCATCGGGGGGTACTTCGCCTACAAAAAGCTCCAGCCTGGCACCGCGGACAGCGTGCGGATCAGCGTCTACGTCATCCCCCAGTGGGCCGAGCTGCGCATGGAGGGCCAGGAGGTGAAGGTCAACCCGCTGGTGCTGCCCCGGGCCCGCGGCCAGGTGAAGCTCGAGGCCTCGGCCGTGGGATACCGCAGCAAGACAGTGATCGTCATCCCGAACAAGGACCAGACCATCCGCATCCCGTTGGACCCGGTCCCCGGGGCGAAACCCGTGGGTCCATGACTCTGATTCGTGTTACCTCTATGGTCTAGCTAACCCAGGCAAATCTCATGGAACTGTCCATCGTCGTCATCCTGATGCTGCTCGTGGCCAGCGCCGTGGCCATGGCGACCCGCAAGCTGCGGGTACCCTATACCGTGGCCCTGGTGGTCACGGGGCTGATCCTCTCCGTCATCCGCAGCCAGTTCTACCCCGACTTCGACGTCGGGCTGCACCTGACGCCGGACCTGCTGTTCGTGGTGCTGCTGCCGGTGCTGATCTACGAGGCGGCTTTCCACCTCGAGCTGCGGGAGTTTCTGGCCAACTACAAGTCGATCCTGACGTTGGCCGTGGTTGGGCTGATGTCGGGTATCCTGGTCTGCGGGACCATGCTCTACGGGGGCTTGATGTTGGTTGACCTGCCGTTCACCTTTGGCGGCGCGCTGCTGGTGGCGACCATCGTGGCGGCCACCGATCCGGTGGGGGTCATCGCGGTGCTGCGGGCCACGCGGGCGCCGCGGCGGCTGGCGGTGTTGATGGAGGGGGAGAGCCTGCTCAACGACGGCGTGGCCGTGGTGGCCTTCGCCGTGGTGCTGGTGGCCCTGGGGCTGGACAAGAACGTCAGCCACGTCACGGCCACCTGGCTCGTGCGCTACCTCAGCTGGGAGATCCTCGGCGCGCTGGTGGTGGGCGGCGGCCTCGGCTTCTTTTTGGCCTGGATGACCTCCAAGGTCGACGACCACCTGATCGAGATCACGCTGAGCACCATCGCCGCCTTCGGCAGCTTCCTCATCGCCCAGCGGTTCCACACCTCCGGGGTCATCGCCTGCCTGGTGGCGGGCATGCTCGGCGGCAACTTCGGCGCCAAGTACGGCATGTCGGCCTCCACCCGCGTGGCGGTGGTCAGCTTCTGGGAGTACATCACCTTCGTCGCCAACTCCATCATCTTCCTGCTCATCGGCCTGGACATCGACCCGCTGCAGCTGCTGCGTGACTGGCCGGCGATCCTGTTCACCTGGGTCGCGATGCTGGTGTCGCGGGCGCTGTTCGTCGGGCCGGTGCTGCCGCAGATCGCGCGCTTCGAGGGGGGCATGCCCAAGGGGTTCGGCAAGGTGGTCATCTGGGGCGGCATCCGGGGCGGCATCGCCATGGTGCTGGCCATGGGCATCCCCCGCACCTTCGAGTACCGCGAGCTGGCGATGAACTGCATCTTCGGCGCGTCGCTTTTGACCATCCTGGTGCAGTCCACCACCATCGGTACGCTGCTGCGCAAGCTGGGCCTGGTGCGCGACCGCAAGGCCTTCGAGATCGTGGAGCGCCTGCGCGGGCGGCTGCGCTCCATCCAGTCGGCCATGGCCTTCCTCGACCGCCAGCACGACGTGGGGGTCATCTCCGAGGAGATCTACCAGGAGGTGCACAGGGATCTGATCAACGAGCGCGACCGGCTGCGCGAGGACCAGGAAGAGGCGCGGGACATGGCCCAGGCCATCCGCGAGGAGGAGGCCCAGGCCCTGCGGCGCAAGCTGCTCATCGTGCGCAAGGAGTCGCTGCGCCAGGCGTCGTCGGACGGCGCCATCGACGAGATGGTCATGCGCGGCCTGGTGGGCGAGCTGGACGAGCGGCTGCACCACATGGACCTGGCGCATCACATGGGGCAGGAGGTCGAGGAGGAGGAGGAGCTGGAGGAAGAGGAGAAGTAGCTCACCTTATGGGGGAGACCTGCCCCTGAGATGTAGATGGTTCTTTCGAGGTAGTAGTCCTGTTGGCGAGCGTTTGTTCCCTTATTCACCTTTCGCCAACCAGCAGCTGATAGTTTTCTACCAGCTCTCGTGCCAGGGCTTCGTGTCCCAAAAGCGATGGGTGTTCGTCCCTGGGAAAGAACACCTTCAGTCCAATACCTTTCATGCGTTGAGTAGGGTCAAAGTATGGAATCTTCCTCTTTTGGAGAATATGTAGGACGCGCCGGGTCGGTAGCTCGAAATCAAGCTCATCCGGCCTGACGTTGACGCCTTTTTGTCTAATCCTCTCGTATGGGTCGGGTAGGCAGTGCAGCAACATGAGCTTGCCGGCAACCGTTGAGGGGGTGGGAATGATGAGAACACGAAACTTGAAACCATGTTCTGCGCCGAGGGCGAGGAACTTCTGAAACACTTTATCCAGAACCTCAAATCCATGGAGGATCAGATTTGATGGTCTTTTCATGTAGGTGGCGGTCTCACCGGCTGGATAATCGAGCATGTGGAAACCGTATATATCGATCAGGGAGAGTTTCCTGGGGATCCACTTCCATCTCAAATAGTCTTCTGCACGTAAGAGCTTGTATCGATTGTTGAGCTCCATGGCACGCAGAACGGAGAAGTGGACCAGTGAGGAGCTCTGGTACAGGTACAACAATAGCTGCGAGTCTGAATCGAGCGCTGCCTGCTTTTCGTCATGTCCCAGGTTGAAATTGATATCGTTGGACATAAACAATCCAAGGTCGACGACATCAGGTTTGAGAGGGAGCAACATGCCCTTCAGCAAGTGATACTCATCAATAGTCGTCATGCCCCAAACTCCGGCATTGACGACCTCGACGTTGTTGTCGGGCTTTTTGACGTCCAAAAACTTCTTGAACTGAAAAGCAAAGCTATTATCGATATGGACCCTCGCCCCGGCGGTCGCAGAGTCGCCGATGAATAGAACGCGCTTGTGGTTCGGGTCCTTCTTCAGAGGTATCCTCTTGCCATGTATCTGAACCTGATGATTTCGGGATGGATCGATATAGAAGTCAAAAATCCAGCTCGTCTTTTTGACGGTGCCGTATTTGGGCCCAAAGACGGTGTTCAACTGCTCATGATCCCCGCTGTAGCCGAATATCCTGAGCAGTATCTCGCAGACGAGGAGTCCCACGACGATGCCCAAACATGGGAGCGCGACGTGGATCAGCAGCCGTCGCCTTACCAGTGTAAAGATAGGTGATTTCAACCGATTCATGGGGAAACACCCTCGGCGATCGTGTCTGCTTCTGAGGTCAGATAGTAGTAACCTTATAGTTCTTCGGACTCCAGCCGTGCAACCCGAAAAGCCCTCGTGGCCGCCGTTTCACCGGCGCAGGATCTGCTCGATACGGTCCATGGCCTGGTCCATCACCTGCTTGATCTCGGCCAGGTCCTCGTGGGTCAGGCGGCCGTGGTGCACCCGCGGGCCGAGGGCGCCCATGATGCGGCGCACGCGGCGGGCCAGGCCGGGGAAGTCGAGGACGTCGGCCCAGTCCATGGAGCCGCCGAAGCGCATGTAGACGTGCTCCACCTCGTCCTGCCGGCGATCCAACTCCTCGGCGCCCTCCGGCGTCAGCGAGTAGACCTTGCGCCCGCCCTCCCTGGCCGACGTGACCAGCTCCATCTCCTCCAGCAGTTGCAGCGTGGGGTACACCGTGCCCGGGCTCGGCTTGTAGGCGCCGTGGGTCCGTTGCTCGATGGTCTGGATGATCTGGTAGCCGTGGGCCGGCTCCTCACGGAGCACGTCCAAGATGAGGTACTTCACCTCGCCGCGCTCGGGCCGACCGCGCCGGCCCAGCAGATCCACGACCCAGGGCGGCGGCCCGGGGTGAGGGTGCGGCGGGTGCGGCGGGTGCGGCGGGTGAGGCGGGTGCGGAGGATGAGGCGGCGGTGGGTGAGGCCCCGGCCCGTGGTGCGGGGGCGGAGGCGGCTGGGGGCCGGGGCCGCCAGGTCCGGGCCGGCGGCCGGCGAAGATGAAGGGCCAGAATTGATCGAAGAAGGTGGTGCTCATGGTGCTCTCCCGTTTCGCGACACATCGAAGCGACATATCGGAATGATAGCTCGGGAGTGTCGGCTGTCAACCCTCGGGGTAGGTCATGGCAGATTCACAGGCTCTTACTTTGACCGTGTGATCGCTTTCGTCGAAGCGCTCGGTCTCCACCCAAATATCATCGCCTGTTGCCGCGGTGTCCTTCATACCCTCGGGTGCGCCCAACATGTCCAACATCGCGGGGAATCCAGTGCCGATATCCATCACAAATCCGTATCGAAAGACATGCACGATCTTGCCTCGAATGCGTTGGCGGGAGGATCCTTCGGCGGAAAAATCGGCCTGCTGGAGTTTCAACACCGAGCTCGCCCAGTCTGAATTGCGCTCATTCGACCAGTACTTGCCAAAATGAGGGCGGAGCGATCTGTGCTGTTCTCTCCGTTCGGTGAGGATTCCCACGTATATCCAAATGTAATAGAGCACTGTCCCACTGAATGCGCCGCCAAGGAGGCCGCCCACTGCGCCCACGAGCAGGCCTGCCCAGCCGCCATAAAACACGCCAGTGAACCCGCCAATGATCATCCCCAATCCACCAAAGACCAGAGTGATGAACTCGACCAGGGTCATGAATAGCAGCCCATCAACCTACACTGACTCCAGGGGTGTTCCCGGCGAATCATCATCTCCGTCGACCGTGTCCGGCCGGTTCACTCCGGTTCGATTGAGGACATAGTCTCGCGCAAAGGCCGCCTGGCGGCCATTGAGGCGCACCCGGGCGAGCCGTCCGCAAGAGCTCCATACCCTCTTCGTAGGACTGGATCTCGCCGGCTTCGGCGAGGAGGGCGAGGGCGACCAGGCCCGTCCGGCCGTGGCCCTGGGCACAGTGGATCAGCGTGCGGCCCGGACCCAGCTGGCCGACCATGGACCGGAGGGCACCGAAGCCGGGAATGTCGCCGTCCAGGATCGGGAAGCAGAGATACCCCGCGGCTTTTCGAATCTGTCGTGGGTCCTCGAACTCCGCGGTGAGATCCAGGTAGTTCGCGACGTCGGGGGGCCGCTCAGACTCCAGGAGGCGGCGGGCCAGGACCAGATCCGTGGAAACCTCGTCGCTGGCGTTCTCCCGTGTGACGGAGCGGACGATGCGCCAGATGCAAGCCGAGCAGGTCATGTAGGGGAAGTGGACGAGCCTGCTCCACCAAGGGATGCGGCCGTCGGCGCCCTTGCCGAAGATGCGCGGCCCGGCTCCGGCATAGCCGATGGCCAGGAAGATGCAGTCGAGGGAGAACCAGTGAAGGACATGGCACCACCCCCCGGTCGTCATGGCGACCAGGCTGATCGCGCCACCGAGGGCTGTGAACATCAGGGCGTACTTCATCCAGTCATCCGTGGAACAGCCAGCCTAGCGAGGGAGCCACTGGGGAGCAAAAATAGCCAGGGCGATCATCCCGGCACAGGTCAGCACCACGATGACCGAGATGTCCACCAACCCCAGGATGGCGCACACCCGGCCCGTACGCGCGCTCTTGGCGTGCTGCATGAAATAAAAGCCGAGCAAAAACCCGGCCGGCCAGAAGAAGATGCAGAGGGCGTAGAGCAGCAGCGCCATGTCATTCTTCTCCGCCACCTCGTGCGGGTGCTCCGACTCCAGACGCGCCACGCGCCGGTTGATGAAGATCACCGCCAGGACGAAGACCGCGGCCCATCCGGCCGTGACGACAAAGCAGGCGATACTCATGATCAGCACCATCGGGACAGCTGGCTCCACGGGATCCTCCGGTCAGAGTTCGAGGCAACTGTACCACCTGGTCCGCCATTGTCGTGTTGGGCAGCAACGAGAACCCAACCATCACGGCCTACATACGGCGGCGCTCAGTTGCGTTGATTAAAGTAGGGCGGGGGCTTGTCCCCCGCCTTGGCAGTGCGTGGCGGGGGACAAGCCCCCGCCCTACCCGTCCCGAGGTGATCAATGCAAGTGAGCAGTGCGATACTAGATAGAGAGAAGAGTGATCAACTTTGGTGGAGAGCGCGCAAGTCTCTGCATCCAGCTCGGTGCGGCGTATCACCTGGAGGCTATGCCTCTTCGTCCTCGAAATACTGCAGATTGTCAGGGTGCCGGGAAAAGGCATCCAGCATCTCATTCAAACGGTCGGCCTGCTCGCCATCAATTTTCCCGCACATTTGAATCTCTTCAAATGCGTCCTCCAGCGCCGCATATTCGTCCATGTTGAGAACTCTGCCGCGCCGGAGAGTATCGACGACCACGTCTCGTTTGCGAACTAGCTCCAGGTTTTCCGCCGATGCCCGACGCCAGAATTCTTCAACATCCGCACCAGCCCCCACCTTGAAGTAGTGGAGCAAGTCACGCTCGAGCTGCTGCAACCCGGCCAACGTGCGAGGAGCCCCTTTCGCCAGTTCCGAGCTTTCGTCAACAAAGGCCATCATGTCCCGCCTCAAGTCCGCCGCCATCACTTTCGAATCTCGAAAAACGCCTCGAGTAACTTCAATCAGAGCATTGAAACGCGGCAACTGGGCACCGTAGCTATTTCGCCTCGTGTTGGTCACATGACTCCCCATTGAATTTCGAAAACGTGGCGCAAAACGGCTTGCCTGTCAGACGGATGCTTCAAGTACTCGAACCACTGACCCGACGGGAACATCTTCCCCTGGCACGCCCGGCAACAGGAATACGGCAACCTCTCCGGGAGGGCTCTTCCTTGCGAACTCTCTGTGGGCGATGTGTTCAGTCACCTCGCCGTTTGGCCGTGTTACCTGAACGCGAATTCTGTGCTCATTTGGAAAAGGCTCAGGGTCACGGTCAAAGAACAGTGCCAACCCCCTACCCGTGATTGTACAGGTCTCTGTCACTCGTAGATTCACTGTCCTCCGTCTAACGGCTGGCGGTGTGCCGCGCCGCCGGTTTTCTGCCAGGTTCGGTCATGGCAATTCGACTCAGTCGTCACTTTTCTCGCTCCCAGTCTCTTTCCAGGCGGTGTCGGTCACCACCGCTTTGTTGTGCAGCCATCTGGTTAATATTTTGGAACTTTTCAGATTGCGCTTGCTTTGGCTGGTCATTTTGCACACCATTAGTTGTACGATTGGAGGTACATGTAATGGCACGAATTCCAGCTATCATCCCGGTCTCGGATCTCAGACATGGAGTCGCGGAGGTCCTCAGAAAGATCAACGACACGAAGGAACCAATCGTAATCACACAACGTGGTAGAGCTGCAGCAGTGCTGCTAAGTGTTGGAGAATACGAAAAAACCATGTATGAACGGGATCTTTTACTCTCACTCGTGCGAGGGGAAAAGGAAATCCAGCAAGGCAAAGGATTCACCCTGGACGAAGTAATGTCTGATGCGGATACGCTGCTTTCTGAGGGGAGTTGATGGAAGTTCTGTTCACGCCCACAGCTCGGCGTCAGTTCCTCAACGCCTTGACCTATATTCGAAGGGATAACCCGCCGGCAGCTATACATTTTCGGAAGAAGGCCGAACGTGTTCTTCGTCGACTTGTTGATTTTCCAGATTCTGGTCGCACTATTCCAGAATTTCCAAATATTCCATTTCGAGAAGTTATTGTACGTCCATACAGGTTCTTCTACCGTGTTGAGGGAAACAAAGTTTGGATCGTATCTGTTTGGCATGGTGCTCAATTGCCCAATTCTCCCCAATGATTCACTACGCCCCCAGGACAGACGCTAGATTTACCAGGTTGATCGCCAACACCCATATACTTGTTCGTCCGCAACCTCATTAGAATAGTACATACCTGCCCGGCTTACGTGCGATTCCCGGAATTTCCATATGCTGCTGGTGGGATATGTTGCCAATCCCTTCTGGCGATTGACTGGAATACGCCGCTTTGCGAGCGACAACCCGCGGGGTATTACCCAGGGCATGCGAGTGATATGCGGCCCGGGTTGCCGGTTTTCGCGGGGTATTGCGCGACATCGATGGAGTGGAAACCCCACCGAAGGGCGAGCTGGACCAGTTTGTGGTCCAGGCCAGTTGTCCGCCGCCCAGGTTCCGTTGAATCCGCCTTCTGGGAAGTGCCATGGTACCCCCGTGTTGCGGCCATTCAAGTTGATGAGATGTGGGGCGTGGATCTTCCCCGGCACTCTGACGTGGGGGACGCCGCCCACGCTCTACTCAATTGAGGTGGTTCCACTTTACCTGTGGCCGCCTGGATATCATCCCGTCTTCGGCTTGGTAGATCAAGACGGATCAGGGTACGGGACCTGTCTCATTCCTGTGACGACCTACAAGCCGCTGTGGCTTTGGACTCGAGGGGCGAGGAGCGGTCCGGGGTGGGCATCATGGAGGGCGGGTGGGTAGGGCCCGCGTAGCGGGCCCGGAGCCGGGCGCCGCTGCTTCATCCCGCAGGCTCCCGAAGGGAGCCGAGGACCGGCGCCCGCCCTGGAACCGCCCTCGCCCACACGTTGAAGCAGCAGATCCGGGGCCTCGATTTGATGGCGCGAAACCAGGAGACCATGACCTGTTCGCATCCAGCCTCCACGCTGTAGCGGGCCGTCTTCACCTGGCTCAAGAGCCAGCCCAACGGCGGCGGCAAGGTGACCTGGAACTTCGAAAAGTGGCTGCTCGGCAAGGACGGCACAGTGCTCAAGCGCTGGGAAACCGGCGTCAAGCCCGACAGCGCCGTGATCGACGCTGCGATCAAGGCCGCGCTGGCCAAGTGGAGGCGCCTGGCGCTTAACGCCGTTCAGGCAGGGTGATCAGCGACAAACGCGTCCACCCGGGCGGGTGGCCTTGCTTGAAGATCACTCGGGTCAACCGACCCCCGACGACAGCTCCTCAGCTTCCTCGGCCAGCGTGATCGCTCCCTCCGGGCAGGCGTCGACCGCCTCCTGGAAGTCCTGGTCGCCCTGTTGATCGTCGTAGTCGGCCACGTAGCAAAACCCGGCCCCGTCGTCCTGAAAGACCTCCGGGCAGAGCTCAACGCAGATGCCGCAGCCGGTGCACAGACCAGGGTCGATCTCGGGGCGTGTGTTTGTCTCAGCCATTGTTCACCTACCAGTGGAAGCGCAGGTTGGATCGGATAGTCCTGATCCCGCCCGTCAATCCGTCGATGTGTTTGTCTGTGACCGGCAGGCCGGTCTTTTGGAAAAACTTGTCCCAGCCGATCCTCATGATCCAGTCCCTGACCCGCTCGTCGCGGTCAGCATCCTGAGTCCAGGTCTCGACTATGTTCTTTACGATATCTGTCGCTTCCTCCCAGCGTGGAGGAGTATTCGGCAGGTAGGGCACGACCATCTTGGCGTAGGCCGGACCGGCGCCCGTGTTGCCGGCCTTGCCGCCCACCACCACGGCCACGCCGGCCGTCTTTGTCTTCATCGTGATGGCGTCGCAGACCATGGGGCAGTAGGCACAGTAGATACACCGCCCCGGGTCGATGGTGATGCCGACCTTACCCTTGGGCCTGATGGCGGCCGTGGGGCAAACCCGTATGGTGGTCGGTCGCTCGCAGATCTTGATCTTCTCGTCGTCGACCTCGGGGGTCTCGCGATAGACGCCCACCAAGCCGATGTCCGCCGTGGATCCCTCTCCACACTGGTTCAGACACCCCGAAACGGAGATCTTCAACTTCGCCGGATAGGGCTCCACCTTGCTGACAAAGTCTCCATACAGCACGTCGGAGATCGCCTTGCAGATGCTCGGCGGATCCGTGGCGGAAATCTGGCAGTGCAGCCAGCCGGTACAACAGGTGGTTTGATGAAACCTGCGGTTTGTCCCACCGACCGGTAGTCCCAGCTGTTCAAGCTCCTTGATCAGCCCATCGACGTCGCCCGACTGGACACCGACAAACTCCACCTGGTTCCTGGTGGTGACCCTGAAGAACCCTTCACTGTAATCATCGGCCAGGTCGCAAATTTGGTTCAGCAGTGCAGTGCTGACCCTGGCGTTGATCGGCATGCCCACCCTGACGGTCAAGCACTCCTCGCCGCTTTTCGCCGTGTGCTTGTAGACACCCGGTCCAACGAATTCATGGCCGACCCACTGACCATAGTTGCGTTTGATGATGGGGGGGAGGACCTCTTCGGCCGGGGGAATTCCTACACCAGGCATCTACTTGGCCTCCTCTTGCAGTTCCTCGGGATCCCACTGGAAGAACAGGTTTTCCCGCGGTTCGACCATGTTCCTCGAGTCGGGCTTCAGACCGGCGAGCTTCATGAAGCGGGCAAATCCGAAGCGGTACAAAAACTCGCCCATGCGCTCCTTGGCCAGGGCGTGCTCGTCGTAGACGTCCACCACCTTGCCGATGAGCTCCAGCAGCTCCTTGAAATCTGGCGGCTCCGATTTCATGAACGGTACCAGCACCTTGGCTGCGGTCGGGCCGTACTTGCTGCGGAACTTGGCCCCCACCATCAGCGACACGCCCCGGTCCAGCCCCGGACTGATCGCCGGACACTTGTTGATGCAATACATGCAGTGAATACACGCGTCTGCGTCTATGGCCAGCTGCGTGTTGTCCCACTGCATGGCCCCGGTCGGGCAGCGTGAGCAGAGGTGGTCGACGTCGCCTCCATGCTCGACCCAGTTCGAGAGCTTCTCGCCGTCCACCACGGGGCTATCTCTGAAGGTGCCGCAGACAAACAGCTCGCTCTTGAGGCTCCCGATGACGCAGTCGTTGGGGCACCCCGCGGCCTTGGTCTTGATCTTGTGCGGAAACCGGGGGTACTGCATGTCGTCGAGGAAGTGCTTGGTGAACGCCTGACGAAAGGCGATGGTGTCCATCAACGCCACGTCGCAACGTGCAGGACCGATGCACGCCTTGACCGTCCGCAGCGCAGCGTCCGTGGAACCCACGTCCAGGCCCAGGGCCTCGACTTCTTTCACCAGGGCGGGGATCTTTTCGCCCGGCACGTCGAGCAGCTCGATATCACTGGTCGTGGCAAAGAGGTGCGTCATGCGTCCGCCGTACCTGTCGGCGAGCTCGCACAGCGCGCGGCACAGCTTGGTGCTGAAGAACAGTCCCGGTGGAGGGAAGATACGCACCACGCTGGACCCCTTGCAGAGGTCCGGTCTGTTGGAGGACCTGGCCAGCACGCCGTTGGGCACTCCCGGGACCGCGATGAAGCCTCCCCCGCGCCACTGGGAGGCGCCTTGCTTGAGAGCTTCCTCGTACATTTCAAGGACATAGTCCGATTTCTTCAGCTCTGTCACGTGGCTCGGCCACGGCCCAGTGCATAGTTCATCAACAAAAGGTGTCTTGGATTCGTCTGCCATGGATGCTCTCGCCGTCTTGCAACGCTGCCCGGGGCGTCTCCCGCGGACGCAGGCGTGCTCGGGGTGGGTTCAGATGTAGTACATCGGTTCCTGGTTTGCCTGTTCCTCTGCCAGGGCGTCTGCGATGCTCACGCTGGAGCTCGACTGCTCCACCTCATCGAGCACCGAGCTCCACCAGCGTGCGAGGAAGCCACCCTGGCTCACCACCTTGAACTGCCCCGGGTGGCGGGCGTTCTTGCCGGCCGTGGCGTCCAGCAGGTCCCGCACAGTGATCTGTTCCGGGCTGCGAGACAGCAGGAAGCCGCCGTTCTTTCCGCGGCGGCTCTCCACCAGTCCGGCGCGTTTGAGCTCCATCAGAACCTGGAGCAAGAACGGCTCAGAGAGGTTGTTTTCGCCTGCTATTTCATACGCTTTTGTCGCCTGCCCGCGGTGTTGGCGCCGGGAAAGCGCCAGCAGAGCCAAATAGCCGTACTCCATCTCTGCGGTCATTTTGAACATTTAACACCAGTAACTTTATAATCAAGCTCAAGATAAAGGTTTCACTCTGACAATGTCAAGGGTTACTCCAGGCAAAAAGCATATGGTCGAATGATCCGATTGCCGGCACACTGCCAATGAGGTATATAGACGCCTTAATGCCGGATTTATGCATCAGGCGTCGTTGAGGCCGGTCCTGGGGATCCGCGCCACGTCGTCCTTCAATAGCATCAACAGGAGAGATCATGAAAGCATTCGACATCCTGACCAACGAACACGGACTGATTCGTCACTTCCTCGACAACATGGGCATGGCGGCGCAGAAAATCGAGGAAGGCCAGACGCCGCCCGCCGCGTTCTTCGAAAACGGCGTGGAGTTCGCCCGCCGGTTCGCCGACAAGTACCATCACCACAAGGAAGAGTACGTGATGTTCACTCGCCTGGCGCAAACCGCCGGCGGTGAGATCGACGACCAGATCCAGTCCCTGCGGCACCAGCACGAGCGGAGCCGGGAGTGCATCTCTACCATCGCCGAATCGCTGAGCGGCTACGAGGCCGGAGACTCGATCAAGACCGGGAACTTGCTGGAGGCCGTGTCGGCCTACGTGTCCCTGTTGCGGCACCACATCCACACCGAAGACCACGTGTTCTACCCCATGGCCAAGGAGGCCCTGTCCGAGGAGGATCAGGCCGCGCTGGTGGAGGAGTTCAACAAGGACAGCGCCAAGTTCGGCGCCGAGACCTTCCAGGAATGCCACAAGCTGGTGGTCGACATGGGCTCCATGCTGGTCCACCTGTAGGGAGGCGTACCAGGTACCGTGGCCCGCTGTTCACT
>PVBE010842236.1_pt1 | contig 21887 bp, 9 predicted proteins | sample 1631181 | NCBI WGS metagenome assembly PVBE01 (sample SAMN08397723, study PRJNA350692) | Marine metagenome, whole genome shotgun sequencing project. | isolation source: water | place: Pacific Ocean | collected 2012-04 | reverse complement strand
TCCAGCTTGCCGTCGCCGTTCACGTCAGCCAGCGATGTCGGTTGGGCGTGGAGGTCTCGGTGATCCTCGGGGAAGTCCTTCTCGACGAACAGATTCCACGCCGGCGTCAAGCTCTTCCCGCCCTCATTGCGCAGGACCGAGATATACTGCTCAACCTGGGTCGCGACAATAACCACGTCTGGGTAGCCGTCGCCATCCACGTCGGCAACGCGCATCAGGCCATATGGTCGGCCGATACTCGGGCCGTCGGGTCTGCCGAAGCCACACGGGTCAGCAATCTCGTACTTAACCTCGAACTGGACCTCACCCGTGTCGCTGTCGAGCACGCCGACATAGGCCGGCTTGCTCGCCACCACGATCTCCGGCTTGCCGTCGCCATCCATATCGGCCAACACGAGATTCGGGCCGTAGTTGGTCCACCACTTACCTGAGTAGTCGCGCTCCCACAGTAGGCGAGGCCGCCCATCGGTTCCCGAGAAATCGAAGCACAGGCCGGTCGTCGTGGTTGTGCTGGGAGGGAAGACGTACAGCCGCGCGCCATCGAGGGTCCGGAGGAGTTGGCACCGCACGATCGCCGATCCAGCGGGCGCGGCCCACCGCCAGAGCATCTCGCCCGAGGCCACGTCCAGCAAGGCGAAGCCTGTCTTGCCCAGGCTCACCAGCACGTGCCGGCCGCCTTGGCCCGTGAAGTCCGCCAGTCCGAGCACCGCGCCGACACCCAGCAGGGGATGGTCCCACACCGCACTGCCATCTGGCCTCAATAGTGCGAGGCCACGCCCGCGCTGCGCGACATACCTGGGCTCGCCGGCAACGTCCGTCTCTCGGACGAATCCGCACACCCCCGCCGACCCGCCATAGCGCCACACCTCGGCCGGCGCCGTCGGCATGTTGCCCGGCAGATCCGACCGACCGCTGTTTGCCGCATCCTTCCGGGGTAACAGCCAGAGGCCGCGCGGCTGACCGCCTGCTACGTCGCTCATCGCGCCCTCGCAGCACGTGGCGGCGCTGATTGCCGCCAGTGGAATGAACATATCCCGCGCATGGGTCACCTCGACGCGTCGCGCTAATCCACCGACACCTCCACCTCGCTCGTGGCCCCGCCGATGATCTCAGTCGCCACGAAGGTCCATTTGCCGGTCGGGTCATTGAGGGCGGGCTGGAAGGTCGCGCTGCCGCGACCGCCCGTGACGGTTACGTTGCGGTCATACCACGGGCGCGGGTCGCCCGCCGGATCCATGGCGGCGAGGCGGACCACCGTCTCGATGGCGGGGCGTGCTCGCACCTCCAAGGTCGTCACCTCGCCCAAGCCGACCGTCGGAGGGGCGGTGAGCGTGACGCCCTGCACCTCTCGTGGCGAGAAGACGACAACCGCGGGGCTGCGCTCTTGGACCATCGTCACTGGCTCCGGTCCGAGCAGCTTGTGCGCGCGAGCGTCATAGGCGATTGTCCCTGGCGGCGGCTTCACCGCCAGGGAGCCTTGGCCGAAGACCACCAGCAGACGCAGATCCCCCAGGCGCTTGCGAACGATGGTGTCGATACCTTCGCCCTCCACCTCGCGAGTCGGCTCAATGCCCGCCTCCTCCACGACCTGCCGCAACCGGGAAACGTTGTCGTCAGTGGTCCGGAGGGGCCGATCACCCATGTCGACAAGTCTAAAGTCGCCGCTCGCAGCGAAATCGAAGGGAGGCGTCGCGCGGATGCGACCATGCTCGTCATACGTGCCCAGCGCCTGATCGGAGACGATGGCGTGTTCCCGCGCATAAGCCGTCAGCCGCGCGACTGCGCCATCCGACAGCACTGAGACCTGTGGCGCGATGAGCAACCCGTAGCGATCCAGTTCCCCACTCTCGACCTGATCCTCATCGATGAAACGGTAGGGCACTCGGAGCGTTCGCAGTAGCGCGCTGTACCCCTGCAGGAACTCGTCGAACTCCTGATCCCAACCGGTGGGACTGATCTGCGGCTCGCGAGATGCCTTCAGCGCCGTGTAGGCATACTTGCTGCGGTAAGACGACAGGATCGCGACCGGCTCTTGCTCGACTTCGGCGGCGATGAGCAGCTTGCCGATCCCGCTTCCCAGCTCGCGGTTGCAGTCGCGAATCGCCCGGCCGGGTTCTCCCATGCCGAGCGTATTGGTGAGGGTCTCGTAATCAAAGGTGCGGCCAGAGCCGAACCAGCACATCATCGTGCCGCCGTAGGCAGGCAGCAGCCACGCGTGGTGCTCCAGCTTCGCCCGACCATACCCATACCCGCTCCACAGCCCCACAAGCCGTGGATCGCGAAACCAACTCCGCGCGCGATCGTGGAAGCGCGGGTAGACTTGGGCGTACTCCAGCGCCGGATAGATCTCGGAGAAGACGGAGCAACTCTTGTAGCTCTCATCCAGCGGATTGGCCCCGCCGGTGTAGGTATCGGGGGCTTCTTCCTTCACCCAGGCCTGCATTTTCGTCAGAGACTCCACGAGCGCGCGCGCCATGAACAGGCGAAACTCCAACCATGGCGCAATATTCTCGGCCCGCTCGCGTGTCTGCTCCACTTTCCACGGCGTGACGGCGTCCCAATCGACGAACTGGGTCTGCCACGTGGCGTTCAGCTCTTCGAGCGTGCCATGCTCCTCCCGCAGATGCTCGCGGAAGGCGGAAAGCGTCTGCGGCGAGAAGCAGACCTCATCGTAGTGGCTGATGCCCATCTCATCGCCGAGGCCCAGCGCGATGGGCGAGAATGCCCGGTAGCGCTTGGCTTGGTCGCGAATCGATGTCTCCTCTTCGGCCCACATCTCCGGATCGTGCAGGCAGGGGATGCGCTCCCCGCCGGGGCCCGTGCTGGAGCTGCCCACGCCCGTCAGGCGGTAGATCAAGGCGGTGGCAAAGCCGGCATCCAGCGAGGACCAGAACAGCTGGCCGGGATAGCGCGCCCTCATGCCCATATCGTCGTACAGCCGCGAATAGACCGGCCAGCAGTAGGTGGGGGCTTCCTGGTTCCCATGGGTGCCGGTGAAGGGGATGTAGTCGTCCAGCACGATCTCCTGGGGCCGCGTGAAGAGCCGGTAGGCGCGCTGCAGAGGCTCTTCGCTGCTCGGGCCGACGACGAGCCGCGCTTCCACCAGCCGCTCCCATGAGGGCACCAGCGGAACGCTGACGACTGTCTCCGCCTCCCCGGCGGGGAACTCGAGAGCGATCTCGCGCACTCCCAGTAGACGCTCGCGGGCCCCGAAGATCTCCAGCCGTCCCTGAAGCCGCGTCGCCACGCCGGTGTTGGTGGTGCTGAGGGTGACGACCGCCTGCTCGCCCGTTTCCCCGGAGCACGCGGCCTGCATGTCAGTCACGCGGGCGGGTTGCTCGACGCGGCAGGAGGTCGCCGCGCAATCCACGACCTCGCCTTCGGCGTTGAGCAGGCTGGCCTCCACGTGGTAGAGGCCGTCCTCCACCCCGAGCGGGAGCTTCACGACGGCGCGGCCCTCGCAAGAGACCGGGCCCCATGCCTCCCACCCCGGCTGGTTCGGCCCCCACACGACACCCGCCACCTGCGTCCCCTCGGCGCCCTCGGCGGCGACCGTCAGTCCCGCTTCCTGGCCGGGGGCGAGCACCTCGGGGACTTGGATGCTCGTAATCCGCGCCGCGTCACGCTGCCCAGCGCGCATCAACACCTTCACCCACTGGCCGAACTGGTACTCCCAGAACGGGAAGCGCAGATCGGTCGGGGGTTCTGCCAGTTGGTCAAGAGTGCCCCAGTTGGCGTAGTTGCGCAGGAGCACGCGGCCCTTGCCGTACTCGCGCGACGAGACATGCACCTGGCGCTTCATGTCGAAAGGCGCTCTGAAGGCCGACAGGTCGAGAGGCTCGACCTCCTTGAGCAGGGCCGACAGCTTCGTCTCCGCCTCACCCTCGCGCAGCGAGGTCACGACGATGAGCCCCATACCCTCGCGCACTCGCCGCAGCAGTTGATCCATGGCGTGGTCGGGGATCTGATCGAGCTTCGTCCGCACGAGGATCGCCACATCGTAGGGCTTGTCGCCCACCAGCAGGTCGTAGAGCAGGTCGCCCTGATCGAGATTGAGGTCGCTGCCGAAGACGCTCTTGCCGTAGTAGCTCATGGGCGAGGACACGACATCGGCCCTCATGTCCACCCGCTGCTGCAACTCGACTATCTCGCGCTCGTTGATCCCGCCACAGACCCAGAGCGTCCGTAGCGGCCCGCCCGCCAGAGGCTTCGCCCAGGGAATCGGATTCTCGGTCATGTAGAGCCCCGGCTGAAGAGACGACAAGCCCTCCGGCTGCACCAGCTTCTCAACGCGAGTCATGCGCGGCAGGGGATTGCTCTCATCGGGACGGTAGGCCGCATCCGTGGTCAGCACCAGCACGTCAAACATGTGCCCACAGTCGCCCGTGGTCGTTACCCCCAGGACGTGTCGGCCCTCGGTCAGTTCGACAGCGCCGAGGTCCAGCCAGTCAAAGCGCAGTTGGGCATCGCTGGTGAACTCATGCTTGCCCCGGCTAGAGTAGAAGGCCGCGCCGTCCCAGGAGAGGCTGAACTCGCCGCCTCGGAAGCCGTCCATCCAACCCCGCGTCCACAGTTGCCACTCGCCATCGGCGGGGATGTCGATCGGCACGTCAAAGCTCCCAGCCATCCCCCAGGCCACCAGGTCGCGCGACGGCGCGTTGACGCCCCTATCCCACGGGAGGGCCTTGAAGCCTGACGAATGAGCGCGGGTGGCGGAGAAGAAGTCCTCGACCTCCAGCCAGCCATACTGGTGCCCGTCGCGCTCGGTGAAGCCGACCTCGGGCGGGGCTGGGGCCTCGAGTTTGAGCCGCACCATGTACTCGCCGGGATCGGCCTCAGCCCCGCCGAAGCTCAGCCAGTTGGGCCGGAAGGTCTCGCCGCCGTCGATGCTGGACGCGCTACGGCCGAGGGGGGCGGAGCGGTCGATGGCGAGGTAGAAGTAGCTACCAGGGCTTCCCAACGTCATCGCGATTTCGTTTGGCCCTTGCCGCAGAAGGCCTGCGTCCACCGGGATCTCATGCCAACCCTCCGTGCCGTGCTCGATGAGGCTCTCGCGCAGCACCTCGCCCCCGTTGAGCGTTACCACGAGGTCGGACCAGGTGACTCCCTCGGCGGGAGCGCCGTACAGCGTCTTGGTAGCCACATCGTAGGGGTTGTGCTTCATGTAGTACATGATGCGGGCGCCGGTGATCTCCGCCGGGTCGCGCTCCAGATTGAGGGTCTTGAGACAGACGTGCACGGGCCGAGACACGTGCCCCCGTCCTTCGTCGGGCGTGCCGTCGTCATCGCGCACGACGAAGATGCGCTGGGCCTCCTGAGCGAGGCCCGCGCACCCGAGACTCCACAGCGCGACAGTTAGGAAGAGCGCGAGACGTCTCATGAGAACCTGCCCTGTCCGTCTTGCATGACGGCGCTCGCTCACCCGCCGAACTCAACCAGAAGATCCAGTATCTCCGCCCGGTACTCATCAGGCGCGTCCGCCATGTCCTGCTTGCCGCCGTACATGTCATCCCCGACCACTTCATCGACGCCAGCCGACAGGATTCTCTGGGCGCGGGTGACCGCATCCGCGTTCGTCCCCGCCGCCTTGGCTTCCTCGGTTGCGTCGCTAAGCATGCGCAGGTACTCGTAGTCGGCAATCCCCTGCCGCCAGGCATCCCAGCGTTTCGATCCGATCAGGCCCTTCTTCCCGCGGAACACGAGACCGTAGCTGACGCCATCCGTGTAGTCGCTCAGGGTCATCCCGTTGCCGTCCACGTAGACCCACATGCCGATGCCGCCAAGCTCTAGCTGCCAGGCCCTCCATGAGAACCAGCGGTAATACCCAAACGGCGACGAGTTCTTCTCGCTGGCACACACGTAAATCCACGATTTCTGATTCGTGCGATGGAAGATGTCGAGGGCCGCAGCATCGGCGACATGGCTGCCGTTGGGGCAGTACATGTCGAAGTAGGCCAGCCCGTCCTCGAGCTGCTGGTGGGTGACCCCCAAGGTGGGGTCCACCCATACGAGCATCTCTGGGTCGACCTTCTTGAGCAGCTTGCTGGCGGGCACGCACAGCTCGTCCCACGATTTTTCGCCCGGCTCATCCTGCCAGTACCAGGCGAACTCATCTCTCCCGATGCCCTTCTCGGCCAGGTGATCGCGCATCTGCGTGACGTACTCGGTGAAGACTTTCTCCCACACCGGCGTCCCAAACTGCCCGGTGCCCATCTTGCCGAAACCGAACTCAAAGCCCACCCAGATCAGCCATAGGCGACACTCGGGATTCCACTCGATCATCTGGTCGAGCTTCGAGAAGTCCAGCGGCTCGGTGAGATTGCCTTCGGCGTCGGGCTTCGGGTGAGGCAGGTAGCGGTGGTTGATGGTGAGCGCGGTATTGTAGTGATCCAGCAGGTCTTGCGCGGCGGCCTCCTCGCGATCGATCAGCGGCTGTTCATCGAAGTAGCCCCACGAGTTGCTGTGCAGGCTCACCTGGTCCGGGAATTGCAGAGGCCGGACGCGCAGGCTCACGGGAACCTGCCCGACACTCTCGCCCCCTACGGACACGTCGATGCCGCCGGTGTAATCGCCGGGAGCGAGGTTTTGACCGCGAGTCCTGAACGTGACCCAGATGCGTTTGCTGACCCCGGGCCCCAAGACGATCGGGCCCTCGTCCTCGGGCACGATCGCGTCATCGCGGTAGTTGTAGCCGAAGGCCTCCACATGTACCACGTGGGCCAGGCTCATGATCTGGTCCGAGGGGACCGTGTCAGGCCCCGTCAGCGCGGAGGCATCCAACTCCACGGCCTGATCCGTGTCCGACGACGAGGTAACGACGAAACTCGCCGTGGCGAACTCGTTGTTCATCATGTCGACGTCGATCTCGGCGCCGAGTTGCCCATCCGCCGGCGCCTCCAGCACCCGGAGCCATTCCCAGTCGCCCTTGTCCCATAGGATCGCCTTCTTGCCGGGCCACAGCTTCTGGTTGAGGCCTGCCACGGCCGCACACGCGCGGCGGTCGTACACGCGATACGGAGGGCCCTGGTAATAATCTGGTTCCTGAACATCGGGATCCCCCAGCACTCCCGCGCGCGCATCCTCGATCGCCGCGCGCGCCGCCGCGACGGCGGCCTGATCCCCGACAGCCTCTTCGCGAGCCGTCACCGCCTCGGTAGCCTCCCTGAGCAAGGTGAGGGTGGCGTTCTTCTGAGTGACCCACGGAATCAGACCGGCGGCGAAGGGCTTCACCTCATCCGCGGCAATGGGGGCGTCGTCCAGATACTCAACCTGGTCGGCGGCGTGATCCCCCTCCATCACCTCGATCTCATCGCAGAAGATGAAGAAGCCCCCCGAGAGCACTGCGATCCGGACGTATCGCCCGTAGCCCTTCAGGTCATCAGCGACGAACCGGTAGTTCAGGACCTTGTCCTGAGGGAGCGACTCGGTAAGCACGTCGCACAGATAACGATACTCTTGACCATCCGAGCTGACGAACGCCAGCGCGGCCGATGGGAACGTGACTTGGGAGCCCCCCGTGATGCTGTCGAAGGTAATCTTACCGATAGGCTGCTCCTCGCCCAGGTCCATGTCTATGAGGAACACGCGCTCGCGGCCCACTTGCCAGCCAACGGTGCCTTCATCGACCCAATCGCACCCGTTGTATGCCCCGTCGGTAAGCTGCGCGGCGTCGCCCGGCTCAGTGCAATAGGAGTAGTTCGTCGGCGGCGCAAAGGAGCACTCGACCCCCAAGGCCAGGTTGACTCCCTCGCTGGGCTGTCTCGACGGCTCTTCCTGGGCGAAGGCCCCAGTGCAAGCTGCAATAATGGGAAGCGGAAGCACCAAACGCCAGAGAAATCGTCTCATTGTTGTTCCTCCCAATGCTGGAATGCTCTCTCGCCCGTTGTTCTCCACCAGCGTTTCCACGGCAGGCTCCCAACCGCCTCTCTCCCAGCGACACGTCAGTTCAGCCTGGCAGGTCGGCTCCGCGCGTGGACGGAATACGCCGAGGGGCGGCCGGTGAGTGCTGGGCCGCCTCGGACCCGAAGGAGGAGTCATGGACAACGCGAGCCCATCCCCCCTGAATCCACCCGTCTACGCGAAGCTCAAGGAACTGCACCTGGCGACGGATCTGGTGCGCGACGGACAGCCGGCGGCGACCATCGTCGTGCCTCGCGATGGCAGTCATAACTCCGAAGCCGCCCTAGTGCAGGCGTACATCAAGCAGCTGTCCGGCGTCGACGTGCCCGTGGCAACTGATGAGTTTTCGGCGTCGAGGATACCGATCCAAGGCAACCTGATTCTGCTGGGCAACCGGTCGACCAACGCGACGATCGGCGCGCTCTATGACCTCTTCTACACGCTGCTGGATCTCCGCTATCCGGGCCCGGGCGGGCACGTGGTCAGGACACTGCACAACCCGTTCGGCAACGGCAGGAATGTGGTCTTCCTCGGAGGCAGTGACCCGGAAGGTGTCGCGGCGGCGACGTCCGCGTTCTGCGCGACGTTGTCCACGCGCTCACCGGCGTCGGGCAACCTCCAGATCGGGCGGCTCGCCGAGATCCAACTCGGCGACGGGATCGCCCCGCCTGACGACATACGTGACGTTGAGGTCTGGGAAGCCTCCCCAGGCTACAAATCGACGGGATATTTCGGCTGGACCAGCATCAGCAAGCACATGGCGCTCTATTACATGACCGGGGACGAGTTCCACGCGCGCGAGGTCCTCAGGCTGTCATTCCCCGACAATGCGGCCAAACAGGACATCGCCGACGTCGATGGCGAACTCATCGAGAACAAGGACGAGCCGCTGAGCGGCCCTTACCACTATGGCGCGCTGATGCTCATCCTCTTCTGGGACCTGATCGAGGAAAGCCCGGTTTTCAGCGATTCCGACCGACTTCGAATCACCAACGCCTTCTCCAAGCAACTCGCTCACCCGCAAGAACGCGGGTGGCGTGAGGAGGTCTACGCGCGACACGGCGTAGGCGCGGATGCCTTCTCCGAGCCGCCCGCGGGCGTCGGCGACCGGCATGAGCTGTGGTCCCATGTCTGCCTCTACGCGCTCAGCCGCTACTTCCAGAACTACTACCCCCACTCGCTGTGGGAGCACTGCATTGAGGGTGCTCGATGGTACTTCTCCGCACTCCACCGGCACTGGTGTGTGCATGGCCTGTTCGTAAGCGGCGGCAGCTACAGCTCCAGCATGGCGCCGATCCTCACCTACGTGCTCCTGAGCGGAGACCGGCGCGGCGTCGAGAGCGGCGTCCTTCGCAATCTGCTCCTGGGTCAAGAGATCCTGACCACGGGCCAAGACCCCGAGCCCGCGCTGGGCACCGCCGCCATCGACTTCCTGCACAAGGCCGCCTACATCACCCAGGACGGTCGCTTTCTGGAGTACCTCCGGCGGACCGGGATGGATCTCACCGCGTTCCGCGTCGGGCAGTCGTACTGGCCAGAGCCGCTCTTGCAGCCTGAGCAACCGGCCGATCTCGTCGGCCAGTGGACCATGCTACCCATGCCCGAGCCGATGTGGCAGGACCGGGCCGGCGATTGCCCGCTACCCGACTCCTACGTCTTCGGCAGCCTCCGGAGTTCGGTCGATGCCTCCGGTGATTACGTCTTCTTCGAGACTTACAAGGGCTTTTGGTGGGATCTGTACCACACCTTTAAGATCGCTGCCCTGCGTCTGGATGGGCGGCCGGTACTCGCCGGCACGCTCAACCACGTGCTGGTGCGAATGGACGGCATGATGCCGGCCAAGGTCTCGATGGACTCCGCGATCCGCGCGGCATACGTCCTCGGGGGCAACGCGGTTCTCACCGGCGAGGCCTCGGACGCCGGACATGGGCGGTGGCAACGGACGCTCGTCCTGCGCGAGCGCTCTCACGCCCTGGTCATCGACCGCGCCACCTTCACTGGCTCCTCGGAGAATGCGGAGGTGGAGCTGCTCTGGCAGGGCCCTGGGCAGTGGTCCGCCTTGACGAACGCGACGGGTATCCGAGCCAAGCACGATGGCTCCACCCACGAGATCCGCGTCGGTGGCGACCTGGAGACGACCATCGAGAAGAGCGGAAGCGCGCGGATGGTCTGGCGCGGGGAGGCCCGGAGCGGCGACACGGTGACGCTGTTCTCTCTCATCGCTCGCACGGGACGTGGCCCCCTCGCCTGCAGGCGGCTGAACGACCATGCCGCGGCGCTCCAGCTCCCAGGGCCAGGGCTCGTGGTGGCCGACGGTCATGAGGGTATAATGGGCGAACTTGTCGTCCTCACCGACGACCGCGTGCACGGGAAAGCCGCGCGCAGGATCGACGTTGACCACCCCCTGCTGGAAGCGGAGCCTCCGGCGGATTGTGACTGGGACCTTGAAACCGGCGTAATGGAGGTCTCGGCGGACGAGGACACGCTGATCTCTTGCGCGCTGGTGAAACACCGCAGGCTGACTGTTGACGGAGTGCCCCAGAGGGCCATTACGAGGAAGAACGGGACCACGACGCTGTCCGTGCCGGCGGGGAGGCACGTCGTTCGGGGAGCCAGGCCCGCTCCCCAGGCGATGAAGGCGCTGCGGCGCTACCTTCGCAGGCTGCAGAAGGCCGCCCCCGAGGTCCCAGCGCGCCGGGAACCTCCAGGTCACCAAGTCCCTACGCTCCCTACGCTCGCCACGCTGGATGTCGGCGGCCCGATCTCGGGGCTCGTGACGATTCCCGACGGTGATCAGTGCAACATCTGCGTGGCTGAGGGCGAGCGCGTGCATGTTTGGGCGCTCCCGGACGGGCAAGCGCGCGTGCTCGCGGCGGATTCCCCCGTCCAGGTTCTGCACTGGTGGGCCGAGCACGAACTGCTCCTCGCCGGCTGCAAGGACGGCACGCTCGTGGCCTTCGACATCGCGACCGGCCGGCGTCGGTGGACCTTCCTGTCGGAGATGGACCCCGCCGTCTTGCAGGCGGCCAAGCCGTACTGGTTCCGCTCGGCGAAGGGGCACGAGGGTATTCATGGGCTGCACAGTGGGGCCTTTCTCAGCCCCGGAACGCAGGCCTTCGTGGGCAGCGCTTGTACCCTCGAGATCATCGACGGCGAAGGCGAATTGCTGCGCAGGCTGCCGGTCTTCTGGGGGCCTGGCAAGGTCTTCGCTCTCGTCGACAAGGCCGATGGAACGGTCGATCTTCTCGTCGGTCGCGAGCCCGCCGACACGCACGCGGTCGTGGTCGTGAACAGCCGCGATGAGTATGTCCCGAACATGCTCGGACCCGATCCGCGGAGCTTCCACGACGTGCCTCCGGGGCATACTGATCCATGGACATGGGGCGACATGATCCGCCATCACATCATCTACGATGACATCGATGGCGATGGGCACAAAGAGGTGGTCGGCGACATCACCGGAGCCTGGAATCGAGTCACGGTCTGGTCGAGTGACGCGACGCCGCTCTACAACGCGCACTTCGGGCCGGGACCTGGTGGCGGACGGTCGGGGCCCAAGGCCGTGCGCGGTCTGAAAGTCGCGGATCTCGATGGCTCCGGCCGGAAGGCAATCCTCGCAGCGACCCGCAGTGGCTGGGTCGTGGCTCTCAACCACGAGTGCCGCAAGATCTGGGCGCGGCGCCTCGCCGATACTCCGGCGCTGCTCAGAATCCGCGCCACCTCGGAGGGGGCTCGTGTCGTGGTTGCGTGCGAAACCGGCGCGATCCAAGTTCTCGACCAAACCGGCAACCTGGCGAACACCGCGCAAGTCTCCACAGCACCGGTCGGCATGGAGGTCTGTCCGCGGGGAGTGGTGGTGGCAACGCAGAGCGGCGTCCTCGAGGTCCTCGAGGTAGATTGAGCGCGCGAGGCAAGAGCGGCAGGCTCTTGGACGTCTGCTGATGAAGTGTCACCACGTCTCGACCGACAGCGAAAGGACGGTGTGTAGAACATGCGCGTGCTCCGAATCCTGCTCATTTCGTGCGTCGCCTTCAGCGCGCTGTTGATCTGCGCTCATGCCGACGCCCAAGACAGCCCGGAAAGGACCCTAACCATGCCTGAGCTGGAGCCACTGGAGACCCCGCCGGAGTTCTTCCCCGTCTTGCCCTGGGATCCGCTGCACCTTTGGGATGCGGGGGAGGATCGCAGAGAGGGCGTGGAGAGCATCGTCGAGTGCAACTTCACGATGGCCGGTTTCGTGGAACCGAAGGACCTGCCGCTATGCGAGCAACACGGCCTGAAGGTCCTCATGTTCGGCACTGCCGATCGCGGGCCGCTCAAACGCGAAGAATGGAAGGCGCTGTCGGATGAGGAGATCGAGGCATTCGTCAAGACAATGGTCGAGGACGCCGGCGATAGCAAGGCGATTCTCGGCTACTATCTGGTCGATGAGCCCGGCGCGACGCTGTTCCCGAAACTCGCCGTGGGCGTGGCAGCGGTCAAGAAATACGCGCCCGGCAAGCTGGCCTACATCAATCTCTTCCCCGGCTACGCCACCATCGGCGCGCCCGACACCTCCCAACTCGAAACGGCGAGCTTCGATGAGTACCTCGAGCGGTTCGTCACGGAGGTCAAGCCGCAGGTCATCAGCTACGACGACTACATGGTCCAATACTCCATCGACATGACGAAGGGCGGCCCGGCGGCGCAGTACTTCAAAGACCTGCTGGCGGTGCGCGGCGTTGGGCTGAAGTATGGCCTGCCCTTCTGGAACATCGTGTCCTCCAACCAGATCCGCTCACACACGACCATTCCCTCGCCCGCCAATCTTCAACTCCAGGCCTACACGACGCTCGCCGCCGGTGGCCGAGGAGTCACGTGGTACACCTACAATTCGCGCGGGTACGGCTACGCGCCCATCGACGCCAACCAGAACAGAACCGCAACCTGGCAATACCTCCAGATGGTCAACCGGCAGGTGAGGACGCTCGGTCCGATCATGAACGGGCTCCGGTCGACCGGCGTCTACTTCACCCCGCCGGCGCCGCTGGAATCGGTCCCGGCGCTACCCGGAGAGCTGGTGCAGGCAATCGAGGCGGACGTGCCCGTCATGGTCGGCGAGTTCGCCGCCGAGGATGGCGCGCGCTACGTCATGGTCGTCAACCTGAGCCTGGAGAAGTCGGTCAAGATCGCCCTCGAGTTGAACGAAGCCTACCAGGGCGGTACGGTCATATCCGCCGAGGACGGGTCGGAACTCGGGATGGAGGAAGGCAACGCCTGCTGGCTCGTGGCCGGGCAAGGCGCGCTGATCAGACTCCAATAGGGAGAGACCATCGATGACTCCGCTACCACTGGCGGCGTGCCTGCTGATCGTCATATTGGGAGGGCTGCCAATACTCGCGCGGGCCGACGCGACCGTGTGGTTCGAGAACAGCACCACCAAGGTGTTCCGGGATGACCCTCCCGGCGAGACGAAGGTAGCGCGTCTCACCTCGGCGGCCAACGAGGTGGAATCGGTTCAGATCGTGGTCCGCGCCCATGAGGGGCCGCTGCGCAACGTTATGGTGAGGGTCAGTGACCTGGTGCGCGACAAGGGCGCGCGCATCCCCGCCGACGCCGTCGAGTTGTTCCGCGTGGCCTACGTCCATCTCCCCGCCCACTCGCGGGACTTCCCTGACGCCCTGCCGCCGTGGACGGGCTGCGACATCGCCGCGGGAGAGAACCAACCGGTCTGGGCCGATATCCACATCCCGGCCGACACGCCGCCGGGCGCCTACCGGGCGACAGTCACCGTGCAGGCGGACGGCGTGCCGGCGGAGGCGCTCGCGCTGGAGCTGACCGTGTGGAGCTTCGCGCTGCCGGAGACGCCGCGCTCGCGTTCGGCCTTTGGCCTGCATGGTCAGCCTGTCGCCCAGCAACACGGCGTGGAGGTAGGGAGCCCGGCGTACGACTCGCTCATGGATAAGTACCGCGAGCTGCTGGTCGCTCACCGGGCCATGCCCACAAGCCCTGGCCGGCCGCTGGAGTCTGATGAGACGGCGCGGTACCTCGACGATCCCCGCGTCTGCGCCTTCTCTCTCCCCTACTCAGACGACGATGCCATGCTGAAGCGACAGGCCGCCTACGTGAGGGCGAAGGGGTGGATCGACAAGGCGTTCTTCTACGTGGTCGACGAGCCGTGGAACAAGGGGCACTACGACCTGCTGCGCGAGCGCGCAGCCAAGATCCACGCGGCCGATCCCGACCTGAAGATCGTCACCCCGTACTTCCGCGAGCCGGACTTCGCCGCTGACGGGGGCGTCCACGGCCTGCTGACGGGGATCTGCGGAATCTGGTGCCCGAAGGTGAGCTTCTACCGCGAGAGCTTCCTGACCCAGCGCCAGGAACTCGGCGAGGAAGTCTGGTGGTACGTCTGCTGGGAGCCGGGCGCGCCGTACGCGAACCTCTACGTCGACATGGCGGGCATCGATCATAGGGCGCTGTTCTGGCAGCAGGCCCACTATGGAGTCGAGGGCTTCCTCTACTGGAGCACAACCTGGTGGCAGCCGACCACCGGCACCGCCGACCCGTGGACGGATATGGCGACCGTCAAGGATCTCAGCCCCACGGTTTACGGCGACGGCTCGCTCCTGTACCCCGGGTCGAAGGTGGGCGTCGACGGGCCGGTGGCGTCCATTCGCCTCAAGCTGATCCGCGAGGGCCTGGAGGATGTGGAGTACCTTCGTCTCCTGGAGGACCGGGAGGGTCGCGCTGGGGTCCGGACAGTGACTGGGCAAGTGGTCCAGGGGCTGGATGCCTACTCAAAGGACGTCGACCAGTACCTCGCGCTGCGGGAGGCCGTCGGTCGCCGGCTGTCCGCAGCCGCCCAGTAACCGGCGCGATCGCATCAGCCGATGCCGAACCAACGTCCGGAGGGCGTCTCAATGGCCACCGTGCCGCTGCTGAACTGGGATTTCGTCCACGTCGGCGCCTGCCAGTGGACCGAAACGCGTGACCGCATCCTGTGTGACGTTCCACGGGGCATCCAGATCCGCGTCGAGCCCGCCGGGCGCATCGGTCCTCTCCTCGCCCCCGACCGTCCGTGGGAGGCCGGCGGCCTGTCCGGCGCACAGGTCATGCTCGACGACGGCCTGTATCGCATGTGGTATGCGGCGAAGGGCGCCGAGCCCGGCGACACGCACGTGCTCTGCTATGCCGAAAGCGACGACGGTCTTGCCTGGCGTCGGCCTTACCTCGGCATCAACGAGTGGCGAGGAATCACGGCCAACAACATCGCCTACATTGGCCCCGAGGCCGCCAGCGCATGCGTGCTCAGGGACCCGAGCGCGCCGCCCGACGCCCGCTACCGGGCCATGAGCTTCAGCGCCTGGTTCGAAGGTGAAGCGGGCGAGGTGCTCGACTCGGATGAGGGCCACCGCCGCCTCGACGCCCAGAACGCCGCGCAACCCGGTCAAGACGTCCGGCCCGTGCGCCTCCAGGGGAAGATGCTCGGGCTCGCGTCCCCCGATGGTCTCCACTGGGAGCCAATGCCCGAGCCGCTGCTCGACGAGTGGCACGACACTCACAACATCTGCACGTGGTGCCCCGAGCGACAGAAGTTTATTGCGTACCTGCGGGGTTTCTACGCCGGCCGGCGGGCCATCTCATACGCGGAGACGGATGACTTCACCTCGTGGCCTCCGAGCGAACTCATCCACCACCACAGCCCCGCCGACGAGCCTGATGTCAGCATCTACTCAAACTGCTACACCGCCTACCCCGGCGTCCCGGGCGTGCACTTGATGTTCCCGGCCGTCTACCGACAGGCCGCCGACACCGTCGACGTCGAGCTGGCCGCGAGCATCGATGGGAAGCGCTGGGCTCGCCACGCGGGACAGCCCATCATCCCCCTCGCAAGCGGCGATGAGGCATTCGTCTATGCCGAGCCCGAGCTGCTCCGCTTCCCTGGCGACCGCAAGTTCCGCCTGCTCTGCCATACGGGCGCCGCGTACCACAATGAGTGGTACGTTGAGGCTCTCCGCGCGGAGGGTAAGCACGGCAAGTATGTTTGGGCCGAGTGGGACGAGGATCGACTCGCGGGGATTCATGCCGAGGGCGACGGCGAGTTCACCATCGTCCCCAATCCATGCGGCGACGAGTTACTCGCCAACTTCCGCACTGAACCCGGCGGGTGGATCCGCTTCGAGTTGGTCGACCGGCTTGTCTGGCCGCCGGTCCGGTATGATGGCCTTCCGGGACGCTGCTTCGAGGATATGGAGCCGCTAACCGGGGACGACTTCGCGCGCCCAGTCGTATGGCGCTCCGGCGGCAAGCTCGCGGACCTCGGCGGCAAACCCATCGCGGTCCGCGTCCACCTCCACAAAGCCACCCTCTACGCGATCCACTTCCGTGGCACGGAGGCGCCCGCCGACCGGGAGGACCCGCGATTCCCTGTTTGACGCCGCCCGGATCAGTCGGGCTCTGGATCCACCATGTTCTCTTTCTTCTCCGCCAGTGACAGGTAGTATCGCCCATAGAGATCCGCGCGCGCCTGCCGCAGGATCGTTTGCCGATGGTCCTTATCTCGGCACCAACTCGTCCAGCGGGCCTCGTCCAGGCCCAGCTCGGCCATCACGTGGCCTTCCCGATGCCCGGAGTCGGCGACGGCGTATCCGTTGTAGTCGTAGATGGTCGCTCGGCTCTCCCTGTCACTCCACGCCAGCTTCTCCGCGCCGCAGAACCCGGACACGGCCAGGTAGCACGACGAATCATGCGCCCGCGTTCGCAGCAACTCCGAGCGGATCGTCTCAGTCGGGCCTGCTGCCTGCGTTGGGTGCAACAGCACATCCACGCCCTGCAGCATGTAGATCTGGCAGATCTCGGGGAACGCCTGGTCGTTGCAGATCATCACGCCATACCGCACCCCTTCCACCTCAATCGGGCGCAGGTCATCCCCAGGCGTAATCCCCATATCCTCATACTCACCCTCCGTGGGCTGCACCTTTCGGTAGCGACCCACGATCTCCCCGTCGCGCCCCACGAACGTCGCCTGGTTGTGGCACCGGTCGCCGTCACGGACCAACGTGTTGTTCACCACGATCACGCGATGCCGCGCTGCCGCCTCAGCCGTGCGCGAGAGAATCGGCCCATCCTCTGTCTCTGCAAACTCCAGCACCGCCTGCAGTCGCGCAGCATGGTCCTTGATCTGCCGAACCTGCTGGAACTCCTGGCTCAAGGTCTCGCAAAGCTCCGGAAGCAGCACCAAGTCCGGCCCGTCCAGGGCGGCGGCCTCCACGTACGCGAACGCCTGGTCAATCCGATCCTGTCGGGCGGTCGATTGGCCTGCCAGTCGGTATGAGACGGCAGCGATCTTCACGCGTCGTGTCATGGTCAGTCCCCTCGTCGATTGGAGGCCAGCTGGCGCGATTCACCGTGTCTGACAGTGAGTATCCGCGCAATTCCGCGCGTTCTCCGGTGGCCCCTGCCATCGAGACTCGGAAGAGACTGCGCGCCCCCCCCCACGTGAGGTGCTCGTGACTTCAGCGGCGAACCGGCACGCCAGATGAGGTTACTGGTATTGCCCGTAAACTCCTATCTCCGCAGGAGGCCGCTCCATGAGTCGTGCCTTGCGCTCCGCGCTTCTCGTCGCGTCCCTACTCACATTGCAGACAGCGCTCCACGCCGCGGATGACCCCAACTGGCTCGCCAACCCCGGGTTCGAGGAGGGCGATGGCGCCGCGCCGGCGGGATGGTCGTTGGCCATGGAGGGCCAGGGCGAGGGCGAGGCTGTGTGGCAGGAGGGCGAAGCGCATTCCGGACATCGGTGCATCCGCGTGAGCTTGACGACCACCGGCGACTACTACATGGGCCGCCAGTACCTCGACCAGCCCGTCACCCCCGGCAGCCTCTACCAGGTCAGCGGCTGGTACCGCAGCGACACCGAGGGCTGCGCGCACCCCTGCGTCTACTACAAGAACGCCGGCGGCAACGTCATGGCGGTCTGGGAGACGTCCCTCGGCCTGGCCCCGGACTGGACCCGGTTCCAGTTCACTCTGCGTCCCACTGAGGGTACAGCGCGCTTCGAGATCCACCTTCGCAACCAGGGCGTGGTTGGGACCGCGTGGTTCGATGATGTCTTCCTCGGCCCCGCGGCAGCGCTCCAGGCCAAGCGGGACGCGGCCCTGGTGGCCTACCGCGAGTCGCTCACCGAGGGCCCGCTGGCCCTTCGCGCCTTGCGTCCTTCCGAGCGCCCGCACTCGCTCGATCTCGCTGAACCCACCCGCTGGGCCGAACTGCAGAAGGAGACCAGCGTCTCAATCTTCGCCGCGCGCAACGAGCGCGAGTCATTCGGGGCCGTCGTGCTCGGCCTCGCAGGCGGGGAACTGACGGCCGAGATGTCGGACCTGGAGGGCCCTGGCGACGCGACGATCGTGGCCGGCGAGGCGGACGTCCGTTGGGTGGAGTACGTGAAGACGAGCCAGGGCTGGCTGCCTGATCCCCTCTTCGAGGAGCAGCCCTTCATCGCATCGGGCAATGGCGCGCCGGCCTTGTGGGTCACCATCCGCGTGCCGTCCGATGCCACGGCGGGGAAGTACACGGGCCGGCTGACGGCCTCGGCCAATGGCCAGATCCAGCATCTCCCCGTGCGTCTTCAGGTGCACGACTTCTCGCTTCCCAATACGAGCTATCTCCCCACCAGCTTCTGGCTCTTCCGCCACTGCATCCGCAATGCCTACGCGATGGAGGAAGTCCCGTTCAGCTTCTACGCCCAGTTCCTCGACATCTGCCTGCAGACGCGCCTGGCGCCGATCGATGCCGCGGAGTGGCATGACCAGCCCTTCGTGCAGATGGTGCGCGGCCCCGATGGGCAGCTCGATGTGGACTGGGAGCCCTGGGACCAGTACCTGCAGTATTGCATGGAGCGAGGAATGAGTGCCTTCAACGTCGCCGACGACCACTGGTTCGGCCATTTCTTCAACTCATTCCCGGTCCGCGACCTGGAGACAGGGCAGGTGGAGACGGTGACGCTGACGCCGGGCTCGCAGGAATGGCAAGACACCGTCGAACGCTTCTTCCGGCTGGCGCGCGAGCATTTCACGGAGAAAGGGTGGGCGGACCGCGCTTACCTGCAGGCCTACGACGAGCCGCGAGGCGACCCGGAGCTGCTAGCGAACATCATCCGCTTCCACACGCTCGCCCGGCGGGGCTGGCCAGGCCTCCGCACGCTCATCACCACCCCAATCTCGTTCGGTGGCCTTGCCGACAACCTCGGCATTTGGTGTCCGCTCACCTCGCACTATGATGACGCCAAGGCGGTTGCCGCGCGGGAGGCGGGACAGGAGGTGTGGTGGTACGTGTGCCTGGCGCCGAAGGCGCCCTGGGCCAACTTCTTCCTCGACCAGCCGGGGGCGGCCCACCGCGTGCTGTTCTGGCAGACATTCGGACACAAGTCGGATGGGCTCCTCTACTGGGGCGTGAACCACTGGCCGGACTTCGCGGGTCGGACGACGAATCCGCTGCCTGCCGACAATAAGTGGCCTGCGGCCGCGTGGAATGATGGCGGCCGAAATGGCGACGGCTACTTCATCTACCCCGGCCCAGACGGCCCGCTGACGTCGCTCCGCTTTGAGATCATGCGCGACGGCGTTGAGGACTATGACTGCCTGCGGATGCTGGAGGAGTTGCGCGAGACCAAGGACGCCCGAATCCCCGCGAAACTTCGGCAACGAGTTGATCGCGCGCTGACGATGACGCCGGACCTATACAGCACGATGACGAGTTACCCCACCGACGCCGGGGCGATGATCCAGCGACGGCGGGAGATCAACGAACTGATCGTGCGGATGGGCAAGCTGTAGGGCTTGCGGCGTGGTTGGGAGGCGGGTGGCCGCACGGGTCGCCTACCGGATCTCGACTTCGCTAAGCCCCATGAGCGCCGGCCCGCCCTGACCGCCGCCCAGGGGCGCCATGATCACGCGGAGGCGACGGGTGCTCACTGGTGTGAACGTGACGCGGTCGCTCGGCCCGGGAGCCTGGCGCCAACTCGGCGTTGAGGAGACCGGATGCCAGCCGCCGTCGGCGTCCACGGCGTCGACCCGCGTCTTGCGCGGCAGGCCGGCGAAGGTCATCCAGTAGAGCGTGACCTCGCGCACCAGGTGCTCGCGCCCCAGGTCCATCTCGACCCAGTGCTCCGTGGGGTCGGCGCTCGATACCCACGCCGAGCCGGGCTCGAACTTCGCAGCCACAGCCCGGACGCCGTCGTTCAGGACCCTCGCGCCATAGGCCTCGGACACGCTGTCCACGGTGATCGTGGGGGTGAGAAGCGGCAGGCCAGTGCGGATGGCCCCCCGCGCGTCCACGAGATCCACCAGGCACCGCGTCACCTCCCCGTCATCGGTCAAGAGAATCCGCAGATCGCCAGCCGGGATGTCCCGCTGCATTTCGAGCCAAGGCAGGGCTCCGTCGACGAGCCACCTGACGCGCAAGCGCCCCGGGGTCGGCGCCGACAGCTCTATCGCCGTTTCTCCCTGTTGTTCGGACAGAGCGACGGGGAGTTCCTCAGGCTGCGCCACGCTCGCGGCCAGACGTTCCACTGCCTCTCGTCGCAAGCCGTCGAGCAGTTCGGGATCTGCGTCTGGCTGAATCCGCGTGTGGTAGCCTTTCTGTCGCGGCGCCATGGCGAGAGCACGATTGCAGGCATCGTCGATGAAGGTCCCGTCGGCTTCCGGGCTTGCCGTATCCTGCTCGAGGGCGCGGAGCGCGGCGTAATCCTCATGGCCCGCCCGAGCCGCAAGGTAGCGCCGCGTGGCCACCCAGCCTCGCCCGTCCCGGCTTGGATAGACGAGGTTCTGCGCCTCCACGCCGTCCCAGGCGCGGTAAGAGCGCCCATGACTCGTGTTGAACCAGTGGAACTGCCCCCAGCCCGCCAGCCCGTAGGCCCGGGCGGTCCAGGGCATAAGCCGGTAGTAGGCGACCGGGTGAAAGGTCTCCGCGTAGACTTGGCAATCGTAGAGCCACACCTGCTTCGTCAAGGGCTGCAGGAAGCTCATGTTCTCCTCAGTGCAGGCGGCGACGATGGGGGCGACGATGTCGTGCGCTCGCGCTGTAAGAGCCCAGTCCTCGTCATGATCGATACCGGTGACGTAGAACTGCGTCCGCGCCTCGGGCGCCGCCTGCTTGACCCACTGTGCCATGCGCCTCGCCATGGCGCGGTCGCCCGCGCCGGGCTCATCCCAGGTCTCGACGATGAGGCTCTCCGGTGACACCCCCGCATCGCGAAGGCACTCGGCAATCCGTTCCAACCAAGACCGGATCGCGGCTTCCACTCTCGGATCGTCTTCCGGCCAGCCGCGCTGCCTGGTGACCATCGTTAGCATCTTCTGCACGTTCAGCAGCAAGAACCTGGCGTCGGGGACGTCCTCGAGGATACGCCGGGCCATGCGGTCGATTCGCTCACCCTCGAATCGCGCCAAGCGCCCCTCGTCGTCGAATTCGACATCGGCCCATGACGCGCTGAGGCTGAAGGTATTGACCCCGAGCGCCGCGAGTGCGGGCCACGCATAGTCGATGTGCCCGAAACAGTCGGTGATGTCCAGGTCGTCGAGGGTCGGCAGTTGCCGGGGGAGCACGGTGAGGGCGATGCCGATCTCGCGCCGCGTTGCCTTGTCGAGGGTCGACTCCAGCGTGAGGCGCCCGGCGTACCGTCCTGGGTAGAGAGCGGCGGTGTCGAGCGACACGAGCACCTGCGTGATGCCCGCCTCGAGGACTGGGGCGATGCCTGCGTCGTTGAGCCGCGGCAGGGCGTCCGTGAACTGCTCGTCCGGTCTCGCGGCGCCGCGCATGAGCGGGACAGTGTAGGCACTCAGCCACTCGTCTCCGGCGACCGCGTGCGCGAGTTGCTCGTTGTATGGCCTTTTGGCTCGTCAGACGCGCCGGGAGTGTCGATGCAGGGGTAGGCCTCAGGCAGGACCGAAACGTCGCTCTCCAGGTTCTGCGGGGCCTCTGGCGTTGGGCGGAACGCATTCTAGGGG
>PVBE011755175.1_pt1 | contig 21892 bp, 21 predicted proteins | sample 1631181 | NCBI WGS metagenome assembly PVBE01 (sample SAMN08397723, study PRJNA350692) | Marine metagenome, whole genome shotgun sequencing project. | isolation source: water | place: Pacific Ocean | collected 2012-04 | reverse complement strand
GGCGCACGCGGAGGGTCCGAAGGAGCCGAGCACCGAAGCCCCCGCCCTACGTTTCCCGAAATGATCAAGGCAATGGAACAGCGCGAAAGCTGAACGCTGAGCGCTGAAAGCTATCTAAGTCACCTCCCGCGCCGGCTCCTCGTCCGGCTGCTCCATGGCCTGCTCCTTCTGCTCACCGGAAAGCCGCGAGTCCAGCCCGAGCTCGTAGGTCCGTCCGCGCCAGCTGACCTGCTTGTTGGTCAGCAGGCTGGCGAAGACCGCCGGCGCCACCAGCAGCAGCCCCAGGGCCACGAGCCAGTGCCGCGGCTGTAAGGGCGCACCACCCAGGGCGCCGTGCAGCACGGTGATGCTCGCCGCCACCGCCACCGGCGCCAGGGCGCACAGCGCGGCCACATGCCACAGCCCGAGCCAGGCGCCGAGGGCCACACCGGTGAGGCCGGCCCAGTAGACCAGCCCGTGGAGGAATGAGGTGATCTTGAAGTCCACGCCGGGCAGCCCGGAGCGGCCGAAGGCGATCCAGCGGCGGTAGACACCCCAGAACTCCGTCAGGGTCATGCCCTGCTGGATCACCGGCACCGTGTGCGGGCAGACCATGTTGTCGTACCCCTCCTCCTTGATGCGGGCGCCGAGGTACATGTCGTCCACCAGCTGCCCCCGCGCGGTCTCCAGGCCGCCGATGGCCTCGATGGCCTCGCGCCGCAACACCATGAACTGCCCCATGATGAACGGCAGCTTGCCACCGCGCCGGCGGCTGGCCGCGTTGGCGGCCACGCCATAGAGGCCGTTGAGCAGCAGGGCGTAGCCCGCGTCGCCGAGGGTGAGCGGCTGCATGGAGGAGACCACCGGCGAGAAGGCCGAGCCCGCCTCCGGGTGCTCCAGCAGGGTCTCCACCACCGAGGTCAGGGCCCGGCGGTCGGGGCGGATGTCCGAGTCGGCGAAGGCCACCAGCTCGCCGTTGGCCACCTCCAGCGCCTTGATCATGGCGTTGAGCTTGCAGGTGTGCCCGGGCGGCGGCTGCCCACAGAGCAGCACGCGCGCCTTGCCGAACTTGCCCCGGACCTCGTGCTTGGCCATGGCCTGGCGCACCAGGGGCAGGGCTGGCTCATCCTTGTCGTCGAAGACGAAGATCGTCTCCACATCACCCGGGTAGCCAGTGTCCAGGGCGGCGGCGATGTTTTGTTCGACGCCCACATCCAGTCCCTTGATCGGGCGAATCACGGTGACCGAAGGGTAGCGGTCGGCGAGCATGGTGCGCTGGCGATCCAGCAGGGAGTTGCGCAGGATCCGGTGGGAGCGCAGCACCTCCAACAGCAGCACCATGGACAGAACCCCCAAAGTAATCTCGAAATACATTCGGTCCTCCTCTCGCCGCCTAGCCGCGGCTTCGTAGGTACTGCTGCAGCAACAACTTGTTAAACGTCAAAAACAGGTCCGGCACCTCCTTGCCGGAGCCCGACTTGGCCATCCAGCGCGGCAGCATGCCGGCCATGTCGATGGTCACCTGGAAGCGCACCAGCGATCCCCGCCCGTTCTTGATCGGCCGGATCAGCCAGCTGCCGTGGTGGTTGGTCACCCGCACGATGCCCGATCGCGGCGGCGGCCCGCCCCGGGCCGTGCGGTACTTCACCCAGCGGGAGCCGTCCTTGCGTTTGCCCCAGGTCACCTTGAGCGTGAAGTCACGATCGTCGATGACCGGCAGGTTCAGGCGCTGATAGACCAGCAGCCAGTTGGGCCCCCGCTTGAGCACCCTGGCCTCCGTCAGGCGGGCCACGGAGCCGAGCTGCCGGCGATAGTCCAGCAGCACCCGCAGCACCTGCTCGGGCGGGTAGCCGAAGCGCCCCTCGGCGCCCAGCTTGATCAGCTCCGATTGCCGGTGCTTGAACACCGCGATGCCCCGCCGGTAGGCGATGCGTTCAAAACCCTTGGAAGTGAACGCCACGGAAAATGGCACAAGATCCCCCCGCGCGCTGGACACGCCGCCCAGCAGAGACAGACTTACACTGACCAGGATGATCTTTTGCATGGCATTTCTCCTTGACAATTAGCGCCGACTAACTGTATCAGTTAAGTCTACCTGAGTTTGCCGATGTTACACGTGCCCCCGGCCCAAAAAGTGGTTCTCTCAGTGGCCCTCACCGGAGTGTGCCTGCTGGGCTTGCCTACCAGGTTGTTTGCAGAAAAGATCCCTTTTTCCAAGACCTTCGAGCGGTCAGGGTACAAGCAGGTGGCCTGCCGCAAGGGCGTCACCGCCTATCGCAACGAGGGATCGAATTTTTTGCGCATGGGCGCTGAAGGCCGCCTGGAGGCCAGCCCCGCGCAGGTCAAGGCGGCCTTGCTGGACTACATTCGCCACGCGGGCACCATGCCGCGGCTGTCCGTCAGCCGCGTGCTGCTGCGCGGGCGCAACTGGCTGCTGGTCTACCAGCGCCTGCGCCTGCCGGTGGTCAGCGACCGGGACGTGGTGCAGCGGATCACCTGGGGCGAGGCGGGCGGCGTGACCTGGATCCGCTTCCTCACGGCCCCGGGTAAGGGGCCGGCGCGGCCCTCGGGGGTGGTACGCATGACCCACCACAACGGCTACTGGCAGCTCAAGCCGACGGCCGGCGGCCGGGCCACCCTGGCCCGCTTCCAGGTCAGCACACGCATGGGCGGCTGGATGCCATCCTGGATGGCCAAGCCCCACGCGGGCAAGGACCTGCCCGAACTGTACCAGGCCCTGGGCCGACTTATCAAAAAGCGCGCCGTCGCCGCCTCGGCCCGCAGGGCATCGCAAAAATAATGTGCTAGGCTCACCAACATGAAGAAGACCATCCTCCTCGCCGTCATCGGCGGCGTACTGGGCGCCGGGCTGGGGTTCCTCATGCGCTCCTTCGGCAGCACCTGACTGTGGACCTGTAACCCGGTGGTCACCGGCATCATAGGCGCGGTCATCGGATCCAGCATCAACACCAGCGAAGCCAAGGCCGAGTAGCGCCGACCAATTGGGGGTGGTGGCCGGCGCGCTGACGCTGTAGCTTTCCCATACAACCACATCAGAGGAGCCGTTATGTCTGCCACCGACGCGCGCTTTCCGTTGCTCTCATCGCCCCTGGAGCTGGGGCCACTGAAGCTGAAGAACCGCATCTGCATGCCGGCCATGCACCTCAACTTCACCATGGGCGGCGAGGTGTCCGACACCCTGGTGGAGTTCTACGCCGAGCGCGCCCGGGGCGGGGCAGCCCTGATCACTGTCGGCGGTTGCTCGGTGGACCGTCTCGGCAGCGGCCCGATCATGATCGGCCTGCACGAGGACCGCTTCATCCCGGGGCTGGAGCGGCTCACCGCGGCCATCCGGGACAACGGCTCCAAGTCCGTGGCTCAGCTCTACCACGCGGGCAAGTACGCCTACTCCATGCTCACCGGCCAGCAGGCGGTGTCCGCCTCGGCGGTCTTCTCCGCGCTGACCAAGGAGATGCCCCGGGCCCTGAGCCTGGACGAGATCGGCGAGGTGCAGCAGGCCTTCGCCGACGCCGCCCGGCGCGCCGAGCAGGCCGGCTTCGACGGGGTGGAGGTGCTCGGCTCGGCGGGCTACCTCATCTGCCAGTTCCTCTCGCCGGTGAGCAACCAGCGCGAAGACGAGTACGGCGGCAGCTTCGAAAACCGCGTGCGCTTCGGCCGCGAGGTCATGGAGAAGGTGCGCGCCGCGGTGAGCGACAAGACCGCGGTGCTGGTGCGCGTGGCCGGCGCCGACCTGGTGCCCGGGGGCCTGACCAGCGAGGACTGCTCCCGGGTAGCGCGCGTCTTCCAGGACGCCGGCGCCCAGGCGGTCAACGTCACCGGCGGCTGGCACGAGACCCGCGTACCCCAGCTGACCATGGGGGTGCCGCGCGGAGCCTTCCTCCACCTCTCCCGTCGGATCAAGGAGGCGGTCACCGTGCCGGTGATGGCCTCCAACCGCATCCCGGAGCCGCGCCTGGCCGAGGAGGCGCTGGAGGACGGCATGGCCGACCTGATCAACTTCGGCCGGCCGCTCATCGCCGACGCCTTTTTGCCCCAGAAAGCCCTGGAGGGGAAGCCCTGGCGCATCGTGCACTGCGTGGCCTGCAACCAGGGCTGCTTCGACAACGTCTTCAGCGCCAAGCCGATCCGCTGCACGGTCAACCCCCTGGCGGGCCAGGAGGCGACGATCGAGATCGAGCCCGCGTCCAACGGGCGCCGGGTGCTGGTGGTGGGCGGCGGGCCCGCGGGCATGATGGCCGCCGTCACCGCGGCGCGACGGGGCCACGACGTGACCCTCTCCGAGCGCTCGAACCGCCTCGGCGGTCAGCTGCTGCTGGCCGGCGTCACCCGGGACCGCCAGGAGATGAACACCCTGGTGCAGGACCTGGCCCAGCAAATGGAAGACCGCGCGGTGAAGGTGCAGCTCAACAGCGAGGTCACGCCGCTGGGCGTCAAGGCCGTCCGGGCCGAAGCGGTCATCGTCGCCACCGGCGCGGGGCCGGCCCCCTGCGACCTCGAGGGGGCGGATCTGCCCCACGTCCAGCAGGCCTGGGAGCTGCTGCGCGACGGCGGCGCCGTGGGCCAGCGCGTGGTGGTGGTGGGCGGCGGCCCGGTGGCCGTGGACGTGGCACGGGAGCTGGCCCAGCGCGGCACCCTGGACGCCGAGACCCTGCGCTTCTTGCTGGTCAACGAGGCCGAGGACCCCGACACCCTGCGGCGGCGCTGCCTCCAGGGCACGCACCAGGTGACCATGGTGGAGATGCTCTCCAAGGCGGGCAAGGGCATCGGCCGCTCCACGCGGTGGACGTTGATGCAGGACCTGTCGCGCTTCGGCGTGGAGGTGCTCACCAGCACCCGCGTGCAGCGCATCACCGACGAGGGCGTGGTGGTGCTGCGCGGGGAAGAGGAGGAGACCCTGCCGGCCGACACCGTGGTGCTGGCCGTGGGCTCCAGGGCCGAGGACGCCCTGGCGGCGGCCATCGAGGAGGAGGTGGACGACGTGCTGGTGGTGGGCGACGCCAAGAGCCCGCGCCGCGCCTTCGAGGCGCTGCACGAGGGCTTCAAGGCCGGGCTGCAGGTGTGAACATGAGGAGGTCCTGATAACGGTGAAGTGAGCCGGGTCCGCCGGCGATCAGTCCGAGCCGCGGCAGGTGATGTGGCCCGTCTTGAGGCCCACGTTGACGAAGCTGTGCTTGCCATAGGTCACCTGCACCAGCCCCCCCTTGATGGCGAGGTGGCGGATGGCGGCCTTGCCCACGGCTGGCTTGCCGCACTTGGCGATGACGTCGACCTCCCACATCGGCTTGCCGTCCTTGGCCAGGCCCTTGAGCGCGCCGTCCTCCACCGCCACCACCATGCCGCTTTTGGGGTCGGTCACCGAGGGCTGGTCCGACTTCTGGGTGTCCGGGCCTGCGGGCGCCGCGTTGCCGCTGCGGCCCGCCACGCTCGTGTTGGCCACCGCGCCCTTGATCAGGCACACGCCCTTGGTCGGGGCGCCCCGGGTCTCGAGGTGTGCCGTCACCACGCTCCCCTCCCGGTGTTCCCGGGCGTAGAAAGTCATGGCCGCCACCTTGCCGCCCTTCTCCTCCACGCAGATGGTGCGGGTGAAGTCGGCGCCCGGGCAGCTGCCCTTGCAGGCGATGTAGTGCGCCTTGCCGGCGACCTTCTCCGCCGGGCGGGAGCAGGTGTAGGTCACCACCGAGTGGGTGGGCGGTCCGCTGACGACGCCCTTGCCGAAGGAGGAGCGCTCGCAACGCAGGGGGTACTGGCGCAGGCTGGGCGGCATGTCGGGGAAGCCGGTGTACATCACCGGCCGCCCCTTGTCCGGCACGTCCTTGTGCAGCTCCAACTCGCCGAAGGAGCCGGCGATGAAAGAGACCGCCATGCTGTGCTCGAAGCGCTTTTTGAGCACCGGGTGAAAGTAGGAGATCTCGACCTTGGTGCTGCCCGCGGAGAGCGCGATGACGTCCAGCCGCGGCCAGCGCTCGCGGGTGTCCACCGTGGCCTTGCAGACCTTGGCGTTTTGGCAGGTGGCCTTGACTTCCGCCGCCGCCATGGGCGCCCGCGAGCCGCCGGGGATGGAGACGTACATCGAGATGTAGCGCGTGGTGTCCAGGGCCGGCCAGCTGTCGGGGAAGGTGATCGGCTTGGAGTGGGGCTTGCTGCAGCCCGCGGCCAGGGCGGCCGCCAGGGCCACCGCCGCCAACAGCCGGCTCGCGCGTGGGTGCGCTGTCTGTCTCATCAGGTCTCTCCTCATCGCTGCAGCAGCAAATACATCGTGCTCCCCTGGCGCAGGATGAGCAGGATCACCTTGCCCTGCTTGGCGCGCAGGTAGAGGGCCTTGAGCTGGGCCGCGCTGTTGACTGGTTTGCGGTCGTACTCCAGGATCACGTCGCTGACCAGCAGCCCCGCGGCCCGGGCCGCGCTGCCGTACTCCACGCCCGTGACGACCACCCCGGCCACGCGCCGCGGGATGCCGAGCCGCCGCCGCACCGGGTCGGTGAGGGTCTCCACCGACAGGCCGCCGAGGGCGCCGAGGGACTTGTCCAACTTGGCCACGGTCTTGCCGCCCAGCTCACCCAGCACCACCGACAGCTCCTTGCGCTTGCCGCCGCGCAGCAGCGAGAGCTTGATCGTGCCGCCCGGCGCCGTGCTGGCCACGCGGTTGCGCAGGCGCACGACCGTCTGGGTCGCCTCGCCGTCGATGGTCGTGATCAGATCGTCCCGCCGGATGCCCGCGCGGTCGGCCGGGCTGCCCGGATCCACGTGGGCCACGAGCACCCCCTTGGTGAAGGGGATGGCGAGCTTGTCGGCCATCTCGCGGGTCAGGGTCTGGATGCCAACGCCGAGCCAGCCGCGCACCACGCGGCCGTGCTGCAGCAGGCTCTTCATGATCGGCTGGGCCATGTCGGTGGGCACGGCGAAGCCGATGCCCTGGTAGCCGCCGCTCTTGGAAAAGATCGCGGTGTTGATGCCGACGAGCTGGCCGTTCATGTTAACCAGCGCGCCGCCGGAGTTGCCAGGGTTGATCGCCGCGTCGGTCTGGATGAAGTCCTCGTAGTCGACGATGCCCATGTTGGCCCGACCCACGGCGCTGACGATGCCCATGGTCACCGTCTGCCCCAGGCCGAAGGGGTTGCCGATGGCCAGCACCACCTGCCCCAGGCGGAGCTTGCGCGAGCGCCCGATGGGCATCGGGTGCAGGTTCTTCGGCTCGCCCATCAGGCGCAGCACGGCCAGGTCGCTCTTGGGGTCGCTGCCGACGACGCTGGCCTTGAGTACCCGGCCGTCGTTGAGCTTGACCCGGATCTCCTTGGCCTTGGCCACCACGTGGTTGTTGGTCAGCACCACGCCCTCGGCGCTGACGATGACACCGGAGCCGAGGCTCTGGGCCCGCCGCGTGCGCGGCCGCGGCCGGTGAAAGTGAAAGAACGGGTCGCTGTGGTACGGGGAGCGCCGCTGCTGCACCGCCCGGGTGGTGGAGATGTTGACCACGCTGCGCACGGCTTTTTCGGCGATGTCCGACAGCGTCACCTCCTTGACCTTGAGCTGCTGGGCAAAGGGCGGCCTGGCCACCACCTTGGGCGAAGCCGCGACCCTGGGCACCGGCAGCGGCTTTTCGGCCAGCGCCTTGCCCGCGTCGGGCATCAGCATCGGGGCCTTGGCGCGCTCTGTCCGCTTGCTCGGGGCGTTGTAACGGCAGGAGAGCACGAGCAGCGGGAACAACGCGATGATCAGCCTGGGCTTGTGAATCATGGGGCAGCTAGCCTCCGGTCAGTTGTCGGAGCCATTGTACGTCGCAACAGGGACGAAGATCATCCCGCGATCAGGTTTAGCAGGTCCGCCGGCGAAAGCTCCTCGAGGCTCTGCACCACCCGGGTGGCGCCCGAAACGGCGCTCGGCGGGGTCTCGGGCAGGGGCACGGCGACGCAGGCCATGCCCGCGGCCAGGGCGGCCCGCACGCCGGCGCCGGCGTCCTCCAGCACCACGCAGCGGCCAGGATCCGCGCCGAGGCGGCGGGCGGCCAGCAGGAACAGGTCCGGGGCCGGCTTGCCTCGCGCCACGGCGTCGGAGCCGAGGCAGGCCTTCATCGGCGACCGCAGGTCGAGGCGCTCGAGCACCACCTGCACCAGAAACCCCGGCGACCCCGAGGCCACCGCCATGGGGACATCCTCGGCCGCCAGCGCCGCCACCAGGTCCCGGGCCCCGGGCAGCGCCTCCAGGGGCTGGCGGCGGTAGAGGCCCGCCAGGATCTGTAGCCGCTGCTTCATCAGCGCGGCGGGCTCGTCGTCCAGGTCGTACTGCTGGACCATCAGCCCCGCCACGTCCAGCGGGGCGCGCCCCATGTACTGCGTGCGCAGGCTGGGATCGTAGACCCGGCCCTTGCCCTCGACGAGCACCCGCGCGGACTCGCCCCACAGGGGCTCGGTGTCGGCCAGCAGGCCGTCGAGGTCGAAGATCACGGCGAGCTCGCCAGGCATCACGTGGTGACCTCGACCCGCGGGCGGGCCACCAGCCCGACCACCAGCGCCACGACGAGCACCCCGGCGCAGATGCCGGCCAGCATCATCGGCTCGTGCACCACCATGACCAGGCCGACCCCCACCACGGAAAGGCCGGTGCCGCCGAGCACCAGCTTGCGCGCCCGCCCCTTGAAGGCCAGCACGGTGACGACGATCTGCAGCAGGGCCAAAGCCGCCAGCACCGCGCCCAGGACCATGCGCCTGCCGCGGTGGGGATCCTCGGCGCTCTTCATTTGCTGCAGCTGTTCGGCGGTCACCAGGTCCGCGCTGACGTCGGACAGGCCGCCGGTGTCCTCGCCCGTGGCGGAGAAGATCAGGCTGCCCCCCAGCAACAGCTGCAGCACCACCCCCACCGCGAGCAGCAGCCCCTGGACAACGCGCATGATCTTCACCTCCGTCGAACTGTTCGGCCACAGCCTACCCGCCCGAGCTTGTCACCCACAAGGGTAATGAGCTAAGAACGTGGCATGAGAATCGCGGGCGGAATCGTGATCATGGTGGTGTCCTGGCTCTGCATGTTCAGCGGCGGCTGCAACCTCGTGGGCGCCGGGCTGACCAAGGGCGCCACCATGGCCGAGGACAAGATCACAAGTACGATCAAGGACAAGGGCGGGGGCAACCTCACCGCCGAGCACCGCCAGCTGCTGGCCAAGCTGCGCGAGCTGGTGCAGGCCGTGGTGGGGGGCAAGGAGGGCAGCTCCGGCACCCTGTTTTTGCTGGCCGGGGCCCTCTCGCTGCTGGGCGGGCTGCTGGCCTTCGCCGGGGGCATCCTGCTGCTGGTGAACATGGACCGGGGGTTCGTCATCGTCTCCATCCTCCTGGCCCTGGTCGGCACCGGCCTGGGCTTTTTGACGCCGCTGTCCTCGACCTACTTCACCGTGGCCAAGGTGGCCATGCTGGTGCTGGGGCTGCTGGCCGCGTTGATGATGAAGAGCCGCGCAGCGACTGGAGAGAGCCATGCAACCTGACAACGAACGACCCCATGTGTTGGTGACCCACCGCCTGATGGACGGCGGCCTCGATCTGCTGCTGGATCGCTACCGCGTCACCGTGGCCGACGGCCTGGAGGATCCCGCCGAGCTGATCCCGGCTCTGACGGACGTGGACGCGCTGATCCCGCTGCTGACGGTGCAGATCACCGACGAGGTGCTGGCCGCGGCGCCGCGGCTGAAGGTGGTGGCCAACCACGCCGTGGGCTTCGACAACGTGGACGTCGAGGCGGCCACCCGCCGGGGGATCATCGTCACCAACACCCCCGGCGTGCTCACCGAGGCCACGGCGGACCTGACCTGGGCCGCGCTGCTGGCCGCGGTGCGGCAGGTGGTGCCCGGAGACGCCATGATGCGCGCCGGCGCCTACACCGGCTGGAGCCCAACGCTGATGCTCGGCGCGGACATGGCGCGTAAGACCCTGGGCGTTGTCGGCTTCGGCGCCATCGGCCGGGCCGTGGCCCGCCGGGCGGCGGGCTTCGCCATGGGGGTCCTCTACACCGACGCCGGCGAGCCGTCCGACGCCGTGAGCCTCGACGGCCTGATCATCGCCCGGGGCGTGCCGCTGGACACGCTGCTGCAGCAATCTGACTTTGTCTCGCTGCACGTGCCGCTCACCGCCGAGACCCACCACCTGATGGACGCCGCGCGCCTGGCGCAGATGAAGCCGGGCGCCTACCTGGTCAACACCTCCCGCGGTCCGGTGGTGGACGAGGCGGCCCTGGTGGCCCACCTGCAGGCCGGCGGCATCGCCGGCGCCGCTCTGGACGTCTTCGAGCGGGAACCGGCCATGGCCCCGGGCCTCGCCGAGCTGGACAACGTGGTGCTGCTGCCCCACCTCGGCAGCGCCACCGGGGAGACTCGTCGCGCCATGGCGCACACCGCCGCGGCCAACGCCCACGCCGTGCTTTTGGGCGAGGAGCCGCCCAACTGGGTCAACCGCCAGGAGTTGCTGGGGAAACGATAAACTTCCTCATCGGCCCGGGATATCTCCACCAGGTTTTCGACGAGGATCGACTTCAACCGTTCGCGGACGTCCGCCTCGCCGGAGGCAAACAGCGCCCCCGCGGCCTCGGCCACGTCCTCGCCACAGGTCAGCACCCGAAACAGGGCCTCCACGGCATCAGGGCCTCCCGCCAGGCCCAGGGCCTCCACGGCAGCCACCCGGGTCCAGCGATCCGCCGACTCGAGCCGCTCGATCAGCTCCGCCACGGCCAGGGGGCCGCCGATGGCGCCCAGGGCCATTGTGGAGCTCTCGCCGGGGAACGCGCTGAGGGGCAAAACGGCCGCCTCAGCCATGGGCCCGAGGTAGCCCAGAAGGCGCGCTGCCTGCTCCTTGCCTTCTCCCATGAGCGCCTGGATCAGCACCGGCACCGCCTCGGGCCGCCGGTCTCCCTGCAAGGTCGGGATGAGCCCCATCAGGCCGTCCGGCCCCATTTGCAGATATTGATCCGGCGACAGCCCGCCCCGATGTGGGCGCGGCATGTGGCGCTCTGCTCCACGGGGGAGGCTCTCGAGGCAGCGCTCGGAGCAGGCGTGCACCAGCAGGGGCAGCACGTCCGTGGCCACGCGCAACGATATCCATACCTGCCGCGGCGCTTCCTCTCCGAAGGGGCCGCCGCAGACGCTGCAGTCGGCGGGCGCATGGGCCGGGAGCGCCGGTAGCCGAGGAAACGGTGTCCGCAGCTTGCTGTTGCCGTACAGCGCGCGGGTGCTGAATCTGCTATCGCGCAGCTTCTCGCAGCGCGTGATTTCGTAGGGCAGCCAGTGCAGTCGGTACGACATGTACCCGTCCAGCTTCTCCAGGCCGGTCATCCCTCCGATCTCGGGAGGAACACGGACGAGGTTGAGGCCGCCGATGGACAGCCGCTTGACCGCCTTGAGCCCGGAGATGGAGGGCGGCAGCGTCACGATTTGGCGCCACTGCTGATCGCTCACCTCCCGCCAGGGGTCGAACACCTCCCGCCCGTCGACGCGGGCCTGATCGACCGCCTCCAGCAGCCGCCTCCAGGCGTCGCACTCTGTGTCCTGAACGTCGGCGTGCAGCGTCAGCTCGGACCAGCGACGCTGTCCGGGCGGCACATCGAAACAGTGGCACTCCGTCTCAGTCATCGGGGGATGAACGATCCATGGTCGGTAATCATAGGCCGGTTGCCCGGCAACGTCCACGCCCCGGGCCGTGAGCTGGACCCGGCGGATTACCGGAGCGGCCGGAGCCCCTTTTCGAACCTGGACAGGAACACGGCGATGGGTGAACCTGTCTGTTCATGGCAGGCGAGGCAAAGTCCTACTGCCCCCACTGCGGGGTCTCCGTGGCGGAGGACGCGCTCCAGTGCCACGGGTGCGATTATCGGCCGGAGGAGGCCGACGCCTGGGAGCTGGATTCGTTCATCGGGCGTACGGTCAACGGTCGGTACCGGGTGCTCGGGCGCCTGGGCCAGGGCGGCTTCGGCGTGATCTACGAGGTCGTCCACGTCGAGCTGGGCGCCCACCGGGCGCTCAAGCGTCCCCACGCCCACGTCAAGGCCGCCAAGGACAGCCTCGAGCGGTTTCGCCGGGAGGCCAACACCCTGGCCGCCTTCAGCCACCCCCACGTGATGCGCGTGGAGGACTTCGGCTACTATCCCGAAGACCGCCCATACATCGTGCTGGAGCTCATCGAGGGCGAGTCGCTGGCGGAGGTCCTGGAGCGGGAGTACCGGCCGCTGTCCGACATCTGCCCCGAGGTGTCGGTCCCCGAATCCCTGGAGCGGCTGGTCTCGGAGCTGCTGGCCGCCGACCCGGATCAACGGCCGTCGAGCGCCGTGGAGGTGCAGCGGCGCTTCGACGAGGTGGCGCGGGACCTGGGCCTCGGCTCCGCCAGGGCAGCGCCCGAGCCTGCCCCCGCCTCGCCTCCGCGGCCCCGCCGCCACAGCTCACCCGGGCCGCCTGAAGCTGCTGGGCGTGGGTATTGCGTTGCTGCTGGTGGTGGCCGCCGCCAGCGGCGTCTGGGTCATGAGCAAGTCCGCGGTGGAGCGGGCAGGGCCGCGTCAGCAAACGGCGGACGCGGCCGTCAAGAAGCCGGACTCCAGCCAGCAGGCCATGGTGTGGGTCGGCTCGGATCCCGCGGGCGCCGCGGTGCTGGTCAACGGCCAGCCGAGCTGTGAGGCGCCCACACGCACAGGCGGCGAGGCCAGGTGCCTCACCCGCTGCCGGGCGATCCTTCGTGGAACCGGCCCGTTTCGCATCGAGCTGAAGCTGGAGGGCTTCAAGCCGGCGGTCCTGCGATACGACACGTCCCGGGCGGCCAGGGGCGCCGCCGGCGAGCTGTCGACGGTCAAGCTGGAGATGGATCTGGGGGCTGAAACGACGCCTTAGAGCGCCCTGATCCTACCTGGACCTCGCGCAGCGGAAGCCGCTATGTTTGTAGCCCTGCTGGCTTTGCTGCTGGCTGCGCCAGGTGGTCCTCATCGTCTTTTCGCTACAGATGTAGGCGGTCCCCCTCAGCACCCTGAAGACGCGCCCGAGGTGATCCTTGTAGCAGTTGGTGGTCCAGGCCGACCCGTCCGTGGGGGCGCCCTCGAAGGTATCGCGGAAGTGCTTCGCCTTGTGCTGGCAGTCCTCGACCCACTGGCTGACATTGCCGGCCATGTCGCAGAGCCCCTGCTCGGTTCCCCTTCTTTTTGGAGCACACGGGCCACGTGGTCTTCCGTCCGCAGCCCTCGACGTCGACCTTCATCACAGCCCGGGAGCAGTCCGCCCTGGCGAACCCCCAGGGGTACTTTTTGTCCTTGCCGCCGCTTTTGGCCGCGTACTCCCACTCCGCATCGGTGGGCAGGCGGCCGCCGATCCAGCGGCAGAACGCCCTGGCCTGGGCCCAGGTCACGCAGACCATCGGGTGGCCTTCGCCGACGGTGGCTCCGGCGCCCTTCATTTTTTTCTTCTTCGAAAACCAGCGGGAGCACTTGGTCGGCGAACAGCGCTGGGACTTGACGCAGGCAGCATACTGGGACCGGGTCACGGGGGCCTTCATCATCTGAAAACCCGGCACCTTGACCTGGTGGACCAGATCGTCCTCGGCCGAGCCCATCTCGAACTTGCCGCCCCGCAGGCGGATCCACTTCAGCGGAATGGGGGACCGCCTGGTTGCTCTGCGCCTGTTCGGTTTTTCCCGGGCGGCGGCGCCGCCGGCGAGCCTCTTTTTGATCACGGCCGTGAGCTTCCTGCGCGCGGCGGCCGACAGCTTCTTGCCGGCCCGGGGTGACCAGAGGATGTATCGATCCAGGTCCCCGAGGTGGGCCGCCGAGGTGGCGGCCAGCGCCGCGACGGCGGGCTTGCGGGAGGTCGGACATTTCTTGTAGGCCCTGGCAAAGCCGCGCAGCGCGCTGGCGTGTCGCCCGGCCTTGTGTGCCCGGTGCGCGCCCTGGTAGTCCGCCAGCCAGCCGCCCTTCTGGGCCCGGGCCGCCGTGGGCGTCAACAGGCAGACGGTGAGGACCGCTGCGCTGACCAGCGCGGCGCAGAGCGCATTGCCGCCGCGGCTCATGGCACGATGACCCGCACGGCGCAGTTGTGCCTGTCCGCCACGTAGACCTTGCCGCTGCTGTCCACGGCCACCTCCTCCGGCGACTTGAACCGGGCCTTGGCGGCTGGCCCGTCGACGAAGCCGCCGGTGCCGCTGCCGAAGACCGGCGACCAGGTCAGCGAGGGCCAGCTCCCCGAGACGCCGCGGATGAGCCGCGTGCCGCGGTCCGCGACGTAGTGCGTGCCGGACGGGCCGGCGGCCATGCCGTAGTAGTCCGCCCCGGCCGGGCTGCCGAAGGTCGTCTTGTGGACCGAGCCGCCGGTGGAGACCATGCCGAAATAGGACTGTGTGGTCCCGCCCGTTACCCACAGATTGTTGCCGACGAGGAACAGGCCCCTGGGGCTGATCAGGTTGCTGACGGTGGACACGGTCCCGCCGGAGATCCTGCGGACCGCCGAGTTGCCATAGTCGGCCACGTAGACCGTACCCTTGGAGTCGATGTCGAGGTCCAGCATCATGGCGAACCGGGCAGAGGCCGCCGGGCCGTCCACCTTGCCCTTGGTGGTGGAGCCGGCCACGGTGGTCACCTGACCGCCGGCGATCTTGCGCACCCGGTACCCGTCGAGGAAAAAGACCGTGCCCCCCTTGTCCACCACCAGCCCCTTGGGCGAGCTGAGCTGCACCTTGTCGCTGGGGCCGTCGGCGTAGGTGCCGGAGGAGGTGCCGGCGAAGGTGCTGACCTGCCCCCCCTTGACCAGGCGGATGCGTAAATTGGCCCAGTCCGAGACGTAGACCTCTCCCGTCGGCCCCACCGCCACGCCGGTCAGCTGCCCGAACGTGGCCGTGGCCGCCGGCCCGTCCTTGAAACCGCACGACCCGGTGCCGGCCAGCGTGTAGACGCAGCTGGACAGCGGCTGCCAGGCGCCCACGCTCTTGGTCGGCTGGCACACCTGACAGGCGTTGCCGGGCCTGGACGCTCCCGTGGCATGACACGCCTTGTCGATGAGGCACTGGCCCGTGGCCAGCTTGTTGCCGCACCCGCCCTTGCCGTCGCAGGTGTCGGTGGTGCAGCTGAGCTTGTCGTCGCAGCTGTAGGCCTTGTTGACGCAATGGCCGTTGCTCCCGCAGCTGTCGGAGGTGCAGCTGAGCTTGTCGTCGCACTGGCTGGCCTTGGTGAATTTGGTCAGCGCCGCGTCCGGTTTCCCGGCCTCTGCGACGAGGTCCGGCGCGAGGTCCGGTTTCCCGTCCCCGCCGGGCCTGGCGTCAGCGGCGTCCGCACCGCCCGCATCCGTGGGGCCGCCGTCCTCGAAGGGTCTGGGGTAGGGGCAACCGGCCATGAGCACCGAGCAGAGGACCAGGGCCACCAGCCGCGCCATTACGCCGCTGTTCATTCCCCGAGCCATGCAGTTGTGCCGCAGCGTGCCATGGAAGGGATCAGCATACACTCAACGGTTCGAGCGCGGCAACGCACTATGGACCGTGCCTGAGCTCGGGCTCCCGGATGGGCGCGCGCGTTTTCGGATCGAAGAACATCAGCGGGCCGTGCCTGCCAGCCAGCCGCCAGCGCAACGTCATCCACAGCAGCCCCAACAGCATGGTCAACAGCGCCAGGCGGGTCGCCCGGATGCGGCGCGCTCGCGCCGCTGGAAAGTGCCCGTTGATGCGGGCCAGCACCGGCCCGAGCAGCGCCTCCAGCGGCTCGCCCTCCGGGCGCTGCAGGATCATGGGGTACACGCCGATGAAGGGCCACCCCGGCCCGGAGAGGGTGTTGGCCAGGGGCGTGTCGCAGCAGGACGCGTACCAGCGCAGCGCGCCCTTGCGCGTCATCCGCAGGCAGGCCAGGTGCTCCAACCCCTCGTCCAGCGTGAAGTCGGCCGGCGCCATCTGGAAAACGTCCGAGCCGCCGTGCTCGTCGAGCACCCGGTCGGCCTTGCCCAGCATCCCGGGGTAGGCCACGCAGGTCTTGCAGTGACAGACCACGCGGTTGATCGTGGCGGGCGAGACGTTCCTCAGGTGGCCGCGTACGGCACCACAGGCACATCGGGTATGGACATCTCGCGGCGTCACGCGTCAATCTTAGCATCCTGATCAACTGGAGGACGCATGGAGCGAGATGATCCGAGGGCCGCGGCCTTCATCGAGGCCGTGGAGACGGCGCGGCAGCGGGGGGCCAGGTGATGGCCGAGGTCCAGGGCGCCGCCGCGCTGCTGCGGCGGTTCGCGGACGGCTCGCTCCTGCCCTCGGACCTGCTGGACCGGCTGCTGGCCCGGGTGGAGGCCAGGGACGGCGAGCTGGGCGCCTTCGTCTCGCTGCAGCGCCGCGGCGCCTTGCAGCAGGCTCGCGCCGCGGACGAGGCCTGGCGGCGCGGTGAGGCCGGCCCTCTGTGTGGGCTGCCGGTCTCGGTCAAGGACATCATCGACGTGGCCGGCACGGTGACCGGCTGCGGCAGCGCGCACCCCCCCGGGCCTCCCGCCGGTCAGGACGCAGCGGTCGTGGCGCGTCTGCGCCGGGCAGGGGCGGTGGTCATCGGCAAGACGCAGATGCACGAGTACGCCCTCGGCATCACCGGCCACAACCCACGCCTCGGCACGCCGAGGAACCCGGCGGATCCCGCGCGCCTGCCCGGCGGCTCGTCCAGCGGCGCGGCGGTGTCCGTGGCCGCGGGCATGGCCGCGGCGGCCCTGGGCACAGACACCGGCGGCTCGACCCGCGTGCCCGCGGCGCTCTGCGGGCTGGTGGGGCTCAAGCCCACCTTCGGGCTGGTGCCCACCGACGGCGTCTTCCCCCTGGCCCGCACCATGGACCATGTGGGCTGGCTGACCCCCGCCGTGGACGACGCGGCCCTGCTGCTGGACGTCGTGGCGGGCGGCGTCGAGCGGCGGCCCGCGCCCCGCCGCCTGGCCCTGCTGAGCCATCACCTGCGGGCGGCCGCGCCTGGAGTGCGCGCGGCGGTGGAGGCCGCGGCCGAGCGGCTGCGGGCCCGAGGCCTCGAGGTGGCGGAGGTGCCGGTGCCGTTGCACGACGAGCTCCTCGCCACTTACCGCGTGACCCAGCTCTTCGAGGTCCAGGGTGTACACGGCCGGGCCTTCCGCCGTCACCCGCAGCGCTACGGCGAGGCCATGGCCGACTGGCTGCGGCAGGCCGCCGAGGTCACCGCCGAACAGTACGCGCGGGCCGGGCAGCGCCGGCGGGCCTTCGCCCGGGCCGTGGACGCGCTGCTGCAGGAACATGACGCCCTGCTGTCGCCCACCACGCTGATCACCGCGCCCCGGCGAGACCGGCGCCACGTACAGATCGCCGGCCGCACCCTGACCCGCCGCGAGGCCCTGGTCTGCTGCAGCTGTCCCTACAGTATGATCGGCCTGCCCGCTGCCAGCGTGCCGGCTGGTCGCAGCGAGGGCCTGCCCGTGGGGCTGCAGGTCATCGGCCCGCGGCGCGGTGAGCACACCGTGCTGCAGGTGGCCCGCCTGGTGGAGAGCTCGTAAGCCTTCTCGCCTCGGACCGGCGAGCGGAGTGGTGCGACCGCCGAGCCAATGTTGCGAAGTCGAGAGTTGAGAGTTGAGAGTTGAGAGTACGTTGTATAGCTAGACGCCGGCTCAGGCGCTCATCCACAAACTTGAGGCGCATTGGCGCCGCGACGGATCGTATATTTAAGCACGAGGCATGTACGAGGCGCCGATTCCAGAAACTCTGAACTCTAAACTCATAACTCTAAACTCAGCCAGTAGGCCGCTGGACGCGAACCTTGACTCAAACCTCCAGAACACCCGGAGCCTTGAATTGCTGATCTACTTCACGCCGTCGATGCCCACGCCGGACATGCGGCTGAAGTACTCCAGCAGGAAGCTGATGTCCTCGGGCCTGCGCAGGATCCCCCCGTGCTGCGGCGCGATGATCTTCGGGTCCACGGCGCCCATGCGCTCCACCGCCACGTGCAGCGCCCGGTCGCAGGGGAAGACCTTACGGTGAAAGTCGATGATATCGGGCAGCGGGCAGTAGTCCCGGCCGGCGGGGCACCTGTCGTAGGTCGTGCACTCATAACACGCGGGGTTCAGCTCGATGAACAGGTCCCAGCGGGTGGCGAAGCTGCCGAACAGGTCGCTGCTAAAGAGGATGCCGCTGCGTTCGTCGTAGGTCACGAAGCTGCCCGGTGAGTGGGCGTAGGGGGTGTGGATGAAGCGCAGGCGGCGGTCGCCGAGCAGAAACTCCCAGCCGGTGTCGTCGACGTCCACCAGGTGCTGCTTGCTCACCTCGCGGCAGTAGAAGGCGATGAAGGCGTTGTTGTGGCGGGCCGACAGCACGGGCAGCTTCGGGTTGTCGCAGATGTCCAGCAGGTTTGGCAGCGAGCCGCAGAGGTCGGGGTCGTAGTGCTGGTAGACCAGCGCCGCCACGGCGGCCGGGTCCACCCCCGCCTGCATGATCTTGAGCATCACCACCGGGAAGTCGCCCCGGCTGCCGCCGTCGATCAGCACCGCCTGGTCGCCCTCCACGATGAGGTAGGGGTTGCAGTGCAGGTGGGCCGTCCGGTCGTAGAAACCCACCCAGTACACGCCGTGACCCAGGCTCACGGGTTTGCCGTAGCGGCCGAAGCCGTCGAGGGTCTCGTGGTCCTTGCTCATGGCTGGTCCTCTCTCCTGGCGCCGATGACGAAGTGGGCACCGGTGGGGGCCTTGTTCTTGATCGGGATGCGGCCCCGGTCCTCGTAGTTGAACCCCACCCCGGCGAGGCTCCGCGTGGCGTCCGAGACGTTGACCCGCCCCACCTGGCCCGCCGTCTCCAGGCGCGCGGCGAGGTTGACCGCGTCACCGAAGACGTCGAACTGCATGCGGTCCCGCCCCACCACCCCGGCGATGACGTCGCCGCTGTGGATGCCCACGCGCAGGCCGAGGTCCACCGCCGGGTCGGCGGTAAACTCGTCCAGCAGCCGCACCATGGCGAGGCCGCAGGCCACGGCCTGGCTGGCGTGGTCTTCCAAAGCCTCGGGGGCGCCGAAGACCGCCATGTAGGCGTCGCCGATGGTCTTGACCTTGGTGCCGCCGTGCCGCTCGGTGAGCTCGTCGAAGCTGCTGAACAGGCGGTCGAGGATGTGCAGCAGCTGATCCGGCCGCAGCACCTCGGCCAGGGCGGTGAAGCGCACGAGGTCGGTAAAGAGGATGGAGCAGTTGTACTGCCGCGGTTCAAAGCGGCCGCGCAGCTTGACCTCCTCGGCCACCGACGGCGGCAGGGTGTTGTTCAGCAGGCTGTCCACCCGTGCCTCCAGGCTGACGAAGTCTCGCACCAGCTCCTTGAGCAGGTTCCGCTGGACGCTGGCCTCCTTGATGGTGGCCAGGGCCTCGATGTGTTCGACGATCAGCCTTGCTCCGTCCCGGTCATCGGCCAGCAGCGTGCGCCACCAGCTCGCGGCGTTGGACATCGGCTCCCTCCTTATCCGGAGACAGCAGAAAGCATAACACCCAAAATTGCGTTGCCCAGTCGATGTGGCTAGAGCGCTCTCTATTGCGCTCCCCGATCAGGTTGATTCGATATCGACCATTGGGCGTCCCGGTGCATTGGCGACAAGCTATCAGCGCTCAGCGGTCAGCGGTCAGCTTGCTGGTCGCTCGTTCGCCGGCCTGTAGCAGATCATCGATACTGGGGTTTTGCGGCATCCCATGCCTGCGCGGGTTCCAAAAGCAGGCTGCTGCAAAGAGCATCAAGCGGCCGCCAAGTGAACTGAAAGCCCACTGCTGAAAGCTCACTGGTGTACCTTGATCATGGTGGCGTGATCGATTGTGCTATGCGAGAGATGACGTCGTCCCCCGGTGCATCTGAAGGCTTTAGGTGTAGCTTTGGCACTGATCACGTTCGTTGGGCTCTGGACCCCCAGACTCTGGCTGCAAGGCCGGCCCCAGATTGGGCATCTTGCGGGGAAGTAGGCAACTTGCCGTGCAGTCACCGGCGACCGCCGTGCTGGTCTTTGGACGTGCTGTCATCCGGGTGGGCTGGGCTGATCAAGGGGGCGCAGCCGAAGTGAGAGGACGTTTCATCTGAAGCGTGTTCGCATTCTCTTCTGTGGTTGCCGTGGTGGTACTCGATTTACCGGTCAAACAGGCTGTAGCAAGACGCCCCGGTGCAGGCCCCATGAGGGCGCGCGCACGGCCTCTGCAACGCATGGAATTATTGCGAGTTTTTTGCTCTTGCGGTGTTGACCTTCGCCGAACTGCTGCTACAACCAACCGCACGTAATCACAAACAAAAAGGCCCCAAATGACCACTTCGATTCGCGGCGTGAGCACGACAGATCTGTCCTCGAAAACCGATGTTGAATTGGCCGACGAGATCACGTCGCTGGCCGCTCATATCCAGGCTGCAACGTGCCGGCTGCTGGTGCTCGTGGCCGAGATGGATCGCCGCTAGAGCCGGCTGGTCTCCTCCAGCTCCCGGCCGCGGGTCTCTGGCAGCAGCCAGAGGATCAGCCCCAGGGCCATGAGCGGGAACACCGCCGTGCTGGCCACAGCGGGCCCCCAGCCCACGTGCAGCGCCGCCTGGCCCACGGCCACGGGCGACAGCACGTAGCCGATGCGCCCCAGCAGGTTGTTGGACCAGGCGAAGGCGTCGCCGCGCAGGTCGGTGGGGAACAGCTCCGAGGTGTATGCGTTGAGCACCGGCAGCACCGCCGTGGCGCCGAAGATGCCCAGGGTCAGGGCCGCGGTCAGGGGCCAGCGTCCCTGCAGCGAGTAGGAGCAGGCCACGCCGGCGGCGGTGAGCAGGTAGATCACCGCGGCGCCAGGGCGCCGCCCGATGAGGTCCAGCAGCTTGCCGGCCAAAAACGTCAGCGGCATGGAGCCCACGGCCGCGATGGTGATGGCGAGGCTCACCTGGCCGTCGGTCCAGCCCCGGTCGCCTGTGACGAACTCCTTCCAGAAGGTCACCGCGTTCTGGGTGCAGACGTAGGTCAGGCCCCAGATCAGCGCCAGCTGCAGCATGCGCCGCCGGTAGGGCGTACCGAGGATGCGCGCGAACGGCTTGGCCACGGCGCGCTCCTGCACCTGGTCGGCGAACCGCTGGGTCTCCTTCAGGCCGCGGCGCGCCAGGGCCAGAAACAGCAGCGGCAGGATGCCGACGAAGTAGACGCTGCGCCAGCCATAAGCCGTGTCCAGCATCAAGGGCACCACGCCGGCGCAGATGATGGCGCCGAGGCTGGAGAAGGCCTGGATCACGCCGATGACCATACCCCGCCGGCTGGCCGGGTACTCCTCGGCGGCGTAGACCATGCTCGTGGCCCACTCGGCGATGAGGAAGACGCGCGCGGCGAACTGGCAGGCGGCGAAGGCCCACACCCCTGGCGCCAGCCCGGTGAGGAAGGTGAAGACGGTGTAGCCGAGGATGGTCAGCATCAGCAGGCGGCGGCGCCCCCAGTGGTCCGCCTTGCGCACGAGCACGTAGGCCAGCACCGTGCCGGCGTTGATAAACGCCACCAACAAGCCGCCCTCGCCCTGGTCCAGGCTCATGTCCGCGCGCAGGTTCGGCAGGATCTGCGACAGGGCGATGAAGTCATAGCCCTCGAAGAAGGACGCCACGCTGAGGAAGACGAAGAGCTTCCACTGGTATCGCGTCAGCGGGATGGTCTTGTTGGGTTTGTCCACGCGTCTGTCAGGGCCAGCTAATGATCACGTTGCCGTTGGTCGCCTTGGCCGCGCCGCCGCCGGCCAGCTTCTTGGTCACGGTGACCTTGGTCGAGTCGGCGTGGCTCGACCCGCCGCCGCCGCCTCCACCGCCGCCGGTGGTGCAGGTCTTGGGGCAGTTGCCGCCGGCGCCGCCCCGGTGTCCGCCGCCGCCCCCGCCTCCGGCCGAGACCCGCGCGTTGGTGGAACCCCAGCCGCCGCCGCCGCCGCCGCCCCCGCCGCCGCCGCCGCCGCCGC
>PVBE012107046.1_pt1 | contig 21893 bp, 25 predicted proteins | sample 1631181 | NCBI WGS metagenome assembly PVBE01 (sample SAMN08397723, study PRJNA350692) | Marine metagenome, whole genome shotgun sequencing project. | isolation source: water | place: Pacific Ocean | collected 2012-04 | reverse complement strand
TGTATTTAATTTGCTTGATTTCATCGTATCTGTCTGGCTGCCCCATATACGTTTGCCTGGGTGGGAGTGGGAATTTGGCCGCTTCATTGAGGTCCGAAAGGCACTCATCTTTTTCTGGGCCTGGATAGGCGCGGCGGATCAAGGATTTGATGCTTTCTAACCAAAGCGTGTACTCGTTGCCATCATGTTTCCACGTTGAGCCCTTGGTGCCGATCTCCTTTACGAGTTCAGCGAGGTTTTCAACGTCGGATTCATTTGGATTAATCGCCATCGTTAGTCATCTGCCTCTCGAGCCACATCCAGAGCTGTGAGCTATAGACACCATCACCTAAATCTTGTGATCCAGGGTTCTCCCCTCTCCTACTCATCGGTCGGTGCGATGCGGTCTGGCAATTTGCGAAATAGCCGACTCATAGGATCGTTAAGCACTTCCACTAGGGCTTTGTTGACTGCCTTGCTCTTGGTTTTTTCCCCTGTCAGCCTTACTACTTCTGCCAGCAGCCTTTCATCTATATTCAGAGTCACTCTCATAGCTTCCTCTCCTGGCTAAGTCTGGCTGATTTACTTCTCACTTTGCCGCATCATCCACCATCGTCAGGAATCGGTCGAAGATGTACTCGTTGTCGCGAGGGCCGGGTGAGGCCTCGGAGTGGTACTGGATGCTCATGACGGGCAGGGACCTGTGGCGCAGGCCCTCCACGGTGCCGTCGTTGAGATTTACGTGGCTGACATCGACCTCGGACGGTAGGCTGTCGGCATCGACGGCGTAGCCGTGGTTCTGGGAGGTGATGTGCACCAGGCCGGTGGCCACGTCCCGTACCGGGTGGTTGCCTCCGCGGTGGCCGAACTTGAGCTTGAAGGTCCGGCCTCCGAAGGCGCGGCCCAGCACCTGGTTGCCCAGGCAGATGCCCATAATGGGCACCCGGCCCAGCAGGCCTTTTGCTGTCTCGACGGCGTAGTCCAGCAGCTCGGGGTCACCGGGGCCCGGCGATAGCAGGACCCCGTCGGGTCTTTTGTCCAGGATGTCGCTAGCCGAGGCGGTGGCGGGGATGGCCGTGACCTCGCAGCCCCTGGAGCGCAGGAGGCGCAGGATGTTGTACTTGAGGCCATAGTCGCTGACCAGTATCTTGCGTGTGATCGGCGGTGCATCGACGCCCGGAGGCACCCGGTCCCAGTCGTAGGGGTGCTCTGTGCTGACCTGCCGCACGAAGTCTACGTCGCCGTAGCCCGGCAGGTCGCGGAGACGGGCCAGCGCGTCGCCCGGCGACTCGTCGATGGCTATCATTCCCATCATAACGCCGCGGGTCCTGAGCCGCCGGGCGATGGCCCGTGTGTCCACCCCGCTGATGCCGGGTACGCCCTGGGTCGCCAGGAACTCGTCGACGGTCATCGTGCTGTCGGCGTTGCTGGGGCGCGCGCAGTGCTCGCGTACGACGAAGCCTGACACCTGGACCTTGCGGGACTCGAAGTCGCGCTCGTTGATGCCGTAGTTGCCGATGAGCGGGTAGGTGGGGACGACGATCTGCCCGGCGTAGGAGGGGTCGGTCAGCATCTCCTGGTAGCCGGTCATGGAGGTGTTGAAGACGACCTCGCCGTGGGCCGGTTTTTCGGTCGCGCCGAAGGCGTAGCCACGGTAGACCGAGCCGTCCTCCAGGACCAGGTGGGCGCGCTCAGGCATCTGGACGGTCCGCCGCGTATGCCACCTCGCCGCCTACGATGGTAGCGACCACGCGGCCCTTGAGGGTTACGCCGTCGAGGGGGGTGTTTTTGCCCTTGGAGGCGAACCGGGAGGCGTCCACGACCCATTCGGCGTCGGGGTCGAAGACGGTGATGTCGGCGGCCGCGCCCTCCCTCAGCGTGCCGATGTCCTGCCGCCCCAGGAACCCGGCCGGGGCCGCCGTCAGTTTCTCCAGAAGTAGGGGCAACGGTATTTTGTCATCGTGGACAAGAGACATCAGGGAGCCCAGGGCGGTCTCCAGCACGCTGATGCCGAAGGCGGCCTCGTCGAAGCTGCACAGCTTCTTGACGCGGTTGTGGGGCGCGTGGTCGGTGGCTATGATGTCGATGGTCCCGTCTCGCAGGCCCCGGACCATGGCTTCCACGTTCTCACTTGCTCGGAGAGGCGGGTTGACCTTGGCCAGGGTGTCGTAGGCGCTGATGGTGAGCGGGTCGAAGGCCCCGGACGGCCCGGCGTCAGGGCGGCCCAGGACCGCCTCGTCGCTGAGGGTCAGGTGATGGGGCGTGACCTCGCAGGTGACGTTTATGCCCCTCCCCTTGGCCTGCCGGACCAGGTCCAGGGTCCCGGCGGTGCTGACGTGGGCCAGATGCAGCCTGCCGCCGGTCAGCTCGGCCAGGGAGATGTCCCGGGCGACCATGATCTCCTCGGCGGAGTCGGGGATACCCTTGATACCCAGGCGGTTGGAGACCCAGCCCTCGTTCATGGCGCCGCCCTCGAACAGCTCGGGCACCTGGCAGTGGTTGATGATGGGCAGCCGCAGTGAGGAGGCGTAGCTCAGGGCCTGGCGCATGATGTTGGGGTCGGCCACCGGTTGTCCGTCGTCGCTGAAACCGATGGCCCCGGCCTCGAACAGCTCGCCCATCTCGGAGAGCTCTTCGCCCTTGCTGCCCTTGGTCACGCACCCAATGGGCAGGACGTGGACGGCGCCCTCCTCCCGGGCCCGGCGCAGCACGAAGTCCACGGTGGCGCGGGTGTCCATGGCGGGCCTGGTGTTGGGCATGGCGCAGACGGTGGTGAACCCTCCCCTGGCCGCCGCCACGGTACCGGTGGCGATGGTCTCGTCGAACTCGTATCCGGGCTCTCGCAGGTGGCAGTGGAGGTCGATGAATCCTGGGGACACGACCAGACCGGCGGCGTCGATTATCCGGGCCCCATTGGGCGGTGTGATCTGGCCGTCAAGGCCCCGGATGAGGCCGTCCTCGACCAGCAGGTCGGCGACCCGGTCTATCCCCTGGGCAGGGTCTATGATGCGGCCGCCGGTTATGAGCAAAGGTTTCATGTATTTTCTGCCTTCTTCACGAGAGCCCGTCAGTGCGTTTGCCCAGGCCCGGCTCCCGGCCGGGTGTGGCGATGCCGTAGAGGGCGGCCATGCGGACGGCGACGCCGTTGGTCACCTGCTCCTCGATGACGGACCGGGCGCCGTGGGCGACCTCGGGGTCAATCTCGATGCCCTCGTTCATCGGCCCGGGATGCATGACCAGGACGTCGGGCTTGGCCAGCTCCAGGCGTTTGGGCGTGATGCCGTACATTCGGGAGTATTCGCGCAGTGTCGGCAGGTGTCCGGCCTGCTGACGCTCCAGCTGGAGGCGCAGAGCCATCACCACGTCGGCGTCTTCCAGGGCGCGTTCGACATTGGTCTCGACCTCGACGGCGGCGAAGGGATGCCCCTCCACAGACCGGTAGCCGTTCAGGAAGTCCGGTGGGATCAGCGTAGGTGGAGCGCAGAGGACGACGCGGGCGCCCATCCTGGTCAGGCCCCAGAGGTTGGAGCGGGCCACGCGGCTGTACAGCAGGTCGCCGACTATGGCGATTTTCTTGTCCTGGACTCCGCCCAGGTGACTTTGAATCGTGAAGATGTCCAGCAGCGCCTGGGTGGGGTGCGCGTGGGCGCCGTCGCCGGCATTGATTACGCCGGCGTCCAGGTGGCGGGCCAGGAAGTGAGGCGCACCCGGGTGAGGGTGTCGGATGACGATGATGTCCGCGTTCATGGCCTGTATGGTCAGGGCCGTGTTGTAGAGCGACTCGCCCTTGGCCACGCTGCTGCCGGAGACCGAAACGTTGATAACGTCAGCGCTCAGTATCTTGCCCGCCTGCTCGAAGGAGACCCGCGTGCGGGTGCTGGGCTCGTAGAACAGGATTATCACCGTCTTGCCACGCAGGGTAGGCACCTTTTTAATATCGCGGTGCAAGACCTCCTTCATGACCTCGGTGTTCTGTAGGACGGTCTCGATCTCCTGTCCGGAGAAGTCGTCTAGGTCCAGGATATGCCGCCGTGGCCCTGCGGATTGGTCTGACACGGAGGGTCCCGTTGCGGTCTGCCGGGCGGCGCCGCGGCGGGGTTTTTTAGTCTCTATACGGCCCGTCTGTGTCATGGTCCCCCCTTCCTCAGTAGCAACACCTCATCGACATCGTCGGTCTCGGCCAGGCGGACTTCGACCTCCTCCTCCAGCGAGGTGGGGACGTTTTTGCCGACGTAGTCGGCCCGGATGGGCAACTCCCGATGACCCCGGTCCACCAGGACGGCAAGCTGTATCTCGCTGGGCCGGCCCAGGTCGGTTAGGGCGTCCATGGCCGCGCGAATTGTCCGGCCGGTGTAGAGCACGTCGTCCACCAGGACCACCCGCTGCCCCTGGATGTTTACCGGTATATCTGTGGGTCGCATCAGGGGCCTGGAGCCACCCGAGACATCGTCCCTGTAGAGCCCGATGTCCAGGGTACCCACGGTGACGTCCTCGCCCTCGGAGTCGTTTATCCACTGGGCGAGCCGTCGGGCCAGGGGCACCCCTCGGGTGTGCATTCCCACCAGGACGACGCCCTGGACCCCGCCGTTGCGCTCCAGGATTTCGTGGGCTATACGGACCAGGGCCCGCCTGATCTCGACGGCGGAGAGGATGGTCCGTTCTTCGAAGCTAACGGCCATGCTTAATCCCCCGTCCAGGCGCGGGTCCATGGGGTCGCCGGGGTCCCATCGTTATTCGATTCACCGGGCACAAAAAAAACCTCTTGCGGCGGGCAAGAGGTCGAGTCATCGCATTCGCCAGGCCCCTCGTCAGAGAGGGCACGTTTGGACGTGACGCCCCTTGCCAGCCTCACGGGACTGACTTAAAGGGTCGCTAACACTTATCGCGTCGGCGTTCTTTCTATCCAGTGGTCTTCGACATTTTAACGGCCCCGGACGAAATGTTCAAGTGTCGGGAGATAGAATTATTACGTGGGCAGTTCGCGAAAAAGGGCGTGCGTATCGTCCTTGACGCGTTTTCGCAGAAGTACCTAGAATGAGACCTAATTACCGTAACCAAGGGCTAAATGAGTCAAAAGCAACGCGTTGAAAAGCTGGTTTCGGCCGGTGGGGTGGTGTACCGTGACAACGGCGGTCGGGCGGAAGTCGTTATCTGCGGCCGGGCGTCGCCACGGACATGGGGACTTCCAAAAGGGACCCCTAACCCCGGTGAGAGCCGCGAGCAGACCGCCCTCCGAGAGGTCCGGGAGGAGACCGGGCTGGAAGTTGAGATCGAGGGGTTTATAGGCAGCGTCGAGTACTGGTTTTATCGGTCCGCCAACTCCGTCCGGTGCGACAAGACGGTGTACTTCTATCTGATGTCGCCCACCGGGGGCGACCTTTCGCTGCACGACCACGAGTTCGACGAAGTGCACTGGCTCCTGGTGCCGGAGGCGCTGGAGGCGTTGACCTACGACAACGAGGTAAAGATTGTTGAGAAGAGCCTTTCCCTGGTCCCGGGAGAAGGGGTCTCCGGACCGGATCCCGTTGGCTGAAAAGGTGTATGTAAAGGGCGAGAAGACCGTCCTGCGGGAGAAGCGGGTCGAGGATGCCCCCGGCGACTACTCCTGGCGCACCGACGAGGAGTTGGCTAGCCTGGACGCCACCCGGCCGCTGAATATGTCCTACGAGGACTTCCTGCGGTACTCCAAGGAGGAGATCTCCTTCGTCAGCCCGCTGTCTAAACGCCTGGCCATAGATACCCTGGACGGTAAGCACATTGGCAACTGCATGTACTACGACATCGACGTGAAGGGCGGCGAGGCCGAGCTTGGCGTCATGATCGGCGACCGGGACTACTGGGGTAAGGGGTACGGCACCGACTCGGTCGCGTCATTGCTGGGCTATATCTTCACCGCCACGTCCCTGGACCGGGTCTACCTCCACACGCTGGACTGGAACGAGAGGGCGCAGCGGTCCTTCTCCAAGACCGGCTTCCGCGAGGTGAAGAGGGTGCGCCGGAGTGGGCAGAACTTCATCCGGATGGAGGTGCTGCGCTCCGACTGGGAGGCCCGGGCCGATTCGAAGCACACTGCTTAGGAGACAGGCCCGTCGGCCCTTTGGACCGGAATTTCCCGATCACGGCAATAGTCTATGTCCTCAGCCGCTCACCCGGCCCCGAAATCGCCGTCAGAGCAGACCGTTATCCTCAGTCCCATAAGCCCATGTACGACGGCGCCGTTTTGCGGTAAAGTTGTATAGATGGCATCTATCAGTTTCAGGCTTGCTCCCCGGCCACGTCCCACTCTTTCCCGGAAGGGAATCAAGACCACGAGCCCGCTACGGGCCCGGACGAACCCAGGTGTACTCTATAATGTCTGACGTTGTCTCCAGCAGCATTTCTTCGGCGGCGCGGCCCAACACCCAGCTCACCTACGAGGATGCCCTGGCGCGGGTCATGGGCCTGGCCGACTTCGAGCGCTCGACCCACAGCCCGGTCCACTCATCGTTCCATCTGGAGCGCATGGGGCTGCTGCTGGAGAGACTGGGCAACCCCCATCTCGGCATCCCGACGGTCCATATAGCCGGCACAAAGGGCAAGGGCAGCACGGCGGCCATGGTGACCGCGGTGCTGGCGGCCCAAGGCTACAAGGTGGGGCTGTATACGTCGCCACATCTCCACAGCGCCGTGGAGCGAATCAGGGTGGGGTTGGAGCCCATCGAGCGGCGGGAATTCGCCGCGCTGGTGGAGCAGATCTGGCCGGAGGTCGAGTGGGCCGACCGAAACGGAGGCTACGGGGCCGCCACCACCTTCGAGGTGTTGACGGCCATGGCGTTCCTGCACTTCAAACAGATCGACGCGGACTTCCAGGTCATAGAGGTCGGCCTGGGGGGACGGCTGGACTCCACAAACGTCGTGAGCCCAGATGTGTGCGTCATCACGTCCATCAGCCTGGACCACGTCGCCACTCTGGGCAACACTGTGGAGAGTATAGCCTACGAAAAGGCGGGGATCGTGAAGCCAGGGGTGCCGGTGGTGCTGGCCCCCCAGCCGGACGAGGCCATGAGCGTCTTCCGCGAGGTCGCCGACCAGAGAGGGTCGCCGCTGCTTAACGGAGATGCGAGTGTCTACTGGCGACGAAAGTCCACCGACGATGCGGGCCAGTCCTTCGAGGCCGAAGGCCCCGGGGGCCGATACGACCTGTGGCTGCCGCTCCTGGGCGACCATCAGTTGGAAAATGCCTGCACCGCCATCGCGACGCTGGAGACCCTGGCCGCCAAAGGGTTCGAGGTCTCGAAGGATAGCATCGTGCGAGGACTGGGTGCGGTGCGGTGGCCGGCCAGGCTGGAGGTACTGTCCCGTGACGGGCCGCTGCTGGCGGTGGACGGCGCTCACAATCCCTACTCGGCCGAACGGCTTGTACAGGCGGTCCGCGACTACCTCCGCTTTCAGAATGTTTACCTCATCTTCGGCGCCCTCGGAGGCCATAGCGCCAACGGGATGCTGGCTGAGCTGTCGGCCCTGTCGCCAAAGGTACTGGCGGTGCGGTCGAGGCACCCCCGGTCGGCGCCCAGCCGTGCGATCACCGAGGTCGCGGTGGAGCAGAACCTGCCGGTGGTGTACGAGTCCGATGACGTCGGTGAGGCGACCCGCCGTGCCCTACTACTGGCTGGGGAGGACGACCTGGTGCTGGGCACCGGATCGTTGTCCGTGGCGGCGGAGGTCACCGAGGAGGTCCGGGGGATTCCGCCCGAGCTTTATCCCTATATCAAACAGACGCCTGACAAGGACGACAATTCCCGCACGTGAGGCGATCATGAACAGTAAGTCGAAGCGAGTAGTTATCACCGGAATGGGAGCGCTGACTCCCCTGGGCCAGTCTGTAGACGAGTACTGGCAGGGCCTGCTCCAGGGAAAATCGGGTGTGGGCCCCATGACGTTGGCCGACCCCACCGACTTCCCGTGCAAGATATCCGGTGAGGTGACGGGATTCGATCCCGGCCAGTATATCAACCCCAAGGAGGCCCGCCGCATGGCGCGGTTCTCCCAGTTGGCCGTGGGCGCGGCGGGCCTGGCCATCGAGGACGCGGGCTTGAACCTGTCCGACGAAGACGCCGAACGTCTTGGAGTGGTGATCGGCAATGGCAACGGGGGTTTTCCGACCACAGAGGAGAACGCCCGGGTGCTGGTGGAGAGGGGTGGGATGAAGATCAGCCCGTTTTTCATCCCTATGATCCTGCCCAATATGGCGGCCGCCAACGTGAGCCGGGTATTCGGGCTGAAAGGGTACACGTCCACGGTTACGACGGCATGCGCCGCGGGCAATCAGGCCATCGGAGACGCCGCCGAGGCCATCCGCAGGGGTGTGGTCGACGTGGTGCTTGGGGGAGGCTGCGAGGCGGGCATCTGTGGACTGGGCCTGGGCGGTTTCAACGTGATCAAGGCCCTGACCAGGCGGAACGATCCGCCGGAGAAGGCCAGCCGACCCTTCGACGCCAACCGGGACGGGTTCGTGCCCGCCGAAGGAGCCGCCGTACTGGTGATGGAGAGCCTGGAGCACGCCCTGGGACGCGGGGCCAACATTTTGGCCGAGGTCGCCGGTTACGGGGTATCGTCGGATGCGTTCCACGCCGTCCAACCCGACGAGGACGGTGAGGGGGCGGCCCGGGCCATGAGATGGGCCATTCGGGACGCAGGGCTTATCCCGGAGGATATCGGCTACATCAACGCTCACGGTACGTCCACGCCTAAGAACGACCTGGTGGAGACCCTGGCCATCAAGAAGGTGCTCGGCGACCATGCCCACCGGGTGCCAGTCAGCTCCACCAAGTCCATGATAGGCCACGCGCTGGGAGGGGCGGGCGCCCTGGAGGCAGTGGCATCCATCATGACCATCCTGGATGGAGAGATTCACCCGACGATCAACTACGAGGTCCCCGACCCCGACTGCGACCTGGACTACGTGCCCAATGAGTCGCGGTCCGTGCAAGTTGACACGGTGCTGTCGAATAGCTTCGGTTTCGGCGGACAGAATGCGTGTCTGGTCTTTAAACGGTTTGAGGCGTAAGGGTATGAGGTGATGGGTACAGGGTGAGGGATTCCGGAGAATCAAAAAGGCCGCCCGGTCCGGCACCGGGTGGCCTTTTTCCGCTCCCGTGACTGAGCTATGGGGCCAGCACAGGAGCTTCGACGGCAGTCTCCACCGGGATGTGGGGAGGCGGAGCCACCGGCCGGGCGGACATCATGCCTTCCAGGGTGATCTGCATCGCCATGGTGTGGCTGCATGTCGCGCGGGTTGTAAAGTAGTTGCAGGAGCAGGACCAGTCGCCAGCCTCGAAAGTTACAGTGTGATCACCGTTGTCGCCTCGGAACGCGGCCCTGAATTTGATAAACTGGATTCGGTCCGACTGCTGAGCGTAGTTCCTGGCCTTTTCGATCTTCCTGGTGAGGCTTGAGTCCATGGGCTCCTTTCGTCTGTCGGGGTTGAATTGAGACCGGCGTCTCCCCGGCATCTACCCCCGATTTTATTGAGTACGGAATCGGACAGTCAATGGGATTGGTTCGGATTTTAAGGTATTTTACGAACCTTTGTGCCATTGTCGTCTGCGTGCCAACGGCTTCGACTCCGAGTCCCCTTCCTGTTGTTTTCCTACCCGGCCCACGTGGTGCTTCGCAAGGATAAGGCAACCCCTCCAGCAGTAACCGGAGTCATTCTCAAAGGGATGGCAAGGTATCCCGTCGTTCCATTCAGAAACTATCTGAAGTGGGAGGTGACTGACACCCACCCACCCGCCCACAGGGGCTGTTATTTCTGGGGGCACATCCCCCATCCTTCCGCGGAAGGACTGGCAGAGAGGGCCCCCCCGTCTGCACTCCCCCGTGAGGATTTTAAGATAATTACCAAAACCTGCAATCCGGGTCGAAGAGATGGCCCGGCAAACAGGGCTTTTGTTGCATCTCACGGGCTTCGTTGCCGTCCCCGAGCCCAGGTGGTATATTCGAAACGGGCCACGGCGTAGTGCTTGGAAGAGGGAGGCATGACAATGGCTGGCGATATGCGCGTTGCGGTAATCGGTCAGGCGTCCTTCGGCAAGAGTGTTCTGAACGCCCTGGCCGACCGCGGGTACACCGTCGTCGCGGCGCTCTGTCCCCCGGACCGAGAGGGGCGCCCGGCTGACCCGCTCAAGAAGGCGGCGCTGGAGTTGGGTGTGCCGGTCCACCAGTTCCCCAGGCTGCGGGACCAGACGGCTATCGACGCCTTTCGGGCTGTGGAGCCGGACCTGTGCGCGATGGCGTTCGTCACCGACATCGTGCCCGAGGCGATCCTGGTTGCCCCGTCCAGGGGGACCATCCAGTACCACCCATCGCTATTGCCCAGGCACCGGGGTCCGAGCTCTATCAACTGGCCGATCATACAGGGCGAGACCAGGACCGGGCTGACCATCTTCTGGCCCGACAAGGGCCTGGACACGGGGCCCATCCTCATCCAGAAAGAGGTTGAGATCGGCCCCGAGGATACCGTGGGCTCACTGTACTTCGACAAGCTTTTCCCTCTGGGAGTCGAAGCCATGGTGGAGGCGGTAAACATGGTCGGGGATGGCACGGCGCCGAGGATCGCCCAGGACGAGTCCCAGGCCACCTACGAGGGATGGTGCAAGGCCGAAGACGCCGTAATAGACTGGACCAGGCCGATCTCCGAGACCCATAACCTGGTGCGGGGAAGCGACCCCAGCCCCGGAGCGGGCACCACCTACGAGGGGCAGCCGGTCCGGCTCTACCGCGCGTCGAGAAGGGACGGCGAGAGCGGGAGGACACCGGGAGAGGTCACCGAGGTCACCGCCGACGCCTTCGGCGTTGCCGTGGACGGCGGGACCCTGCTGTTCAGAAGAGTCCAGCCCCGGGGCTCCGGCAAGGTCTCCGCGCCGGAGTGGGCGGAGGCTGTCGGGCTGCGTCCCGGCGCCCGCATCGGGACCTGAAGAAGTCGATCAGTCAGCAGATCCCCTAGGATCGGCCATTGGAGTTGCTCCGCCGCAGGCTCCACCCCTCCTCCCAGTGAAAGTTCGTGCGTGACTTTCAGAGACGGGACATTAGGAGCCGGCTAATCGTCGTCCCGACCGTTCTGGTTCTCTTCGAGGCGATCGCCCATCTCACTGAGGAATCTCTCCACGTCGGGTGCGAATGAGACCTCGCCCTCCGGCTCCACGCCGGACAGTACCTTGTCGTAGTACTTCTCGAACTGAGCGATCAACGTCTTAACCTCGGGCTTGTTCTCGACGGCCCTTGAGATGTCCAGGTACTGCTGCTCGCCACGGCTGGTGTCCGCGAGGGACGTGGGGAAACCGTAGACCGCGGTCAGCACCTGGAGCAGACGGGACGCCCCCATGTGGTCTTCGTCCAGTTGGACGTACTGCGGCAGGTGGGTCATGAGGCTGGTGGTCGGTATCTCCGCCTCAGCCAGGACCTCGGCCACCAGGTTAACGATGCTGGTAGGTCCCTGGTACGTGTTTCGACGTGGCGAGATCAACCCTTTCGCCAACTCTCCTTGTGTATCGGTGAGGGTACCGGTCACAAGCAGCGGACGCGTGTGGGGCACAGAGTCGTACATCCCGCCGACTCTGCAGTACTCCATGACATCGAAGTGTCTCAGCAGGGTGACGATGGAGTCGGCGTATTCCTCGCCGACGTTGTGGGGCTCGCGCAGGTGGAGGAACAGGTAGTCCGAGTCGGTTTCGTCGTCGTGGGCGTAGTGGACGATGCTGTTGGGCGTGGTGAAGACCCGGGTGCCCTCCACAATGCGCATCCTGGGGCGATACCTGGTGAAGTCGAAGAAGGTGCCCGGCCGGGCCAGCCTGCCCAGCTCTTTGGCGTTAAAGTGCTGCTCTAGCTTTTTCAGCGCCAGCGTCCCAATTCTGCCGACGTCGATCCACGGGCGCAACATGGCGATGGCCCGAGTGTTGCGGAGATTGGGTACAGGCTCTGGTACTTCGAATGCACCGATTTTCATAGCTTTATTTTGCCCGAACCGGATGTGTTTGTGCAATACCTTTGGAACGCGGATAGATGCTCAAAGCGCAGAGTAAAGCGGCAACGATGGCAATATAGGCCGCTCCGGCGGCACTGGGTAAATTGGCCTAGATTACTTAGTATACGCGGCGCAGCCGCCGATGGTTCGCGTTGACCAGCGCAGGAAGACCGGCGGAAGGGCGGAACCGGCACGACGACACCTGTTCAGAGGCTACTTACATCAAACCATGGAAGGGCTATTTTCGTGGGTTCGAAACATTGGATTCCGTTACAGGTATCGTTGCAGTGGTATGGCGGCGGGCAATGATGAGAAAACGGAACAGGGTATGGGTTGTAGCCCCTGTGCTTCTGCTGGTGGCGCTGGGGTGCTCTGGGCCCGAGGCCGGCCCCACGCCCGTTCCGTCGCCGGCATCGACGCCGACCTCGACCCCGGCCCCCGAGACGACAGTGCCGACGCCGGCCCCGTTAGTCACTCCGTCCCCTCAGCCGACGGGGATACCGTCGTCCCGCACGCCCGCGGGTCCTCCGCCTAAGCTGGACACCAGCGTAGCCAGCGTGCCGTTGGAGGATATTGTCTTCGATACGTTCAGCGGAGGGTTCGTCCGGCTGTCCGAGGCCGGCGATAGCGACATCGAGCGCCTGCGCGACGCCATTATGCCAATCTATGAGCCAAACTACGAACCCGTGGCGGGCGGGCGCTGGCTCGCCGATGCCGACCTGGTGATCGGCTACGTCTCCGAAAGCCGCGCATTCGCTTATCCGTTGAAGATCCTGAACTTCCACGAGATCGCCAACGACGTGATAGACGGGGTGCCTGTACTTGTGTCCTACTGCCCCCTGTGTGCAAGCGGGGTGGTGTATGACAGGGTGCTGGACGGCCGGGTCCTGGTTTTTTTGGCAACACCAGTGCCCTGTACGAGTCGGACCTGGTGATGTACGACCACCAGACAGGGTCCTACTGGTTCCAGGTGCTCGGCGAGGCTATCGTGGGGCCGTTGACCGGCAGGCGCCTGGAGATGCTGCCGTCCGTAACCACGACCTGGGCCCAATGGGCGGAACTCCATCCCGACACCAGGGTCCTGAGCCGGGACCTGGGCCCGCTCAACGGATCGTTGTTAGGCAGCCAGTATGACCGTGACCCTTTCGTCGGATATTCGGAAAGGGTCAATCGCGGCGGTTTCGCATTCCCGGTCAGCGAGGAGAAGTTGGACGATCGGTTGAGGCCGGGCGATATGGTGTTTGCGGTGCAGGTGGGCGAGAGCCACAAGGCCTATACGCTGACCGGCAAGCCCGACGCTGTGATAAACGACGAGGTCGGCGGAGAGAGGGTCGTCGTCATCGCACGGTCTCGCGGACCTACGGCATCGGCGTTTTTCAGTTTCGTGGACGGGCGCTCGCTGGAATTCGACCTTGTACAGGGCGAGATGGTGGACGCCGAAACCGGAAGCCAGTGGGACGACGGCGGCCGGGCCGTCTCCGGGCCCCTGGCGGGCGCTAGACTGACGCAGCTACCCTCTCGCACCAGCTTCTGGTTCTCGCTGGTGGGCTCTCTGCCGGGAATCGAGCTTTACGCGCCTTGATTCGGCGGACGGGCTTGTCGCTCCTCAGTTCATGCGGATTCCGCCGTCCACGTTAATGGCCTGGCCGGTTATGTTGCGGGCGTCGTCCGAGACCAGGAAGGCGGTCGTCTTGCCGATGTCCTCGGGTGTCTGCTCCCTCTTCATGGGCACCCTGAGTTCCACCATCTTGTCGAAGTAGTCCCGGCCCTTGAGGCCCGTAATCTCCGCCTCGGGGACGAATGTGGTCCTGCGCGCGGTCAGCCGCTCGTACATGGAGGTCCACAGCACGCCGGGGCAGATGGCGTTGACGTTGATGTTGTACTCAGCAAGCTGGAGGGCGTTGGACTGGGTCCAGCTTATGACGCCGGCCTTGGAGGCGTGGTAAGCTGGGACGTCGGGTCCGCCCTGGCGGCCCGCGATGGATGCGATGTTGACGATTTTACCGTCGCGGCGCTCTTTCATGTGGGGCATGACGGCCTGAGTGACGTTGACCACCCCCCGCAGGTTGACGGCCAGGATCAGGTCCCAGTCATCGTCGTCGGGGGGATCGCGCTCCCACCAGCCGGGAGCGCCCAGGACGCCGGCGTTGTTCACCAGGATGTCGATGCGGCCAAACCTGTCCAGCACCTGCCCGATGGCCTCAGACACGGATGCCTTGTTGGAGACGTCGATGGCGACGGCCATGGCATCACGGCCGGCACCGGTCACCTCGGCGGCTACGGACATCGCGGTCGGTTGGTCCAGGTCCGCCACCGCGATATCGGCCCCCTGGCCGGCCAGGGAAAGACAGATTCCCCGGCCTATTCCACTCGCCCCGCCTGTTACGACTGCCACCCGGTCGGTCAAGTCTATCATCGCAGAGACGCTCCTTTCCGATGTTTGTGCCCGGTCAAAGATATACGAGTCGGAGGGCCAAAGCAACGCCGGGCGGGTCACTGCGGTTTGAGTGTGGTCCCAGGTGTAAAATCCGGCTGAGTCGGGGATCCCTGGCTCGCCGGAAGAGCAGAGTACCTCTCGGGTTGACATGCGGGTCTGTCGGGGGCGATGGTCGGAGGCCGCGAGACGTCGGCCATACGCGACTTACGACAACGGCGGGAACTAAGTGGGTCGGCAGAGACCGAAAAAGGGTTGCCTGACTACTGCTCGTCGAGCATCACGACCACCTGGCGACTGTCGCCATCTCCCATGCTCTCCGATGTAACGCCTGAGTACTCGGCCAGCGTCATGTGCACAATCCGGCGCTCGTCCGGGGGCATGGGCTCCAGGGTAACGGACCGCCCCGAGGAGACTACCCTCTGGCCCATGCGTTGGGCGAGGTTTCTCAGCGCCTGGTAGCGTCGCTCCTGGTATCCCTCGACATCCACTGACAGGTTGGCCCTGGTCTGCATCCGCCTGCCCACGATGACCTTGACCAGGAACTGGAGTGCCCTCAGAGTCTCGCCCCTGCGTCCTATCAGGAGGCCCGAGTCTTCGCCCTCTATATCAAAGGCGGGTCCGCCCTGGTCTTCTCGCTCTGCCTGTTTGAGGGTGGTAACCACGGAGACACCCATCTTCGAGATCAGGTTGTTCAGGACCTCGCCGGCCACCCTGACCATGTCGGAAGTCTCTTCCAGCATGGTTACCCGCACGCGGGCGGGTTCGCTGCCGATGCCCAGGATCCCGGTTTTGCCCAGGCTAACGACGTTTATTTCGACCTCTGCGCGCTCTGCGCCGAGTTCCTTTAGGGCGATCTCGATGGCTTCTTCTTTCGTCTTCGCCGTCGTCTCTATCACTTGCATCGCTCACAGTCTCCTCTTCCGCGGCTACGAGAGCAGGGGCAGGGACCGGCCCCCGGCCGCCGCGCCGCAAAAACGAAAAGGTGGAGGCCAGTGGCCCCCAGCCTGTAATGAAGCCTTGGATCACGACGCCTACGATGTTGGAGATAACCCAGTACAGGGCGAGCCCGCTGGGGAACGTCGTCGTGAAGAACCCGAACATCAGGGGCATCATCCACAGCATCATGCGGTTGGTGGACTGCTGCCTCTCGTCGGCCGCCGGCATGGTGGTCATCTTCTGCATGATGAACATGGAGACGCCCACCAGGATGGGAAGCACGGGTGTGGGGTCCGGGACCGCCAGGTCCAGCCACAGGAAAGAGCTGTTCAGCGGAACCACATGGTGCACCCAGGGGAGCCAGGAGTAGAGGTGCTTGGACAGGCCCACCATGCTCTCGGGCGTAGAGGGCACGGTCAGGAGAATGGCGCGGTAGAGCCCGATCCAGATGGGGAACTGGATGAACATGGGCCCCAGGCAACCCAGCGGGTTTACGCCATGCTCCTTGTAGAGCCGCATCGTTTCCTGTGATACTCGCTGGCGGTCCTTGGAGAACTTGGCCTGGATCTCCTTGAGCTTGGGCTGGAGCGCGGACATGGCCCGCATCTGCCGGCTCTGCCGCACGGTCAGCGGAATCATCACCGCCCGGACGATTACGGTGAATAATAGGATGCTGAGGCCAAAGTTGTTGAAAAATATGGCGTACAACAGCACCAGGCTGTTGACCATCGGGTCGAGGATGACCAGATTCCAAATGTCGCCGATCATTTCCAAATAATTTGCCTTATTCCCTTACGCTAACAAGCGGAAGGTTTGTCTCTCCTGGGGTATACCCACTGCTCGTCGGGGTTTCCATTCTCCTTGATCCGAATGGAGCGTATGGAATCGTCGCGTACACCGAAATAGACGAATCCGTCTTGCACGGCAAACGGGGTCCTTATCCCGTCTCCCACGTTACAGGAGTCCAACCTGGAGCCGTCCCGTAACCTGACCAGCCGGACGTTGCCGTCGTCTGAGCCGACCACGATCATGTCGGAGACGATGACCGGTGAGCCGACGATGGGTCCCTCGGTCTCCAGCGTCCAGAGCAGGTTGCCCGTGGCCATCTCCATGGCGTACAGGTTCCCGTCCAGGGAGGGAACGTAGATTGTGCTATCGTCGGTGATGGCGCCGGCCCAGTACCAGCTGTCGGATCCCGTGAATCTCCAGGACTCCAGGCCCGTCGCGGCGTCGAGGGCGTAGAAAATGCCGTCGAAGGAGCCCACGTACACCCGGCCTCCAGCCACGGTGGGCGTGGCGGCCACCGCTCCGGAGGTCTCGAACTCCCAGACCTTGGCGCCGTTCTCGATGTTCACGGCGTAGACGCTGTGGTCCATCGATCCGAAGTAGGCCACTCCATCGGCGACGGCCGGTGTGGACCAGACCTTGTCTCCGGTGGGAAACCTCCACCTCTCGAAGAACTCCACGGCGCCTGAGTCCTCCTCGGCGTCAAAGGCGTAGAGGTTACCGTCGGAGGAGCCCACCAGGACCAGGCCGTTCACAACCACAGGGCTGCCGACAATCGGCTCTTCTTCCTTCTCCTCGGGCCTTCCAACGCGCTCGTCGCCCTTCATATCTCCGTCCAGGGAAAGGGCATAGAGGATACCGTCGTATCCCCCCACATACAGGGTATCGCCCGCCAGGGTGGGTGTGCCGTAGACTGCCCTCTCTGCCTCCTCCCCACGGAGGATAAAGGTCCAAACCTCGTCTCCGGATTCCAGGTCCAGGGCAACAACCTCGCCATCCGAGGTCCCGATGTACAGGACTTCGCCGGAGACCGCGCCTCCTGACCAGCCCTGGGGAGTGTTATTCCCGACACAGGCGACGAAGGTCAACAGCAACAAAGGCAGCAAGGCGATTATGAATCGCTTACTCGCGACAGGACCCGGAGCGGGGTCTGACGTAGTACGGCATGGGGGACTGGCGCCGGCGGGCCGGCGTTGGCTGGTTCGGAGCAAAGTTAATTAAGCCTTCTGCTTTCACCCTCGGCCACCGGCTCACGGCAGGTCCGCGGGTGCTTGATATTCAGGTGTCACCCCGTCCAGAGGAGCGACCGTCGAGGGTCAGGGAACGGGATCGTACCCACTGGTGCCCAGGGGCTGGCAACGGCCCAGTCGTCTGGCCGTCAACCAGGCGCCCCTCAGCGATCCATACCTGTCGATGGCCTCATGGGCATAGTTCGAGCACGTGGGCGTATGGCGGCAGTAAACTCTGATGTAGGGGGACAATACCGCCTGGTATAGCTTTATTGCGGTGAGGGCCAGCTTTCGCATTATGTGGCCTCTGAGGGCAAGTAACGGTGCCCTTCGGGAGGGTTCAGGACGCCGGCCCTGTCGAGAAGACCGAGCGCCGAGCGTCTGAGCGTGTGATAGTCGGCGGAGGCTGCGTCCTTACGGCCTATCAGGAGTATGTCCCATCCCATCTGGGTCTCGGTCAGCCGCACGGCCTCCCTGACCCTTCTTTTAACTCTGTTTCGTACCACCGCACCCCCGACTCTCTTCCCCACCGAACATCCGACTCGTGAGACGTCCAGGCCGTTGGGACGCACTATGAGAACAAGTTGGCGGTTGGACCAGCTTTGCCCATCGCGTCGAGCCGCTGCGAAGTCTTTGGTTTTGATCAGGCGCTGTTCTTTGCGCATCGCCCTCCGGGTACGCCCGCAACAACATCGGACTTACACGGTAAGCTTATGGCGTCCTTTGAACATACGGCGCCTCAGGACGTTGCGTCCGCCCCTGCTGCTCATCCGCGATCGAAAGCCGTGCACTCGGGCGCGGCGTCGCTTGCGGGGTTGATAGGTTCGCTTACTCATCAGATAGACCTCAAGTACCCACGATTATACTCATTCTCGAAAACCAGTGTCAATTCGAGCGAGGGCCGTCGTTCCGCCTTTCCAACCCTTGACATAGGCATAGGCGTCACGTAATCTCTGGCCTGGAACCGCCTTCTGAGAACCCCCGACAAAGGAGCCGAGATGCCGGCGTCAAAGGCGCAGACCAAAGCCTCCTTGGAGGAGGTCGTCGGGTCGTTGAGGAAACGGGCAACGGACCTGTGGGGGCCTGACCATGCCGGGGCGCTCCGACCTCTTATCGAGGCAACGGCCGGTCGGATCTGGCGTATCTCGCAATGCCCTCCTCCCGACGACGAGGAGCCCGGGTTCTATATGTAGGTGCGGTCCCCGGGACCTTCGTGTGAGGATCGAGAAATTTCGACACCTGTTACGGGCAGCCGAGAGAGAATTGAACATGCGTAAAGCAGCAATGCTGGCGGCTGTCGTGGCACTGGTCGTGCTGGGCGCATGTTCGGACTCTTCGCCCGAGCCGACGGCCGCGCCGTCGACCCCAACGCCCGGTTCCATGCAGGCCGCTAACCCACAACCGACGCCCACTCTGCCACCTCAGCCGACACCGACGGCTGTGAGTCCCACTGCGACTCCGCCGCCGACGACCGTAGCGAGCGCCGTCCCCCACTCCTTCTCCCCTCCCGCGCCCGCGTCGGTTGCCGTCAGGAGCACGCCTCTGGAGGCGTCGGACGTGGGCCAGATCGTCCAGGCCCTGGGGTATGCCCTGGTCCCCGGCTACGTCCCGGAGGGGCTCCAGCCATCGCGGGTGCTCATTTCCGGGGGACGCGCGCTGATCGTGTACGGTGATCCCGAGGACAGGCTGTTCGTCGCCTACCCGGTCGTTTTTCCCGCCGAGGGTTTCCTGGTCCAGGGCGACCCCGATTCCCCCAAACGGCCCGACGACGCGGTCTCGGAGTTCCGGGTCGCCGGAGGGACCGGCCGGCTGGTTCGGGGCCAGTGGTCGGCCGACACGATCATGGGCGGTCCGGCCATCGACCCCGACGCCGCCGAATGGGACTACGAGGCCACCCTGACTCTATTCTTCGACTTCGAGCTTTCGACGGGGGATGCCGTACCGGTCTGGATTCAGGCCCGGGAAAACCCCGGAGAGTGGATCGCCGGAGACGGGCTGGCACGGATCGCCGAATCCTTATCTCCGGCTGAATAAGGACGGTATTTCAGAGAGCGTCGATCGCCTCTCGCTGGGCCTGGAAGAGCCGCTCGATCCCCCGTCCGGCTACGTCCAGGACATCGTCCAGTACCTGCTTCGGGTACGTCCGGCCTTCAGCCGTTCCCTGCACCTCGATGTACTCCCCAGCATCGGTCATGACGATGTTGAAGTCGACCTCCGCCATGAAATCCTCCTCGTAGCACAGGTCCAGCAGGACCCGGCCATCGACAACGCCGATGCTGGTAGCCGCCGCCGCGCCCGTTACCGGGACGGATGGGATGTCCCGGCGCTTCACCAGGCCGAGGAGGGCCTGGTAAACGGCGACGTAAGCCCCTGTGATGGCGGCCGTACGCGTGCCGGCATCCGCCTGAAGCACGTCGCAGTCAACTGTCAGTGTGCGCTCGCCCAGCTTCTCCAGGTCCACCACCGCCCTCAGGGACCGACCGATCAGCCGCTGTATCTCGTGGGTGCGTCCCCCGGTCCTGGAATCGCGCTCTCGCGGGCTGCGGGTCAATGTCGAGCGCGGCAGCATACCGTACTCGGCGGTGATCCACCCCTGACCACTTCCGTGGAGGAACCGGGGTACGCGGTCCTCAACGCTGACCGCGCAAAGGACCCGTGTCTCCCCGGTCTCGATGAGCACCGACCCCTCGGCAAAGGACTGGGCGCCGGGGGTGATGCGAACCAGCCTTAGCTCATCCGGGGCGCGGCCGTCGATTCTTTTCATGTGTTTACCTCAAGCGTGCGCGGCGCTCCGGAGGTGGGAGGCCCTTGGTCGACCGGTTAATCGGCATTGTCCAGGGGGTCTGTGTGCCTTGGGGCGATGGCAAACTAGCTGGTGAAGGCCCGCTTGATCTTGGCTATCGCCTCCACGATGTCGTCGATGTCCTCCCGCGTGCCCATCAGCATGTCCTGCACCAGCCACACGCTCCGCTCGCTGACCCACTCCACGTTGGGACGGGGGGTCGTCCTGACTCGGTCCGGATGCTGGGCCGCCACGTCTCGTAGCGCCTCGCTGCCGGACAGCGGCTTGTAGCCCTGGAAAGTCGGGACGCCCTCGGCCTCCAGGACCTGGACGAACTCGTCCCGGGAACGCTCGCCGAAGAACCCGGGCTCATAGAGCGTGGTGTACAGGTGGTAGGCGTGCCGGGTGACCCAGGGCATGGACCTGGGCGGTGTGATGCCCTCGATCTTCTCCAGCTCGCCGGTCAGGTAGGCGGCGTTCTCGTTGCGGTGCCGGGCCTGCTCCTCGATCTTGTTCAGTCGCAGCAGCAGCAGCGCCGCCAGGTACTCCGAGGTCCGGTAGTTCCACCCGATATTGGGGTACTGCCAGCGCCCGCCGCCGGGGACCCGGCCCCCGTTCCTGAAAGAGACGATCCGGTCGTATACGTCCTCGTCGTCGGTGACGACCACACCGCCCTCACCCGAGGTCAGGTTCTTGGAGGACTGGAAGCTGAAGGCCCCGGCACTGCTGAGGGTGCCCGCCCTGCGGCCGTTGTTTTCCGCGCCGTGGGCCTGCGCGCAGTCCTCCAGCACTATGAGATCGTGTTTGGCGGCGATGGCGTTCAGGGCGTCCATGTCGGCGGTATGACCGCCCACATGCACCGGCAGGATGGCCACCGTGCGCTCGCCGATGGCCTGCTCGACCGAATCGGGGTCCAGGGTGAAACTCTCGGGGTGGATGTCGGCGAAGGCCACGGAGCAGCCGATGAGTAGGGGCGCGCTGGCTGTGGCCATGTAGGTGTAGTCTGGAACGATGACCTCGCCGCCGTCTCCGAGGCCGTTCAGGTCCAGCGTCCCGGCGACCGCCGACGCGATGGCGTCCGTCCCGCTGGGAGAAAAGACGCCGTATTTTCCGCCGCAGTACTCGGCGAAGGCCTGGCCGAACTCCTCGGACCTGGGGCCGGGAAGGCCCTCGGTCCCGCCGAGGAAAACCTCTCTGAGGGCCGGCTCAACCTCGCTCTCCCACTCCTCCTTCGGGTTCAGAGGCCAGGCGTTCCATGGCTCTCGCTCCAGGTCCCGGACGGGCGTGCCGCCGTCGATGGCGAGTTTTTCATGTGAGTGGTGAGAAGCCATTTGGTCGCCTCCTTTTAGTCTGAGAGAAACCCCGCCGGGACCGGTCACAGGGGGCAGCGGCCCCCGGCATGCGCGAGTGTATCTGCGGGGTAACACTGTGTCAACAGACCTGTGAATGGAGACGGACGGCGGGCCGAGAAGGGCCTGGTACACGACGACAGCTCCCAAAAGATAGCGGATGACTCTCGCCCAAACGAAAAAACGGTATCGAACGAGATGGGGAAACGAGCACGAGCTAAAGATTTAGTTCGACTAAGTCCAGCGCTCGGGCGAGGAAGGAGGGGGTCCTGGTTACATCCCTCACATATTCTGCCACCTCGGGGCGCTTCCAACCCTCTTTATATCGCTCCCAAATCTCCGCCAAGCCGTGCTTCCTGACGTCCCCGCAAACGAAAGGCATGGAGTCCAGGAG
>PVBE012022461.1_pt1 | contig 21895 bp, 23 predicted proteins | sample 1631181 | NCBI WGS metagenome assembly PVBE01 (sample SAMN08397723, study PRJNA350692) | Marine metagenome, whole genome shotgun sequencing project. | isolation source: water | place: Pacific Ocean | collected 2012-04 | reverse complement strand
TCGATCTTTCAAGCCTGAACAAATATCTGATCAGCGATAATTTTGCCGATACGGTAGATCCTGATGACCCGGCCTGGCGGGTGCGAATCCCCCCAAAAGGACCCTATCGCGATGCCATGATCACAATTGATCCCCGCTGGCGATCACCCAGCACCTGGCACCCGATTCGCGAGATTGCTTTAGTGGGCGCAAACGCTCAGGGCACAGAAAGAGAAAGAAAAAACCAGGCCAAACGAGCCCAGTTTAAGATCTGCGCTTACCTTACGCCCCTCACAAACGCCGACTGCACCAAGTTATACAAGGTGTTACTGAATTGGGATGGCACTACCGAACCTGACGAGGCGCTTTTTAAGGCGCTCTATAAGGACCTCAGGTCAGCGAATAAGTTTCTCGTGGGCAAATCCAGCACCCGTTTGAACTATGGGAAACCCGGCTTTAAAAGCCTGATCAAAAAATCCAGTCGCAAACTCAAGAAGGTCAGTGAGCCACCGTACCGGGATGCCATGATCAAGGCGGATAAACGCTGGGGTGATGTGGCCTTCTGGCAAACGCTGATCTCGATGCAAAATCCCCAGACGACGGGCTATTACCTGAACGCCATCGATCGCAAGTGGAATAAAGATAGCGAAGTCGAAATGCAGCCGGAAAAACGGCGTGTTTATGTGCTGCTGTGGTGGCGTACCTTTTTGGTCAGCCTGATTGTGACCGTTGGCTGCCTGGTACTGGCCTACCCGGTCTCCCACCTGCTGGCAACGCTACCCCTGAAATATTCAAATATCCTGATGATCTGTGTGCTGATGCCGTTCTGGACATCACTGCTGGTACGTATTGTCGCCTGGATGGTCATGCTGCAACAGGAGGGGGTAGTCAATGATACCCTGGTGATGCTGCACGTGGTTTCAGATGAGAACCGCCTGCCAATGATGTACAACTTTACGGGCACCGTCATCGTCATGATCCAGATCCTGCTGCCGTTCATGATCCTGCCCATATACAGCGTCATGAAAACGATTCCGCCAAGTTATATGAAAGCCGCGCAGAACCTCGGCGCCCCGCCCGCGCTGGCCTTTCTGCGGGTCTATATGCCGCAGACGCTTCCCGGGATCGGCGCGGGTGTCATACTCGTCTTTATCGTGGCTATCGGCTACTACATTACACCGGAACTCGTCGGTGGTAAGGATGGGCGCCTGATCGGCAATATGGTGGCGTACCACATGCAAAAATCCCTTAACTGGGGACTGGCAGCTGCCATGGGCTCCATCCTGCTTGCTGGAATTCTGGTTTTGTACTGGATCTACGACAAGATCGTGGGTATCGACAACATGAAACTGGGCTAAGACGATGGGACTTCCTGCCTATGCCAGCCCGGGCCAGCGCCTGTGGCACTATATTTACCTCACGATCTGCGCGTTCGTGCTGTTCTTTCTGGTGATGCCGCTGGTGGCTGTGATTCCGATCTCCTTCAGCGTCTCGCCGTTCCTCCAATTTACCCCGGAGATGCTCCGGCTGGACCCCGACGCTTTTTCCCTGCGCTGGTATCGGATGATGATGGGGGACTGTTCGGATCCGGGCATCACCACGGTCTGCAGTGACAACTGGAAAATAGGTGCCAAGAATAGCCTGTTCATCGGCATCATTGCCACCGCACTGGCGACCACCTTGGGCATATTGGCGGCCCTTGGGCTTAGCCGGCCGATCATGCCGTTTCGTAAGCTGATCATGGCCCTTATGATTTCGCCATTGATTGTGCCGCTGATTATCACGGCATCAGGCATGTTCTTTTTCTTTGCCAAACTCAATCTGGTCTCGACCTACACCGGGCTGATACTCGCACACACAATCCTGGGCCTGCCGTTCGTCGTGATCACGGTCACAGCGACCCTGGTCGGATTCGATGCCAGCCTCACCCGGGCCGCGGCAAGTTTGGGCGGCGGGCCGGTACGCAATTTTTTCAAAGTGCAGATGCCTCTGATTCTGCCAGGCGTCATTTCCGGTGCCTTGTTCGCCTTCATCACCTCTTTTGATGAAGTCGTTATCGTGCTCTTTATCGGCGGGCCCGATCAGATCACGCTGCCGCGGCAGATGTGGTCGGGGATCCGTCAGGAAATCAGCCCGACCATTCTCTCTGTAGCCACAATCCTGGTTATTCTGTCGATCTGCCTGCTGACCACGGTTGAGTTGCTGCGCCGGCGCAGCGAACGCCTACGCGGGATTCGCCCAACCTGAGTAAGGCCAAAGAGCGCATGACCCACCCCTCAGAAACTGTGCTGGCGCTGAAGGTAGAGGACATGCACAAACGCTTTGGAGAGGTCGAGGTGCTCAAGGGTGTACATCTGGATGCCGCTGTGGGCGATGTTATCTCCCTGCTCGGGGCATCGGGCTCTGGCAAGAGCACCCTTCTGCGCTGCATCAATCTGCTTGAAACACCAGACAGTGGCACAGTCAGCGTACACGGCGAGACCATCGGCATGACAACCGATAAATCAGGTCAGCCGGTCCCCAGCGATATGTCCCAGGTTATCCGGCTGCGCTCCCGTCTGGGGATGGTATTCCAGAGCTTCAACCTGTGGCAGCACATGACTGTGCTGGAGAATGTCACCGAAGCCCTGGTTCAGGTGCTGAAGATGTCCAAGCCTGATGCCCTGGATCGTGCTCGCGCAACGCTTGATAAAGTCGGAATGTTTGATCGCCAGGACTACTACCCGGCACATATCTCGGGTGGCCAACAACAGCGGGCTGCCATTGCGCGGGCACTTGCGATGGAGCCCGAGGTAATGCTTTTCGATGAGCCGACCTCGGCACTGGACCCCGAACTGGTCGGTGAGGTGCTCAAGGTGATGCGGGCCCTGGCGGATGAGGGTCGCACCATGATTGTGGTAACCCACGAGATCGGCTTTGCCCGGGATGTATCGAATAAGGTAATTTTTCTGCATGAAGGGGCGATTGAATCCCAGGGCGCCCCTGCCCAGATGTTTGGCAACCCGGAATCGGAGCGTTTTCGACAGTTTTTGTCGAACGCACTGCATTAGCCCACGCCGCACACGCCGGACTTACCGGTGTACTATTATGGCGCTGGATTTTCCAACAACCGAAGGGAGAAGAGAAATGATGAAAAAGAAATTGACCATGCTGGGCCTGGCAGGACTGCTTGCCCTGGCAACTGGCGCTGCGACTGCGGGCGACCCACTTCGGGTCGGTGTGGAAGGTGCTTATCCTCCGTTCTCTTGGAAAGAGGCCGACGGCACGCTGAAAGGATTTGATATTGACATGGCGATGGAAGTCTGCAAACGACTGAATCGCGAGTGCGTGCTGGTTGAGCAGGAATGGGATGGCATGATCCCGGCCCTTTTAGCCAAGAAATTCGACACCATCATTGCGTCCATGTCGATTACCGAAGAACGCAAGAAAAAAATCGATTTCACTATCAAGTACTACAACACGCCTGCCAAACTGGTCGCCAAGAAGAACGCCGGGTTTGATGGTACGGCAGCTGGCTTGAAAGGTAAGCGCCTTGGGGTGCAACGCGCTACCACTCACCAGTGTTCTGCGGAAAAACTCTACCCCGGTGCCGAACTGGTGCTTTATGGAACCCAGGAAGAAGTCTGGCAAGATCTCTCAGCTGGCCGACTCGACGCCCAGTTATCTGACTCACTTCAAGCCTATGAGGGTTTTCTGGCACTTGACGCTGGCAAAGATTTTGACTTCTTAGGCGATGCAATCGACGATATTGAGTGTCAGGGTGTCGGTGCAGGTTTTGCCGTACGCAAAGAAGACACAGCCCTGCGCGACGCGCTCAGCCAGACCATTCTGGACATCCGTGGCGATGGCTCCTACAAAGCGATGAACGATCAATACTTCGCGGTTGATATCTACGGCAATTAACCGGATCACGTTGATATTTATCTGAACTGAACGGGCCCCTGCGGGCCCGTTCATTTTTGAGCTTGATAATGGATTCCGTCTGGGAATACCGTGGCCTGTTGCTTCAAGGCACCATCGTCACAGTGCAGTTAGCACTGGCCTCGCTTGCCCTTTCGGTGTTGCTCGGCCTGATCGGGGCATCTGCCAAACTCGCAACCAACACGACCTCGCGGGGTGTTGCTAACGCTTACACCACACTGGTGCGCGGTGTTCCCGATCTGGTGTTGATGATGTTGCTGTTTTACGGCGGGCAACAGATTGTCAACGATCTGGGCAGTGCCACCGGCTTGTGGGATTACGTCGAAATTAACCAGTTCATTGCCGGCGTCTGGTCTATTGGTTTTGTTTTTGGCGCCTACATGACTGAGACTTTTCGCGGGGCGATCCTTGCCATCCCTCGTGGTCAAATAGAGGCCGGAATTTCCTGCGGTATGGCGCCTTTGTTAATTTTCCGTCGGATCACCTGGCCGCAGATGGTGCGCCACGCCCGGCCCTCTTTTACCAATAACTGGCTGGTGTTGATCAAGGCGACTGCCCTGGTTTCGGTGATTGGTCTGCATGACCTGGTCTGGAATGCCTCCACCGCCGGACGGTCGGTGCGTGAACCTTTTACTTTCATGTTTGCGGTGCTGATCATCTATCTGATACTCACTGCCTGCTCGGACGTGGGATTACGCTGGCTTGATCGGCGTTACAACGTAGGCGTGGATCGCGCCTAACCGCTATGGCAGAGCAAGAACGCACCTTCTTTGAGTATCTCGCCTATATCAGCGAGAACCACTCGCCGCTGGACTTCATGCTGGTGGCGGACCATATCGATAAGTTTTTTTATGGTGCACTGCTGACAATCGAAATTACGGTTCTCGCGCTGCTAATCGGTGGCGCCATGGCAATTCCGTTGGCGGTCGCCCGGGCCTACCGCCATCCCTGGCTGAATGGTCCCATTTTTGGGTTTACGTACTTCTTTCGCGGCACACCCCTACTGGTACAGACCTATCTGGTTTACTACGGCCTGGCTCAGTTTGATTTCGTTCGCGAGAGTTTTCTCTGGGGTCCTATTCTTTCGAACGCCTGGTGGTGTGCTCTGATCACCTTCAGCCTCAATACCGCCGGTTACACCACGGAGTTTTTACGTGGCGCCATCGAAAATACACCCAAAGGTGAGATCGAAGCTGCCCAGGCCTGCGGCATGTCACCAAGGCGGATGATGTGGCGCGTTGTGTTGCCGAGCGCGTTCCGTCGCGCATTACCCGCGTATTCCAATGAGGTCATCTTCATGCTGCACAGTTCGGTGGTGCTGAGCACGATTACCCTCCAGGATATCCTGGGTGTGGGCCGCTGGCTGAATGGGCGTTACTACCTCGCCTACGAGGGATTCATCACAGCCATGATCTTTTACATGATATTGGTCTTTTTTATCAGCAAAGGCTTTCGCTTTTGGGAGAAACGCTGGCTGGGACACCTGCGTCCCCGTGATACGGCAAACACCTGAGGCAATAGACAGTTTTTCAGCCTAAACCCTTACAATGCGGCCTCACCAGACAGATACCCAGATGGCCCCGATCACAGAACTTGCCCAGAAACTGATTCGTCGACCTTCGGTAACGCCTGCCGATGAAGACTGCCAGGTTCTGATTGCCGACGAACTGAAGCCGTATGGTTTTGAACCCGAGTTCATGAATTTTGGCAATGTACGTAATCTGTGGTTACGCCGTGGCTCACAAGCGCCTCTTTTTGTCTTTGCCGGGCATACCGATGTCGTTCCAACCGGGCCCAAGGAACGATGGGCGTACCCTCCTTTTTCAGGTGACGTGATTGACGGCATGTTGCAGGGACGCGGTGCGGCCGATATGAAAGGCAGTCTGGCAACGATGGTGACTGCCTGCCAACGATTCACTGAGTTAAACCCGGATCACAACGGCTCGATCGCGCTACTTCTGACCAGTGACGAAGAGGGTCCCGCAGTGGATGGTACCGTAAGGGTAATTGAAACCCTGAGCGCGCGTGGCGAGACGATCGACTGGTGTGTGGTCGGTGAACCCACCAGTTCAGAGCAACTCGGCGACACGGTCAAAAATGGGCGACGCGGATCCCTGGGCGGCACCCTGACCATACAGGGCATCCAGGGGCACGTTGCTTATCCACACCTGGCCGATAACCCCCTGCATCACCTGGCAGCCATTATCAGCCAACTTGTGAGGCACCGCTGGGATGAGGGCAACGAGCACTTTCCTCCGACAAGTTTCCAGGTCTCCAATATTGCCGGTGGTACAGGCGCGAGTAATGTCATCCCTGGCGAGGCATGGGCACAGTTCAACCTGCGCTATTGCCCCGACACCAGTGCCGAATCTATCCGCCACACGATCGAGTCAATCTGCGCTGCGCAGACGCAGGCCTTCCATATAGACTGGAGCCCCCTGGGCCTGCCTTACCAAACCATGCCCGGCACCCTGCTAGATGCCATAGGCGATGCAATCTACGCAACCACCGGGTTCAAACCACAACTCTCCACAGACGGTGGTACGTCCGATGGGCGTTTCATCGCCCCCACCGGGGCGCAGGTTGCCGAATTGGGTCCTATCAACCGGACCATCCACCGGGTGGATGAGGCGACCAGCGTGGGCGACCTGCAGATGCTCTCCAATATCTATGAGGGCGTGCTCACCCGCCTGCTGACCTGAAGCTACCCTGCCTGGCGTTATTGCATTACCGAACGGTAATAAGGTGGTCAACTTGCGGTAATGCGTCATGTTCTAAGGTGCCCTGGATCGACTACCACCTTACCAGGGAGACGCCTTATGACCCACCAACCCCAAACACTACGGCGATTTGCGCCTCAGATCGCGATTACAACCCTCGCAGCTATCGCAAGCATCAGTGCGGTGCTGTATTCCGGTCGCACTGCCACCGCACTGCCGCAAAGTGCCGATGCAACCCTGATCTCGCCTTACGAAGCAGCTGGCGGATTTGCAGACCTGGTTGAGGTTGTCCGCCCTGCTGTCGTTAATATCTCGACAAGCACGGTACAACGGCTCTCTGCGCAACCGGGCGATCAGCGCCCCGGGGAGTCTTTTCCCCGTCGCCATGGCCAAGAATTTGGCTTTAATGGGTCACCGCAAATGCGCCGGTTTATGGAACGTTTTTTGGGTGACCCGTCGCATCCAGGCCCTCGCGGCCCCATGGAAGGTCGCTCACTGGGATCAGGATTCATTATTGATGCCACTGGCCTGGTGGTCACCAACAACCATGTCATTAAAGGTGCCGATGAGATTGAGGTGATTCTGGATGATGGGCGCAGTTTTCCCGCTACCGTGAGAGGCGCCGATAAGCGCACTGACCTTGCCCTGTTACAGATCGAATCTAAGGATACTTTTCCACACGTCAATTTTGGCAATTCTGATAGCGCCCGTGTCGGCGACTGGGTTATTGCGATCGGCAATCCCTTTGGACTGGGCGGCACCACGACCTTTGGCATCGTTTCAGCACGAGGCCGGGATATCAACAACGGGCCTTATGTTGATTACATCCAGATCGATGCTTCGATCAACCGGGGCAACTCTGGCGGGCCGTTGTTCAATAGTTCCGGTGAGGTGATTGGCGTCAACACCGCAATCTTCTCACCCAATGGCGGCAGTGTCGGAATCGGCTTTGCCATCCCGGCAACTGCCGCACAGCACGTGGTTGAGCAATTACGCGATAGCGGCCGCGTCGCGCGTGCCTGGCTGGGAGTAGAAATTCAGGCCGTCAGCCGGGATATCGCGGATAGCCTGGGCCTGGACCGGGCAAGAGGCGCATTGGTATCCCGGATCAGCCCCGACAGCCCCGCTGCCCGTAGTACGCTCGCCCCCGGTGACATTATCTTGGGTTTCAACGGAAAAGCGGTGAAGCGGTTGCGCCAATTGCCCCGACTGGTTGCCAAAGCACCGGTGGGTGAAAGCGCAACGCTGCGGGTCTGGCGTAACGAAGCAGAAATTACCCTCGAGATCCCGCTCGAGGCTTTACCAGGATCTGGCCAGGCAACAAACACGCAGATGTCCAACCCGGCGGAAAAACTGGGTTTGAGCCTGTCGATGCTGGGCACCGACAGCCGAGCGCGCTTAGGCCAGGATCACGCGGGTGTACTCATCCAGGGAGTAGCCCCACAGAGTCCGGCCGCGCGTAAAGGGTTGCGCCCGGGAGATATTATCCTCAAGGTCGGACACCAGTCGGTGATGACACCGCAAGACGTGGTTAATGAGGTGGATGCCGCCCACGCCAACAAGGGAGCCAACGCGGTTCTGCTGCTGGTGGAACGCAATGGGGATCAACGTTATGTCGCAGTCAGAACCGGCTGAACTGGACTGTATTTTGTCGCCCCGACCGGGGGCACCCCCCGGTCGGCCTCGGCGGTTAGAATCTTCCCGCTATCACTGCCACCGGTAAACTCACCGCTGTGCGTATTCTGCTGATTGAAGATGATCGGGAAGCAGCCCGCTACGTGGCCCGGGGGCTGCACGAAGCCGGGCACATAGTCGACACGACGGACAACGGCGCTGACGGCCTCGCACTGGCCAGCCATGAGCCTTATGACGTGCTGGTTATCGACCGGATGCTGCCCGCTATGGATGGCCTCTCTGTGGTTGAGCACCTGCGCCAGCAAGAAAAAAATGTCCCCGTACTGATCTTGAGTGCGCTGGGTGATCTCGAAGATCGGGTCATAGGCCTTCGCGCCGGCGGAGACGATTACCTGCCAAAACCTTTCGCTTTTGAAGAACTGTTGGCCCGGGTCGAAGCGCTTGGGCGTCGAACGCACCCGCATGTTGCCAACACCCAGTTAAAAGTATCTGATCTGGAAATGGATGTCCTTGCCCGCCAGGTTCGTCGCGCCGGCAAAGTGATAAGCCTGCAACCCCGGGAATTCCGCCTGTTGGAATATCTGATGCGCCATAGCGGGCAGGTCGTCACCCGTACCATGCTGCTGGAAAATGTCTGGGATTACCATTTCGACCCACAGACCAACGTCATTGACGTGCATATCAGTCGGTTACGATCGAAAATTGACCGCGCGTTCCCGATGCCTCTGCTGCATACCGTCCGCGGTGCTGGGTACATGCTACGTGAACCAGAGTAATTTCCTCGCCAGTTCCACCTTTCGCCTGGCATTGCTGTACGTGGCGCTCTTCACGGCCTCTGTACTGGTGCTGTTCAGCTTTATCTACTGGTCCAGTGTGCGGTATATGGCGGATCAATCGGATGCGGCCATTCGAACAGAAATCAATACCCTGGCCCAAAAGTACGAGCGCCGGGGCCTGCCAGGACTACGACGTCTGATCTCTGGCCGTATAAGCCGCCAGCAACCCACAGGCACCTCAATCTACCTGCTAGCGGATCCTCTGGGGCGCCTGGTGGTCGGCAACATCAACCGCTGGCCATCTGTAAAGAGCGAAGACGGGTGGCTTAACTTCAACCTGGAAACCCAGGATCCGGATAGACCCAACCTGCACCCTGCCCGTGCACGTCAGTTCCAACTGACCGGGGGTTTTCGCCTGCTGGTCGGGCAGGATATTCAGGAACTCAAGGTAGCGCGACTGCGGGTAATCACTGCGTTGGGCTGGGGTGTGGTCCTGACACTTGTGCTCGGTCTGGCCGGGGGGTTTTTTATGAGCCGGCGCATGCTCGCCCGTATCGACATCATCAACGACACGAGTCAGCGGATTATGGCAGGGGAGCTGGACCGGCGTGTCCCTGTGAGCCCACGGGGCGATGAATTCGACCGGCTTTCCGGCAACCTCAACCGAATGCTGGATCAGATTCAGGAACTTATGGACAGCATCCGCCAGGTCAGTGACAACATTGCCCACGACCTGAAAACACCCTTGTCACGCCTACGCCAGCGCCTGGAATCGCTGTCGGTACATGAGGGGGCGAATCATGCACAAAACGACGCCCTTGAACAGGCCATTGATGAAGCGGATCGCCTGCTGGGCCTGTTCAACGGGCTGCTGCGTATCGCCCGCATCGAATCCGAATCTATCAACCCCTCACTGCAGCGACTGAATCTGGATCAACTCACCCGCGATGTGGTTGAGTTGTACGAGCCTCTGAGCGAGGAGAAACACCAGAAACTGGGCGTGAGGACAACAACATTACCGATAGTGCATGCTGATCGGGATATGCTTTTTCAGGCGTTGGCAAACCTGCTGGATAATGCCGTTAAGTACACGCCGATCGGTGGGATCATCGACATCCACCTGTTAACCCGAGACGGCAAGGCGGTTTTTTCGATCTGTGACAGCGGCCCCGGCATCGCGCCCGCAGAAAGGGACAAAGTTTTTCAGCGCTTCTACCGCTCCGATGCCAGCCGTTCGAGCACAGGCAATGGATTAGGTCTCAGCCTGGTCCAGGCTATTACGCATCTGCACGGCGCACAGATCACCCTTCGGGGCAATGATCCCGGCCTTTGCATTGACCTGGCTTTTCCTGCAGCGGATTCCCGGTGATAGGCGCGCGGGCGGCCTATTGGTCGCTCAGGTTTTCGGGGCGCGCAGCCCGCCGCATCGTCTCCGCAGTCTGGCCGAACAGGATGTCCTGCCCCACCGCGGTCACCGCTTTGCCATCGTGGATAGCGCACGATTCCTGGTAGGCCGCAACAACAGCGGGCCTTTCCTTAATAACCTGATACCAACGTTTCACATTGGGGAATTCGTCAATATCCGTCTTGTGCCACCGGTATCGCGCGACCCACGGGTAACAGGCCATATCTGCGATCGAATATTTATCACAGATGAAATCCCGACCATTCAGATGCGTATCCAGCACTGCATAAAGCCTAGACGTTTCCTGGTTGTAGCGGCGAATGGCATAGGGCACCTCTTCAGGCGCGTAGCGATTGAAGTGATGATTCTGCCCTAACATGGGGCCCAGCCCTCCCATCTGCCACATCAGCCATTGCAGCACATCGGCCCGGGGTCTGGGGTCTTCGGGCAGGAACTGTCCGGTTTTTTCACCAAGGTAGGTGAGAATCGCCCCAGACTCGAACACCGACAACGGTTCGGCCGAATCTGCCGGTGCATGATCAACGATCGCCGGTATCCGACCGTTTGGTGCGATACGGAGAAAATCATGAGTGAATTGCTCGCCCTCGCTGATATTGACCGGAGTGACCCGGTAATCCACCCCTGCTTCGAGCAGAAAGATCAGAATCTTCATCCCGTTGGGGGTGGGCCAGAAAAATAACTCGATCATGTTATTGCTGCCATATGGGGCTAAAGAACCAAGGGGAGAGACGCAGTGGCATTATGCCCTAACCGATGAACCTGATCCTCAAACACATCGAAAGTGCCGAACTTGGGTATACTCCGCGCTCTTGAGAATACCACGGGCCGGGGCCCACTTTATCGCGTGGCAAAAGAAGAACATATCGAAATGGAAGGCACGGTTCTGGAGAACCTGCCCAATACCCAGTTCCGGGTTGAACTCGAGAACGGACATGTCGTTACTGCCCACATCTCGGGCAAAATGCGTAAACATTACATCCGTATCCTGCGCGGTGACAAAGTTACCGTGCAGTTGACCCCCTACGACCTGAGCAAGGGTCGTATCACCTATCGAGCCCGCTGACGACAGCCCCAACGAAAAGCCCCCGCATCGCGGGGGCCTTGTGAAACTGTCGATTGTGCGCCCGCCAGATTACTTGATCTTGGCTTCCTTGTAGGCAACATGCTTGCGCACCACCGGATCGTACTTACGAATTTCCATTTTCTCAGGCTGGTTGCGCTTGTTCTTGGTGGTCGTATAAAAGTGACCGGTTCCTGCAGACGATACCAGCTTAATCTTGTCTCTCATGATCTGATTCTCCTGGCCTACTAGACCTTTTCACCCCGACCACGTAGTTCCTCGAGCACGGTATCAATTCCCTTCTTGTCGATAATGCGTAGGCCCTGGTGCGAAACCCGCAGACGAACCCAGCGATTCTCACTTGGAACCCAGAAACGTCGATCGTGAATATTCGGCTTAAAGACCCGTTTGGTCCTGTTGTGAGCGTGCGAGACGTTGTTTCCCGTCACCGACCGCTTGCCGGTTACCTGGCAGACTCTAGCCATTGCGCAAACCTTGTGGTGTATCCTGTAAAGGGCGCGTTTTATAACAGATTTTGCGCCTATTTCCTAGGGGAGTGACCTTCATCATTGGGGAAACCCCTTCAAACAGCGCCTGGGAGCCTGATTTCCCCGGGGCAACCCCAACCGTTAGACTTCAAGACCATGTCCCATCTGGCTGATCAACACATCCTCGTAGGCATCACAGGCGGCATCGCCGCCTACAAATCCGCCGAATTGGTACGGCGGCTGGGTGACCAGGGCGCCCAGGTCCAGGTCATCATGACCGACGCCGCCAAGGCTTTCATCGCCCCACTGACCCTGCAGGCGCTCAGCGGCCGACCTGTCCGGGACACCCTGCTCGACCCAGAGGCAGAATCCGGAATGGGTCATATTGAGCTGGGGCGCTGGGCTGACACGGTACTGGTAGCCCCTGCCAGCGCAGACTTTATTGCCCGGCTGGCAGTTGGCCTGGCATCGGATCTTTTGAGCACAGTCTGCCTGGCCACTCCAGCACCCGTGTACCTGGCGCCGGCGATGAACCAGGAAATGTGGCGCAAGCCCACTACCCAGCGCAATCTGGCCACCCTTGAGGCCGACGGCATCACGGTGCTCGGTCCTGCTTCGGGAATGCAGGCGTGCGGGGACGATGGGCCGGGTCGGATGCTTGAGCCGGAACAACTCATCAACAGTATCAGAGGACCACAAGTTCGAGGCGCTCTTGAAGGGATGCGTGTCATGATTACTGCGGGCCCGACCTGGGAAGCGCTGGACCCGGTTCGCGGCCTGTCAAACCACAGCTCGGGCAAGATGGGTTATGCAGTTGCAACGGCAGCACGTTCTGCCGGAGCAAGTGTAGATCTGATCAGTGGGCCGGTAACCCTGCCCCCACCCCGGGATATTAAAATTCAAAAAGTACAGACAGCCCAGCAGATGCTGGCGGCGGTCGAGAAGGGTGTCAGTAAATGTGATATTTTCATTGGAGTCGCGGCAGTGGTGGATTACCGTCCGATTCAAACGGCCGCTTCTAAAATCAAAAAAGACGCTCAGACCCTAACGGTTGAGCTGGTGCGTAACCCGGACATACTCGCCCAGGTGGCCCATCGCCCGAATGCCCCCTTTACCGTTGGTTTTGCAGCTGAAACCGATCACGCGATCGAATATGGGCGGCAGAAACTACAGAGCAAGGGCCTGGATCTGATCGCAGTGAACCAGGTGGGCGGCGAGGATAGCCCGTTTGGCAGTGACAATAACCAACTTACACTGATTGGCCCGCATGATGAGGTCGATCTTGGCCTTGATAGCAAAGCGGTACTTGCGGCGCAGCTGGTTGAGGAGATCGCACGGCGCTACCATGAAAAAAGTTCAACTTAAACTTCTCGATAAACGTCTGGGCGACGAATTTGCCTTTCCCGGCTACGCCACGGCCGGGTCGGCCGGGATTGACCTGGTGGCCTGCCTCGATTCGCCTCTGACACTCCAGCCAGGCCAGTGTGAGCTCATTCCCAGCGGCATGGCGATTCATATCTCAGATCCAACGCTTGCGGCTGTACTGTTGCCCCGGTCTGGACTGGGTCACAAACACGGCATCGTTCTGGGCAACCTGGTTGGCCTGATCGACAGCGATTACCAGGGTGAGATCATGATCTCGTGCTGGAACCGCGGCACTCATTCCTTTGATATTGCGCCCGGTGACCGCATCGCCCAGATGGTTATGGTGCCGGTACTGCAGACCGAGTTCGAACTCGTGGAGACATTTGATCAGAGCGAGCGATCCACTGGTGGGTTTGGCCATACCGGAACCCGATGAACATCATCACACGGCGTTGACCCGATACGACCCACCCTGCTGCGCTTGATTCATATCAAAGAAGGGGGAACCTCAGCCCGCTAGGCTCCGGTCTCGCAAATCAACGATTGAGACCATTTTTTTGAACACGCAGGCACAAAAACCGGATTCCAGATGGCCGCTATTCGCTCTGGGGTTTCGCCCTTTTTTCTGGTTGGGAGCGACAGCAGGAGCACTACTCCCCGCACTTTGGCTGCATATGCTGGCCTCGCCCGGATCGACTGCTCCCTACGGCAATGGCTCCTTATGGCACCTCCACGAGATGCTTTTTGGCTTTGCGATCGCAGTGATTGCCGGCTTTCTTCTGACAGCATCGCGCAACTGGTCTGGTACGCCCACCCCCCGTGGCGGCATGCTCGCTTTTCTTGCAATACTGTGGCTGGCGGGTCGACTGGCGCCATGGCTTCCAGGCACCACCCCATGGCTGAGCGCCCTGGTTGACCTTGCCTTTATCCCGGCTCTGGCGGTCGGACTGGTACCCGCGCTATGGCACACAAACCAGTCAAGCAACCGTTTCTTTTTGCTGCTTTTCGGCGTCATGGCCTTGACCAACGGTATTTTCCACGCCGCCTTAATTCAAGGCGATACGGCGAGCGCAGCGAGCGCCGGCAAAGCCATGCTATACCTGGTGATCCTGACCATCACCTGGATCAGTGGCCGTGTGGTGCCCTTTTTTACTCAGCGTGCAGTTCCTGCGAGCACTCCTCGCAATCCCCCCTGGCTACGCCGGAGTGCCACGGTGGCACTGATCGGCCTGGGCATGGTGGATGTCGTTTTGCCAGGTCACTGGCTCATTGCAATCATAGCCTTTGCCGCGGCCGGCGCTCACCTGGCTCGGTTGAGCCTCTGGCACCATCCCGGCGTGTGGCGAATCCCGATTCTGGGCGTGTTGCACCTTGCATACGGCTGGATGATCATCGGGATGATTCTGACTGGGCTCAGTGCGCTTGAGTTATTTCCGATGGCGCTTACTACCCACGCCCTGGCCATGGGTGGCGTTGGCAGTTTTGTCATCGGAATGATGGTCCGGGTATCGCTTGGCCATACCGGCCGCACATTGGTGACAGGCCTGTCAATATTGGGTGCCTTTGGGGCAGTGCAACTGGGTAGCATAGCCCGCGTGTTCGGCCCCCTTATAGCACCGGCCCAGTCCCTTGCCTGGGTTAATGTGGGCGGGGCACTGTGGCTTGGAGGGTTTGTACTGTTTGCGATCCGCTTTACCCCAATCCTTTTCTCCCGTCGGCCCGATGGGGCCGATGGCTAATCATGAGATTGACCTAAATCAGGCTGTAACGGTCAGCTGACGTCTAGAGTGTCGGGGTCCTTTTGAAATGGAGACCGTCGTTGCCTCAACAAACCCCTCTGAACGAGACCCTGCGAAAGTGCGCCCTACTGAGCAGTCTTGATGAACTACAACTCGAACGTATTGCCGAGAAAGCCCTCTGGCTGAAACTGGGCGAGGGAGAAACCCTCTTCGAACAGGGCGATCCAGCGAAGCGATTCTATATTTCCGCGTCCGGGCGGCTCAAGCTGTTTAACCTCTCACAAAGCGGTGATGAAAAGGTCGTGCGGATCATTACACCAGGAGAAACCTTCGGCGAGGCGTTAATATTTCTCAACCGGGCGAGTTACCCGATTTCGGCCCAGGCGCTTAAACCTGCCGAGGTCGTGGCATTAGAGTCGGCAGATTTTGCAGCGATTCTGCGTGAGTCAATCGATACCTGCTTCGCGATGATGGGGGCTATGAGCCAACGACTGCACCGTATGCTGGGTGAGTTAAGTGATCTCAGCCTCCACACTGGAACCTGTCGAGTAGCCGCACACTTCGCCCAAGCCGCCAACGGCGAAGGCCACCTAGAGCTGCAGGTACCCAAACAGGTGGTGGCATCACATCTGTCTATCAAACCCGAAACCTTCTCCCGGATTCTTAAGAACCTGTCGAACAACGGCATCATATCGGTTCAGGGCAGTCATGTGACGATCGCGGACCCCCCGGCCCTGCTGGAACTCGCCTCTGTCTGCAACACCGGCACTCCTGTAGCCATGATTGATACCGCGTCAGCGCACTGACAGGTCTGGCCGTAGACCAATGGCAGGTGCCCTGTGATCTTGGGTTGGCGCTGTACTAGCCCAAGGCGTTACCTATGGGTAGTCGCCTGGATTCGCCGGCGGTCCGACCCCGGCATGTTGTGCGGGGTTGAAAACAGAAAGCCTTAATTTCAAAGGCCCTAACTTCAAAGGTCCTGATTTTTCTGCTATAATTAGAGGTTGCCCTAAGTCAGGGTATTATTTCGTCCCGCTGTGGCGCGATGCGCAGCCGCCGCCAAGTGCTTGCCTCGAACTATGGAGTTGCCCTATGGCCCAATCCAAGGCCTCGTCAAAAAAGCCCGAACCTGTACTCAACTTTGAAGATTTCGCGCATCTTTCCTACAATGTCGTAGAAATCGAAAAAGCCGAGCTCCCCAGTGGCGGCTCTAACGGAAACTGTTACCGCTACGTGGTGGCCAACTCCGTCTCCTCGGTTACCGGATACCGACAAGGAACCAAGCGCGAGGTCACACAATATTGCGGTCTTCTTATCGAAGATTTAAATCTGCGCACAATCCCCAAGAAGAAAGTCTGACAAAGCTCAGTCAGTGTGGTGAGGCACTGGTCGTGTTATCGGTCCCGCAACACTCTCGCTAGACCGTAATCACGCCGACCACCGGATGCTCGCACTTTAGCTATGAATCCATCGGTAGAGCCGATCCCCCTGGCCCGGCTGCTGCTTATTTTCATCCCGGTACTAGTCGTTATTCTGATCCAGTGGCGATGGTCACTATCCGCCCGGACCACCATCTACGGTATCACCCGAATGCTGGCCCAACTGCTTGCAGTTGGCTACGTGTTGGTCTTTTTCTTTGAGACAGACAGCCCGCTGTTGGTATCGATGATCCTTCTGGTCATGATCAGTACCGCAAGCTGGATTGCTCTGCGCCCGCTCGGCGCCCAAAGGCCCCGCCTATACCGGATTTCCCTCGCCGCCATTACTATCGGGGGTTTACCCATCCTGGCTCTGGCAACCCAGGTTGTGATCGATGTCGACCCCTGGTACTCCCCGCGCTACCTGATCCCTCTGGCTGGCATGATCTTGGCGAACGCAATGAACTCGGTGAGTATCGCAGCAGAACGCTACCAGAGTGAAATAACGAGTGGCCACACGGCGCGAGAGGCTCGGCTCACTGCAATGCAGGCGGCAATGATCCCGCTGGTCAATTCCCTGATGGCGGTGGGCCTCGTTTCACTACCGGGCATGATGACCGGCCAGGTCCTCTCCGGCGTATCACCCCTGATTGCCGTGCGTTACCAGATCCTGGTCATGTGCATGTTATTTGGCGCATCCGGCATCGCTACGGCGTACTTTTTGTACTGGTCATCCCGAATCCCCCAGTCACTCAAAAAACACTCTGCCTAGTCACGCCTTGCAGAAACCTGCAGACCAAGCGCGCTGAAAAGTACAGCGCCACCGGCGAGTGTGGCCCAGGTCGGCACTTCACCTACCCCAATCCACGCCCATAACGGCGCCAACAACGGCTCTCCCAATGCGAAGATCGTCAGTTGCACTGCCGGTACACTCTGCGCCGCCAAAGCAAATAACACACTGCCGACACCCAACTGCACTACACCCAGCAGAACACACCACAACGCCTCGACGAGCGGCACCGTCAGCCCGACCCCGCTTGCAAAGCTCATGCCCATTGCGATTAGGGCGCCAATAACGCCTCCATAGAAAACAGCCGGCGTCATGTCGGCGCTCTTACCCACTCGCAGGCTGACGGTATAAGCGCCGAAGAACAGGATGCCTAGTATGGCGACCGTTACGCCCAACGTGTCTCCCAGTTGTAGGCTGCCGCCCACCATGATCGTAATTCCCACAAAGGCCAACACAATGCTGACCCGGACCCGGGTATTGACGCTTTCTCCCAGAAAAATACTTCCCAGAATCGCGGCAAAAATCGGTGCCGCTGCCATAACCAATACAGCGACAGCAACCGTGGTGTACTTAAGTGCCACGACATTGCAAAGCATCGCCCCGCTGAGCAAAACCCCCGAGAAGAGTGCCTTGAAGCCCCCCGCGCGCATGACCACACCCGTTGAGCGGCGATAGCGAATTAGAATCACCAACGCCACGAAAAGCGCCAGCGACCCACAGCGGTAAAAATTGATCTGCCACTCGGTGGCGTGCTCCAGTGATTTGACGATGACCCCGGCAAGGCTCCAAAAAACTGGCGCCACAACCGCAAAAACATAATGACGGTTCAAGCGATTCGCCATTCTTTGCCCTCTGATATGCCCTTTAACACGATTATTCTCCGCCGATGGCACGGCCCCGTATTTGATCCGCCTTGCCTGCACTTTGCAATAAACAGGGTCACTCTGTCATGCTGGCAACTCTTTTTACGCACTCAGTGGATATTTTTCGGACAACCGTTATGCTCTCCTGAAGATAACCCGCAACACCAGAGTCCCGCCAGATGCCCAAAAAAGCCACGTGGTATTTTGATTTTGTCTCGCCATTTTCCTATTTACAATTTAAAAGCCTCAATCGCCTGCCGGATACGCTTGAGTGCGAGCTCGTCCCCATATTGTTTTCCGCTCTGCTGAAGCATTGGGGTCATAAAGGCCCTGCAGAGATTGCGCCCAAACGGGTCGATACGTACCGTTACTGCCAGTGGCTTGCCGCCAAATCAGGGATCGGTTTTCAAATGCCCCCAGTCCACCCTTTTAATCCCTTGCCTTTTCTGCGACTGGCCCTGGCGCTCGAAAATAGTCCTGGCGTGATTGAGACAATCTTCGATTACATCTGGCTCGAGGGCAACCCGGCTCATACCCCTGAGGGCTTCATGAACCTTGCGTCTGAACTGGGACTGGACGATCCGGTGACACTGATCTCTACCGAGGAAGTGAAAAACCGCCTACGGCACACTACAGAACAGGCCATTGCTGCCGGGGTTTATGGGGTGCCAACCTTTGCCATCGATTCCGAACGGTTTTGGGGCCTTGACCAGACCCAGATGATGCTGGATTGCCTTCAGACTTCACCCGTTGCAACCCATCGGGATCACTGACTGAAGGTGACTATGGTCTCAGCGAGAACCAACCCATTCGCAGGGTTGATAAGAACTCTTAGACTATAAGCCCGGCTCGATTTGCCAGAGCGTTCGACTATAAATTCCCGGCCCAAACCGGAGGTCGGTACCCATGCCACTGAAGCTCTCGCTCCAGCTCAGCGGCAACCTGAAGAATTAAATGGTCCTTGCCCGTGTGCCCTGCCAACTGCACCGCACACGGATGCTCCCCGGCATTAAGCTGAATGGGAAGCGAGGCTGCAGGCTGGCCGCTGACATTACAGATATAGGCAAAAGGTGCAAATGCATGCCCTTTTTGGCCCCAGGTATCCATGTTGAAATCGGCTGTGCGACTGTCCATATAGCCCACCGGAATCGGATCGCTGCCCAGCGCAGGAGTTAACACCAGGTCAAGCTCGCTCATCGAATTCATTAACCGAATCGATGCTTCGTGAGCACCCTGACGAGCACGATAAAGGTCCATTGCACTCAAAGCGGCTACCCGCTCCCGCACAAAATGGGTTAGCGCCTCGAATTCTTCGTGCAACGGCTCGCGCCCCACTTCCTTGATCCGGTTTTCGATCTCATAGACAACATCCACCATCCAGAGATCTTCCATCCAGCCTCCCAAAGCCAGATCGGCAGGATAAGTGTATTCATCGATTTCGTGCCCCATATCTGCCAGTATCGCACTCACCCGCTCTACCGAGGCCACCTGGTTATCACCCACTGAACCCCCGTATGGCGTCGTTGTGGATACACCGATATGAAGCTTGGGCGGTTTCTGATCGAGCAGTGCCAGATAGGATTCGACTTCGTGGCGAACATGGTACCTGCTGCCACGCAGGGGGCCCGCTGAGCAATCCAGGGCAGCTGCACTATCGCGCACTGACCGCGTCAGTACGTGGTCGGAATTGAATCCATTCGAAAGTTCCATGTAGTACGGGCCCATCGGATTCAGTCCCGTCGTTGGTTTCAGTCCAAAAACACCACAGCAGGCCGCAGGTATTCGAATCGAGCCGCCAAGGTCTGTGCCGTGTGCCAAAGGAACCATGCCCGATGCCACGGCGGCCCCAGCGCCCCCGGAGCTACCCCCGGTAGTCACCGCCGAGTTCCATGGATTCAGCGTTACTCCCCGAAATGTCGGCTCACAAACAAAATCTTCAGCAAATTCCGGCGTGTTCGTTTTGCCAAGCACAACCAGTCCTGCTTGACGCCAACGTTTTACCAGTTCGCTATCGGGTTTTGGAGCCGCCCCATCAAAGAATCGCGATGAAAATGTTGTCGGCATATCCCAGCTGTACTGATTTACATCCTTGAGAAAAAAGGGAGCACCCGAGACCGGCGTATCGGGAAGATTTCCCACGATAAATTCACGAGCGTTATCGAAATTGGACATCACCAGCGCATTTAATTTCGGATTGACCGCTTCTGCCACTTTGATCGCTGTTTCCAATACTTCCTGAACAGAGACTTCGCCTTGTTTGATTAAGTCGGAGATTCCAACCGCATCCTGATTAGCGTATTCATAGAATTTCAAAGGTTAAGCTCCTGTTAGAGTGACCAATCTGGTCAAGAGTCTCAAGGCTGGAATGTCACAGCGTGCTTGCGGTAACTCTGTCACAAGTTTGATCGTCTCTTCTTTGCAAACAAACAGATATGGCGCGCCGGGATAGATTCGCGCTCTCGGGCTCCTGGTTAGTAACCGCACATTCTAAAGTACGTTTTGATCGTCGATTAACAGCATTAGCACGCAGCAACTCTCCAATTAAATTTGGAGAATGAAAGAACAAACGTTCAGAGACAGTCAGAACAATGAACGATATTGGGGGATGCTGTTTTGATTCTCGTTGGTTTATATCTCACCGAAGCAAAGGATTTCTATTAAGATGATTCACTGGTTTGACTGACTGTGTGCCGATCAGTCCTGTACCAAAGATCATAACTCACAAGGTAAAGAATCATGTAACAGCCGTGCTCCCAGAGTTCTGTTCTATCTCCCAGCAGGACATCGAGGATAGTGAAAATAATAAAGATGATGATGCCCAATTTGAATGCCAAGCGATGCAAAATTCGACTCTTAATCAGTGCAGAGGATTTCTCTAAACTTCGAAATTCTTCGATGAAAATTCTTGCGAAAAGAAGTCCAAGCAGAACTTCCAATACAGCCAGCGTGTACAGCGCCGTCAGCGCGGACCAGGAAGGAAGATACAGTCTCTGGAAGTAATTAATCATTTTGGCATCACGATTTACACCATACCATCCAATGGCCTCCACTCCCTTGATCTCATAAACCTTATCCATATCCGCGTTGACTATTACTGCCTTGGTTACTCCCGGCATATCAACGTACGTGAACTCGCCATTGAAGAACTTGTCTCCCCCATTGAGAAGCCAGAAAACGGCCCAAAACAGAAGGATCAAACTATGAATTTTTGTCTTTTTATCAATAGCTTTCAGCATTTGTTTTCACAATCTCCGTTTTTTTCATTGAGTAAAAATCCCACTAACCCGTTACCCATTCTGATCGGGTGATTCGATCCGAATCCGGCTATGCTGGCCGATATTCCTACGGGAGCCAATATTTTTTGGTACCCGGGAAGAATTGTACATTGGGTAGCCCAATGAGTTCCCGCTTTGTGCGTTTTTCTACCCTATTAAAATAGTCTGGACTACTTTGTATGGGCAAGCGGTAGGACGACAGTAGGCTCGTTCCGATAGTACGGTTGCGTAGTTGAAGTTGACGACTGTCCGAATCTTTCTGAGGCAGTCCGTAAGTGATCCTTTAATCCGGCCAGATGACGAGTAATGAGACCCGACTGATTAGCTGTTTATTACCGGCTGTCCATGGCCTTGAGAATCATTGTCTGGTCAATTTCGCCAATGATCTGATTATCATCATCGATGACCGCGAGCGGTCCATCGCATTTCGTTGCGATATC
>PVBE010018602.1_pt1 | contig 21896 bp, 18 predicted proteins | sample 1631181 | NCBI WGS metagenome assembly PVBE01 (sample SAMN08397723, study PRJNA350692) | Marine metagenome, whole genome shotgun sequencing project. | isolation source: water | place: Pacific Ocean | collected 2012-04 | reverse complement strand
CTCTTTTGCAAGCGCCCAGGGTGCCCGCGTGTCGATGTAGCGATTGGCGGCGTCCACGGCTTTCCAGACTGCATCTGCCGCTCGCTGGGGTTGGTAGACGGATAGGTACTCGCCGGCAGTCTTCGCGGCGAGTACGAATGCCTGCTCTAGGTCGCGCTCGGCGTCGTTGGCGAGGGCGGGATCGCGCGCCGGAACTTGGTCGTCTGTATGGCGCGCGCTCTGGGCGAGGACTCGCTGCATCAAGTTGCCGAGTGCGTTACCCAGCTCGGAGTTGTAGCGCTGGATCAGGTCGTGCAGATTGAAGTCGCCGTCCTGGCCAAACGCGACGGCGCGGGCGAGGTAGTAGCGCATCGTGTCGGCGCCGATCGCCCGTGCCTGGGACGCGTCCATCTGGTCGGAGAGCGCCTTCTCGAACTCTTCGAGCAGCACCGCGGGTGTCACGGCGTTGCGAAGCGTCTTGCTCATCTTCTCGCCGTTCACGGTTAGCCAGCCGTGAGCGAAGATATGCTTGGGGAGCTGGTCAAGCTCAAATCCCGCCGCCATCAAGAACGCCGGCCAATAGACGGCGTGAAAGCGCAGGATGTCTTTGCCAACAAGATGAACATCCGGCGGCCAGTAGGCGGTCCGATCCTCGGGCGCCTGGAGCGCGGACCAATAGTTGCCGAGAGCGTCGAACCACACGTACATGACGTGCGCTTCGTCGTCGGGCACGGGGACGCCCCACTTGAACGTGGTGCGCGACACGCTGATGTCTTCGAGCCCGCCCTTAACGAAGCTCTTCACCTCATTCATGCGCCCCGCGGGCAGCACGAAATCGGGGTGGTCTTCGTAGAACTCGAGCAACCGATCTTGGTACTCGCTGAGCTTGAAGAAGTAGCTGGGCTCGGCCAGGCGCTCGGCGGGAGCCTTGTGGTCCGGACAGAGGTTACCCGGAAGCAGGTCGCGCTCCGTGTAGTACCCCTCGCAGCGCACGCAGTACCAGCCCTCGTATTTTCCGAGGTAGAGGTCGCCGCGCTCGCGGATCTTCCGCCACAGCTCTTGAACCGCCGCCTTGTGGCGCGGTGCCGTGGTGCGGATGAAGTCGTCAAACTCGCAGGCGAGCTGCGGCCACATGTCGCGAAAGGGCTGCGCAGCAGCGTCGGCGAACTCCGACGTGGGCATCCCGCGCTCCGCGGCGGCGCGCTCGATCTTGAGGCCGTGCTCATCCGTTCCGGTGAGCGACCACGTGTCTTGACCGCGGAGACGGTGATAGCGCGCGATCACATCGGCGAGGATGGTCGTGTAGGCGGTCCCGAGATGGGGAACGTCGTTGATGTAATAGATCGGTGTGGTTACGTAGAAGCGGTCCATCGCTTTGCCGCAGCGTAGTACCGCGCTCCGCTCACCCACACAAATGTCCGGGGGCAGGAGAGCGCGGGGCGACAGCTTTTTGACGCCCCCAGAGTCGTGCCAGAGTCGCGCCGGAGTCGCGCCGGGCGCTTTCAGCCCGACGCCGGTGTCCGCGCGCAGAGCGGGACCCTCGGAGGCCGAGGGTTCGATGATGGACCAACGCGCGTCGCGGGGTTCGTGGGAAATTACGCTCAGGCTGCCCGGCCAAGGTCCTGAACGGCCGCTGAGGGGGCCCCCGGAGCGTACGCGAGCCTGGGCTCCAAGCCTCGAAGGGAGTTCGAACTCGTCTCACGCCCCCAGAGGGTGGCAGGAGACCCATCCCTTTGTAGCCAGCGCGGCAACTTGCGCGTATCCAAGAAGAGCCGGGGTAAATTGCTGGCCCGGCGACCGAGTGTTAACTTTTTGAACAGCTGCCTGGGGAACACGGGGTTCCGTAGACGGCCCTAGTGCCCGTATTTAGAGATCGGATGCGCCGAGACGATCGCCCTCAATTTCCGACGTGGTTCGTAGCGGCGATCTGGCTCGTCTGCGCTGCGGTCGCGCACCTGATGATCTTCGGGGGGATCGACTGGGCCAGTGACCGAATCGGGCCGGGAGAATGGCACACCCGCGACTCGGTGCCCGAGCCCATCGAGGTGACGATGGTCGTCGAGGATCCTGACGAGCAGGAGGATTCGGCCATCGATCTTCCGGACCCCAGCGAGCCGGTCAGGGTCAAGCCCTACGAGCCACCGGCGGATCCCACAGCGCCACCGCCGCCGCCTGTCGTGAAGGTGGTTCCGCCGACGGCGCCGACGGACGCCCCCCCACCGGTGAAACCCCTCGTGAAGCCGCGGGTTGAGGTGAAGCAATCCGTCGAGGACAAGACCCAAGAGAACCCCGACGCAGACCTGATGGCGGAGGACGCGAATAAGGTCGAAGAAGAAACCCGAGCCGAACACACGGCGACGGACGCAGAGCTCGACAAACACGAAATGGGCAGCACCGCTGACGACGAGGAAAAGCTCGCACAAAGCGAGGAGAGCCCAGGCAACCCTGAACGCGCTCCGACTGGAGGCGCGCTGGGACGAGAGAAGGGCGACGAGGAGACGGATCGCGTCCAGGCAGAGCTAGGAGATTCGCAGAACGATCCGCGATCCGCGCACGAGGCTGGCACGGGCGCCTCTCCCGACCCCGACGCAAACCCGGACAAAACGCAGCCGCTGCGAGCCGAGCAAAAAGCTCTACCGGAGGAGCCGGCCGACCCGGGCGCCCCCGAAACGCTGACGTCGCCTGACGGCACGTGGGGGGGGATCCAAGCGCAGCGCGATCCCAAACCCGAACAGAAGCAGCGCAAGAAGCGCCTGCCGCCCGCACGAAAGGGCGGGGCCTACGGCGACATGTTCGGACTCGGTGGACGGCGACCGACGGCCAACGGCGTGAACCTCAACTTAGGATTCGACAACGCCCTCGATCCGGCAGGCAAGAAGCAGCTCGCCGACCTCAAGCGCGCAGATGGCGAGCGCCGCCTAAGCCAGCACCGGAAATCGTGGGAAGGCCTCGGACTCAAACGTTGGCGCCACGCGATCGAAAACTACGTCGCGCAAGTGAAGGTCGGAAACCAGACTGCGCTCAACACCGCAAAGAGTCCCTTCCGCGGGTACCTCTGGCGCATGCACAACCGCATCCATCCCGTGTTCGCGATGAACTTCCTACCGACGCTGAACCGGCTCGGTGACACGCATCCGATGAACCAGATGGAACGCTTCGCGCGCATGGAGATCGTGCTGAACCGCAAGAGCGGAGCCATCGAGCGCCTTGGTATTATCCGGACTAGCGGGGTGACGGCCTTTGATGTGGGAGCGCTCGAGTCAGTCTACAGCGCCGCGCCCTTTGGGAAGCCACCGGTCGAGATCATCTCCCACGATGGCAAGGTGTACTTGCATTGGGAGTTCTATCGCCTGCCCCGTAGGGCCTGCTCGAATCAATTCGCGTTCCCCTATCTGCTGCAGTCGCCGGAGAAACAGAAGGCTCCGCCGGCAAAGACTCCGCCGGGCCCGCGCCGTATCCCGACCAAGAAGCAGCAATACGGTCAAGCCCCCGACTCACACGAAGATCATCACGCACGCGGTCATAAAGAAGAGCATAACCACGACCATCATGAGTCCGCAGGAGAGCGGACGTAGTCGATGGAAGCACGCGTGAGCAACGACAGGCTGTCGGAGACAGAGCCTGAGGCGGAGCCGAGAACCGAGACAGCGGCGGAGCCGAGAACCGACACAGCGGCGGAGCCGAGAACCGAAGCGGAAGCCAAACGAGTGGACGAAGCGCTGAGTGCAAGCGGCGCGGCTGCACTGACGGAGCGCGCCGACATGAGTCGAGGCCATTGGTTCCGCGCTTGTGGAATCATCGCGCTGGCGAGCATTGTGGCGGGCTTATGCCTAAAGGGGGTGTCGCATCCGCAGTTTGGAGGTTGGACGCTGGGCTTCCACGAACTCGGCGATCTCTGGTCCCAAGCGCCGGGCAGGACGGTCGCGGAGTTGGCGATCAGGTTGACGACCCAGTTTGGGGCATTGGCGGCGCTGCTCGCGATTCTCGGCTTGACCATTACGGCTCATCACGAACGCCCCGGTCACTCGACGAGAATGCTCTTGGCGATTCCCGCTGCGTTCCTCGTTTGGCTGGGCATCGTCGCGATGCAGGAAGCCGCGACCGGACCCGTACTTATTGGTGGGGCGATCGCGGCGCTCGTCTGGCTGGTCGTCGCAGCGGTTGAGTGCATCCGCAGCAGCGGGCGCCGGCGACTCGGCTGGCTGCTCGTGTTCGTGACGCTTGGCGCCGTTGCGGACTTCGTGGCAACGCGCTTTCCGACCTCTCACGATTCCGGCGCATGGATCCGGCTCGTCTCCATCATCGGCCTGGCGGCGCAGACGCAAGCGATCGCGTTGGCTGGCCATTGGTGGGCGACAGCCCACCGGCCGGGTCTGCGAGCCGCAACGTTGGGTGCGCTCGCAACGCTAGGTGCGGTCGCTACCGCGCTGCTCGTGCGCATTGCGGCGGCACAAGGGACGGGCAGCGCGTGGGCGCTTCGGTTGTTTCGTGACTCGGCCGAGAGCACGCCTGACGTGATGTTGAAGCCGTGGGCCGCTCTGCTCGCAATTTGGGGCATCTTGCTCGCGGCGTCGCTCTTGAGCACGCGCGCCGGGCGTTCGGCAATCCCGACTACAGCCGTGGCGCTCGTAGTGATGGCGCAGTCGCAGCTCGGGCGGCCTATTTGCGTGCTCTACTTGGCTGTCGGCGCCATCGCGTTGGGACTCGACGCAGGCGGAGTTACACGCCAGGGTGTGCGCCATTCGAATGCCCGCGTCTAATACGGCAACACCAAGACTCGTGGCGCTATCGCTACTGGCATGCGCGACGCTAGCCGGCGCGTGTAGCCGAGAGCCCAGACATAAGACGCCCCTGCAGCGAGGTCACTGGCTCTACACAACCCGATGTGCGCACTGTCACGGTGCCTACGGACTGGGCGATGGCCGACGCGTGCCGGGCCCCGTTCAGCCACGCAACCTCACTGACCCCAAAGTGTACGAGACATTGGATAGCGCAGCCATCAAGCGTGTGATCCGCGACGGCAAGGGGGAGATGCCGGGCTTCGGGCAATGGATGAAGGACAAGGAACTCAACGAGCTGATCGCGTACCTGCGCACGCTGCCGGCCCAAGAAAGAGAGCGGCAAAAGTAGGGACTACTGTCCCTGCAAAAGAAACGCGGCGACGGGGATCGCGATGCAAGCAAGTACGAAGAGCGCCCACAGCCCTTGCGGCGGTCAGCGCCAGCTTCGCGTCTCCCTTGTCACGCGGTCGCGGCCATCACGCAGTGGCGGCAAGCGTGCCCAAAAGCACCACCAAATATGGCATCGACGCGAAGAAAAGCGCGCGCGCCCAGCGCGGTCCGGCATCCTCACGAAGGCCCGCAAGCGCCCAGCCCATGAACGCGATGCCCGAAACCCACGCGACGACCCAGTACGCGCCGCCGCCGAGTCCCACAAATGGCGGCAGCAGCGAGACCGCCAACATCCACGCCGAGTAACGGATGATCGCCCAGCGGGCGCGCCACTCGGTCCGAGCAACGGATAAGACTTGGAGGCCGGCGCGCGCGTACTCCTGCTGGCGAAACACGGCGATGGCCGCGAAATGCGGAAGCTGCCAAACGCCCAATATCGCGAAGACCACGAGCGCCTGGATATTGAGCGAACCCGTAACGGTGGCCCAGCCAATGAGCGGCGGAATGGCCCCGGGAATTGCGCCGACGTGCAACGCGAAAGGCGTGATTCGTTTCAGCGGGGTGTAGACGAGAACGTAACTCAGCAGCGCCAGCGCGGAGAGCGCACCGGTAAGCGGACTGACCAGGAATGACTGCACCGCGAGTCCGACGATCGAAAGACCGATGCCAAACGTGAGCGCCGCCCGAACAGAAATCCTGCCAGTGGGCAGCGGACGATTTCGCGTGCGCATCATTTGCGCGTCGACGTCGCGCTCCAGGACCATGTTGAGCGCATTGGCGCCGGCCACGACCATGGCGGTGGCTAATAGAGAGATCGCCAACGTGCTCCAGACGATCTCGCCGGGGGCGATCACGGCTCCCAGAGCGGCGGTAATCATCACCAGACGCGTGATGCCCGGCTTTGCCAACTCGACGCACGCCCGGAGCGTCCCTCGCCTGCCGCCACTCAGGGTCGCGTCAACTTCCACCGCCGGAGTACATCCAGAGCCCCCGGCTGCGGAGCCGTCACCCGACACGGGTGCGCTCAAGGCGCCTCCGTTGCCGGCGACTAATGCGGGGGTTGTTACAGGCATGACGGTACAGACGGCACGTTCTGCGCACGGGACTAGCTCAAAATAGCTGGCGCCGCTTGATCGAAATCGTTTCCTCGCCGCTGAGCCCCTAGTGAGTGTACCGTAAAAACCGCTCCCCTCGGAAACATGAGCTACCAACGGAGCCCGGGCGCAATGACTGCGAACCAGGCTCGCGGGGTGGCGCGGGGTGGATTGAAGCAGAGGAAATGATGGGTTGGATTCGAACCGCGGCAATATTCGGGTTTCTGGCCGTCGCCCTTGGGGCGTTCGGCGCGCACGCGCTCCGCGAGCGGCTGCCGGAGCGGATGCTGGCGGTCTACAACACGGGCGTCCTCTACCAGCTGGTCCATTCCGTCGCCCTGCTCGCGCTGGCGCTCTACGCGCGGGCGAGCTCCGCCCATATCGCCGTGCCCGCAGGCTTATTCGCGGCAGGAATGGTGCTCTTTTCCGGCTCGCTCTACGTGATGGCCGTCTCCGGCTGGACCAAGCTCGGGATGGTCACGCCCTTCGGAGGGCTCGCGCTGCTCGGCGGCTGGGGCTCGCTGATCTGGACGCTTCGCTAAGCAGAGAGGCGGCCGGGGCGGGCACCAGCGTCACAGCAAAGAGGAGCGCTCCGCCGTCTCGACGGCTTCCTTCAGCACCGAGAGCGCCTCATCGATCACGTCTTCGCCAGCGGCGTAGGTGAAGCGAATATGTCCCGGCGCGCCGAAAGCCTCGCCGGTCACGGCTGCGATTCCGCAGACGCTCAGTTGCCATAGGGCGACGTCCGTCGAGGTCTGAAGCGGTGCGCCGTCGTGGCGAATGCCGTAGAGCCCGGATACGTCGGGAAAGGCGTAAAACGCACCCCGCGGCAGCTCGCAGCGAATGCCGGGCACGCGGTTGAGTCCCTCGACCATTCGATGCCGTCGCGATGAGAAAATATCCCGCATCCGCGCCACTTCTTCTCGGGGGCCGAGCAGCGCGGCCTCAGCGGCAGCTTGCGCCACTCCGGCGGCGCCAGACGTGGATTGGCCCTGAATCTTGGCGAGCAGCTTTGCGATCTTGGGCGGCGAAATCGTCCAGCCAATGCGCCAGCCCGTCATTGCGTAGGTCTTGCTGACGCCATCGACGACGATCAGACGCTCCCGCAGGTCCGGCGCAACCGTCGCGAGCGAGTGATACTTGAGGCCGTCGTAGACCAGCTCGCCGTAGATCTCGTCCGTGATGACGTAGATGTCGTGCTTCTCAAGGACCCGGGCGAGGGCTTTGAGCTCGTCTCCGCTGTAGGTGCCGCCGCAGGGGTTGCTGGGCGAGCAGAGGATGAGCGCCTTGGTATGAGGACCGATCGCCTCTTCGAGCTGCTCGGGTGACATGAGCCAGCCCTTTTCGGGCACGGTGTCGACGATGTGAGCCTTAGCGCCGACGAACTCGACCTGGTCCTTGTAGCTGACCCAATAGGGCGCCGGGATGATGACCTCGTCGCCCGGGTTGAGCAGTGCGAGCGCTAGGTTGAAGAGGGATTGCTTCGCGCCGACGCTAACCTGGATCTGATCCGGTTCGGGCGCCCACCCGCGGTCCCGCTCGGTCGCGGCGCAGATGGCCTCGCGCAGGCTCTGGGTGCCGGGGACGGGGGAGTAATGCGAGCAGCCGCTCATCGCGCGTTTGGCGGCTTCGCAGATGAACTCAGGGGTGCCGAAATCTGGCTCGCCCAAGCCGAACGTGAAAATGCGCCGGCCCTCCGCCGCAAGCGCCTTCGCGCGAGCCGTCACGGCCAGCGTGGCGCTCGGCGCGAGCTCCTCGACGCGCCGCGCCACCCCCAGCGGCACGGCTAGACCTGCTCCTTGGTCTCGCTTTTTGTGGATGACTTCTCGGCGGGCTTGTCGCCTTCCGTCATCTGCTTGGGGGTCTTGTCCTCATCGCTTTCGCCGGAGATACCCTTTTTGAAGTTCTTGATACCCTCGCCGAGCCCTTTCCCGATGGAGCCGAGGCGGCTCGCTCCGAAGAGCAAGATGATGATGAGAACAACTATCGCTATCTGGAGGGGACTCGGGGACATTTCTGGCTCCGCACAGCGCGATTGGGTGCGCCACCGCTTCCCTATCACCCCCTATTGAGTCGGGCAATCCCTCACTTGGCGCCGGCTGGAAGGCGCTATTTCTGCATGAGTCAGCGGGCGCCGAAGCCTCTATGAGTGCCGGCCAGCCGCAACGAGTGACCCGAAGACGCGCGTTATTGCTAGGCCGGGGCCAGCCGGACAGCCGCACGGGCTACGGCCTCGCTGGCGACCCGCGGCGCCATCCAAGCGGCCCCTACGAAGGCGCCTGTTGGTCGGTGCCCGGGGGAAAAGCACCCAGAAATCGCAATGAACCCACCGAGACCATTCATTCCTACGAGGTAATGCCGTAGTCTCTGTGAGAATGTGGGATCGTGGCCGGTCGGCCAGTATGCTGTCGACCACGGGGGAGTACGAGGGATCATGTCGCGACATCGTCTGTTGAGCTGGCTGGGTGCAGGAGCGGTTGGGATTTCTTTATGGCTGCAACCGGCAACTGCGGAGGCGGCCACCGATGACAGCCGGGGGCCCGGCATCGCCGGCGGCATCTTGCTCGGCGCGGAAGCCGTGCTCTTGGTCGAAGCGGCGATCGGGGTGCAGAACCCGTGGGCCTACGCCATCGGTGGCGTATTGGGCGGCGCCGGCGGCGGCGTTGGCGGCTACTACGCCGGCAACACCGACTCGGAAGAACTGCCGATCTTCTTGCTCGCCGGCGGTATCGTTCTCATTATCCCGACGGTTGTCGCGGTACTCAGCGCGACGGCCTACGAGCCGCCAAAGCAGTTCGAAGACGACATGGCGTCGCTTCACCTGGGCCGGCGCCTGACTCCACCTGCGCTAGTCGGCCTCGACGACGAAGGATTCGCTGTCACTGTTCCGGCGATTTCCTTGGGAGAGGTCTACAGCAAAGAAGAGATCGCGCAGTTTGGTGAGGACCAGGGCACCGAGGTCCAGGTTCGGGTCTTCAATCTGGCGTTCTGATCGGGCCGAGGTCCACGGCCCGCCTTTTGTTGATCGCGCGGCCACGAACTTGCGTCTTCGCAACCGCTGGGCACGGATCGGCGCAGCAATTACTCCGCTAACGGAACACTGACGGCTCCGCAGGCCTGACAAATGGGCCAAAGCATTATAGATCTGACGCGGACAACCGTTCGCGACAGTGAAGGCATGGGAAACGCACGAAAGTCAGGTGCGAGAAACCGGCAGGACACCTCCCTCAATCGGGTGATTGCTGGGCGCTACCGGCTTGAGGCGCGCGTTGGCGAAGGCGGCATGGGGGTCGTGTACCGAGCGCGCCACATCCTCATCGACCGCGTCGTCGCCGTGAAGCTCATCCGGCCCGACCTCCGCGGCGAGACTCATCTCCGCGCCTGGATGCTCCGCGAAGCACGAGCGGCGAACCGCGTCGACCACGCCCACATCATCGACATTCAGGATATCGGTGAGACGGACGAGGGCGAACTCTACCTGGTCATGGAATACCTGGTGGGCACGGCGCTCTCGTCGGCAGTCGGCCGCGGCCCCTTCTCCATCCGCCGCGCCGTGGATGTTCTCGAGCAGATGATCGCGGCGCTGGCCCGCGCTCACGATCTGGGCGTCGTGCACCGCGACCTCAAGAGCGACAACATCCTGCTCACGTCCCGCGGCGGACAACGGGACTTCGTCAAGATCCTCGACTTCGGCCTCGCTGCCCTCGCCCACGATCCACGGCTTGCACCCAAGGGCGCGGTATTTGGCACACCCGAATACATGGCGCCGGAACAAGCGCGCGGCGAACAGGCGGGCCCGCCATCCGATCTCTACGCAACCGGGGTCCTCTTCTTCGAGATGCTGACGGGCCGCTTGCCCTTCCGTGCGGGTGACCGAGACTCGCTGCTCGAAATGCAACGCTCGGGAAAACCACCGAAGCCGACCGCGCTCCGCAAGGATTGCCATCCGGTCGCCGAACAAATCTGCCTCAAGCTGCTCGAGAAGGACCCGCGCAAACGCTATCGCGACGGCCACCACCTGCTCGAAGATCTCAAAGCGCTTCAGCGGTCGCTGCCCGACGAGAAGTGGCAAACGCCGGCGTCTCAGGACGCGCCAGCGGCCTCGCCGGCCCCCCGCCAGAAGCCAGTAAACGTAACCGACTGGGCCACCCACGCGGGACTCTACTCCCGCATGCTCGCGCGCGCGTACGCGGAGGACGAAACGCCTTCAACCGCGAGAAAAGCCCTAGAGCAACTCTGGGCGTTGGCAGCAAAGACCAACACCCTTGAGGGGCGAATCACCGGCGAGACCAAGCGCGTCGAAGCGCTCGAACGGCGCGGGCACTCGATGAAGGCCGAAATCGGCCGCATGGTGGAGGAGCTGGCGGCGGAGGAGTCTCGAATGCTTCGAACGGCATCGGAACTCGCGCAGGAGGAGGCCGCAGCGCGCAGCGCGGTAGAGCGCGCCGAGGAGTTCGCCCACAAGTGTCTCGTCGCGGCCGACGAGGCCGACGCGGAGGGGCGCGGAACACGAGACGCATTCGAGCGAGTCGGCGCGGCCAGCGCGCGCGTCCACGCCAAACGCCAGTGGCAAGATTCGTATCGCAGCAAGCGAGAAGAACGTGAGGCTCGAGCGAGAGACCTTCGGCGGCAGATCGAAGAGCTGCGCGGGCAGCTCGCTCGCTTCCTCGATGAATTGGAACAGGATCTCGCGAAGGGACGGGAGCGCGTGGCCGAGCAGGCCCGACTCGGTATCCGTTGCGAGAAGGAATATCGCCTGGCTCGCCGTGAGTTGGACTCACACCTCACAGGCAAGCCTGAGTGCCGAGAACTGATGGCGGAGATGACCGGCCCGCCGTCGGATGAGCGTGCCGCCGCGGACCCTTCCCTGGCTAGCTTGGCTGCCCTCCAAGCAAGCGCCGCAAGAAACCGCACCGCGTAACGCGAGGAGCCGGCAAAGCAGCGAGGAGCGCGCCGAGGCCAAGGCGCGAGCAAGGCGCCCCCCGGAGCGCCGCCAGCACGACACGGCGCCCCAAGCTGCCGGAAGCGCGCCGAGGCCAAGGCGCGAGCAAGGGGCCCCCCGGAGCGTACTCATAGTACGTGAGGAGGGCACCGCCGCGAAGCAACGCCGGGATCGGCGTGCTTACGGCAGCTTGGCGTGGAGGAAGGAACGTAGTTTTACTAGCGTCTTCGCATCCCGCGAGAACGCGGGGACGTCGTAGCTGCCGCTCCAGCCGTCAAGGTCCGTTGCAAGTGCGGCGCGCACGGTCGCTTCACTGACAATCTGCTCCGGGGTGCGGCCGCGGGCGGGCGCGGAGGACAGCGCCTGAACATACCCCTCGAGCCGAGCGTAATCCGCGCCTAGGAATTCTCCGACGAGCACGGCATCGCTCGCCAGCGCGGATATCGGATCACCTTCCACGAAGCTGGTGGAGCGCGCGGCGAGATCGGCCGCAACACGAACGACAAATGCGTCGTCGATGTAGCCTAGCTCTTCGATGCCGTCGGGGATCAGATCGAGCGATCGGAAGAGGTAGTTGACGGCACCTGCAAGCTGCCGGCGCGCAGCCTCGGGGATCTCTACGTTGTCGAGCTGGTCGGCGAGTAACCGCACGTCGGCGGGCAGGGTCTTCAGCCATTCGGGGAAGGCATCGAGGCAGCGGGTATCTACGTCGCTCATGGGGAGAAGCTCCAGGGGGCTGTTGTGCGGGGCTGGCGTCTAGCGTCCGTCGTGGACGGCAGCATGCTGCGGATAGCTACCACCGCGGAGACTCGCCGGGAAGATCACATCATCTTTCCAGGGACGAAGGGATGGCTCGCCGACAGGCCGCCGTCTACGGCAATGGCCTGTCCGTTGACGTAGCTGCTCTCGTCGCCCGCGAGAAACGCGACCATCTGAGCGATCTCTCCGGTGGTGCCCGCCCGCCGCAGGGGGTTGAGCTGGCCTAGCTTATGCTCTTTGCCCGCCGCCCGAGCGAAGTCGAATAACGGCTTCGTCATCCCGGTTTCGATGATGCCGGGGCAGACGGCGTTGATTCGAACGCCTGTGCCTCCCAACTGGAACGCCGCCGTTTGAACGAGTCCGATGACAGCCGCTTTGCTGGCACTGTACTGCGCCGGACCTGCCGCCGCCCGGAGGCCCGCGACGCTTGCCGTGCAGATGATGGATCCGCCACCGGCTTCCACCATCGCCCTGCCCGCGTATGTGACGCACGCGACGATGCCGAAGACGTTCACGCGAAACGTCTTCTCCCAGTCGTCTCGGGTGAGATCCAGGATGGGCGCGATGCTGGAGAGGATCCCCGCGTTTGCGAAGCAAATGTCGAGACCGCCTAGCTCTTCTTGGGCTCGCGCGACGAGAGCCTCGACGGCCGAGTCGTCACCCACGTCAATAACCGCGGTGATCGCCTCGCCACCGGCGGACCGGATCGCTTCGGCCACAGCCTCCACTTGGGGATCGATGTCCGCGAGCAGCACGGACGCGCCTTCGGCCGCGAGGTGTTGAGCGCTAGCGCGGCCGATACCGCTGGCTGCGCCCGTTACGATCGCTCGCTTTTGCTCCAGCCTGCCCGTGCCTGTGCCCATGGGTTGGCCATTAGCGCTGGGGCTGGCGGGCGCCTAGAGCCGCGACGTCATTGTTGGCCCGGGGCCGCGCCGCCCGCGCCTGCCGCGCCGGTATCCGCGTCCGGGACGTCTTCGTCCGGGATGTCTTCGTCACCGACGTCCTCGTCGTTTTCGCCGAGATCGTCGTCCTCGTCGTCCCAGTCGTCGTCCTCGTCATCGAGGTCGTCGTTCCAATCCTCGTCGTCGAGTTCGCCCTCGTCGTCGAGGTCCTCGTCGTCGTCCCAGGCCTCTTCTTCCGAGTCCTCGTCAAAGAGGTGACTGTACTTCTTCTTCTCGGCCTCGTTGCAGGGGAGCGGGTTGTTGCGGTCCTCTTGGACGCACTCCATGAGCCACGCTTCCGTGGGTGCCTCGTCGTTCTTCGCGGCGAGGGCTCGCGCGTTTTCGATATCCCCTTTGACCGCGACGGTTGAGAGCCACGGAATCGTCATCACCAGAATGAGGCCCACGATCAGGAGCCCCAAGAAGGGGATCGCAGTCCGATAGAGCTGAATCATCGGACGGTTGAAGCGGAAGCTGGCGACGAAGAGGTTCTGGCCTAGCGGCGGGCTCAGGTACGCGATCTCGAGGTTCAACAAGAACATCATCGCCAAGTGGAAGGGCGATAGCCCAAACATCGCGGCGAAGGGGATCAAGAGGGGCACAGCGACCAGGATCGAGCTGAACCCGTCCATGAACATCCCCTGGATGTAGAGGAAGATATTCAGGGTGATCAGGAACTGCCACGTCTCGGTTACGCCGAAGTCGGTGACGGCGCGGAAGATCTTGGCGGGGATCTCTTCACTGATGATGAAGTTCGTCAGCGACATGGCAAACGCCATGATCAGAAGGATCGCGCCGGCGAGCGCCATCGAGTTCCGAATGATGAGCGGAAACGATTTGACCTTGAGGTCCTTGTAGACGAAGACCTCGATGATAACGACGTAGAGCGCCGCCACCGCGGCGATTTCGTCAATGTCGGCGGTTCCGGTGAAGAGCCCGCCGAGAATCAAGACCGGGATGAAGAGCTCCCACTTGATCTTCCAACCGGCGACGAAGAGCTCGCCAAGGTCAAACTGCGTGCGCGGTACCTTGGCTTTGATGCCAACGTAGAACGAATAGACGGCGAGCAGCGCCATGACGAGCACGCCAGGAATGATGCCGGCCTTAAACGCCTTGGTGAAATCGATGCCCGCCACCAACGAATAAACGAGGATCGGCAGCGACGGAGGCAGGAGCAAGCCGAGCGAACCGCCCGTCATGACGAGCCCGAGCGAGAAGCGCTCCGGGTAGCCCTGCTGGCGCAGCGCCGGGTAGAGAAGGCCGCCGATGGCGACGATGGTCACGGCGCTGCCGCCGGTGAGCGTTGTGAAGAACGCACTCGCTAGGATGCACACCATCGCGAGCCCGCCGGGGAGCCAGCCGAGCAGAGCGTTCGAGGCACGCACGAGGCGTTTCGGCGTGTTCGATTCCGCCAGCACGTATCCGATGAACGTGAAGAGCGGGACCGTCACCAAGATGGGCGAGCCCGCGAAACGCTCGTCGAGTACGTCGGGCGCCAGAAACCGGACGAACTGCTGTCCCGGGTTCTCGTGCGTGAGCCAGGCGAGTTCGGTGACCCCCGCCATAACGGCGAAGACCGGCGCGCCAATCAGCGCGAAGACGAATACGAATAATCCGATCTTCACGACGCGCCCTCCATTGCTGGAGAGGCGGAGCCTTCCTGTTCTGGGCGTCCGCCTGGATCCTCCGGCGCGCCCTTCTGCTCGACTGGGCCGGCCAAGCCTTCGATATCATCGATGCCACCGATGCCGAGTTCGCCGATGATTCCGAGGGCTGCGGCGCCCTTGTCGTCGCCGTCCTTCTCGCCGCCCTTCTTGTCGAGCGACTCCTCGTCGTTGGAATCCGGGTTCACGTCCCTGTGCCCGCTAATGGCCAGCAGGCAGAGCAAGAGGAAGCGCATCGCAATGATGACGAGCCCAATCGGGAACACCAGGTTTGCGACGGCGACGAGCTCGGCGCCCGGCTCACCGCGTCCGGGAATCAAGACGTAGGGAGCGCGCCTTTCGTCGGGACCGATCAGGATGGCCTTGGCTTGCTCTTCGCCGTAACGTTCGTTGAAGCCGCCGTCGCGTACCCACTCGTTCCACTCACGGCCCGTCATCCAATCGGAGAACGGTTCGCCAGCCATGATGTGAGGAACCGACTTGACGTCGAGCGTGATCTGCTTGCGCAGAATGAACGCTTGCTCGCCAAGCTCCTCCCCGACCTTGCTGAACTTCTCCGCCGCTGTCCCATCCGCATTCGCGTGAAAAGGCGTGTCGATGGAGATGTGGTCGAAGAAGCCCCAGGCTGCGACAAGGCAGATGACCGCGGCGCCCACCCAGCCAATCAGAATCACCGGCAAGCGGAGACCGGGCCGTAGCGCGCGGGTGATGAGGTCGATGGTGATGTGCTTGCCGGCGCCCGTCGCCAGCGAGCCGCCAATCAGCGCGAGCAGGAGCGTCAGTCGCGTGCCCACTCCCCGCAGACCGCCAACGAGACGCAGCGACGAGGCTGACTGAAACCAGTTGAGCACGTTCGCGAAGAAGTCGACGCCCCAGCCAACCCAGACCTTGGCGAAGAGGATGCCGACAGCAATCGACGACATGACCGCGATACGCTCGACGGCCTTGGATCGCTTGCGCGTGGCAAAGTACGCGATGGTGCCGAGCACGGCGGCGCCGACAATCGCCCTAAAGATAAGCCCAGCCGGCGTCTCGCTCTCGACTCGCGTGGACATGCCCTTGAGCGCTACCCAGAGCGAAAGGGAAGCGACCTCGAGGACGAGGACGCTCACGCAAAACCACATCTCGAACTTCGTCCAGATGGCGTCGAGCTGCGCGAGGGGCGCACCCCACGCCGCAGGCTTGCGACCACCCGTGCCACCGTTGGGTGGGCTGGGTGGCGGCGGCGCGCCTTCCCCAGACTTAAAGTCAGTTTCCTCGGCCATTTTCGAGCCGCGAACCTACGCGAACGGAGGTCCGTCGTCATCCCTATCGCGCTGCGTTACCACACGTTTTTTTATGAAAGCGGTTACTAGCAGCGAGGGTGAAGCGTTTTCGTGTGACTGCTCCCGCTCCGACCGCCGCTTCAGCCGCTGCTCTTGGCGGCTGGCGACAGGCATTGTTTCCAGCCGGTGTCGGGACAAGGTGTCCTACGACGCTGCCCGCGGCAGCGTCATCGTGCGGAAGTCAGCGAATGTGCCTTGTCGGACTCGACTCGACAAAACGACGCGAGCCGGGGGAACCCGGCTCGCGCGCTACTGAGTGGTATTATCCGATTGCCTTGGCGCTAGCAGGCGCCAATCGTGGACAGCACGCTGCCTGGGATGGCGGTCTTTACCTTGCGGCAGGTCTCCTCGAAGACCTTGGTCCACTCGGCCTCCTGGGCCTTGGACGGATTGGTAACGACCATCTTCTTCTTGACCCGCTTGTAGGCCTCAGCGTCGTATCCGCGAATCTTCTTCGTGAGACGCTTTGCCGCTTTGCGGCCTTCGCTGACGACAATCTTGCGCTGATCCGCGGGAAGCGACGCCATGACCTTCTGGCTAACGATAAGTCCACCGATGCCGAAGTAGGTCTTGCGAGTGGTGACATTCGTCAAGCGCGAGGCCCATTGCAGCTGCTCAGCGGCCAGCGAGGGCGTGTTGAGCATGTTGATGGCGCCACTGTTGAGCTTGGGAAGGAATTCCGTGATGGATCCCTGAACGGGAGTCACACCACCGATGGCTTCGTAAAGCTTGAGGCTATTGATGTCGCCCTTGATCACGCCGGGGCTCTTGCCACGCACGTCGGTCGGGCCCGCGATGGCGAAACCCTTCGACATGAAGTGGGCGATACCCACGTCGCCCCACCCGAGGATGCGAAAGCCGCGCTCCTTGAGCGCGCTTCGAAAGTCCTTACCGAGCTTCTTGCGAGCGGCGTCGAGTTCGTCCCAGTTCTTGAAGGCACCAGGCAACTGAAGCGCCATGATGGGCTTGTAGATGTCGCCTAGGCCTACGCCCGTGACTGCCGCGCCGGCGTATTGGCCAGAACGGATCTTGCCAACGACGCCGCGCTCGGGGCCGCCGGTGCCGTTCCAGAGCCACTGAATCTCAACCTCACCCTTGGAGCGCTTCTTTACTTTGCGCGCCCACTTCTTGAAGACCTTGCCCCAGGGGCTCTGCGGTGGAGCCAGAGTCGCCATCTTGAGCGTGGTCTTCGCCTCGGCGGTTGCGCTGTGGCCGGCCACAAGAAACGCCGTAGCGAACACTGCGACCAATAGTTTGCGGATCATCTCAATTCTTCCTTCCGATTTGGAACCGGGGACACCCCTCAGCTCCGCGTAAGACGTGAGCCGGACCGAATGTAGTCACTCAGATCCGAGCCGAGGGTGATTCAGGCCCCAAACCCGCAGTTTTCCTGCCAGATCGGGTGGGCGATGTAGCGGCGCGCGCGGCGCTTGGCGATGAGATTCTGCAGACGCGAAGTCGGCAGCGGGTCGGGAACGGCGAGGATCTCGTTGAGGAGCTTGTAGTAGTTCTCCTTGTCGCCCTTCACGCAGTAGTACCGGGTGGCGAACGCGAGCTTCGTCGGCAGGAACTTGCCGCCGTTGATCTCGAGCGCTTGCTCGAAATACTTCTTGCTCATGTCGAGCTCGGCCATCGCCGTGCGCGCGTGGTAGGCGCCGAGAATGGTGAGGCCCATGGCGTTGATGGCCGTGGGGTCGAGCTCGACCGAGCGACGAATGATCTCGACGCCAACATAGAGTTCGGCGACGTACTCGGGAATGTCCTTGGAAACGGCGACGCGACCGATCCACGCGTACCCGACCCAGAGTAGCTCCTCCGCTTGCTCCGGCTCCGTGAAGTGCTCCGTGAGCCAGTCGCGCATCGTGTCCGCGTTCTGGGTGGCCGCGTCGAAACCATCGGCCGTCTTGTTGAGCAGCTCGAGTCCGTAGAACGTCGCGCGCTCAAACCCAGCGCGGGCGCGCGATCGATTGTACTCGGCCATGATCTCATCGCCGGCCTCGTAAGCCTGCTCGTACTCGTCATCGATGAAACCGAAGCTCACGCCGCCCCAACCGCGCGCCAGCATGAAGAGCGCGTCGGGGTTGCCCGGCGCTAGCCAGTGCATTCCCTCCAGCTTCGCCATGCCCGCCATCGCGGCAGCTTTGGCGACGCCGTAGTCCTGAATGGTATTCACGGCGGCAGAGCCCTGCCGAGTACCCTTGATCTGGCCCTTGAGCAGGACGCTCTTCAGGCAACCCGTGCTGCCAAGGGTGACCCCAGCCGCCAGCAAAATCCCCAACACTCCTCGGACCAACTTCATGGTGCGCACTTCTACCGGCTTGTCCATCCGGACACAACGCCGTTGGCAGTATGGAATGGGGTAGGGGCGAGATTTTCTTTGGGCTCAGTCCGCGGCGAGCATCGCGCAGGCGACCCTGAGGCGAACGCTCGGCTCTGCCGCCGCCAGCTCCGCGGCCGCGCTCGGTAGCTGATCGAGCCGGATAAGATCGAGGGCCGCCCGCTCGCGGTCCCGGGCAGATGGCGCTTGAAGCTCCGCTCTAAGGGCGGGGATCACGCTAGGATCTCCGGCCTGCGCGAGAGCTGACCGAGCCTCGACCGCAATGTCTTGACCACCTTGCGCGAGCACCTGGAGGGCTGCGAGGGCCTCGTTCCGCCTGTTTTCCATGGTGCTCAAGCGGCTGAGGGCGGCGACGCGGACGAACGAATCCGAATCGCTGGAGGCGGCGACGACCGCCGCGAGGGTCTCCGGATCGTCGAGCGGGGCGGTTCGCAGCGCTGCCTTTTGCTCCTTGGCGTCGCCGTCTCGAATCGTCCGATTCAGCACCGAGAGCGCCAGACCGCGCTGCTCGGCGTCGCCACGGTCGAGAAGTGCGGCCGCGGCACTCACGGCGGGTAGAGACGGCCCAGACTCGATGATCCGCGTGAGTTGGGCGGCGCCACCGGCCGAAAACGTCTCCGGCGCGGAAAGGCCGTCAACGACGGCAAGGCGTTCGGGGCCGTCGGCACGAGACCAGAGATCCGCAAGACCCGTGACGGCAGCCTCGCCACCGATGCGCCCCACGCCCCGAGCCGCCAGCGAGCGGTTCAGCGCGTCGGGATCCAGCCGCGCCGCTTCGAGTAAATCCTGCAATTCCGTGGAATTAGGCTTCTTCAGAGCTGCCCGGAGGGCGGCCCGACGGACGCTCGGGTTGGCATCGCGATAGAACGCTGGTCGCAGGGGCAACGAGTCTTCCGTCACGGCACCGCGAGCCGCTAGAGCCCGCCAGGCTGGGGATTCCGAGTCGCCGTAACGCTCCGTCAACCCGTCTGGCCTGAGTAGCCCGGTCTCGACGAGCAGAAGTTCGGCCGTCGCGGCTGAATCGTCAAAGCCGCTCTCGGCTCGAGCAACGAGGGCGTCCGCGAGGGGCCGCGCGCAGGAGCGGAGCGACATCAGCCTCTCGTCAGCCACGTGGGAATTCGTAGCGGCAATCTCCCTTTGGGCGACGGCGCGGGCGATCTTCCGGGTCTCGGACGCGGTAAGGGTGCCGGCGGCCTGCGCCGCAACGATTTGGCTTTTGAGCGGGCCGAGATTTCCGGTAAGCGCTGTCTTGACGATGGGGGATCGAGAGCAGGCTCCGATTGGGGCCGCCGCGAGCGGCACGAGCAACGCGAGTACGCTCGCCCGAGAGCGCCACCATCGGCAGTGCCTGGCATAAGTCAATGCACCCATTTTTCTCACCTAGTCAGCGATAGCACAGTGTCCGGCGTCGAAATTGTGATCAACCCAAACGCCAGCGGTTTTCGTGGCCGCTCGCGGCTGATCGGCGACGTTCACCGAATCGCGCGCGGGCGAGCGAGAGTCTGGACAACGGCCCAGCCCGACGCGCTAGCCGGCGCCGCGGAGCAGATCCGGGACGGCGCCCCTGACCTCGTTGTCCTGGTCGGCGGGGATGGCTCATTCATGGCGGGAGTCACGGCGCTGGTCGATGCATACGGTGAGCGGCCGCTCCCGATGGTGGCGCTGGTGAACGGAGGCACCACCGGAACGGTCTCCAAGAACTTCGGTATGCGCGAAGGCGTACTCAAGGCGCTTCACCGGGTGCTGAGCGCGGCACCCATCGAAGCCCTAGAGCGCCCGACGCTGCGAGTGCGGGAGCATTCTGGAGAGACGCGGATCGGATTCACGGTGGGCACCGGACTCGTGGCGAAGTTCTTCAAGCGCTACTACGACGAGGGCGCCGCAGGCATTCCAACCGCGGCGCGAATCGTTTCCCGGATCTTCTTGGGATCATTCCGAGGCGATGAGTACGCAAAGAGCGTGCTCGACCCCCTACCCTGTCGCATTCGGGTCGGCGATAGAGACCTGCCCTACGACGCCTTCAGCCTCGTACTTGCGTCGGTGTTACGAGACGTCGGCATGCACATGCTGGTTAACTATCGCGCCGGCGAAGACGCCAAGCGCCCGCACCTGGTCGCGTCCGCGCTACCGGCGAAGAAGCTCGGCCCGCAATGCCCGCGCGTGCTCACCGGTCGCCCGCTGCGCGGGCCCGAGAATTTCGACGCCCTCGTCGAAGAATTCGAAATTCGTTTTCCGGACGGCGCCGGTCCGTACGTACTGGACGGAGATATTTTCGAGACCCCGAGCTTGAACGTAAGCGCCGGACCGACGATACAAATCGTAACGTGAGCGGGCGCGCTTCGCTGAGTGCGGCTCAGCTCGTTAGTTAGTGGACGCTTCGGGTTGCGGTGGGCGCTGGATCCGACGCGGCGGCTGGGGCGTTTACTTCCGAGACGGAGTCGCGTTGCGTCAACGCGGCCGCAACGAACTGCGAGAAGAGCGGGTGCGGAGTCATGGGACGGCTCTTGAATTCCGGGTGGAATTGGCAACCGACGAAATAGGGGTGGTCCGGTAGTTCGACCATCTCGACGAGTTTCTGGTCGGGGCTCAGTCCGCTCAGGACTAGGCCGGCCTCGGTGAGGCGCGAGCAGTACTCGTTGTCGTTGTTGAACTCGTAACGATGCCGGTGTCGCTCGCTGATCTCCGTCGCGCCGCCGTAAATGGCAGACGCTCTGGACGCAGGCTCGAGCACGCACGGGTAGGCGCCGAGTCGCATCGTGCCGCCCTTATCCTCGACGCCGCGTTGCTCGGGCATGAGGTCGATGACGGCGTGCGCCGGCTCCTTGACGAACTCCGTCGAATTCGCATGCCTCAGACCGCAGACCGTTCGCGAGAACTCGATGACAGCAAGCTGCATCCCGAGACAAATCCCGAAGAAGGGGATCCTATTTTCGCGTGCGTAGCGAATCGCGGAGATCTTGCCCTCGATGCCGCGATCACCGAAGCCACCGGGAACGAGGATGGCGTGCAGACCGCCGAGGTTGCTTGCGAGTTCACCGGATTCGAGCTGTTCTGAGTCGATGTACTCGAGCTCGACGCTCACGTCGCTTGCGAGGCCACCGTGGATGAGCGCCTCGTGTAATGACTTGTAGCTATCCTTGAGGTGAACGTACTTGCCCACGACACCGATGCGCACCGAGCCGTTCTTGGGCTTCTTGAATTTATCGACAATACGCTGCCAGGGCGCGAGTTCCGGCTGCCGTGACCAAATATTCAGGCGGTCCGCGATCCGATCGTCCACGCCCTCGGCGTGCAGAACGAGCGGTAATTCGTAGAGGCAACCGACATCGATCGCTGAAACGACACTATCGACAGCAACGTTGGAGAAGAGCGCGATCTTCTCTTTGAGGCCGCGTGCGAGCGGGCGGGTTGAGCGACAAATGAGGATGTCGGGCTGGATGCCGATCTGGCGCATCTCGCGGACGGAGTGCTGAGTTGGCTTGGTCTTGAGTTCACCCGCCGTCGCAATATGCGGGACGAGCGTCACGTGGACGGAGACGACGTTCTCGGGGCCTTCATCGAGTCGGAGTTGACGAAGCGCTTCGAGGAAGGGCAGCGACTCGATGTCGCCCACGGTGCCGCCGACCTCGATGATCGCGATATCCGCGTCGACGCAAGCGCTGCGGATACGACTTTTGATCTCG
>PVBE010848620.1_pt1 | contig 21897 bp, 14 predicted proteins | sample 1631181 | NCBI WGS metagenome assembly PVBE01 (sample SAMN08397723, study PRJNA350692) | Marine metagenome, whole genome shotgun sequencing project. | isolation source: water | place: Pacific Ocean | collected 2012-04 | reverse complement strand
GTGGCGATCATTGATAATGGGGATAGCGGATTTACGCAGACCGGATTTGCCTACCTGAAAAGCCAACAGGTGTCCGATGCCATGGGCGGAGATGTGCATCACCTCCGCCAAGGCAGCGGGGTCGCTACCTGGACATTTACGGACCTTGAGTCCGGGGAGTACCGTGTCGCTACCACATGGGACGGAAAGTACGACAACAAGTACAACTCGCTCGACGCGCCCTTCTCAATTGAGGATGGCAGTGGCGCCGTACTGGCGAGTACCACGGTGAATCAGAAGAATGCACCGAGCGATTTTGCCTACGGCGGCTACAACTGGGACACTCTCGGGACGGTCAATATCGCCGATGGAGCATTGGTCGTCAATCTCGGAGTCGGATCAAACAGCAGTAGGTACTCCGTCGCCGATGCCATTCGGATTGAAAGAATCGGAGATGTCAGCGCCGATCGGGCGAATACCGTTGTTGATGCGAACGTGGCTGATGATGACAGGTTCGATGGACCCCTTACTGCGGCTAAATTAGCGGACGCAGCATTTAGCGACTTATAAAATAGTACCCAGTCTTTCTCTCCGCTGCTCTGGGGTGTTTAATAAAGGGCGTTCCCATCACTCTCTGAGGGCAATTCTATGAAGACGTACAGCAGACTCACGATAGCTTTCTTACTTCTGATTCTCGTTGTGCCGCCGGTGGTTGCGGATAATCCGCCGAAGGGCAAGCCACGCGTTAGGTACTATAAAAATGGGAATAAACAAGTAGAGTCCCATTGGAACAACGGCAAGAAAGATGGCATGTGGACTGCGTGGTACGAAAACGGCAAGAAGCAAAAGGAGGGCCATTTCAAGGACGGCGAGGAAGAAGGCTTCTGGATAGACTGGAATAAAAATGGCGACAAGGCAAGAGAGGTCCATTACAAGAACGGCAAGCTAGATGGCATCTGGACTGCGTTGCACGAAAACGGCAAGAAGCGAAAAGAGGGCCATTTCAAGAACGGCAAGGAAGAAGGTCTGTGGGTGGACTGGAATAAAAATGGCCAAAAGGAACAAGAGCAGCATTATAAGAACGGCAAACTAAATGGCCTTTATACTATGTACTATGAAAATGGCCAGAAGCGATTCGAGTCCAATTACCAGGACGGCGTGATACAGGGCATTGGGGGTGCGTGGTACGACGACGGCAAGAAGTGGCAGCAGTCCCATTTTAAGAACGGCAAGAAAAATGGACTTGAGACTTGGTGGTATACAAGCGGCGATACGTGGCGGGAGGCGGATTACAAAAACGGTAAGGAAGAAGGCCTTGAGATTTGGTGGGATATCAACGGCGAGAAACAATACGAGTCCCACAACAAGAATGGCATGAAAAATGGACTTGAGACTTGGTGGTATAAAAACGGCAAGAAGTGGCGGGAGGTCCATTACAAGGATGGCAAGGACGAAGGGCGTGAGACAAAGTGGGATAATATCAGTAAGAAACAATACGAGTACCACCACAAGAACGGCAAGCGGGACGGCCTTTCGACCTGGTGGGATGAAGATAGCCAGAAGATTTTAGAGGTTCAATACAAGGACGGCAAAGAAGTAAGCCGCAAAGAGTTCTGATCGTCTCTGCTACCGCGAAGCAGAGGCGGTAGGTGCACGCCCAGTCTTTCACTCCGCTGCTGAGCGTGGATAATGGAGGAGTTCCAATGGACTCTTTAAGGGCAGTTCTATGAAGACTTGCTGCAGAACATTCTTGTCGGCTTTCTTGCTGCTTATTCTCATTGCGCCGCCGGTATGTGCGGATGAACCGCCTGAGAATGGGCCTTACGTTGAGTACTATGACGACGGAAAGAAACAGTCAGAGGCCAATTACAAAAATGGCAAGAAAGATGGTGCGTGGACTTTTTGGCACGAAAACGGCAAGAAGTGGCTGGAGACACATTGGAAGAACGACGAGCGAGATGGCCTTTGGACGCAGTGGCATGAAAACGGCAAGAAGAAGGGGGAGGGCCATTACAAGAACGGCAAGAAAGATGGTCTTGAGATTTGGTGGCACAAAAACGGTAAGAAGTGGCGGGAGAGCCATTGCAAGAACGGCAAGAAAGTTGACCTTGAAACGGAATGGTATCCAAACGGCCAGAAGGAAGTTGAGAGCCATTACAAAGACGGCAAGAAAGAAGGTCTTGCGACCGAGTGGTATGAAAACGGCCAGAAGAAATCAGAGGGCCATTACGGTGATCAAGTCGGCCTTTGGACTGAGTGGCATGAACACGGACCAAAAAAAGAGGAAAAACATTACAAGGACGGCAAGAAAGAATTTGTTGTGCTCTGGTATAAAAACGGCCAGAAGAAGCGAGAAGAACGTTACAAGGATGGCAGGCTAGATGGCCTTAGCACTGGTTGGTATGAACATGGCAGCAAGCGGCAGGAGTACCATTACAAGGGCGGCTTGTGGGATGGCCTTTATACTGAATGGGATGAAAGCGGCAAGAAGCGGTCAGAGGGCCATTACAAGAACGGACATAAAGTAAGCAGCAAAAAGTTCTGATCGCCCTGCTGCCGCGAAGAAGAGGGCGGTATCACCAAAAGTATCACCAACCCCTGCATCCCCCTGAGCCGGGTGACTGCAAAGTGAATTGCAGCAGACTGGCTTTGAGGGTGTTGTGAGGGTATCCGAATCCTATTCAAGTCTTTTCATTTGACTGGAAATGAGGTGCCGGGCAAGGGGTTGAGAGCTTAAGTCCCCCGTCTCCGCTTTGGCAAGTCTCTATTGCATGAAAGGTTCCAGCGATTCGTCGCCGAGGCATAGATTGGGAGATTGTCACTTTTCGTTTCCGGGACGTTTGTCCCGGTAAACATAGTCGGGCCACAAAGGACAGTTCAGGTCAATCCAGCATTTGACTCGGCGCATCTCGTCCGAGGTCAGCTTAACTTTGTGGTGGCCCTCATCGAGCACCTGCCACAACTTGCTCTTGAGGGTTCCGAATGTTTTGGGGTCGGCCTTCGTGTGCTCTTCACCATAGTTGCAATCGACGTAGTGAACCCAACCCCCTGAGACGAGCGTTCGATAGGATGCGGGAACTTTATCGTGATCGAGCGTCCCGGTCAGATTGATTTTGTGTTTGTCTCCCGAGTCGTGACAGTCGACGCACTTTGCATCCCAAACCGGTTGGACGATCTTTTCGTAGGAGAATGGCCCGGCTCCCCACGGTGGTGGCTGAAGGCGGCTCGGCGCGCGCCCCGTCGCGATTCCGTTTTGGACCGATGCGGCGGAAACGCGGTTTTCATGACAGCCGATGCAACTTCGTTTCTCGCCCGACTGCAACTGGACGACGCTCCGCATGCGTTGCACTTCGTTGAAATCCTTATCTAGCGCCTGAAAGTACAGCACCTTACCCGCCGGCGCAAGAAAGTTGGCCGAGCCGTCGGTTTCGACCGGAACGGTCCCCCAGGTCGCCTTGGCCACATAGCTGGGCCAACCGTGAGGTCCACGGACTTTGTGGATCGGCGTGGCGTACCAGTCGAGGTACGATCGGTGGTCGTTCTGGTACGTACCGTCAGCCAGTTGGATCAGGTCGGCTCGCACTTCCTGGCAAACGCGGAGGTACTTGACCTCGCCGTGCTTCACATGCGGCCTGAGGCCCTGGTAAACGTCCAACACAATAAACTGGCCCAGGTGTTCCTCGGCCAGATCAGGATCGATGGTTGATCGTAGGACGGGCGGCGTTGGAACTTGTCGCAACAGCGTCGGGCACATGCTGCCGACGGCCGGGTCCAAATACAAAACTTCACGGTTGCCGTACCGATCGATGACGTACAGGCCGAACTTGTCCGCAGGCGCGTGGCTGACCAGAAAGTAATCACGAGATACCGGCACCGGATCGCGGAAGCACTCTTTCCGGGCCCAACTCATGTGCGTATGGAACTGCACGTCGGGCGTGATGTTCTTGATGCTCTCCGGATTGGACCGGCCCTTGCTGACGTCGATCAAGGCGATCGGTCCGTTCAGGTCGCCACCGTGAGAGATCAGCGTGCTACAGATCTCCTGCGTGCCGGGCACCTCGCGGCCGTTGGCGTAGCAGTTGATCGTGTTGTTACCAAAAATCAATGTCGGGTGGGTACCGTCAGGCCGCATGGCCCAGAGTGTATGGCCGAAATCGGCGCCCTTGTCGATATACTCCGACCGAGTCCAGATGATTCGGCCATCGCGCATGACCGAAGGGGCCCACTCACTCAGGTTGGCGTAAGAAAGCGGCTGGATTTTCGATCCGTCAGCCTCCATCCGGAACATCACAAACGCCTGCGGCCGCCAACACAGAAACCGGCCCTTGCACCGGGTCGAAATAAACGCGACTCCGCCATCGGGCAAAGGGCAAGGATAGTAGTCGTGAAACGGCCCTGTGGTCAGTTGCCGCACACCGCTGCCGTCGGTGTCCATAACATAAATATGCCAGTGGTCCTTTTCTGTGGGGCGAAACGAAAAGTAGACTTGCGTCGCATCGAAGTTGGCCATCGGGTCACGAACCATTCCACCCCGGGCGTCGAACAATACATCGAGCTTGCCCTCAGTCACCTCTAGCCGTCCATGACGGCGAGGGAGATTCAGAACGCAGACTCCTCCGCCACCACGGAACTTGCCGTCGAGAATGACGCTGTAATTATGTGACGGCTCGAAGGGCTGGCGTTTCACAAATAGGATCTTTTCGAGCGAAGCAAGAGCCGGATCTCGCATCATCAACCGCCGCTTGGCTAGCCGGGCTTCAAAGAAAAGCTTATCGGGATCGCCGAGGTTCGCTTGATTGGCCGTTTTGTGCGCTGCGTGTGCCTTTCGAAACTCGGCCAATTCGTCGCGCTCTTTGGACACGTCTAACCCTTTGGTCGCCAGCCGCGCGATCATCTGCTGGGTCTGGTCTAAGACGCGCTCCAAAGGATCGGTGCGATCAATCTTGAGGAAAGCGTTTTTTTCGTAAGTGAATGCGTACGTCAGAAGCTCTTTCCAATCCGTGGGGGAGGCTGGTAGTGGCGGCGATTCGCTCGTAGGTCGCTGCTGATCGGCTGCCACCGACAGGCTCGATACCGAGAAGAGAATCAGGGCCAACAAGTTAATCGAGATATTCTTCACGACAGTGGTTCTCTGGAATTCCAGCTCTCTGATGATTCGTTCAATCAACTCGTCCGTAACCAATTGAGTTTCTGACGCGGGGTTTTTCTCAACAACGATTCTGTTCTTCACCTGATATCGGGAGGGAGTCATTCGACGGTTATACAGATCAGATCGATCGCTCGAAAGAAATCGACTTACTCTGATTTATCTACATTAGCCGAGTCCGTTTTCGCCCATTGGGCTTTCCAAGTCGTCCACACTTTCATCGAGCGAGCGAGGTGCTCTTGTGCGTCGCCGGGGACGCCGTAGCACATCAGCGCGATCGGACCGCGATAGTCGCTTTCCCGAAGCGTGGCCAGCAGGCTCGGGTTGTCGAAGTCGCCTCTGTCGAGCGACTGGATCAGCCCATGCGTCCAGGGCTCCGCGCCGACTTTTGCCCCGTTGATCGTCACGGCGAAGATCTTCGAAGCGTTCTCGCGAAGCACTGGCCGATAGTCCTTCTTGCCGTCGATCTTTAGCCAGTGGCATAGATTAAAGTTCACACCAACCTGCGGATGATTTGTCTTCTTGACGACCTCAAGGGCGTGAAAGAAGCTTTGGGTCCAGTCGCCCGTGTGGTGATAGATCGAAATTCGCAAGTCGCTTTGAGCTGCCATGTCCCCGAGCTGGCGGAGTATTTTAACCGCCGGGGCCATCCCCTGAGGATCGCCCGGCTGGAAACCAGAGAGCAATACACAGACCGTGAGGTTCCGACCTTTTAGCTTTTTGAATGCCTCGGGCAGTCGCGGATCGAAAGGCTTGTCGCCCGATTTCACGTTCACCGTGGTATAGAGCATGTAGACCTTGAGGTTGGCCTCATCCAATGTCTTGAGATTCTTCTCAATGTTCTCGTCGAACCATAGAGGATAGCCGACTCCGTCGAAGCCAAGTTCGTGAAGCATTTGAGCCTGCTGAGGAATCGTTCGCTGCTTCGAATCGGCGTGGCCCACGCAGAGACCGTAAAGTTCTGGTGCCCAAGCGGCCTTGTCGTTCTGAGCTGATGGGCGTGGGGCCTCCGCAAAGCCGACTGGGCCGATCAACAATATCACAACCGTCGCGGCCGGGATTATCCAATCGGTTCGCTTTAGTTTCCGCACCATATCCTTCCTTTTTAATCGTCTTAACCGACCTTTGGCAACTCGAAGTCTTTGCGCCTTGAGCGTGAGTGCATGCGGTTCGCCTCATCACAGTTGGTGAACCGTTCATCGACAGGATCCCAGCGGAGCGTCTTGCCCACGCGGACGGTTTCGCTCGGGGGCAGGGCGGCGTCACGGCCCAGAGCCGCTGCGGGAATTACGGTCGGCAGCGAGATTGCCGCTGTCCCGGTCTTGAGCAATTCCCGTCTCGTCCAATTCCGCTGCGCCATGTTCCGCTGTGCCGTGTTCCGCTGCGCCGTGTTCCGCTGTGCCGTGTTCCGCTGCGCCATGATGGTGTTCTCCATGGGCAATTCTACAGATAGTCCTCAAGTCGATCGTAGTTCTTTCTGTTGAATCCTTCTTCGTTGTAGGGCGACGCTCCGCCTGTGCGGTCGTGAATATCCTGATCGATATAAACCTCGTTGTGAGGTTTGAAGCCAGGGACGGTCAGCACATTGGTAAAGACATCCATTCCGCGATGGCCGACGCCGGGCGGAATATAAACGAGGTCACCTGGCTGAAGCGGGTGCTGTTCGTACTGACTTAGGTCCGTCAAATCGGGAAACAGGATGATCGAGGCGTCTCTTCCCCGCTTCTCGACGTTGCACACTTCCGGATCGAGGACGAGATACATTTCTGTTTGAGGGAGTCCGCCGCCCGGCGGTCGGACCGGATGGAAGTGTGTGGAGGAGAGCTCCTGGGGAATGTTGACGACGTGCGAATTTACGAAATTCATTCCATCGTCTTGCTGTTCCGGATGATCCATGTGCCAGGTGAGCGGCAGTCGCCGGTAGGGATCAAAGTCGAAACTGCATCCACCCGCTGTGTCGACAAGATAACGCAGCCGCCGGGCTGTGGAGATGTGACTGACCGTTCGGTTCGTTTTCTCGATGGCGAGACAACGAAACTGCCCTCGAACCGGGATTTTTTCCTGACCGCAAGCGATTAACTGATCGCCTGAGATGATCGACTCATATGATCCAGACTGTTTGGTGGAATAGCCCACGTCACGATAGATATCAAACAGCGAGACGAGGGTGGCCTCGACCTGCTCGTCCCTGGCCCAGGGTCGCGGGAGTTGCCCCAAGCCCCAGAGTTCAGCAGCAAAATCGCCGAGAAAGACGTCTTTCTCAAAGCGTTTGAGAATTGCCTCGACATGAGCCAAAGCCTCGGGCGTGAGAGAAGCGGCTCCTTGTTTCAGCAACTGAAGTTTCTCGGCGAAGATCGGATCGATCTTGTCGCTCTGGTAGGTGTCGGGAAGTGGCTCGGCCCCACCTTCTTGTGTGCGATAGCCTTCCGGCAAAAACACCTCGCCGCGTCCCTCGTAGATCCAAAAGACCTTCATGCCGCCATGATCCGCATGCAGGGTCGTTTCACCATCGACCTCGATTACGCTGACTTTCAAATCTGCGTAATCGTCTTCAAGAAAGCCCTTGATCTCCGCAAACTGCTCGACATCAGTCAGAGGAGTTATTCGCGCATGGCTCTTGCTGCCTTGAGAGGCAGAGAGGAATTGGTTTTGTTCCATAAATAGAGTTCATCTCTTGATGGATGTTGTCATGGGTGCCGTGTGCGAGAACCAAGCTGCCACTCGCTCGGATCGTGCGTTCTTGGGGGACATTATTTCTCCGTCGGCGGCTTGACTACCTGGCCGTAGAGTTTCACATCGTCCCACTGGACGGTTTCGCCGAAACAGCCCAGTCCGATCCGACCCCAAGTGAAGTCGTGGTCGATCGCCGTTTTGGCCGGTTTCTTCATGTCGTCGAAATAGAGTTTGATCGTGCCATCCTTCACGCGACGGACCAGTTTGATTTGATGCCATCCGTCGTCATCCCAGGGCGATCCCGCGTTGGTCTCGCCAAACGGTTTGCGTGGACTGTCGTCGACCTTCAGGAATTGATTGGAGATGGCGTCGCGCACCAAACCTTGATGCGCGTAGTAAAAATGCTTGTCGTTTTGGTAGCCGAAGAAGATGCAGCAGTCTCGGTGACCTCCTCCCTTGAAGTCCGTACTGCGAGCCTTGATGAGAAGCACGAAATCGCCCACCACGAAATCGCTAAGCAGCGAAAGGTTGCTGGGGCTCGTATGCGGCGGCTTGTAATTGCTCTGTCCATGCTGATCGTAGACCTTGCCCTGTCCCGACATCTCGGTAATCTTCCACGCCTTGGGATCGGTGGGCTGCCAATTGTCGGCCCCTTGCTCGAAGTCGTCGGAAAAGAGCAACGGCAGGCCATCGAGTTCCTCGACGGAACGTACCGACAAGCAAGCCACGGTCGTAAGGAAAGTAAATACGCAAGCGATTATGAGCGTTTTTTTCATAGGTGGTCTCTTTCGCCTTGAGGCTCCTTGAACAGCATAGATAGTATCTCTGAAAAAAGAATGACTCCCGATCTACGAAATTTCGGACAATGTGAACGGCGCCCGGTAGGTGCCTGCGACCAGATTGTTGGCCTCGGCGTCGCTCTTAAAACACTCATTGTCCCGATCCACGTCGAGCCAGGGGCCAAGGGTCACCGTTTCGGCGTCGAGATTGATCTCGTGAGCCTGGAGATGCTTGGCCATGCGATCCCACATATCGGCAAACAGCGGCGTTTCGGCCACTTGCTTGCGGATGTCGGAGTCCGTCGCTTTGCGGCCGAGACGATACGAGATATTGCCTGCGTGGGTGACGGCCGTCGAACGGTGGCCTTCGAGGACATCGGCATGAAGGTCTTCTCGCTTTCCACTTCGCACCGCAGCGATGAAATTCTCGAAGTGCGACTCGGGGCCCGTGAACCGTTTGATTATCTTTCCGGTCTCGTCACGCACAATACCCGAACGAACCAGCACGACCCCTCCCTCGCAATGCACGCACGTATCGGTTCGGACACCGAAGAAATCGGGCATCTCCTTCGAGCCCTTGGCGGATCGCAGGTTATGTACCTCGTAGAGCACCGGGGCGGTCGGGAAGTCGTAATAGATGATCTGGGCGTTTGGCACGTTGCCCGCGTCGTTGAATGTGAACCGACCACCGACGCTCATCACCCGTCGTGGCAGTTGTGTTTCGCCGAGCACCCAACGAGCAACGTCGATTTCGTGAATACCCTGATTGCACGACTCGCCATCGCCTGTGTTCCAGAAAAAGCTGCAATCGTACTGCAAATGGTCGCGATAGATCGGTTCCATCCGTGCCGGACCGCACCAGAGTTCGTAATCGATATCGTCGGGAATGGGGAGCGGTTCACTTCGCAGGCCGATCGGACTGCGCGGCTTGTTGGCGAATGCGGTGAGGTACTTGATCTTACCGAGATGGCCTTCTCGGAGATATTTGATCGAATCGTGTGCCCGCGATTCGGATCTGGCCTGCGTGCCGCACTGGACCAGGCGGTCGTACTTGCGCGCGGCGTTGACCATCTGCCGACCTTCCCAGATGAAGTGCGAGAGCGGCTTCTCGCAGTAAACGTGCTTGCCGGCGGCGCAGGCGGCGATTGTCGGCAGAGCGTGATTGTATTGCATCGTGGCAACGGTAACGACGTCCAGCTGTGGGAGCTCGACCATCTTTCGGTAGTCGGTGTATTTGGCCACCTTGTGTCCGTACTTCTTTTCGAACGCTGCCGCGGTCGCGTCCAGACGTTTCTGGTCGGGATCGCAAATGGCCACGACTCGCACGCCGCTTTGGTCTTGGAATCGAGGGATGTGCGCACCGGCCCCGCGGTTACCCAACCCGATGATGCCAACGTTGATTTCCTCGTTGGCATTTTTGAGGTTTGCGGAAGCAATCTGCGGCACAGCATACGCGGCAGCGGAGAGGGCCGTACCCTGCACGAAACGCCTTCGAGAAATAGACATTAGTAGATCCCCTTTGTCTAGATTGTGGATGGAGTGTGGTAATGCAATGGCACTAGGAAAGTAGGTTCCGGGTGGGATAATTATTACGCCGCATGCTCCGGGGCGGAAACGGCTTCGTACTCTACCGAGGAGCCAGTTAGATTACTTCAGTATACCCGAGCTGTACTTCGAGTAAATCAGCAAAATTGAGATAGACAACCAGCCTCTGAATTGAAGCAGTCACGGGCACCATCGCACGGAAATGCACACCCACACGAGGGGGGTGTATATTCCGCTTCTCATGTTGTCCTCGTCAGGCTCATCCCAGATCACTGGAGTGCAGGCATGTCGATTCTTTCGCCACGGAGTTCCTTCTCGTTGTCATCCGGATCGTAAGATCCATAGAAGACGGCGTTGCAGTCGATCCAGGCGGCCACCGTACGAAGTTCCTCGTCGCTGAGCGTTGCCCCCTGGTGCCCGTCGCGAAGAATCTTCATGAGTCGGCTGCCGAGCGCGCCGAACTGTCCCCCGGGTGCTGTCGATTGGATCTGGTTGCGAGCTGGAAAACGTGGCACTAGTTGCGAGTCCTGAACAAGCGACCAATACGACTTTGTGAAACCTCTCGATGGTGTTGCCGTGAGGTCGATATTTTCGCTTGTCTTTTCGCTGTTGTGACACGTAGTACAATGCCGGTCGAGCACGGGCTGCACCATCTGAACGAAGGAGAACGGGCGTCCGCCGAGTGTTCCGGGATCGATTGTCGACGGCTGCCGATGCAGCGCCATCGCGTCGTTCTGCGGCGGAGCGGTTGCCCGGCGTTCGTGGCAGCCAATACAGGAGACGCGTTCGCCCGGTTGGACATACGTTGTAGAGCGCATGGTCTGGAGCGCGTAACCATCTTTGTCCAACACTTGAAAAAGGACCGGTTTGCTCGCGGGCAGCAGAAAATTGGCCGACCCATCCGGTTCGACGGGTACCGTGCCAAGAATCGCGCGAGTATTCTCTTCGCCCGCCACGCCAATCCGTGGATCGTTGGCAATAGGCGTCGTCTTTGGAAAGATCTGGATGATCCGCAGTTGCTTGACACTTCCCCTTGGAATATCGCCTAGCCCCTGATAGACGTCGGACAGTGTCATCTGACCGTGCGCGGGCGGTCGCTTCGGCAAGCTGCTCGCAATCACCGGTGGCCGCGTGCGCGCCACGAGCGGGCATGGATTGGTGCTCCCAATCTTGGGGTCGCGATAGAGCAACTCACGATTGCCGAACGTATCGATGAGATAAAGTCCCAACGCGTTGGCGTGGTTGGCATGCGGCTCGAATTGCAGCGGCATCGGGCTGTAGGAAGCGAGAAAATAGTTCTCCGATAGCGGCCACGGAGCACTGTAGTACTCGGGAATATCCTGGCCCTCTGCCTCGGGAAAGGGCACCTGCGGCGTAATGCGGGTGATTCCTTGGTGGCCGTCGTCGGCAACGCTGGGATCGAGCACGACGATGGAACCGGCCGTGATGGAATGGTGGGCCGACGCCGTGAATACAAATTTTCGACTGCCTGGAATCGGCTGGGGCTGGAACGTGCAATGTGGGCTCTCCGTAGCATTGCCCCAAACGGCAATCGGATTGGTGCCGTCAGGACGAACTCCCCAAAGGTTCTGATGCGTTACGGCATCACGGTCGATGTAGTCCCACCGTGCAAAAAGAACTTCGCCTGAGTGAGTGACAGCAGGGAACCATTCATTGACATCATTCCAGGACAGGATTCGAAGATTCCGACCATCGGCATCGATGCGATGCAGCGTGTAACTGTCCCATCGCGGGCTGAACCCGGGGCCGAAGCAGCGGGAATAGCTCTTTCGCCGCGTTGAACAGAAGATGATCCCGCCGTCAGGAAGGTAGGTCGGCATGAGGTCTTCATAAGGCCCACGCGTGAGTTGCCGTAGCCCCGTGCCGTCGACGTTTACTTCGTAAAGGTGATAATAGCCGAGGCCATCGCCTTTTTCGTTCACCGTGCGGGGCATTCCCTGCTTGTCACACTCAACATATGAAAACACGATCCGCTTGCCATCGTACGACAGGCGAGGTTCAAGCACATTCCCAGCGGAAAGCTTACCGTCGAGAATGTCGCGACAGGCGAAGGATCGACCGGGGTCGGTTAAGACGAACAGTCCACCGCCCGGGCGCGCCCGAAAGCCGTAGTACTGCATCACTTCGTGGCTGTATGACGTCGGCACCCGCTTGCAGAAGAGTAGTTCTGAGAACCTCAGCAGCGGGTTGGCCAGAGCGATCCGCCGCTTCAAACGGCGAACCTCAAGATAGAGTGACTCGGTGTCTGCACTTGTCCGTTTTGCACGGCGGGTGAGTTGTTCGAGTTGGATTGCTTCTGCCGAAAGGAAGTCGCCGGAGCGACCGTCGCGCAAATCGAGCAGCAGGTTAGCGGCTTGTTCAAGATGCCGCGTGATGGCTAGGCTGTAGGCGTTGGCGATCTCGCCGATGCGATCTTCCCAACGCCACTCCGCCTCAACCATCTCGTCGAGAGTACCGTCGACTGGCTTGAAGGAATTCCGCGGCTCTGTGGCAACAACGTCGGGCGTTTCGCCAACGACAGGTAATACAAAACTGATCGTGACCAGAATAGTGAGCAGAGATGATCTCATAAAACGCTCTTTCAAAGCAAATGCCGCCTCAACCGCCGACCTAATCGCACAGTGGCCAAAGACTTGAGCGGCGAAAGCCTATCTGGCCGTGCCATCTCACTTGTCCCCGTTTCTTGCCTACTGGAGATGAACTATATGTACACTGCGAAGATACCTGCCGCGTCCGCCCTGGCCAACGCCAGCTGCGCGCACGCGTCGATTCGCCAGTTTCCATGATAACCTCTTCGGGAGGTTATGGGTTGAAAGAAAGTGATGAGAAAATGCGGCGAGATTAATGAAACAGTTTGGTCTTGTCTTTTATGGCCGCTGGGCCGGGGAGTGCGGTTCGTCCGCAGAAACGCGATCTTCGGGGCACGTATACTCATCTTGCGAGTATTCCGTTCGAACACGGGGGGCCGTCTTGGTTTTCGGCGGGTAGGTCCAAAGGGGGAACCAATCGGCCGGGGCGTCTTCGATCTCGCGCACGTCCTCGTCACTTCGGAACATGGCCCAGAGATCGACCCAGGCGATCAGCATTCGCAGGTCCTCCGGCGCCAGGTTCTTGCCGCAACGAGTCTTATCCATCGCCTGGTCAATCAGCTTGCTCTTGGGCGAAAGGTACGTTAGCGGCGGTAGGGTGTCGTAGGGTACACGCATGGTGCTCAGCAGTCCGACATACGTGTGCGAGGCCGAGATGCCCGGGGTGCCGCCTAAGTGCTGATGGTTCTTGCCGAGTGTGAGTGTCAGGTAGGGTTCCGGAAAGATGCCGCCCCAGCGTTTGGTTCCCATCGCATCCGGGCGAAGCGTCAGATTGAGCTGTTCGACCGCCTCTCCATCGCCCTGATGACATTCGTCACAGGCGCGATCGAAGATCGGCTGAATGTGCTTGACGTAGGAAAGGGAATGGACACCCCACGGTGGCGGCTTGAGCGGGCTTGGCGTTCTTCCAGCCTTGGCCCAGGTGGCGGCCGGGGTCGTGTTGTGGGACTCGTGGCAACCGGTACACCCCCGGTATTCGCCCGGTCGGGCCGAGACCCAGGAACGCATCGTGTGGACGGCTCGATAATCTTCGTCGAGCACCTGGAAATAGAGCATCCGACACGGCGGGACCTCGAAATTGACCGAGCCATCTTCGTGAATCGGCACAGTGCCGTGGATCTGCTTTACACTCAGTGGCCCGGTAACACTGACCACTGGCCCTTGGATCACGGCGCCATCGCCCCACGAAAGGTCGGTAGTCGGCGTGGGCGTTTTGCCTTGCAGGAACCTGTCGCCCCAGACGCCCCATGCGGTGTTCGGCCCCTTGCTCCCGAACGGCTTGCCACCCGAGTGGACGATGCCGACCGAGTAGTTCTTCGGCATGCTTTCGACGACGCGCAGATACTTACCGAGCTTGCGCACTTCTCGCGGGGCGTCGTCGAATATATCGTTCGAGAAGAACACCCCGGGCTGAATCGTCGGATTGTCCTTCTCCGAGCCAGGCATGTCGGCCAGATCGGGCAACTGCGGCGGCGTCTTTCGCGAGCGGACCGGCTGGGCATACAGCACGTTGTTATCACCTTGGTAGATCAACTCGCGATTGCCGTAGATGTCCATCAGGTAGAGTTTGAACTGTCCGATCGTCGGATCGTGACCCGAACGCATTCCACCGACCCATATTCCGCCGGTTCGGGCGGAAACGAGGAACAACTCCTCACTCAACGGGTAGGGTGTTTTGTAGGCCGCGTACTTGCCTGACGAGTGATACTTGTTCGTCACTACGGGCGTCGGAACGGGACCGTCGCCGACCTCCGGCCAGTGCATCTCTTGGGTCACTTTCCAGACGCCGCCGGGAAAGTTCAGGCCTTCCTTCGGGTCCACCATGCCGATGCACCCGACCCAGACATCGTGATGGCCGAACCCGTTGAATATCACCTTGGTGGAACCGGGAATCTGCCTCGCTTCACCCAAGTGATCCGGACGCTCGCTCTGGTTGCCCCAGAATGTCGCGGCCCCCGTGCCGTCGGGACGCATCGTCCAGAGCGATTGGATGTGCATGGGGGACTTGTCGACGTACTCCCAGCGGGTCGAAAGGACTCGCCCGTCGTCGAGCAAAGAGGGCGAAAACTCCGGCTCGGTTCCGGGGGTCAGGATGTGGATGTTCTTGCCGTCCGCATCGCAACGGGTTTGAATATAGCTGCGTGCCCACATTCCGCATTGGGCGTAGGTTTCGGCCCGGGTCGAGAGGAACAGGTAGCGGTTGCCAGGCAGATAGATCGGATCGATATCGCTGTAGCCGCCAGAGGTGATCTGCCGGAAGTTACTTCCGTCGAGTCCAACTTCGTAAAGGTGATAGGCCTTCTCGTCTTCCGGTTTCATGGAGAACAAAGCCTTTTGGCCGTCGAACGAGAGGTCGAAACTCATCATCGCGGCCGGCTGCCCGAAATCGTCGGTCGGGGCCAGTTCGCGCGGTGCGGGCGTGTCGGCGAAATCATCCAGCACCAGCAGCTTCGCGCCGTGCGAGGCACACATCTCGCTACGGAACCGGCTCTCGTGAACCCATTCCGTCTGCTGGAAGGTTCCGTGCGTGTCGAGGCTGCGGTTTGGGTAGGGGGCGTCGACGCAGATGATCGCCGAAAAATCGATCTCGGGCGACTTGAGCATGACGCGGCGTTTGAGCGCGCGTATGTCAAAGTACAGCTTGCGGATTCGTGATGCGTCGGCTTTAACATTGGAAACAGCTTGTTCGATGTTTTTTAGGGCGATCAACTCGTCGGCCAGATCGGGCGCATCGGCCCGGTTTTGCAGTCGGTCGATCATCTCGCCCGTCCAGACGATTTCTTTGGCCGTACGCGTCGATAGGTCGTCTTCCTCGGCCTGGAATATCCACTCGGTCTTATGTTGAAGTTCCCGTTCGGTTAGATGGGGAGCCTCTTCCTTTAAGAAGAGCTTGCGCGCCCGACGGGCCAGCTCCACGCGGCGATGCTTCTCGATCATCGCCTTCTTGGCTGAGAGCCACTTCGGGTCGTGGGGTGTGCCTGTCGATGCTTCGTAGAGGGCCAACTGTTCGGGCACCGAAAGTGCCGAGTCGAAGAGTCGAACGTCGTCGATGCAGCCATTAAACGGGTATTCGCCGTTGAGCGATCCGATTCCAACACGCTCTATCGGTGATCGAAAATCGGCCGGCGCGCGGTTATTGGCATGGGTTTTCCAAAGGAGATCGTTGGTGCGGAGGATCGACTTGCCCGACTTTCTGTTGTTGACAAACACGACGTGATACCAGCGGCCCGGCTCCCAGATGAGCGGTTTCGTGATGAGTTTCTGCCGCGAACCGCCGTTTCGCCAATTGAATACGAGGGCGCCGTTATCGACCTCCAACAGGATACGATGAACAAGTATTTCGTCGGAGAACGTGAAGAGCTGGCGATTGGTTCCACCTTCGTATTGGATCCACATCGAGACGGTATAGTCGGTCAGTTTTCCAAGTGCGGCGGCATGCTGATCGAGGCTGATGGACCCGGCCGCGGGGATGCGGATGGCCCGGCCCAACTTGCCCTCGACGGCGTGTTGCTTCAGGGCGTTTTGCTCCTGAGCCGGGATCAACGTGGCGTGATACCCGCTCGGTGAAGAATCGATCAGACGGTTGTCCGGTCCGATCTCGTCGAGTTTCCAGTGACCGATCGGAACGGTTTCACCTGGGGCTGATGCCGGTAGAAGCACCGGTAGAAGCACCGGTAGAAGCAGAGTCACGATGACGAACAAATTCGATGCCCCCAGGCCGAGATTCTTCCAAGAACGGCCGATCGCATTGGTCGTCGCGTGTTTCATCTCGATTCTCCTTGGGTATTCGATCAGTCCAGACTAACGGTACCCCTCCTGAATAATCTGGGCTAAACGAGTTCTCCATACCGCCATAATGTAGTTATAGTATACTCTGTTTATCCGGTATACAGCGGGTGAGTCATACACGCCATGTTTCTTGCCACCCGGCCTCGGTAGCCACGTCTGCAGCATGGCCGGGCCTGCGGGTAGCGTCCCAGAGCGAATAACCTGATTGCGAGGGGATGCCCGGCGCGAATCCCGCTATTTATTCCCGCCGCGCTCGAGATGCCCTTCCCATGCCGATCGCAGTTTGTGGACGGTCAGGGATTCGATGTGGACGTCCGTTCCGTGGGCGTGGAGGGCCAGGGGCGACTCTTGATGGGGCGGGACGATGCACGAAGTCATTGAAACCTCGCCGTTGTTGGCGAAGACTTCCAGGGAGGTACGGTCCAGAAGAATACGCAGCGTCACGACACCCTTGATGGGTACCAGCGGGACAGATTGGCCGACGGCCGAGAGCTCGTTATCGGCGAACATGACGGTTTGGCCGTGCATCCTCAGGGTGAACTGGCCGGCCTTGCCTGGACGGACCGACAGCTCGATATCGAACAGATCGCCCGATACACCTGCCAGGGCGTTCTCGCCCACTTTCAAACGCCTGTCCTCGATCACAAAGGACTCTTGTCGCAGGGCGGCGATCTCTACGATTGGGTAACGATAGAGCCTCGGGCCTGACGGGCCGCTGATGAGTTTCAGCTCACACGGGAAACTCATCTGCTGCGTGAACGGCATGTCGGGATACTTGCCTAGCCACATCCATGCAATTTGGACGCGTCGCTGAGCTGTGTTGGTCCAGGTCTGGGCGGCGTAGAAGTTCTTCCCATAGTCACCTCGGATGGGACCGACCTCGGGCGTGAATGTCTTGCCGTCAAACGACCCGACGTAGTACTTGAACGAGGCGTCGTACAGGATCCATTTTGTCTTGGCCCTGTTGTCGTTCTCCGTCACGGGGCTGTCGGATGAATGCGACTCGAGAGCAATTTCAAACATATCAGGGCATTCGTAGAAGCCCTTGCCCTTGAAGTCTGATGCGTGGGTCCAAGTCTTGAGATCGTCCGAGGTGAAGAATCTCGCCACGCCGCGTTTGACAAAGAGTACCATGATCCACTTCTTCGTCGGATCGTGCCAGAACACTCTTGGGTCGCGTTCGCCGATCGACAGACCCTGGTTCGGTACGACGGGGTTATTCTTGTATGGTGTCCACGTTCTTCCGCGGTCCGTACTGTACGAGATACTCTGACTGAACGGTCGCCCCGCCGACGTGTAAGCTAATACGATCGCCTTGTCATCGCCGCGTGCAAAGCCGGCGGTGTTGGCCGCATCGACCACGCCCGAGCCGGAGTAGATTGCTCCGAGCTTGTCGGGCAAGATCGCAATGGGCAGTTCCTGCCAATGCACCAGATCGCGGCTGACGGCGTGCGACCACCGCGAGGGGGGGCGATCTTTGGCGCCCAATTCGCCGGGAATCTTGTTGCCGAAAGGGTTATGGTCGTTGAACAGGTGGTATTCGCCCTCGTAAAACACCAGCCCGCATGGATCGTTGATCCAGCCCTTCTTCACGGTGTAATGGAATTGCGGCCGGTATCGTTCCCGGTACAGGCCGGGCGGGCTATTCGTCGCGTCTTGGGCGAACGCTGTTGCGACGGGAAGCATTATCAGGGCGACTCTGCTCAATAGCCGTCTTCCGCTCATAGGGTGTTCCATAGTCGATTGGCGTGCGGGGTTACTTCTTCAATATTTGGCAGAATGTTCGCTTCGACTTGTCTCGTCGCCCAGGAAAGTCCGCCGAGTACGATCTGTTGAAAAGGCTCTTGAACCCACGTGTCCTCACGATGCCCCATGGATGTGAAAAACACGCGACCCTTTCCATGTCGACGAGCCCAGGTCGACGGAAAGGGAGGACGCTGATAACACGGTCCCCGCATGCCGGCCGTCTCTTGCACCAAGATCACGTGCAGATCTTTGGCAAAGTTTTTCAGAGCGTACCATTCTTCTCGCATTCGAAACGATTTGCCGAGTCCTTGCATGCCGGGAAAATGTTCCGAAACGATGCGCATCGTCGCCTCTTGCTGGGGGCCATGTGCGACAAATTCGCCGCCGAGCATCGCGAGATACGGATCGACCTCTCGGTTTTTGACGTCCTGTGTATCTGACCCACCCTGCTTCTCTGGCGTCCGCCAGCAAGCACAACTCGAATGAAAGCCGATGAACCCTTTTCCGTCGGCGATGGCATCCAATAGTCGCTGCTTGCCTTCTTTCGACATAGGAGGCTCATTCTCTGGATTGGGCAGCGTGAGATCGTTATTCGTATAGCAGGCAAAGGCATCGTAATGGCTCAAGTCACCATCGAAAAGTCGGCCATCCTTGGTACACTCCACTTCGATGCCGAGGCGTTTTCCCATGGCAACAAACGCTCTTTCCGAATGACTGAGGGCACCGTCCTGACGGGTCACCACGGAATGATAATAGCCGACGTTGCGAGTGAAGTAGAGCACTCTTTGCGGCTTCTTGATTTCTACGCCTGCAGATATTTGCGGCAACACCGAACCGAATAACGCAGCACCGCTTGCCACGATCATGTCACGACGTCTCATCATACATCCCTTCATCGTGTGGCAATTGAGGCTCACGGAGGACGCAAGGAGCGTCTTCGCTAGAACTCCCACTTCACATCGTCGAGCGTTGTGTAGCCTTGGTAGGATTTTTGGAGGCGATCGACCCCGACCGCATGTTTGTGGATCCAAACGCGATAGTTGAGTCGAATCGGCTCGCCGACCTTAAATGTACGCCCTTCCGTGCCGGGCCAGCCGATACAGACGCAGCCGTAGCTACGCGTGAGCCAACTAGGCGGATAGTTCGGGTGACTCGTAGGCACGAACAGGGCCGCGCCGCTTCGTTCGGGTGCCTGTGGAAAATGGCTCGTCATATCGGCCCAAGGCAATCGCGTATTGACTAAATCTGATTTCGTGGTGAACACGCCACCCTCCCGCTTCGCTGCGCCTTGGGGCGTGGTGATCATGCCGTTCTTTCGCGGGGAAATATCGAACCGCATTGTCAGACCACCATAACTTTTAGTCGGCTGGCCACTGAGCGTGATCGGTTTATCGACCGGGATCCAAGTGAATTGCAAATCGAGGGCTCTTTCTCCATCGCTGCTCCGATGCGTTAGCAACCAGACGCGCTCGATCATAATTTTCTTGTCGCCGACATACCAACCATTCTCCACGCCCAATTGAGCCGCCACGGGGCCGGTCTCTCGGGCCAACCAGCGGACAAACTTCGGCTCGATATCTCGATAGTTCCAGAGGCTGTATTCCCTTCCGTCGTACCCGACACTCGGCCACGCCCAGAAAATGCCGTGGTGATGATAATGATCCCGCGGGAAATCGTCCGTCAGGACTTCTCCATATAGTCCCCACAACGGATGGATATAGCAGCCCCGGCTGCGGCGCGGGTCATTTTCGGGGACCTGGGGGTCGGTAATTGTGCCGTGGTTGTATACCAATACCGGTTGGTTCTTCTCCCATAGCCCGAGCGATTTCGTGCTAGATTCCTTGAACCGAAATGTCTCCTCTTTGCTTTCTCCTGTGTTGGGGCTCTTCACCGTGTCGGGCACAACGCGAAACCGACGAGTTGCATTCGGTTTCTTGCCCGCTGGAATCGCGACCACCATCCGCCTCGATTGTTTGTCGGGAGTGCCATCGGGGAGAACGGCCGTCAGTAATTGTGCGCGAAAATGATGGTTCGGGTCATTCGCGTCAACAAGTCGCCATGCCACGCCGGAATCGAGTGACACCTGCTGCGGCACGTCACTCGTCACATTCATTAAAACGTCACTCGCAGGAACCACCAGTATTGGTCCCGGTTCGTCTGCAGAGCCAATGGCGGATAGTAGGCTCGTGGCAATCGTCGCTACACATGCAAATATTCTCGCCATATTGCCAACGCTCCAATGTTTCATTTCAAATGCATTAGTTCATCAACTGTTGGAGTTTATCCTCGTCGACCTCAACGCCCAAGCCGTGGCCGGAAGGGACCTCTGCCTTTGCGTTGGCAATCGTGATCGGCTCGGTTAACACATCGGCCGTGACAAACTGTGGGCCGTTGAGTGCTGCAGGCTTCTTCAAGTCGTAGGCTCCGTAAAGCGCTAAGGTCGCCGCTAAAGAGATGTCCGGATCGGTCAAGCCGCTACCGAGCCACATCAAGCCTTCACGCTCGAGCATTTCGATTTGCTGTCGGGCCGAAATCAGCCCTCCGCATCGCGACGGCTTCATGGCCACGCCATCGAGCATCTTCAGGCGAATGAACTCGCGCAATTCGACGGGCGAAACGACGCCTTCGTCCATCAAGATGGGCAGCGCCTCTTGCCGCTTCAACGCCTGATAACCGCTAATTCGATTGGGCTTCAGAGGAGCTTCTAGCACATCTACTCCGGCGTCCGCCAATTTCGGCGCAACGCGCAACGCTGCCTGCTCGTCGTAGCCGCCGTTGGCATCCGCCCACAGAAACCCATTCGGAACGAGCCGCCGAACTAACTTGGCCAGTTCGACATCGAACGTCGGATCGGGCGCAACTTTGATATTGAAATTCCGGTAACCCCGACGGTGGCCGTCTTCGATCAACGATTCAACTTCATCCAGCTTGCGCGGATTGATTGTCCAACTCAGCGTGATCGGACCGCCCGGCTTGCGGCCCCACATTTGCGAGAGCGATTTCCCTGTGTGTTTGCCGGAGAGATCATGGAGTGCCAAATCGATCCCGGCCCGGGCGATCGGCATCCCCGTCGAGAAACCGGCCGCCACGACTTTGTCCATTGTCGCGTGGGCTCCTTCGATATCCAACGGATCGCGACCGATGAGGGCCGGGGAAAAGTAATCGCGAATCGCGATGGTCGACGTCTCTAGGGTTTCGTAGCTCCACTTGGCGAGCGGCACACTTTGTCCCCAGCCTACGACCCCGTTGTCGGCGGTGATCTTAACAATCACCGCAGCGCGGCCAAGCGAGCCGTGCGGCCCCGTAAAGAATTTGAAATGGCCGGTCATTGGGTAGCGCAGAGGAAACACATCGATGCGATCGATTTTCACATTTAACTCCTTGGCCCATGCCCGAGTTGCTCCCAAACATAAAGGGACCGCAGCTGCAGACAACAGAAAACGACGACGATTGGGGCGTGCCTTTCGCATGAGTAAATCCTTGATGTCTTCGACACACACTCAGATGAAGGTATGATGAATGAATGTATATAGTATAGCCCGCCTCGCCGTACAGAACCCTCGTCGAACTCCAGGCGGTTCGGTTAACGGTGCGTTAGCAGCAGCCTCACCGCAAATCGGCCGATCGATCG
>PVBE012047499.1_pt1 | contig 21900 bp, 16 predicted proteins | sample 1631181 | NCBI WGS metagenome assembly PVBE01 (sample SAMN08397723, study PRJNA350692) | Marine metagenome, whole genome shotgun sequencing project. | isolation source: water | place: Pacific Ocean | collected 2012-04 | reverse complement strand
GGAAGGTGGTACCGACCAGCGGCCCATGGCAAGCCCGAAACTGTGGCGCAGGTGTGGCCTGCCTCGTAGTCCGGAGCCCGAAGCCCGAAGCCTCGTCGAACAGGCCTCTCCCGTATGAGATGACCACGAATCATGAACTGTGGTTTGGTACCGACGCTGGCACACGTCTTGTTCTTCGGCTCGGTGAGTTTCAACCGGGCTTCCATAACCGCAGCGGATTTGCCGAACAGTTGATCACATCGGGAAGGGTAGGGCGGGGGCTTGTCCCCCGCCACGCACTGCCGAGGCCGGGGACAGGATTGTGGCTCAACGCAGCTGAACGCCGCTCTACCTCTTGCGGCGCCGCCGCAGCGCCAGCAGCGCCAGCAAGGCCAGCATCACCGGTAGACCAAAGCTGTAGGTTCCGCCCACCGCGCAGCCGCTGCCGTAAAGGTAGAGACCGTCGTCGGCCTTGGGCTTGCACTTGTCGCCCTTGGTGTCGTCCTTGGGGTTGAGCGGATCGTGGCCCGTGACCAACTCCTCGGTGCCGTCGTCCTCGCAGCCGCCGTCGGTGTCCTTCTTCAGCGGATCGGTCTCGCCGATGTCGCGCTTGCCGTTGTTGTTCTTGTCCTCGCCCTCGCCCTTGTCCCACTTGCCGTTCTTGTTCTTGTCCACCCAGCCGTCGGTGAGCCCGTCGCCATCGGTGTCCGGGTTCCTGGGGTCGGTCTCGCCCGGGTCGACCTTGCCGTTTTTGTTCTTGTCCTCGGTGGTGTCGAGCAGCTTGTCGCCGTCGGTGTCCTTGGGGTCGCAGACGTCGTCCTTTGGATCCAGCGGGTTGTGCCCGGTGATCAGCTCCTCGGAGCCGTCGCTCTCGCAGCCGCCGTCGGTGTCCCACTTGAGCGGGTCGGTCTCGCCCTTGTCCACCTTGCCGTTGTTGTTGCGGTCCTCGCCCTCGCCCGGATCCCACTTGCCGTTGCCGTTTTTGTCCTTCCAGCCGTCCTTGAGGCCGTCGCCATCGGTGTCCGGGTTCAGGGGGTCGGTCTCGTTCGTGTCGCGCTTGCCGTTGTGGTTTCCGTCCTCGGTGCCGTCCAGCAGGCCGTCGCCGTCGGTGTCCGGGTTCTGCCAGTCGGTCTCGCCCGGATCCCACTTCTTGTCGCCGTCCTTGTCCTCGATCTTGTCCAGCAGCTTGTCGCCGTCGGTGTCCTTGTCCCCGCCGTCGTCGAGCCCGTCGTTGACCTTGGCGTCGTCACCCTTGGCGTCGTCACCCTTGGCGTCGCCGAGCCCGTCCTTGCCTGTGGCCTGGTCCGGGTTGGGGTAGAGATCCGGGCCGGTCACGCCGTCGCTGCCGCTTTTTGTGTCGGGGCTGGGGTAGAGGTCCTTGGCCGGGTAGACGTCGGGCCAGGCGACCATGTCACCGGCAGTCTTGGCGTCGACCGAGGGGTAGATGTCGCCCGCCGCCTTGGTGTCCGGCGTGGGAAAGAGATCGCCCGCCGCCTTGGTGTCCGGCGTGGGGTAGAGGTCGGGGGTCGGGCCCGTGTTCTGGTCCGGCCAGGCGTTGATGTCGGGCCAGGCCACGGTGTCCGGCCAGGCCACCGTGTCGGCGGCCGGCGCCACGTCGGGCGTGGGGTACAGATCCGGCGCCGGGGCGGTGTCCACGCCCATGTCGGGCGGGCCGATGTCGGGCGGCTTGGTGTAGGTCACCGAGTAGTAGGACGAGGCGTTGTTGTTGTTCTCGTTGGACTCGGACACCTGACAGTTGGCGTCGACCCTGACCCAGGCCTGGTAGTTGCCCGTGGACACGTTGAGCTGCTGGAAGATGTGGCTGACGCAGGACCCCGAGGCGATGCCCTTGATGGTGTACGTCTGGCTATGGGCGGTGCCACAGCCCGGCGCCGTTGAGCGGTTGTAGTACAGCTCCAGCGTGAAGCTGGCCGAGGTGGTCTCGCCGCTGTTGCAGATGTTGACGCTGTACTGCACCGAGTCCTGCCACACCGAGGTGGTGAAGCTGTTGATGTTCAGCTCCGGGTGCCCGATGTTGTAACCGTATGAGCGGTTGTTGTTGGTCTCGTTGGTCTCGCCGACCACGCAGTTGGCGTCGACGCGGGCCCACGCTGTCCACTTGCCCGATGGGGCGTTTTTCTGTGTGAACTGGTACTGGTTGCACGTGCCGCTGATCATGCCCTTGATCGTCACCTTCTGGTTGTGATTGGAGGTGCATTTGGGCGCGGCCGGGCTGTTGTAGTACAGCTCGAGGGCGAAGGTCGAAGTGGTGGTCTGGCCGAAGTTACAGACCGTGACGTTGTAGGTCACGGTGGTGCCGCTGATGGAGGCGTAGAAGTTGGTCACGGCCAGGTCGGTCAGCGGCACGGCGTAGTTCACCGAGTAGTTGTTGTTGTTCTCGTTGAGCTCGGTGATCTTGCAGCTGGCGTCTGCCCTGGCCCAGGCCTTGTAACTCCCCTTGGGTGTGTTGGGCCGGGTGAAGTTGCGTAAGGTGCACGCCGCCGCGGCCAGCCCGTTGATGATCACCCGCTGGCTGTGGGCCGTGTTGCAGCCCGGCGCCGTGGTGCGGTGATAGTAGATCTCCAGGTCGAACGTGCCAGCCGCCACGTTGCTCATGTTGCAGACCGTGGCCTGGAACTTCACCGTGTTGCCCGACACCGAGGTGGAGAAGTCGGTGAGCACCAGGTCCGCCAGGTTGAAGGCGTAGCCGTAGGAGGCGTGGTTGTTGGACTCCACGGACTCCACCACCTGGCAGTTGGCGTCCACTCGCACCCAGGCCAGGTAGCTGCCCGCCGGCACGTTGTTGCGCGAGAAGGTGTTCACCACGCAGGCGCCGCTGGGCAGCCCGTTGATGGTGGTGGTCTGGCTGTGGGCCGTGGTGCACCCCGGCGCCGTGCTCCGGTTGTGGTAGAGTTCCAGCGCAAAGGGGGTCGTCGTGGAGTCTCCCTGGTTGCAAACAGTGACGTGGAACGTGACGTTGTTCCCGCTCTTGACGCCGTAAAAATTGGTCAGGATCAGGTCGGGCGCGGCCAACGCAGGCGCGGCGCTCAACGTGATGAAACCGAGGACCAGGAACGGTGCAATATTGATAGAAAAACGATTCACCCCGATACTCCTTGGCTGGAAACTTCAAAGATTAAAATACGGCAATTCCATAGGGTATGGCAATGCGCGCTGCCAGATCCTGAAGATTCTTCGGATCGTCCATGGACTATTTTCGCAGCAGCCGCCCCGCCAGCATGGCCGCTCCCGCGATGGCCGCGGCCACCACGGTCTGGCTGGCCCCCACGGGGAAGCGCAGGAAGAAGGAGAGGATGTACCCCGCCACGGCGGAGGCGGCGCCCAGGGCGGCGGCCAACGCCAGCACCACCCCCATGCGGTCGCTGAGGCACAGCGCCGCCATGGCCGGCAGCACGCTGAAGGCGAAGACTGGCATGGCCCCCAGGGCGCGAGTGGTCACCGAGACCATCAACCCGATGCTCAGCAGTAGAAAGAGGTCCAGGGCTCGCACCGGCAGCCCCTGCACCCTCGCGCCCTCGGGGTCGAAGCTGGCGAAGACCAGCCCCCGGCGCAGCCAGAGGTGCAGCGCCAGCACCACCGCGCCGGTGCCGAGGGTGGTGTAGAGGTCCGCCCGCGACACCAGCACCGCGGTGCCGAAGATGATGGCGTGGATGTCGTGGCTCTCCTGGGAGATGCGGTCTCCCACCAGCAGGGAGGCGCCCGAGGCGAAGACGAAGACCAGACCGATGAGGCTCTCGCGGGTCAGGCGCAGCCGCGCCGGATCCACGGTCAGCAGCAGGGTGCAGCCCATGCCAAAGAGGAAGGCGCCCAGCACCGGGCTGGCCAGGTGTCCCAGGTCGAAGTAGATCTGGCCGTAGAAGGCCGCCGCCACCCCCAGGCCGGCGGAGTGGGTGATGGCCGCCGAGACGAAGACCATGCGCCGCAGCACCACGTAGACCCCGAGCATGCCGAGCACGAGGCCCGCGGCCCCCCCGCACAGGATCGGATCGAGGAAGATCTCCAGGCCTTCGATGAACTCGGCCAGGGTGGGGCTCGCCTCAGGGTTCACGGCTCACCTCCCCGTATCGCGCCCGGAAAGCCTCGTGCCCGAACACCTCGCCCGGGCGTCCGGTGACCACGTGCTGGTGCTCGCGGTCGAGGAACACCACCTGGTCGGCGTAGCGGCTCACCACCGGCAGGTGATGGCTGACGATGAGCACGGCGAGCTCGTGGGTGGTGCAGAGATCCCGGATCAGCTCCATGGTCTGCCGCTCGGCGACCTCGTCCATGGCGGCGGTGGGCTCGTCGAGCACGGCCAGCTCCGGCCGCCCGGCCAGTAGCCGCGCCATGAGCACCCGCTGCTTTTGCCCCTCGGACAGTTCGCGGAAGGGCCTGCCGGCCAGATCCGCGGCGCCCAGCTCGCCGAGGGCCCAGTCTACCTGCCGGCGCGCGGCGCGCCCGGGCCAGGGCGACATGAAGCTGCGGCCCCGCTCCAGGCCCATGGCCACCACGTCGCTGGCGCGCAGGGGCACGATGGGATCGAACCGCGCGCGCTGGGGGATGTAGGCCATGGGCAAGGAGGCCTTGCAGCCCGTCATGGTCCCGGCCACCGGCGACTGCAGCCCGAGGATGGTGCGGAAGAGGGTGGTCTTGCCGGCGCCGTTGCGCCCTACCACCGCGCAGAGCTGTTTGTGGCAGAGGCGGAAGTCGATGGGCGGCAGCAGGGCCTCGCCGCCGTAACCGACCACCAGCGAGCTGCACTGCAGCACCGGATCGTCCTGGCAGCACGGGGTGGCCTTGCATGGAGGGGTGTGGCTCATCTGCGCTCCAATCAGTGCTGGTGGTCTGAGTGGTCGTCCCGGGTCACGGTGACGGCCAGCTTGCTGGCGACCAGGCTGGTGATCAGCGCCTCCCCCGCGGCCTTGTTGTGGGTGGCGTCGACGCGGAGCACGCCCTGCTGGCGGCTGAGCTGGTGCCAGGCCACGCCATCCAGCAGGCCCACGGCCACAGGCAGCTGCGCGTGGAGGTCCATGGGGTAGGGCACGTGGCGGTCCATCTTCTCCGCCGCGGCCAGCCGCTTCTCCAGGGCGGCGCCGCCGAGGTTGAGGTCGACCTTGACGGCGGGCTGCGCTCCTCCGAGGCGCTGGGCGGCGCTGCGGTCCCGCAGCGTCGCGGCCAGGGTCAAGCGGTCCAGGCGCAGCAGCACCCGGTCGACCTTGCCGGCGCCAAGCTCGCAGGACGGCGTGCAGGTGGTGAGGTCGGCGTCGGCGCCCTCCTTCGCCAGCAGGTCCAGGGCCCGGCCCAGGGGCAACGTGGCCACGGTGGTCACGCCGGCGGCGGCGCCGCTGCAGGCCTGGGCCTCGAGGTCTGCGTAGCTGACCAGCTTGCCCCCGCAGTGGCAGTGCCCCCCGTGGCACCCGCCGCAGCCGGCCGGCGGGTTCTGCGGATCGAAGGTGCAGCTCTTGGCGGCAGCGGCGGCGGCCTGCAGCCGCAGGTCCCGCACGGTGAGCGCCAGGGAGGACAGCTTCAGCTCGAAGGCGTTGTCGGTCTTGAACCAGCCGTCGGCTCCGAGCCTGCCCGCGGTGGCGTCCAGGCCGGCGAACCTTGCCTCGAGCTCACCCGCGAGGCCGGCGAATCCCTGGCCGTCCTCCAGGGTTGTGCAGCCGCATATGGCGATAAGGCTGGCCGCGGCCATGGTAATAAATAGTGTGCGCACCTTCACCTCCTGGCCCGCCTCAGCGCCGCGAGCAGGGTGTTGATCATGACCGTCATGCGTTGAATGTAGGTCTCGCCCTTTTGCAGGCGGGCGCCCCCCGGCATGATCAGCAGCCGGGCGCCGGTCTTGGTGGAGATCAGCTTGGCGGTCCGATCGGGGTAGTACTCCTCCTGCAGCATGATCGGCACCTTGCGCGCGCGGATCGTGCGGATTACGCGCAACACGTGGGCCGCGTTGGGAGGGATCCCGGGCTTCGGCTCCAGGTAGGCCACCTCGCGCAGCCCCATGGCGCCGGTGAAGTAGACCCACGAGCGGTGGTAAGGCACCACGGTGGTGCCGCGGTACGGCTTCAGCGCCGCGGCCCAGCGAAGGCGCGCGGCCTGCAGCGCCTTGACGAAGCGCGCCGCGTTGGCGGCGTAGACCTTGGCGCCGGCGGGATCGCGCCGCCTCAGCCTGGCAGCCACTGCCCGGGCCACCCGCCCGGCGTTCTCCGGATCTGCGAGGTAGTGCGGGTTGCCGCCGGGGTGGACGTCGCCCCTGCTGCGGTCCACGCGGGCCCGCGGCACCTCGCGCAGGCGCGCCACGGAGGAGCAGTCGAGGTAACCCGCCGCACCCCTGCGGATCCTCGGGTTGCGGGCGCCGGTGAGCAGGGTGGGCAGCCACCCCGACTCGAGCCCCAACCCAACGACCAGCAGCAGGTCCGCGCGGTTGAGCTTCAGCGCCAGGTGCGGGCGGGCGTCCACGAAGTGCGGGTCCTGGGTCGGCAGGGTCAGCGAGTAGACCTCGGCCCGCGTCCCCGCCACCGCCCGGGCGATGGCCGCCAGATCGGGCACCGTGGCCGCCACCTTGAGCTTGGCCCGGACCGCGGGCGCGGCGCCGAGCACGAGGATTAAAACAATAGCGTTGGTCTTTATCTTCATATGTCTCTATTTCCTGTTGCTCAGAACTTGTGGGCCCCGTGGGCGCCCACCGAAAACTCCACCGCCAACATCACGGCGTGGTAGCCAGACCGCCAGCCGGGCAGGTCGTAGGCGTACTGCAGCCGCAGGCGCGAAAACTCCGTGGGCCAGAAAGTGACGTTGGTCGAGAGCCGCTGCCGGGTCTCGGTCCAGGCGGGGTCCAGCGGATCCTTCTTCAGGCCGGTGACCAGCTCGTAGCGCGCCGCGGTGCCCCAGCGTCGGGCGAAGCGCCAGAAGAGGTAGGTGTACATGCCGTGGTCCACCAGCACGTCGCCGGGCACCTGACGGCGGCGCATCATCCACTCCCCCTGGAGCGAGACCACGGTGTAGCTGCCCCACGTGATGGGGCGGTACTTGAGGTAGAGGTCGGCGCCGTGGATGTCGGTGCGGTTGCCCTGGCCGGTGGCGTTGGGCCCCGTGGCCCAGGAGAGGCCGACGAAGAGCGACCAGTTCTGGCTCAGGGGGAAGAACTGCTTGGCGGCGGCGGTGTACTGAAAGTCCTGGGGCCCCTCCACGCCGGCGTCGTCGCTGCCGCCGTAGAACGAGCGGGCGGTGCTGGCGCCCGCCGCGTCGGTGACCGCCGCGGACAGCTCCACGAACCAGGGCAGCGGCAGCATCACCGAGACCTCGGCGCCGAGCCCTCGGTTGCCCTCGCCGCCGAAGAACTTGCCCAGAACGAGGGTCTGGTCGACGAAGTCCCAGGCGTGGAGGTGGGTGGCGTTGATTCGGCCGAAGCGGGTGAGCAGCTGGCCCGCCCGCACCTGCAGGTTCCAGGGCAGGGCGAGGGTGGTGGCGTAGACCTCCTCGATCTCCACGCCGAACTGCGAAAAGACGATGTTGGCGTCGAGGCGGAAGTAGGGGTCAACCGAGGCCGACAGCGACAGCTCCACCTGCTGCAGCGTGAAGCCGCTCTCCTTGGGGTCGTGCCCGCCGGCCATCAACGGCGCGTCGTCCGAAAATGCCGCCAGGGCCACGTCCGCCACCAACGACAGGTCGGGGTTCATGGACCGCACCGCACGGGCCAGGCCGCCGATGATCGGCAGGGGCGCCGTTTTCTTCGCGTCCGCGGTGGCCGCGCGGTCTGCCTTCAGCGCGGCCTCGATGGAGCCGAGGTCGTCTCCCGGGGCCGGCTGGCTGGCCAGCGGATCGCCTCGTCTGGTGGGCTGGCTGGCAGGCTGGGCGGCGGCCTCGCTGCACAGCGTCAGCACCATGGCGAGCCCGACCCATGACAGGTACACGGGGCGCATGTGCGTCTCCCTGGTTCAGATTCTGTTGTTCAGGTTCTGCTGGTCGACTTGGGGTCAGCCGCGAGGGGGGGAAGTCTTGGGCGAGCGGGTCAGGGGAGAGAGGGGCAGCGGCGCGTCCTGCGCCGGTCGTCCCGGCCCCCCGGCGCGGGCGTCGTCGGCCGCTTCAGCGGGGGCCTGCTGCAGTTCCAGACCCTGGGTCAAAAAGAAGAGCGCGCCGCAGTCGTGGACGCCCTCGCCGTGCTCCCCATCGGGCAGCAGGGCGGCGACGGCCAGGGCCTGCGCCGTGTCCTCGTGATGGTCGAGGTGGACCTTTTCACCGTGCTCGTTGCAGTAACCGTGGATCTCGGTGGCCCGGTGGACGAGCGCCACCATGAGCCCGGCGCCGAAGACGACGGTCAGGCCTAGAGCGATGAGACGACGTTTTTGATGGAGGCTCTGCACGAGCCGGGCCCTCCTCTCATGAGATCTATGTCATCCAAACGGGGTCCAGTCAAGCGGCATGCGGGTTTGCCACGGGGCCTGTGCGGGGGGCCGCGACCTGTGGTAGATACTTCGCTCCACTTCACCGCCGGAGATGAACATGAGCGAATGGACACTGCAAAACAACGGCTTCGCCCCCCGCCCCGGACCCGTGCTGGTGGTGGTGATGGACGGGGTGGGCCTGGGTGCCGAGGACGAGGGCAACGCGGTGCACCTGGCCCGCACCCCGGTGCTCTCCCGCCTCTGGACCACCGGCTCGTTCGTCCGGCTCAAGGCCCACGGCACCGCCGTCGGGCTCCCCTCGGACGGGGACATGGGCAACTCCGAGGTGGGGCACAACGCCCTCGGCGCTGGCCGTGTCTTCGCCCAGGGGGCCAAGCTGGTCAACAACGCCATCGAAAGCGGCAGCCTCTTCGAGGGGGACACCTGGCGCGACCTGGCCCGCAACTGCCTGGAGCACGACACGCCGATGCACTTCATCGGCCTGCTGTCGGACGGCAACGTCCACAGCCACATCGACCAGCTCTTCGCCCTGATCCGGCGCTGCGCCGAGGAGGGCCTGCGCAAGGTGCGCGTGCACCCGCTGCTCGACGGCCGCGACGTGCCCGAGACCTCGGCGTTGACTTACTTCGACGCCCTGGAGCAGCTGCTGGCCTCGCTGAGCGCCGGCGGCGAGCGGGACTACCGCGTCGCCTCGGGCGGCGGCCGCATGCTGGTGACCATGGACCGCTACGAGGCCAACTGGGGCGTGGTGGAGCGTGGCTGGCAGGCCCACGTGCTGGGCCAGGGGCGCACCTTCCGCAGCGCCCGCGAGGCCATCGAGACCTACCGCGCCGAGGACCCGAGCCTCATCGACCAGTTCATGCCCGAGTTCGTCGTCGCCGACAGCGACGGGCCGGTGGGCACCATCGAGGACGACCACGCCGTGGTCTTCTTCAACTTCCGCGGCGACCGCGGCATCGAGATCTCCCGCGCCTTCGACCAGGACGACTTCCCCCACTTCGACCGGGTCCGCCGCCCGCGGGTCAAGTACGCCGGCATGATGCAGTACGACGGCGACCTGATGATCCCCAACGCGTTCTTGGTCTCACCGCCGAGCATCGAGCGCACCATGGGCGAGTTCCTGGCCCGCAACGACGTGCCCCAGCTGGCCTGCTCCGAGACCCAGAAGTACGGCCACGTGACCTATTTCTGGAACGGCAACCGCGGGGGCAAGTTCAACGACGACCTGGAGACCTACATCGAGATCACGTCGGACCTGGTGCCGTTCGAGCAGCGGCCCTGGATGAAGGCCGCCGAGATCACCGACGCCACCATCGAGGCCCTGCACGGCAGCAACTTCCCCTTCGCCCGCATCAACTTCGCCAACGGTGACATGGTGGGCCACACCGGACACCGGGAGGCGGCGATTCACGCGGTGCAGACCGTGGACCTTTGCCTCGAGCGGCTGCTGTCAGCCCTGGAAAAGCTGGGCGGCGTGGCCCTGGTCACCGCGGACCACGGCAACTCGGACCAGATGTACGAGGTGGACAAAAAGACCGGCGCGTTCAAGCTGGGCGAGGACGGCCAGCCGCAGTCCAAGACGGCCCACACCCTCAACCCGGTGCCGCTGTCCATCGTGGATCCGGCCTTCGCCGGGGAGTACGAGCTGGATCCTTCCGTGGAGGATCCGAAGCTGAGCAACATCGCGGCCACCGCCATGTCGCTCATGGGGTACACGCCGCCGGAGGGGTTTGATCCGTCGTTGATTCGGTTCAAGAGGTAGGCCTGGCGGAGGTTGAACTGGGAAGCAGGATCCTGGGAACCAGGAACCAGGAACCAGGAACCAGGAATGTTGAATGGGGTGCTGGTTCGGGCGCTTGGGGGCTCGCCGCTCCGCGGCTCGGCTGCGGTGGGTGTTGAATAAAAAATAAAAAACAAGAAACACGAAATGAAAAATGGGGTGCTGGTTCGGGTGTGGGACGCTCGCCGCTTCGCGGCTCGACTGTCGCACTGCTTATTTGCGACGATCACCTCGGGAAAGGTAGGGCGGGGGCTCGTCCCCCGCCACGCCCTGCCAGGGAGGGGGACGAGCCACCGCCATGTCGCTCATGGTGTACACGCCGCCGGAGGGGTTTGATCCGTCGTTGATCCGCTTCAAGGGTCGAGGATCGACTACGACTGAAAGCCGAGCACCCAAAGCTGAGAGCTGAGAGCTGAGAGCTGAGAGCTCACCCTACCGCGGCACGTGACACTGCGACCGGCGAGATGCGGCTGGGCCGCCGCGCCGAAAGCGAGAAATGAGCCGCGACGCGGCCTGCCGATGACCAGGTAGCCTAGAGCTTCGCCAGCACCCTGTTGGTCATGGCTTGCTCGTGGCGCGCCACGTGCCAGTGTGGGGCCCAGCCCTCCAGGAAGCGGTGGAAGTCGGCCCAGGCCCAGGGATAGAGGGCGCGCCACTCCGCCTCCACGGCCTTGCCCTCCTCGCCGAGGGCCGACCGCAGCGCGGCGAAGTACACGTCGAGCCCCCGCTTGATCGTGCCGCGGTCCTCCCCCGTGAGGAGGTAGGCCACGTCCTTGACGCCGCAGCCGCCGCCCACGTACTGGAAGTCCACGGCGGCCACGGCCGCGCCGTCGGAGGAGAAGCAGAAATTGGCCGGCTTGGCGTCGCCGTGGATCACGGTCTGGTGGCGCGCCGCGCTGAGGCGGGCGTCGATGGCCGCGGCCCCGTCTCGCAGCGGCCCGCGGGCCATGGCGCGGTGCTCGTCGGGCCGGGTCTTGAGGTGCCAGTAGGTGCCGGTCTTCCACAACCCCCGGGGGCGCTCGCCGAGGAAGGTGGCGTGGAACGAGGCCAGCCAGCGCAGGCAGGCGTCCAGCCGGCGTCCGCGGGGGAGCTCGTGCCGCCGGGGGAACCCGGCCGCGTCGAGGTCCTCGAAGACGAAGAGCCACTCCCCTCCCTTGCGCTCGGCGTGGAGGCAGCGCGCCACCCGGCAGACCTCGTCGCAGCGCCGGGCCCAGCGCTGGTACCAGGTCTGCTCCACCTCGTAGGAGCGCAGCTTGCGGTCGTGGGACCGTCCGCTGCCCTTGCCCGGCCTGATGTGCTTGACCACCACCGAGGGGTGGTCGGCGCCGTGGAGCTGGTAGCGCAGCAGCTCACCGTGGCCGGCCCAGACGGACTGGATGTGCTCGTGCCAGGTGGCGTCGGACGCGCCGGTGACCTCGGCGATGATCCGGGGAGGAGGGACGTGCATCCGTCTCTTATATCACCAAAGGAACATCGAACCTGCTAACCTTTCGCCGGTGAGCAAGCGCATCCGACAGAGCCTGCGGCGCCTGGCGGAGGCCGAGATCCGGCGGCTGCCCCGGCTGGCCTCCGGGGCCGGCTCCCTGGCCGTGGTCTACCCCAACGAGTACCGCACCGGCATGGCCAACCTCGGGCTGCACGCCCTGCTGGAGGCGGCCCACGACCACGGCGGCGGACGCTTCTCGGTGGATCGCTGCTTTTTGCCCGGGGCGCGGGACCTGGCCGAGCACCGCCGCGCCGGCACCCCGATCCTGGGCCTGGAGAGCGGCCGCAGCCTGGCCGCCTTCGACGCGCTGCTGGTCAGCCTCTCCTTCGAGCCCGACGCCGTGGGCCTGGTGCAGCTGCTCGCGCTCAGCGGCGTCGAGCCCCTGGCCGCCCGGCGCGACGAGCGCGCCCCGCTGGTGGTGGCCGGCGGCATGGCGCCCACGCTCAACCCCGAGCCGCTGGCGCCCTTTTGCGACCTCATCGGCCTGGGCGAGGCCGAGGCCTTGCTGCCCGGGCTGCTGGAGGCGCTGCTGGAGGAGCCGGACCGGTCGTCGCTGCTGGAGCGGATGGCGAAGCAGCCGGGCTGGTATGCGCCGGCCCTGGCCCCCGACCACCCGCCGCCCTGCGCACGTCAGCACGTCACGCTCACGCGCCCGTCCATGCCCGCGGTGCTGGCCCCTGGCGCGGCGTTCGCCGGGCACGTGGACCTGGAGATCAGCCGCGGCTGCCGCTGGCGCTGCGCCTTTTGCGCCGCGGGCCACGTGGTCACCCCGTACCGCGAGCTGCAGCTCGAGCAGCTGGAGCCGGCGCTGGGCTGGGCCCTGAAGCAGCGTGGGCGGGTGGGCCTGGTCGGCACCGACGTGTCTGACCACTCCGGCCTGGAGGCCATCGTCCGCGGCATCTGGGACCGGGGCGGCGAGGTGGCCCTGCCGTCTCTGCGGGTGGAGCAGCTGGCAGACGCCCACGCGGCCGCCGCCCGCCTCATCGCCGAGCGCCCGCCTCGCACCGTGACCATGGCCGTGGAGGCCGCTGACGCCGGCCTGCGCCGGGCTCTGGGCAAGCGCCTGTCCGACGAGCAGCTGCTGGCCGCTGCCCGCAACATGGCCGCCGCCGGGGTTGCCAACCTGCGCGTCTACCTGTTGGCCGGCGTGCCCGGCGAGCGCTGGGAGCACATCGAGGCCATGGTGGACCTGGCACGCGAGCTCGTCGCCGCGGGCCCCGGCGGCCGCCTCACCCTGTCGGTCACCGGCATGGTGCCCAAGCCGGGCACCCCCATGCAGTGGGAGCCCGCGCCGGACCGCCGCTACCTGCGCCGGGTGCGCGCTCACCTGCGCGCGCACCTGCCCCGCAAAGAAATTGAGCTGTCCTTCGAGTCGCCGGACTGGGTGCGCTGGCAGGCCCTGCTCAGCCTCGGGGGCCGCGAGGTGGCGGACCGCATCCTCGCCGCCGCCGACGAGGGCTGGCGCCGCACCCTGACCCGGGCCGCCCGGGAGGTGCCGCTGCTGCAGGGGCAGGGCAGGGACCCCGACCAGCCGCTGCCCTGGGCCCACGTGGAGTGCGGTCCGGGCCATGATAAGCTCCGCCGCAGGCGCGCCCGGTTGAAATAAAAGCCGGCCCGAACGCGTAACATGAAAAATTGCAGCGGATTGTTTTTGGCGCAATGCTGATGAGGCTGACCAGGAGAGAGAAGTGACACGGCATATCCTCCCATGGACGCTACTGGTGGCCCTGCTTGCGTCGCCGCACCCGGCAGAGGCGGGCAAGCGCTACAAGGTGAAGGTGGACTCGGTGCCTCCCGGCGCCAAGATCTACCTCGAGACCCGGCAGGCGGACCCCGTGGGCAATTCGCCCCAGGTGTTCCGCCTGGAGAAGGGCGAGTACACCTTCATCCTGGAGTTGGCGGGCCACGAGCCGTTGACCCGCAAGGTGAAGATTCGCAAGGCGGCCTCCTTCACCTTCACGCTGAAGCGCAAGCCGGAGCCGGCGCAGCTCACCGTGGAGTCGGCCCCCGGGGCCGGTACCGACGGCGCCGCGGTCAAGATCAACGGCAAGGACGTGGGCAAGGTGCCGGTGCCGATCTCGCTGAGCCAGGGGCGGTACCTGGTGGAGGTGGTCAAGGACGGGTTCAAGCCGTTCCGCAAGTGGATCAACGTCAAGCAGGGGGAGAAGAAGACCATGGCCGTGGCCCTCGTGTCGGCCAGGCCCCAGTACGGCACCCTGCTCGTGCACTCCTCGGCCCCCGGCGCGGTGATCTACCTCGACGGCCGCAAGGCGGACCGCGCCCCGGCGCTGCTGCAGAAGCTCAAGCCGGCCAAGTACGTGGTGGAGGCGCGCGCCAAGGGATACCAGCCCAAGAGCGTGGAGGTGACGGTGGAGGCGGACAAGGTGGCCAAGGTCACCATCGCCCTGCAGCTGACCTCGGCGGCCAAGGCCGTGGGCGGCGGCACGATCCAGGTGGTGGCCAGGCCGAAGCGGGTGGAGGTCTTCGTCGACGGCAAGTCCAAGGGCCTGGCGCCGGTGAAGGTGCTGGGGCTCACGCCGGGCAGCCACCTCGTGGAGGGGCGCCGCGAAGGCCACGTCACGGTGGAGAAGACGGTCAAGATCAAAAAGGGCGAGTTCAAGACGATCAAGCTGGCGCTCAAGGAGAAGGTGCCGCCCAAGAAGACGGGCGCCCTGCGGGTGATCAGCCCCATGTCCCGGGTGCTGGTCTTCATCGACGGCCAGCTGGTGGGCAAGACCCCGCTGCTCAAGCACCAGATCGTGCCCGGCCCGCACTTCGTCACCGCGCGCAAGAAGGGCTACGAGGAGCTGATCCAGACCGTGGAGATCAAGCCGGGCCAGATCGTCGAGATCAAGGCGGTGCTGGTCAAGGAGAAGGTCAAGGCGCCGGCCTCGGCCCCGGCGTCGCAGCCGGGCAAGAAGGACGGCGAGGGCCTCGCGCCGCCGCCTTTCGGCATGTCCTCCTACGGCGCCCAGCTGGTGGGGCCGTGGAACTTCACCGCCGACGTCTCCCTCGGCTTCGCCCACTTCTTCGAGGCGCGGCTCACCGCGGGGCTGTTCTACAAGAGCTTCTTCGGCATCGACGCCGGCGTGGAGTTTCGCACCTTCGGCGCCCAGAGCGAGATCGGCGTGCACGGCAAGTTCCGCGTGCTCAACATCAACCCCTTCGCCCTGGCCGTGCTCCTCGACATCGGCGGCGGCGGCGGGCCCTCGTCCCGGGGCACCTTCTATACCAACCTCGGCCTGTCGGCCTCCATGTGGTTCAAGAAGCTGGTGACCTTCACCGCCCGCGTCTACATCAACATCTACTCCGACCGGCTCTGCCCCGAGAGCAAGGAGCCGGGTGACGAGGCCGACGCCTGCGCCCTGGAGGTGGCAGACCCCGACGGCCGCGAGGCCAACACCCGCGAGCGCTTCGACGGCGTGCGGCTGTTTCTGTCGGCCATCGTGGAGGTGCCGGTGCACCGGCGGGTCAACATCTTCGGCATCCTCGAGGGGGCGCCGGGCACCAGCCGCTGGGCCTTCCGCGACGCCTTCGGCTCGGTGATGCCCGAGGAAGACGCCAGCATCTACGGCAGGCTGGGCGTGACCTTCAAGTTCTAGCAGTCCTCTCTTCATCGAACGCCGTCGCGCCGGGTGCCCATTGCTGCTATACAAGGTACGGCCCCCCCACGACAACAGAGGTACAACTTGGTCAAACCCCGCATCGCCCTGATCCAGGTCCGCCGCCAGTCCGATCCCATGCGCGTACACGAGGAACAGTGTGTGGCGCGCTGCATCCACGGCCAGCAGGCCGACTTCTCGGTCCACAACGCCCTGGAAGACCGGGTGGACCACCACACCCTCAGGGAGGCGGACGCCTTCATCTTCGGCGGCTCCGGCGACTTCAGCGTCCACGACCCCCGCAGCCGGCCCTGGGTCGAGCGCCTGCGGCGGCTGCTGGACGCGCTGCTCCATAGCAGGACGCCGGCGTTCGGCATCTGCTTCGGCCACCAGCTGCTCGGCCTGCACCTGGACCGCGAGGTGCAGACCAACGCCGCTCACGCCGAGGTGGGTACGGTCTCCATCGAGCTGACCGGGGCGGGTCGCGACGATCCGCTGCTGGGGCCGCTCGGGCCGACCTTCGAGGCCCACACCGGGCACAGCGACCACGTGGAGGGCGTCCCCGACGGCGTGACGCTGCTGGCCCACAACCCGACCCTGCAGACTCAGGCCTTCAAGGTCGACGGCGCGCCGTTTTACTCGGTGCAGTTCCACCCCGACCTCGACGGAGCGCAGGCGCGGCACCGCTACCTGGCGTACCAGGCGGCGCTGCACAAGACCGTGCCGTCCGAGTTCCCCGACGCCGCCGACATCTATCGCCTCGAGGCCGTGGGCGCCTCCAGGATCCTGGGGCAGTTCGCCAAGCTCGTGGCTGACTCGCGCCTGTGAGTGAGCCGAAGGCTGAAGCTGAGCGCTGAGAGCTGGTAACCCCGGGCTACCGCCGCTTGCCCACGAAGGACGCCTCCTTGGGCTCCACCTTGTGATCGCCCAGGCCGAGGCTGGTGGTCCAGGCGCCGGGGTTCTCCACTGTGCCGAGGTTGTCGACCTTCAGATCGCCGTCGCTGTCCAGCAGGTCCACCGAGCCCTCCAGGGACAGGTCCGGCCCGGCGTGGGCGTCCATGGCGGCGAAGCCCGCGTCGAGGTAGGTGGCCAGAGCCGTCAGCCCGTTGGCGCACGCCTGCTTGAGGCAGCCCGGCCCCAGGCGGGCGGCCTTGCAGGCCAGCGCCTCCAGGGCGGGGCAGCCGGAGAACGGCTTGCCGCCGAAGGTGGTGTCCACCAGCCCGGCCAGCTTGGCCGCCAGGGCCGCGGAGCTCCCCGGCAGGCCGGCCTTGGCCAGCACCAGCTCGCCCATGGCCTGGCGGGCCATGAGGCCGTAGCGCAGGGAGAGCTGGTGGCGCGCCAGGGAGAGGTGCCAGTTGGTGGAGACCGTGGCCTTGACGCCCAGGGCCTGTACCGCGGGCAGCCCGATCTGGGACACCTTGTGGGAGGTCTTGGCCTTGGCCGAGCGGAAGGTCACGATCTGCAGCGTGTGGCGGGCAGCGGTGACGCCGCTGGCGTTGAGCGGGCCAAGCTCCAGCGTGCTCTCCAGCTGGACCTGACCCAGGGCGCCCAGGGCGGCGCCGGGCACCTTGGCCAGCGCCGTCAGGGTGCCCTTGTGGTTGCCGGCCATGATCTGCGTGACGGTCTTGTCCAGCGAGGGCGAGCCCCGGGCGGTGGTGTCCCCGCGGCAGCCCGCGGACAGCGCGCCGCGCTCGGCCATCAGCGCCGCCGTTTTGGCCGACAGGCCCGTGGCCGGCACCTTGCAGTCCAGGGGATCGGCGCTGTCCACCGCGTCGATGATGCAGTCCAGCAGCAGCTGGGCCGGGTCGTGCTGGCAGTCGCTCAGGTCGGTCCACGGCGCCAGGGCGTCGGCCACGGGGCGGGGCCAGCTGCCGGCGGCGCTCCCCTTGGAGATGGTGATGGTGGTGACCAGGTCGTAGGCGCCCTGGGCCCGCGGCAGCTGGTCCCACAGCGCCAACCACACCATGACCGAGCGGTCCGGCTTGAGCACTGACCGCGGCACGTCGACGCAGCCCACGGCGCGGACGACGTCCTTGGCGTCCCGGGCCCGGGCCATCACGGCGTGGTCCTTGTCCAGAGGCACCGCCTTGAACGGCACCAGGGGGCCCACCAGGGAGGTCTCCCGTTCCCGGGCGTCCGGGGGGGGCTTGAGCGGATCGATGGTGGCGCAGGTGGCGTCGTGGGTCAGGAAGTAGGTCACCTTGACCAGGGAGAGCAGGGGCAGCGAGCCCGAGTATTTGCTCTGGATGCTGAGCGCGCCCAGCTCGGCAGTGGTCACCTCGATGTAGAAGGTCACCTTGTCCTGGGACGCGGTGATGCGGACGCTGAAGGTGGCCGCGCTGGCCCCGGCGCGCACAGTCACCGAGGCCTCGCCGTTGTCGTCGGTGACCGTGGTGCTCAGCGACAGGGTGGAGCCCTTGGGGTCGCCGTAGATCGCCACCTGGATCGCGGCCCGGGCAAACGGGTTGCCCAGGCGGTCGGTGTAGCGCACCCGCAGGCTGGACTCCTTGTTGGGCCGCAGCCCCACGTCCTGGCCGCCCGCGTTGAGGATCTGCAGGAACCCGCGGGCCGTGCCGCCGTCCGCGCTCGGCGTCGGATCCGGGCAGGCCGCGAGCCCCGCGCACAGGGCCAGGGCCGCGCCGGCGTGGGCTATTTTATTGAGACCCGTCATCGGCTCGATTCGCCAAAAATTTTACCATGGCTTACTGGAGATTGCTTCGATGTCCGCATCAACGAGAGCGGCGGTGGTCCCCCTGGCGCCTGGCCTCGTGCAGCTTGAGATCTGCCTCGGCCAGGAGGTTTTTGACCGTCTTTGTCTTGTCGTTGCATTCCACCAGCCCGAGGCTGACGGTGATCCGCAGCCCCCGATCTCCGAAGCTCTGCGCCCGCAGCAGCCGCAGCAGCTTGGTCACGCAGAGCTCGGCCTCGCTGATCTCGGTCATCGGCAGCACGAGGGCGAACTCGTCCCCACCCATCCTGGCCAGCATGTCGGTCCTGCGGATGGCCCCCTGAAACAGCTTGCAGATCCCCCTGAGCACGTCGTCGCCGGCCAGGTGGCCGAAGGTGTCGTTGACCTTCTTGAAGTCGTCCACGTCGAACACGGCGACGCACATCGGGATCGTGTAGCGGTGGTAGCAGTAGATGTTCTGCTGCAGCACCTCGTCGAGATACTCCTTGTTGAAGGCGCCGGTGAGGTCGTCGAGGTTGATGCCGTGGGTCGCCGCCTCGAAGAAGGCCGACTCCATGCTCCCCTCCCTGATGAACTTCAGGGTGGACAGGCCGACCCGGATCATGTCGCCGTGCTTCAATTCGCAGCGGCTCACCTGGACGTTGTTGACGTAGGTCCCGTTGCAGCTGCCCAGATCGCGAAGCTCGAACTGGCCGTCGTCCAGCTTGCGCAGCTCACAGTGCAGCCGGCTGACCGCGGGCTCCTGCAGGGGGAGGTCGCACTCGGGGAGCCGGCCCACGATGCTGGTCTCCTCCTGCGCGAGCTTGAACCGGGCGCCCATGGACGAGCCGAAGACCACCACCAGGTGCGGGGCTCCGGTGAGGTCCTCATCGCCCAGCGGCTCGGTGGCCTTGCGCGCCCAGCCGGGGAGCTCGCGCTGGACCTCTTCGATCTCGACCTCGTGGGTCGAATCGAGCTTGTGGATGCGATCCGTCTCTTTCGCCATGCGTCCATCATATCCCGACCGGCTATCGGGCCACAGCAAAAGTCAGGGCAACAGACTACAATGAACGGGATCAAAACCTTGGAGCCCCAAAAATGAACCGCCACCGCGCCAGGATAGTTTTCACGATGACAATGATGGCCTGCCTGGCCGGCCTGCTCCTCGGCTGCAAGGGGGATCCTGCGCGACGGGCCACAAATCCCCCGCGTCATCCATCGACGCCCGGACCGAAGGCCACCCCGCCAGCGCCGCCTGCCACGCCAAAGGAGCGCAAAAAGAGCGCATCCGGCCCCGGCGCGAAGACCAGTCGAAGCAGCGCCAAAAAGGACGCCCCTCGCACCGGCAGGAGCACGCCGCGGAGCGAGCTGCCCGCCACCACCATCTCCCGCCTGGCCCCCAAAGCTGTGGCGCGCCTGTTTCGCAAGTGGGCTCCAAGCGCCGCCCTCAAAGGGAAGGCATCCAGGATCGGCGTGACGGTGAAGGTGTCGAAGCCGACCACCGGCGACGTGATCCCGGTGATCGTGTTGGTCACCAAAAAGAAGAAGGTGAAGGTGAAGAAGCCGAAGAACTGCAAGGCCATCATCCGCGCCGCGGGGGGAGATGGTGAAGTGGACTTCGACATCCACGACCTGGACATCTGCGAGGACGATGGTGTGCGTGTGGACCTCATGGAGGTGCACGCGGCCTCCATGGCGAGGGGCGCCAACAAGGCCTGGTCCGTCAGCGCCCACCGGGTCTTCGAGGTCTCCACTGAATGGGATTCGTGGGCCTTGACCTCCGAGGAGAAGCTGGGCGACTGGAACACCAACAAGCTGCCGGAGCTGCTGGTGGAGGTGACCAACGAGTCCCTGAGCCACCGGGCCGTGGGCAGCACCAGCTTCTACCAGTACATCTTGCTGGAGTTTGCCAGGGACAGGGTCACCCGGCTTTACTCGCCCGCTGGGCTCTTCAAGTCCGGAGGCCCGAGCTCGTGCGGTCTCTCGGATATCATCCACCGCGTCGCGACGATCAAGTTTGTTCGATACAGGCGCGGTCCGGGCTGGGCGCTCCAGGGCTCACGGCCACCCGGCTCAGACCCGGCTGGCTGCGCAAGTGGCTGCTGACACCCCAGTACATGCAGCCCGGCACCAAGATGCCCACCTACTTCCCCCTGGCCGACGACGACGATCCCACCAGCCACGCCACGCCCTTTACCAAGATCCTCGGCGGCAGCGTCAAGGCGCAGATCGAGGCCCTGATCCAGCTCAACATGGAGGTCCGCCCAACGGCGCGCAAGATCGCCGACGCCCCAGCTGACCCCAGGTGACGGGTCAACCGAGCCTACAAGGCGGCCCACAAGTGCCAGGTTGATGGAGCGCGCCTTCTGCACCTGCGGCTGCGCCCAGATGGCGATCAAGCACAAGTCTCCAGGTGAATGAGCAGGTCGTCCTGGACCCACGCGCCCGCAAAAAAAAGCGCGACCGCGCCATCGCCGGAAAAGCCAGCAAGCACTTTGAGTTGGGCTCCGGGCACCCCCCAATGCAGCCCTGGCAAGTACATCAGCCGCTACCGCTCGGCCGGCGGCTGGGCTAGATTTTACGTCCCGGCAGAACTCCAGGAGACGATCATGGCGCCCTTTGCCCACCTTCACCTTCACAGCCAGTACAGCCTGCTGGACGGGGCCATCCGCCTCGCCGACCTCTTCCCGCGTCTGCATGAGTACGGCATGACGTCCGTGGCGCTCACCGACCACGGCAACATGTTCGGCGCGCTGGACTTCTACAAGAAGGCAAAAAAGTCGGGCATCAAGCCGATCTTCGGCTGCGAGACCTACGTCGCCCGGGACATGAAGGACCACACGCGCCCCGACCGCTATCACCTGATCCTGCTGGCCCGCAACCTGGAGGGCTACAAGAACCTGGCCTACCTCGTGAGCAAGGCCTACCTCGAGGGCTTCTACTACAAGCCGCGCATCGACAAGAAGCTGCTGCACGAACGCCGGGCCGGGCTCATCGCCCTGTCGGCCTGCCTCGGCGGCGAGGTGCCCCAGACCATCCGGCGCAAGGGCGTGAAGAAGGCGGTGGAGGTGGCCAAGGAGTACGCCGAGGTCCTCGAGCCGGGGGCGTTCTTCCTCGAGCTACAGCAGAACCAGCTGCCCGAGCAGCAGGAGGCCAACGACGGCCTGATCAAGATCGCCAAGCAGACCGGCCTCGGCCTGGTCTGCACCAACGACTGCCACTACCTGGACCGGGCCGACGCCAAGGCCCACGACATCCTGCTCTGCGTGCAGACCCAGTCCACGGTGGACGACGAAAACCGCATGCGCCACACCGTGGACGAGTTCTACCTCAAGTCCCCCGAGGAGATGGAGGACGCCTTCGCCCACGTGCCCCAGGCCCTGGAGAACGCGGCCTCCATCGCCGACTCGTGCAACGTGGAGCTGACCCTGGGCGAAAACTACCTGCCGATCTACCAGGTGCCCGAGGGGTACGACCGGCCCAAATACCTGGCCAAGCTGTCCCACGACGGGCTCAACGAGCGGTTCGAGGAGGAGAGCATCCCCGAGGACCAGTGGCAGTCCTACCGCGATCGCCTGGACCGTGAGCTCGGCGTGATCAACGACATGGACTTCCCGGGCTACTTCCTCATCGTCTGGGACTTCATCAACTTCTCCAGGGCTCAGGGCGTGCCGGTGGGTCCCGGGCGCGGCAGCGGCGCCGGCTCCCTCGTGGCCTACTCCCTGCGCATCACCGATCTGAATCCGATCCCCTACGGGCTGCTCTTCGAGCGCTTCCTCAACCCGGAGCGGGTGAGCATGCCCGACTTCGACATCGACTTTTGCATGAACCGCCGCGACGAGGTGATCAGGTACGTCACCGAAAAATACGGCGAGGTCAACGTGGGGCAGATCGCCACCTTCCACTCGCTCAAGGCCCGCGGCGTGGCGCGCGACGTGGCCCGGGCCATGGGCCTGCCCTTCGGCGACGGGGACAAGGTG
>PVBE011622466.1_pt1 | contig 21900 bp, 15 predicted proteins | sample 1631181 | NCBI WGS metagenome assembly PVBE01 (sample SAMN08397723, study PRJNA350692) | Marine metagenome, whole genome shotgun sequencing project. | isolation source: water | place: Pacific Ocean | collected 2012-04 | reverse complement strand
TCGCGCCTGGCTTCAAGGAGACGGCGACTCCGGACTTCGTCGCGGAACTCGCGCGACCGATCTTGCTCTTTGGGGGCAGCAAAGACGAAACGACCCCTTTCGAGACCGATCAGCTGGCGCCTTATGATTTTGCTCAACCGCCCAAGTATCTGGTTGAGATCCTGGGGGCGGGCCATCTCGACTTCTCGAATCTTTGCGAGATCGACGGGATGCAAGCCTTCCTCGATGACGGCTGCGATCCTGAGGCCGTCGAGCCGCTGATCGTGCAAGCGCGAGTGAACACAGTCGCCACGGCCTTTGTGCAGGTCTTCTTGCTCGAAGACGAGCGCTACGCGCAATTCCTGGATGCCGAGTACGTGCTGGGGCTAGGCAATGTCGGCTACACGAGCGCCGCGCCGGACGCGCCATCTGCCGATTGATACTCGGCACCGCCACGTGGCAAACTTGGAAGAGGTGAGGGGGGATTCATCATGAGGCGCGCCACCATGGCGCTCGGGGCAGCAGTGGTGCTCGTCGGGAACTCGACGAGTTGTGCCCAAGATCGAATCCTGCCGGTCCCAGAGTTCTGCGGAGATGGCGTTGCTGTCGGCACCGAGGACTGCGACAGCGATAGCGAGGGCTGCGTCCAATGCCGCGTGGCCGAGGGGTGGCTCTGCCCCGAAAATGAATGCGTCGAGATCTGCGGCGACGAGACGATCGTCGGCGAAGAAGATTGCGATCCGCCGGACGGATTAGTCTGCGACGATTCATGCCGGACGGCGGTGAAGAAGGAGTCGTGCGACATGACCGGCTATTGGATCGTCCGGCAAACGGATTTCTCCAACGACTTGCTCATCGGACAGTTGCAAGCAGCGAGCAGCTGGCACGTCTATCGCTTCAGCCAGCAGGGCGACGCGTTCGCGACGGCCGAGTCGATCTCTTGTAGTCTCATGGCGAGCGGCAGCGCGACCGTGAGACCACGACCCGGAGGCGATCGGGCCTTGCTCTACTCGCAGGGCGCGGACGGGAGCATTGGACAAGGCGCGCGCTCCGGCACATTCAAGCAAAAGGGTGATCGTTGCGAATTCACGTTCGAGCGCTGGTACCTGCTACGCGGGCTGGACCCATCGTTCTTTCCCGAGGACTTTAGCCGGAAGCCGGACCTTGCGGATATTCCGCGCTCGATGCCGACCTCGGAGGACCCGCTGGATCTCTCGTTCGCGAATCCCGACGGCGTCGTCGACATGGACGGCGACGGGCGTCCGGGCTTCGCCCTGCAAATCACCGGCTTAGCCGCAGGCCTACGTCACGCGGCGCAGCGCGACTGGAACGAATATACGACCGACTCGGATGCGTGGCCCATCCCAACCCACGCCATCGAATTCACAACGCGCAGCCTCTTTAAGAACGAAGAGACCATCCTCTACGTCGAAGACTGCGGAGCTGCCTGCGCGCTCCTCAAGACGGGATCGGTGCCTTCCCCCAGCGAGCCGAGCCGCGTTACCTTTCGCTACCTGGGCAAGGAGCTCGACGACGCACGAGTCGCGTCCATCGTCCAAGGAGCGCTCTACGCCGACGAGGCCGTTGACCTTGCCACCTGCGAGAATGTTCGCGACGCGCTGCCGCACGATCCGTTGCCTGAAGCGGAAGCTCGGTAGGTCTCGGCGCGCGCATCCCGGATCCTGGATGCCGAGACCGTACGAATGGCAACCCATGCCGTCATTTCGGACCGGTTTCGGCGCGTGGACCGAATCGCATTGTGGCGGCGCGCGCCCGGAAGCCTAGAACTTCTCGGGCCGAACCTGAAGCCTTGCTGCGGGGGGCTCGATCGAGTTCGCGGTCTTGGAGGCGAACGGATTCGACGAGAGCGTGACTATCACACCGACGTCCGGCACTAGGCTCGGCTCCGTTTCAGCGAGAACTTTCGTGCGCTGACGATCACGCTCGTGACGTCTTTCTTGACGCGTGCCAAGTTGTGCTCCGGGCGCGATCTGCCCTCGCCGCGGCAGATGCGCGTGGAGACCGCCCCTCGACGCGTGGCCAAGGGGCAATTGGAGACGAGGACGCCTTTTTTCTGTAGGCTGCCGCCGCATGCTGATCTCCACCATCTTGCGACGCCGTGGTTTCGCATCGCCGCGTTCGGGTTCGTGCGCGAAGGCGACTCTGCCGATGTGCGCTTCTATCGCGGCGTTCGCGCTGGCGTGCGGGTCCGGGACCGCACCACCAACGACAGCCAACGAGCCCGTCGAGCCCGTCGAACGCGGGACGTGTTCCGTCGCGTCCTCAGACGCGGGCGACGTGCGTGTCTTTGCCGTGGGGCATAAGCAATACGTGTCCGACAACGCGACCTACGCGAGCTTTGCGGCATCGTATCGGCGGCATATGACGTTCATCGAGCCTTGCCTTTCGACGGAGCGCCCGAACCTAGTCGCCTTCCCGGAGAATGCCGCCCTGGGCGCGTTGCTGATCGGGTCGCGCGGAGCGGGCCCGCGCAAAGCTGAGCTCAGCCAGATCGCGTTCTTGCGCATCGTTGGCGAATACGCCGGGCCCGCCGCATACTACGCGGAAAAATATCCGGATATATCGTTGGCGCGCCAGACGATCCTCGCGGCGAGCGACGTAGCGTGGCGGGCGACGCTCGACACCTTTGGCGGAATCGCTCGCGACTACGGAGTGTGGGTACTCACCACGGCCGACGTCGGCGTCATGGAACTCAGCTCGGACCCCGATCTGATCGCTCTGCTCGGAGATCCTGATCTGGATCCGGCGGAGGGAGTGTACGTGGCGACGGGGCCAGAGGCGTTCAACACGACCTTGTTGTTCAATCCGAGCGGAGAACTCGTTGGCCGCGTCAACAAGGTCTTTCTCACCGACCCCGAGGAGAACCTCTTAGATCTCACGAATGGCTCCCTCACTGGCGTGGCCGTATTCGAGACGCCATTCGGAAAGATCGGTCCCGCTATCAGTCGCGACGCCTGGTACGCGCCGTACATGCAGCGCTTGGATGATCTGGGCGCGGATCTCGTGGTGCAGCCCGAGGCATTTTCGGGTTGGGGGATTGAGGATCACCCCGGGGACTGGATGCCAGATGTATTCCTCTCGAGTGGCTGGACTCATCAGCAGAAGTACCGGCATTTCCGGCACAGCCTGGCTCCGCAATATACGGGGAACTTCTTCGATCTCGTATTCGATGGCCAGGTGAACATCACGGCTCGCGCGACCCAAACCGGCGTCGTTGACGGATACATGGGGCAGGAAGGGATCCCCGGTTGGGTGGACATCGGCCCTTGGGCGATCCCGGATCCCGTTGCGGCGGACGGCAAGCTCACGGTTCCCGAGCGGCAAGCGGCGATTCGCGATTTCGCCACGGAGATGCTGCCCGGCTCCGGGCACCGCAACGAAAACGCGTATTTGGATAGCGTCGTGGCCGCGGATCTCGCGCTACCCCTGCCCGATGACGCGCGAGCGATCCCCATCGCGCGCGACGAATCGAAGCCGAAGAGCTTTCCGATAGACGGAGAGGCTTCCGGTCATCAAACGTCGGCCGACATCAGCGCTGACGATGAGGGGAACGCGCTAGTGGTCTGGCAGGACACGCGCTCTGGCACTCCTCGCATTCACTTCGCGACGCTCAGCGCGGGCGCGGAGGCGGGTGGCGGAGCGCTGGCGGTGCAGGGCGGAGGAGAAGTTGCGGCGGAATCACCTGGCGTGCAACGTCGACCCCGGACCTGCGTCGCGCCGGATGGCCGCGCGGTTGTCGTATGGCAGCAGGTCTCGGAATCCGGCGACGAGGTCGTCATGAGCGCGGCGATGCCATCGGTAGCGCCCCTTACACCCGACGTGCCCAATACGTTCGGCGCTGCAGCGCCCGTGACAGCCGCCCCCGCCCCGAGGGGCGTTCAATGGGAACCGGATTGCGGGTTTGCATCTGCCGACGAGGTTGTCGTCGTGTGGTCCGAGTTCGTCGGTGCTGTACCCAGGCTCCGAGTTGCTTCGCGGAATCTCGACGATGCGAGCTTCGGCCCCGCAGCACCGGTGGACGCGTCGACGAAGGATCTACCGCGGCTCAACGGCACTCAGATCCAGTCCACGATTTCGAACAGCCAGGGGCATGTCGTCTGGGTCGATTATCGGGACTACTCGTGGGATGTTTATGCGGCGCGATGGGTGGACGGCAGCATGACGTCCGCGACCAGAATCGACACCGTTCCTGGGAAGGACGACCGAGAGCGCTTGCATTCGGAGCCGACGGTGGACGCGGACGGCGATCGCGTGATCGTCGCTTGGACGGACCTTAGAGATCGCCGCGCGCATCCGGATGTCGCGTTTGCGACGAGCGGCGACGGCGGTGCCTCCTGGCGCGCGCGGACCTTGATTCCCGGCGGCACGGCGAGCCTGCCTAGCCGCACTCGCGGCGGGACGTCCATGCCGCGCTACCGGCCGGGCGTTGCTCTCAGCGACGGCAAGGTCGCGCTCAGCTTCCAGGATTTGGCGTCTGATAAGAGCGCGCTCGGGATCTCGGAGTTTTCGTTTTCGAGTACGCCGGCTCCCGTCGTGCGGCTCGACGACACGGGCAGCGCGCCCGTGAGCCTGACCGGCCTGCGCAACGTAGCAACGCCTCGCGGCTGGGTGACGATCTGGGAGGACGACCGAGACGGCGCCTTTCGGATTTACGTGAATCGGGCGAGCGTGCTCGCGCCCTGATCAGGACTGTGCGTGCCGCATTGGCGCGCGGCTCCAGGTGCGTCACCTGCTGCAAGACGACGGCGCAGAAATCTGTTCGTTACCACATAGCCACGCAGAACGTGCGTTCGCGACTCTGGATACGTGCGGACCACTTGACGCGCGACGCGCGCTCGTCTGTATTGGTATCCGGACCAGCGAGGATCCCATGATGAGAGCTGCAACTTTCGCCGCGATGATATCCGTGACCTCAACGATGGCGGGCTGCGCCTTTGACGCCCTCGACGACGTGGAGGATCCGTTCTGCACCGACCCCGCTTATGCGCCCGCAGAGCCGGCCACCAGAACTGCGTCAGCGACCGAGGGTGCCAACCATCAGCGCCTCCAGCGAATGTCGCGTAATGGAGTCACGATGAACGCGTTGGGCTTCAACGCCATGGGCTTCAACGGGATCACCTTCAACGGCAAGCACATTCAGGGCAAGCACATCCAGGGACTCAGCCTGCAGGGGATGCAGCTCCAAGCCTGGGTTATGAGAAACGGAGTCGACTGGCAAGGGATCTCGCTGCAAGGCATCATGTTCAACGGCACCGGGCTTCGAGGCGTTGCGCTCGACGGAACTGAACTCAATCCCGACGATTTCGTGGGCGCGGTCATTCCGGCTTCTACGGACGCCGACGAGACCATTCTGCTGACTATCACGGACGCCGAACGTGATGCGGCAAACCCCGATCTCTGGCGTTATGCACTCGAGACCGCAGACGGACAGAACCTCTGCGGCTCGGAAAGACTGGGTCTATTTGTTGGTGGGATTTGGGACGAGAGCGGCGCGCACCAGGACACCATGCAGGTGGGTGAGTACATGCTGGACGCGACCTTCTCATGTCCGCGCGGCGTCATCGCAAAGTGTGTGACCTGGGGTTACGAGCCTTGGAGCCTTGGCTCAGAGGTGCACGCGACCTGCACTCGCATGGCCCGAGCCGACTACTGCGGTGATGGCACGCCTCATACGGAAGACGGTACGGAGATCGACATCTTTGACACGCTGGGCGTTCAGGTGTCCGACGAGGCGCCCGGTTTCGACTTCGAAGCTGGCTGGGGCCCAGACGGCGCCGTTTGTGTCTCCCACCCGCGCTACGAGCACACGGTTGACGGGGCCCGATGGGTACCCGCCTGCTGGTCAGCACTGCCTAGCTGCGAAGATTGGGAAAGCGCCGAGTCCCAAGGGGCCTTGGTGGGCAATGCGTCGGTGATGACGTTGCGCGAGCACTCCTGTCAATAAGGACGCTGACCAGGCGTAGCTTGCCAGCTCGCGCGTCTATCCATCCCGCGCGCTCCAATGCGGCGAGGAACGCGGCGCTGTGGCTTGTCCGGTTGAGTCGAAACTCGCCGCGTGACCAGCGTTGGCGCCATGGTTCCTGCCGTACGAATCCGTGGCCAGGCTGGCCACCGGTAGCTAACTAACGAAAATACCGGGCGTTTTCTGGAGTATGGTGCCCACTGGAATCCAAGGTCATTGAAGTGGGGTAGGTCGGGCCGTCCCCGAACGAAGACGTCGCGGCGAGGCTCAGAGCCGTCCGTTGACGGCCCTGATGAAGTCGTACGGATAGCCGAGCCCGCCCTCGAGTCTTGAGACCTTGCTCAGGCGTGCGAGCTGTGCGTCCGAAAGCTTGAGGGAGTCGGCGCCGAGGTTGTCCTCGAATTGTGAGAGATTTCGTGCGCCGATGATCACGCTTGTGACGCCTTCCTGATCGAGTACCCAACGGAGCGCTACCTGCGCCGGCGTTGCCGAAGTTTCTTCCGCCACGGCGCAGACCGCGTCCACCACGTCAAAGGCGCGGTCGTGGTTATGCTTCTTGAAGAAGTCCTTCCAACCGTCGAGGCGTGTGCCTTCTGCCGGGGGCTCTCCGCGCTTGGCCTTACCGGTGAGAAAGCCGGCGGCGAGCGGACTCCAGGCGATGACCCCGACGCCGTGTTGGACGCATGCGGGCAGGGCCTCGCGCTCGATGTTGCGGACGAGCAAGCTGTACTGCGGCTGCAAACAGTCGTAGCGCGGCGTGCCCAGTTTGTCGGCGACCCAGAGACTCTCGACGAGCCTTGCTGCCGTGTAGTTCGAGCAGCCGATGTAGCGGATCTTGCCTTGGCGGACGAGATCTTCAAAGGCGCGCAGGGTCTCGTCGATCGGTGTGTTCGAGTCCTGCATGTGCACCTGCATGAGGTCGATGTAGTCGGTGCCGAGACGTTTGAGTGAGCCGTGCACGCCGTCGAGGATGTGGGCGCGACTGAGACCGCTGTCGTTCGGGCCATCGCCGAAGGGCAAACGAACTTTTGTGGCGACGACGATTCGATCACGCCGGTCTCGCACCCAGCGACCGACGATTTCTTCACTCAGGCCGTGGCCGTAGATATCGGCGGTGTCGATGAAGTTGCAGCCGGCATCGTACGCCCGGTCCATGATCCGGCGGCTGGTCTCTTCGTCGCAAGCCGAACCCTTCATGAACCCTTCGGCTTCGCCGAATGTCATCGCGCCGAGACAAATGCTCGACACCTTTAGGCCCGTACGTCCGAGATTGCGATATTCCACTGTGACCTGGCTCCTACGTGTTCTGGGCAGACACTCTTCGCCTGCGAATTCTTGCCGCCATCTAGACCACACACGCGCGGGTTTCGCCAGAGCCGTGAGCCCGCCTACGTGCAGCGCGTTGGCAAAGAAGAGCTGGACGTACCGACTCGGCGAGCTACGTTTGGAAGGAGGGACGATCTCGAGATGCTGCCTCCCCAAAAATCCAAGTGGCTAGCGATGCTTTTGCTGGGCTGCGGTGCGAGCAATAATACGCCAAGCGCGTGCGCGCGCGAGCCCGTCCCGGCGCCCGCGCCCGTCCCGGCGCCCGCGCCCGTGGTCGTCGCGGAGCCCGTCGCCGTCATCGAGCCCGCGCCCGCGCCTGTGGTCGTCGCGGAGCCCGCCCCCGTCATCGAGCCCGAGCCCGAGCCCGAGCCCGAGCCCGCCCGTCCGCCCTTCCTGCCCTCGCCGGAGCGCTCCGCCGAATGTGCGCGGGCTCTCGCCGAGCGTCTCCAGGAGGGACTCAACACGCCTCCGAAGGGCCGCTCCTATTACCTCTCGGCTCGCGATCCTGTCTTTGCGAAGAAGATGGGCTGGCATGATGAAGCGCGCGAAATCGCGCCGGGCTCCTTGCTGCCTTGCAAACGTATCGTCGCGTTCTACGGCAATCCGAACTCCTCGAAGATGGGCGTACTCGGTGAGTACCGGCCTCAGGAAATGCTGCGTCGATTTCGCGAGCAAGTCGCCGCGTGGAATCGAGCGGATCCCGAGCATCCCGTCGTGCCAGCCATTCAGCTCATCGCTGTTGTCGCTCAAGGCTACGCCGGCGCGGATGGCATGTACCGGAAGCGCATGCCCCCGGAGATGATCGAAAAGGCCTACGGCTGGGCGCAGGAGTCAGGAGGCATCCTCATCCTCGATGTGCAGCTCGGGCGCAGCAACCTAAAGGACGAACTCGAATACCTGCGGCCCTATCTGGCGCGTCCCGACGTGCACCTGGCGATCGATCCCGAATTTGCAGTGGGAAGAGAGGGGATCCCCGGGGATCGGGTCGGTACGATGACGGCCGAGCAAGTCAACGAAGCTGCGGACTTCTTGGGCGCCCTCGTGCACGAGTACGATTTGCCGCCAAAGGTTCTCGTCGTGCATCGCTTCACCAAGGAGATGGTGACCGATGTTGAGCAGATCAAGTTGCGGCCGGACGTGCAGATCGTGATGGACATGGACGGTTGGGGACCGCCCGCTGGCAAGCGAGACACGTACCGCGATGTGATCGTTGCCGAGCCGGTCGAATACCCGGGGTTTAAGGTGTTTTATCATCACGATAAGAGCGGGGACGGCTGGCGCGCGTTGAAGCCGCGAGATCTGATGAAGTTCTATCCGCTCCCGCTTTACGTACAGTATCAATAGGTCGTCGGCGTGCCCGCTCCTTTGGGGAAGGTATGGGACGGCGGGATTTGCACGTCGTCGAACTCGATCTCCCTCTCAAAAAGGAACTCTCGGAGCGCCTGAGCGCGACCCCGAACGGCGAAGTATCTGAGCGTGATCGCTCGGCTGCAATTCATGCGCCGGACGCTACCACTCTAATGGCAGTAGCCGCACATAGCCTGTCCTGCGATGTCGGACCTACTGTTGTGCGATAGCCAGGAGTTGGGATGCGGGTTGCCGCCTTGACGGTGGGGCGTTCGGTCGGCCCGTTGCGAGCGCAATAAATGCAGGAGATAACTCCGTCTTGGAAGACGATGCGTGCCTAGGTAGTTCGCTTCAGCTCACACAACCGCCGACCAGAAAACACGCGCAAAAGTAGCACCCGCGGCGAGATGAAAGTCAAGTCCACAGCCAGTATATATCGGAGTGCTCATGTCGACACACAGGGAGCCAAACTGGCCATGAATCACGCCCGTCGAGTCAACTTGAAGTGTTCGCAATGCAAGAGCTTGGCGGGCTCCGAGTGGAGCAGCCTGTCCGGAGAGGATGTTCAGGTCCTCAACGACGCCGTGGTGGCTCACTCCTACGGCCCAGGCGACGCGATCTTCTACCAGGGTAGCGCCTGTCAGGGTCTGCATTGCGTGGCCTCCGGCACGGTCGCCCTGCGCAAGGCGGACCCTGCTGGGCACAGCATGCTCTTGAGGCTCGTCGGAGCGGGAGAGACATTGGGCTATCGCGCGTTCTTCTCGGATAGCCAGTACCTTTCGACGGCCGAGGCCCTCGACGAGTGCTGCGTCTGCTTCATCAACCGTGAGGCCGTTCTCTCCCTGACCTCACGTAACCCGGAGATCGAGCGAGCGATCATTCATCGCTTGTCCAAGGACCTCGCGCTAGCCGAGGAGGCGCGCCTGAACACCGCCGGAATGTCGGCGCGGACGCGTCTTGCGCACTTGCTGCTTTCGTTTCGCGCCCGCTTCGGCACCACTTCGGATGATGGTACCCTGGTCCTCGAGCTTCCCTTATCCCGCCGAGATCTTGCCGACGCGTTGGGGATCCGCGCCGAAACACTGGCCCGCCAGATTCGAGCGTTGCGCGACGATAAGGTGGCGTCCTTCGACAACCGGACCGTGAAGATCCGCGATGTCGATAGCCTGCTCGACGAGGTTTCCGACTTCACTTGGGAAGAGGCACGACTCTAGACGCGACGTCTCGCGGAGCGATCAAAGCCCAAACCACTGAACGATGGTCGTCGAGAAGACCGCCGTCAGAGCGACGCATACGGTCACGAAAGGCAGAGCCGCGATGCGCGTGCGGCGGCCAAAGACCGATTTGGCATCGACCCGTCCAAAGCCAAGAAGATAGAGGCTGAACGTCGCGCCGAGCGCCAGCAAACCCAGTAGGAGCCAGCCCTCGAGCACGCCGCTAACCCACAGCGGCTCTGGTGCTGCGAGCGTGCCGGCCTCGAGTGCCTCTGCCGCCTCCAGCCCGCGCGGAGCGGTCGCGGCGATCTTCGCAAAGCCGCCGCTCGAGTTGAACTTATGCAGCATTTTGACGAGGTGGAGGCAGAGAACCAAGGGCAATAGCGCAACCGCAAAGGTCCGGAACGCTCCCAACACTGTGCCTGTTCGTGCGACCAGTCGAGAGGCAACGGACGCCACCAAGAGCAGCAGCGACGGAGCCGCGATATTCATCCACAACGACTCGAGCCAGTGATAGCTCCCGAAGATCTCGCCCGGCACTCCCCAAGACTCGATGCGAGCCGGCACCCACACTAGGAACGCTTCGAACGCGGGCCATTCCTCTCCGACTTCCTCGAAGAGCATTCCCAGCAGCAACACCACGGCGGCGGCTTCGACGAAGGTGACGGCGCGCGATGCCGAGCGCAGAGCCGGGCCCGGCGCGCGCGCCACGAGGCTGAGGTTGCGCTCGGCACAGCCCTTGACGCAGTCGAGGCAGAGCAAACATGCCGAGCCGTCGTCTTCTTTGCGCAAATAGAGATCGTTCGGACAATCGCGTACGCAGCTCTTGTCGGAACAGCTATCGCAAGTGCCGTCATCGAGGACCTCCAGCCTTACCGGGCTCACCCGTGCGTAGCTGCCCAAGAGAGGAACCAAGGGACAGAAGTGCCGACAGAAGGCGTGAGGACCGAACATCAACGACACGACGGCCGCGTAGGCGACCAAGATCAGAAGGTAGAGAGCGGTGAGCGAGGCGACGTGGTTGATGCCGTAGGAGACGACCGTCGAGTGCAGGAGGAAGAGCCCCACCAACATCACAACCGAGAAGGGACCATAGCGCTTCAATGCCCTCGGAACGGGCACGCCGAGATCCCACTTGCCCACCGTTTCACCAATCAACCGGAGGTGGCAGATCGCGCACCAGGCGCGCCCGGCAAAGAGCCCCAGCAAGACCACAACCGGCCACCAGACCACCCAGACCGTGAACGACGCGGCGTTTGTGTAGCGGGACGCTTCGCCGCTGACGCCCCAGCCAGCAACAACGAGAGCCACGATAATGAAGAGGTTTAGGATCTGTATCGACCGAGGGAAGAAACGGCTCCGGACGAGGCCATCCACCCACTTCAGACGTTGGAGATCCGCTCGCCCGTCCTTCGCCGGTGTCCCGACGGCCTCGAGCCCCAACTCTCCTCTCGCCCCGACTGACCGCGTTTCGGAGTCTGCCACGCGTGCAGTCTATATTTAGCCGCAGCAGATTGCGTCAGTAGAAGTTGCGTCAATCGTCGCAATCCGGTCGTTTCTCCGCTGCGAAACGGGGTTGGCGTAGAATTCCAGCGCGTGGGTCGAGTCCGGCCCTCGGCCAGCAGGCCCACCGAGCGCTGCAGCGGCCCTACTGGTACATCTCCGAGTCGCCCGTGTGGCAGTCCGAGCAGAGCGTGAACTCCTCGACCTCTTCCTCGTCACCGAAGTGATAGAAGGCGCGGCCCTTTTCGTAGTCGACCTCTGCAAAGGCCTCTTCTTCGCTCTGTTGCAGGATCACGTGGCAAGAACGGCAGTCAGAGAAGATGGCCTCGCCCTCCTTGTCCACCATCTCGTCGTTATGGCAGCGGAAGCAGCCGGGCCAATCGCGATGCCCAATGTTCTCGGGGTAAGCCTTCCAACTCACGCCCATCGAAGGAAAGAAGTTCCTCTGGTAGACGGCCTGAAGCTCCGCCACCGCCGCCGTGATCAGCTCCGCCTGTTCGGTGGCGATCTCCGGATATTCTTCGGCGTAATAGGCGGGCAGCCCCACCGCAATTGCAGCCAGCGCCGCCTCGGTCGTCGGATATTCTACCGACAGCAGTTCGACCGCCTTCAACTTGACGTAGGGCAGGTCGCGACTGATCTTGCCGTCCTCGAGCGAGAAGTTGACCGCCTGGGCGGGGGGGCGATACCGATGCGCTGGTCGGTTGTGACAGTCGAGACAATCGACGGTACGAACCGGTAGCGTTGCGAACTCTTCTTCTGTGAGAGGCTTGGCTTCGTTCGCCCACTCCTGGACCGTGCCGTCCGGGTGGAGCATTCGTACAAAGGCGATGTCTTGCCTTTGGCGATCACGCGCAATGAATTCGACCTTATGCTCCTCCGACATCGCGTAGTGAATGCCGGCGCCGATATTCTGCCAAGGGCGCTTGCCGCCGAGCTTGACCAGCAAGCGGAGACTGTGTTCCGTGCTTTCCTCGTCGGTGGCGTAGTAGACGTGGACTTCATCTTTGAAGCCCTTGAAGTAGTCCGGGGAATGGCAGCCTTCGCAGATCTCGCGAGCGTTTCCCATCGTGTGGATTGGCGTCTTGATGGGCCGATCGTACGAGTTCGTCAGGTATTGGTAGACCTGCCGCAAGCCGTTGACTTTCGCGTCAGCGAATGACCCGATCCCAGACCCGACGTGGCAGTCGACGCACATCACGTTCGAGTGCCCGCTGAACTTGTGGGCCTCGCCTTCCGGAGCCATCACCGCGTGGCAGGCTTGCGTGCAGAACTGATTGGACTCGACGGCGTGCACTCCCTGATAGCCCAACGTGCTTGCCGCGGTCAGCCCCAGCAGCCCGAGAAGCAGGACAACAAAAGCGAGGTTCCTATGGCTTGGCCGGTTGAGGTCGACCGCGAACTGGCGGGCCCGTGGAAGGGGTTTGCCGAGGGCGACGCGGCGGCGCTCCTTCAATGCGCCGAGAAGCAGGAGCAGCGCGCCCAGGCCGACCAAGGCCACCATCATGATGTACGCCACACCCACGTAGGGGACTTCAGCCCAAGCCTGCGTGAGCGCGGCGACGGCGAGCGCGATCAAGCCAAAGACCATCAGCGCTGCGCCGGCGATGCTCGTCCAGCCATAGACGAACGGAGCTATCCACCGGTTCAAGGAAACGGGCGGCTCCGAGCCGGGCGGCTCGCTCGACGGCTCCTTGTCTGCGGGCTCGCGAGAGTCTCCAGGACGGTCGGATTCAGGGCCTTTGGGATTCATGAGGGGACCTCCAGGGATTCACCGGGATCGCACTCCAGTGAATGCTCCCCCCTTTGAAATGCGTTTCTCCGCCTTCGCGCTCTCCCGCGCCCGCACTGTGGGTTGGCTGCTGCTCGGCCTATTGCTTCACTTCGGTCCGAACGCGCGCATGTACTTGACGAGCGATTGCATCTGCTCAGGCGTCAGCTTGCCCTTGTAGGACTTCATCTTCTGTTTGACGCCGTCCTGGGTCCGCTTGATGCCCTCGTTCATCGACTTGAGCATGCGTGCGTCAGTGACTTCCTTTTGCCAAGCGGCGGTGGTCATATCCTTGACCTTCTGCTTCTTGCCCTTCTTGGTCTGACCCTTGCCGTCTTTGCCGTGGCAAGAGGAGCACTTGGACTTCCACAGACGCTGTGTCTTCTTATCCGCGCCGTCTGCTGCGTCTGCCGTCGACGTCGGGGTACCCGCAAAGGCGAGGCCGAGCGCGAGTCCTAGGGCCGGCAACATCAGATACTTTTTTGAGCTATGCATGACTGGATCTCCTGACCGAGGGTTCGTCGTTTATCGTGCGACACGCGTAGTATCTGCGCCATTCTTCCGATGGAACAAGAACCCACTCGACCTGCGCGGCCGACATGGCAGCGCTTCCTTCTTTGCCGGTGAGCGTGGGGCCATCGTAGTGGCGCGCGACCGAACCCATGTTCGGTTTAGACGCAATTTGCGTACCATCTATCTGACGGTCGAAAGCCCCCATTTTCACTATCCGCCGACTTTGCTTGTTTGGTTGAATACGCAAGGGCTGCGCTGCCCCCTCTGCGCGGTGTTATGATCGCGCGAATGCAGCGGTGGGGCAAGAAGGGGGCTGTGGCGTCACTCGCAGGCGATGGCGCCGTTCGCGTTCTTGAATGAGTCGTAGCCCTTTGCGCAGCGGATAATGGGCGTCCCCTTGCCGCCGTCGGTCCTGGTCGGGTCGTGTTGCGAACTCCGGGCACGTGCGCTTAGCCGCGCGGCGCGATGTAGGCGTAGATGGCCCGCTTCACAGCCGTCGGCGGATTCGTTTCCAAGAGTTGTCGCAAGGCGACGGCGTTCTGGGGGTACCGAGGCAGCGCGTTGCCGAGGTATTGTGCGAGCGCGATTTGCTCCGCTGAGTCAGTGACAGAGGTGAGTTCCCACTTCGCCCATTCCATGCCTCCGGCCGTTGGCACCATTTGAGTGAGTGTTCGCAGCGCGGTGGATCGGACGTTCGCGTCGCCTTCCTCGTCGAAGGCGGTCATCAGCATTTCGGCGGCTGCTGAGTCGTCGACGCGGCGTAGGGACCAGTAGGCGGCGCTGCGTACGTCGGGGTTGGGATCCGTGAGGTAAGGCGCGACGTCGCCGAGCGTGTCCGCGTTGCCGTAGTTGCCGATCGCCCGCAGCGCCATGGAGCGATCCCACGGATCGGCCGCGTCGTTCAAGCTCGAGACCAGGTGTTCCTGGATCAGCGGCTTGACCGAGTCGTTCAACTTATCCTCGTGCCCGAGGATCCCAAGGGCGAAGAGACTCATGGTCCGCACTTCGCTCCCCAGTTCGCCACTATTGCCGCCCGGCTGCCGTTGAACCTCGTTCCATAGGTGACCGACGAGATCATCGGTGGGGTAGGCGAAGTCGCTGACGTAGGCCAGTGCACGGATCCGCGTTGCTTCGCGGTTATCGGGATTCTGGGCTGCGGCCATTACCGCGTTCTGTGCCTCGGGTGTCCCGGCCTTGGCTATCAATCGCCAGAGCGTTAGATCCTCGTCGTCGCCGAAACCAGCCGGCTCTTGGTTCATCTGTTGGATGAGTTCGGCCGATGCTTCCGGCTTCAGTTTGAGGTAGTTGACCAAGAAGCGTTCCGCGGCCTCCTTCGACCCCGGCGTGCCGGCGTGCAGTAGCTGCCGGTAGGTGTTTAGGGCGCCGTTCAAGTCCAGCTTCTCTGCCATCCGGTCCAGTCTCGGATCGGTACGCTCGATGTCGGCGAGCAGGAACTTTGCCGACTGCAGCATCGCCGCAAATTGCGCGGCATCGGCCGGGAAAGTGACCGATGTCGTTCTGTCGATCCGCCACGCGCGCAGGGTTGTATTGCTTGTGGCAAGAACCTCATCGTTTGCGGTTTGAGTGAGTTCGACCGACTGGTCGAGTGAGCGAATCCACGCTCCCAGCGTCGACACGATGGCCGTCCCATCGGCGTCCTGAAGTTTCATGACTGACCGGCCCAAGCGTGGCATCAGGCCGCCCCCCGCGGCTCGGTTGCTCAGGTATTCGAGTTTGTCCTTGCGGACTACCCACTCGGTCGGCGCGCCTTGGGGCGTGTCGGGGTTCTGTCCCTCGACGAAATACTCGGCCAGGTACCTGCCGGTTGCGTCCTGCTCCTCGGCTCGCCATTGGCGCACCCTCTCGTCAGGCAAGACGACCTGCATCGACTGAACGAGCTGGCCGAGGAAGAGCGCGGCCGCTGGATCGGTGCCGCGGGCGTGTTCGAAGCCGCTCACCACTCCGCGCTCCGTCATTCGGAAGCTAAACGGGTTCTCGAGGTCAATGGCGTACGTGGGCTCTTCCCCATTTAGCGTGTAGCGGCTGTTTGCGACGGTGGCGGCAACGGTCCACACACCTTCTCCCGCGGGATAGAACTTCAAGTTGAGCGCTCCGGAGGCGTGTTGGTCAATCTTGGTTCTCTCTGTCGAACGGGGCTGAGTCGCTCCTGGAACCGCCGCTATGAACGCGGCAATCTCGATATTCGCGGTCGTCGCGAGGGAAAAGCCGAGCGCCCACTCCTGGCCGTCGTCAGGTTCAAAACGCAGCTGGGGTCCCGACCATTGAGGCGCGGGAGCTTGATGCGCCTGCTTCGGAAACGCGCTCGCCGATGGCGGAGTTCGGCGTGCGGACGGGTCTGCGATCTCGCTTGGAGGCGTCGTCTCCACCGTCGCGCTCGAGTCTATCCACCATACCAACGCGCCAACAGACACGGCCGCCGACGCGAGCGTTGCGGCGGTCCTTGTCCGCCCCCACCCTTTCCCCATAACAATCACTCTCGCACTCGGCCACGGGGCGGCAAGGATTCACGCGGCTTGGTGATCCGCGTCAATTGCCCGGCCGTTCGGTGTTCCGTTTTGAGTCGCAGACGTCAGGCGACGGAGACTCTTTGCGCGCGTCCCGCGCGTCTCAGCTCGGGAATCGTTAGGCGTTGGCGCTTGTGGCTACGGGTCGAGCCCTTCGATCCACTCTCTGATGATTTCGACGGCGTGCGCGTCGACAACCTCGGTGCCAATCGGAGGCATCTGGGTAAAGGGGTCGCGCGTATTCATGCGCGCAAAGAGCTGGCTCTCTTCCGGCGAACCGGGCGTCACGATGACGCGCGTACCTTCGAGATAGTGATTGGCGTTGTACCCGAACGTGGTTTGGTACGTTCGCGTGTCCTCGGGCGTCAGGTCTTCGACGCGTAGCCGTAGGCGCATCGTGCGGATGTCCGCGAGCGGGTGGTGCTTGCTATGACAGGCGCCGCAGTTGCCGTGCAGGTAGCCGAGCGCTTCTTTGACGACGCCCGTACCCGGCACCTCGAAGCCCGCCGCCGGTGGATCGGATAGGAGGCCGCGCTCAATGAACTGGTCCAGTGATCCGCCGGGTTCTTGGGTGCTGAGCTGAATGGCTCCAATGCCGTTGATGCCGTCGCGCCCGCCAACGTGACAGAGTTCGCAATCCAGCGAAGAGACGGCGTCGTACGTCGTGCCGCGGATATTCGACCGTCCGCCAGGTGCCGCGTCTGCGTCTGACTCCTCGTCGTTCCAAATGTACGCGACCCGCTCCCAGCCGTTCCTGCCTGTCGCGAGCTTTCGCGAATACCGGGTGTTGAGGCGCTTGCCTTGGGTGCTGACCTCTTGCCAGGCGACGGTGCCGACCGGGAAGACCCAGTGGTTCATGTCGGTCGTGTCGATGGTGGCCCCGGCCGGTAGCCGCAAGAAGCGTCGGATTTCCGCGCCATCGAGCCACACGGGGTAGCGTACGTCGTATTCGATGATGTCGTCGGCGAGCAGCTTGCTCGCGATGTCCGAATACAAACCTGTTCCGGAGAGGTGCTCTGGACCGTAGAACTCCGGGGCGGCGTCCGTGCCGCCGCTGCCGCCGCTGTGGCTAGCGCCGCCGTGGCCGCCCGCGGCGCCCGTGCCGCCGGTGCCGCCGTCGAGCACGACGCCACCGTTCGGCGGGGCTGACAGACCCGTCGAGGCTTCGGAACACGCGCCCGCTACTAGCGTCGCGGCGACGCACGCGAGGCTGGCGACGTTGTTGACGAGATGGGGCGACCGCATAGCAGGCTCATCATTACGCATGTTCTCGGCGTCTCGTCACTCACGAACAGGTTCGGCCGGCGAGCCGCGGCCCGAGGCGAGTGAGCGCGGCCAGCATGGCGTCGCGAAACGCACGCACGCGGGGGCTGCGGCGCAGGTCCGGATGCACGACGACCCAAATGTCTGAGCCCGGCACGGGCTTCGTTCGTCGCTTGAGTGTGGGTTCGGCGAAGAAGCAGGGGAGTTGCGTCAACCCCATGCCCTGAGCACACGCGCTGCGTTGAACCGACGCACTATCGATGGCTCCGCGGATTGGCAGATCCGGAAACTCAGTCTCCTTCACCCATTCGGCGTCTTGCTCGGCTCCTTTCCACCCGATCCAGCAATCGCCTTCGCCGTAGACAGCTTTGTACCCGGTTGCCGCAAGGCGCCCGGTGAGGTGCTCCGCCGGCAGCTTGCCGATCGGCAACGCCCGCACCGCGACGTCGGCAGCGCGACGGTCGAGGTCGGCTATTTCATACGTCGGGTCGAGTTCGAGTTCGATGTCGGGCCACCGCCGAGTGAACGCGATCAGATCGGCCATCAAGAGATCGGTGGCGAGCATGTCGGGCAATGTGACGCGAAGTGGCCCGCGCAGTCCCGGCTCCGCGGCGTCGGCGATTCGACCGAGCGCGTGCATCGCCTGCTCGACCGCTTCCGCCGCCTCTCGCAAGTGGCTCGCCTCGACCGTTGGGTGCAATCCGTCCGACCGACGATCGAAGAGCGGGTATCCGAGTTCTTCCTCGAACGCGCCCAGGTGACGGCGCGCCGTCGGATGGCTGAGCCGGAGCTCTTCGGCAGCCTGCCGCAGGCTTTTCGAGCGGATTGCAGCCAGAAACACACGCACGTGGTCCCAGTCGAGATCGCTGCGCACTCTGTTGGCGGTTCCCATGGTGCAAAAACGTACCACGCTGAGACAAACATGGGTCTTTATCTTTCCACTGGGCGGCCTCATAACGGGAGGGTGGCGTCCGCATGGGAGAGGCGCCGAGCCCGACGGAAGTGATTCAAATGACCCAAAACACCAATAAAACCGTCCTGATAACCGGTGCGAACTCGGGCCTCGGCTTTGAGGCAGCGGCGCAACTCGCCAACCTCGGTTGGTCCCGCGTGATCCTAGCGTGTCGCACGTTGGATAAGGCGCAGGCAGCACGCGCCCAGTTGAAGGAACGGACGGGCGTTGACCCATTCGAGGAGCTGGAAGTCGACGTCAGCGACAACGCCGGCGTTTCCCGCGCGGTGCAGACTCTGAGCGAGCGTGGCGGCCAAGTGGACTTCTTGGTCCTCAACGCTGGGCTCGTCAGCGGAGCGGAGACCAAACGGAGCAAAGATGGCGTTGAGCTGACCGTGGCTGCGTCGCTTGTCGGTCACCATATTCTGACTGTCGGTTTGCTCAACGCGCAGCGGTTGGCGGATGACGCGCATATCGTGATCGCCGGATCGGAAGCCGCGCGCGGTGATGTGGCGATGATGAAGCCGCTTCCCGACGTGGCCGCTTTGGCGGCCGAGCACACCGAGGGAGATCACGCGCGCGCCGTTGCAATGATCGCGAAGGCCGAGGAGCCCTACGTGTTCTCGAACATGACCCACTACGCCATCACGAAGGTTTTCGTGGCCCACTGGGCGGCGGCGCTTTCGCGACGACTTCCCTCAGGCATCGTCGTCAACACGGTCTCGCCCGGCTCTACGCATTCGACGGGGGCGGCGCGTAACCTGTCGCCTGTTGCGCGCTTCATGATGAATACCATGATGCGTTTTGTGGGACCGATGATGGGTATGTCGGTGTCTGTTTCGAAGGCGACGGGTCGTTACATCGATGCGCTCGAGAATGGCGCCGATACGAACGGGAAGTTCTATGCGTCGGTGCCGGGAAAGATGATTGGCGATGTTGTCGAGCAAGTGCAGCCGCATATTCTTGACGGCGACGCCCAGGAAGCCACGTGGAATGCAGTTGTGCAGCTCAGCGGCGCTTCGTTGCAGGCCGTGCAGGCCGCGCAGGCCCAAGACGTCGCGGTGGCGTAGCGGGGGCGGATCACTCGCGAGCGGCGTTCTTCTACGAATCGGCGAGCGCGGGCACGCCGCCTCGCTCGACCGTCGGTACGGGACGCTTCCGGAGGCGCCAGATTACGAACAGGAATATGATGGATGTGATTAACGCGCCCGCTAGTGCCACGAATGATCTGGGGGCGCCGCGCGCGTCGATTCCGAGCGTGAATCGCCCCTCTCCAGAAAGCGTGCAGCCTACGTCGTACTTCCCTGGCTTTGGGATTTCGAAGGCGAGAAACCGCACGCCGTACACGTCGGGTTTGCTGTCGGACGCCCAGAGGTGGTGCCCGCTCTCTTCGGCGGCGGATGCTATCGGCCGCAGCGACTCGCCGTGTCCCTCGACCGTGCAGGTTGCGTCGTCGCGCGCCGTCTTCGCTCCGAGCCGTGCAGCCTCGAGTGTCTCTGAAATCGCGTAGAAGTCGTAGACGCCCGCTGTGAGCGGGAACTCGTAGTGTCCTGGACCGGGGACGGTCATCCAGTAGAACCGAGACGCCGGCTTCTCGCGCATCAGTTCCCGTGGAATGGCAACGGCAAGAGGGGCAAGCGCGAGCAGATAGAGCCATCTTGGATATCGGTTCGATTCGGTCGTGCCGCGTCTGCGCGCGCGCTCACGTCGCTTGATCGCGATTAAGAGAATCGCGGTCAGGGCCCACGCGCCCAGCGCCCATTCGTCGGCATGGAACCCGACGCTGTAGTTCCCGCTTCCGCCAAACGATGAACCGCTGTTGCAGGCGTATAGACCTCCGAGAATCGCAGGCAGCCAAGCGAGCAACTTCACCCATCCGGCGACTGCGGCGCCTGCAACATCATCGAGTCGCGGGAGGTTGTTCGGGTCTTGATCTTGCGAGGGTGGGGAGTATGGATCCATTATCGTTTTTTCAAGGAATTAAGAAGGGCGTGGCCCTATGCTCGTGGCGTCGGTCGGGACCATAGCATTTCCTGTTGAATGGTTCCCGAGCCGGGACCCAGGCCGTCCTCAGGTCCGTGTCTTAGGGCGCGGCGCGGATCGGTCGAAGACGACGTCGTAGTTTTCTGCGAGCGGGTCGTTGGTGCGTTCGATGCGGAAGACGTCCGCCTCCGCGCCACGCGGCATCGTGCAGGTGCGCTTGCACCGTATGCCCATGAGAGCGGGATCGATTTCGTTCATCCAGAAGGTGTCGCCGCCGCAGAGCGCTTCCGTGACGGAGACGATGCCGTGCCGGTCGAAGTACTCTTTCATGAAGCACTTGGTGATCCGCATTTCGATCGCTTCAGATCCCTCGCGGGTGAACTCGAAGTTCATGGTGTCGCCGTACGAGATGGTCCACTTGCGCAGAAACTGCTCGATGAGGTCCATCGGGTCGTCCTTTGCCCGGAAGAGCAATGCCGTTGCAAGCGACGACATATGCTCCAACGACTCCCCAAATACGTGTTGCAAGTAGGCGATGGTACGGTCCGGGTCACCGATCTCTTCGACCAGCACTTCGTAGGCGCCGTGCACGGTTGCCGACATGGCCAACATGCCGTCCGAGGGTCCGTCAACGACGAGATCAGCGTCGCGCTCGACGTGGTGGTTGAAGCGTTCCTTGATGCGCGCGATGAGCTCGTCTTCACGCTCCGGCGCGACCGTCCGAAAGTGGCGCTGAAGGTGCTTGAGGAACGTGCGTGGTACGACGCGTCCCATCATCCATTGGCCAGCTCTGCCCATCAGCTTGTCGCCTAGCGCCCCCATCACACAAGCGTTCGCGATCTGCCGCCGTTTCGCAACGGAAAACACCGAGAACGGCGCTCCTCACTGACAACCGATACGTTCCTTGCTGATCACGACGTCGTCGTACCAGGCCCGATTGCTCTGTTCCGGGGTGCCGAACCAATACGTACCGCTGACGTAGTGTTGGACGCTGACCTTGTTGAGGGCGACGGTATCGACGGTACGCCACATCATGTCGTCTATATGGTGGGCGAGCTGGTCGTTGAACCAATAGGTCATCTTGCCGTCGGCGACGCCCGGCGTGTTGCTCTGCATGGCAGCCTCGACGCAGAACCACTCGCCCTTGGGGAAGGTGTGGAGTTTGCGGTTGGCGTCCAGGTCGGATAACGGGGCTTCGAAGCGCTCACCCCAGTAGCAGCCGTGGTTGCTGTTGCCGCACTTCGGCTCCAGCTTGATGGCGTCCCAGCGGTTGCAGTCGTTGCAGATCTCGTTGAAGCGGCTGTTGTTGCTGCCGCAATTCGAGAGGGGCATGCCTGGATGGTACGAATAGAAGTACCCCGTGTCCTGGCGACCACTGACGCGGTCAAGCTCCACCGTCATATCCATATGGGTAGTGCCGTCGGGCAGACAGCCGGCGGTGCCGTTGAACCAATAACCCGAGAGGGAGTCGTTGTACGGAGACGCCGAAGTGTAGCGACCGCCCATTCGCAAGAAGTGGCGGATGAATTTGTGATCCTCCG
>PVBE012296503.1_pt1 | contig 21905 bp, 17 predicted proteins | sample 1631181 | NCBI WGS metagenome assembly PVBE01 (sample SAMN08397723, study PRJNA350692) | Marine metagenome, whole genome shotgun sequencing project. | isolation source: water | place: Pacific Ocean | collected 2012-04 | reverse complement strand
GTATCCACGAGCAATCTAAAGGCCGGCCTCATTTTATTATCAACTCCGTTATTGCCCACGGTCTTGAAACTCCCGAAGACTGACCCGGCGGCGGACTGCTTTCCGACGGCGCTCCCTTGCCGCAGATGGTGAGACGGCTCAGGCCTCCAGCTTGTTCGAGACGCAGAAGTAGGACACGCCGAACGGCAACCGGATTCCGAGATGAATCAGGAACAACTCAAGTCCCGCAAAAAACCGCATTACCGTCTCCGTTCCAGGTGGAAGCCACAGGTCAAAGTCGTTTCGGACAGTATCGTTCCTGGGCTCTGTCCAGGTTAGAGTGCGTAGCACGAAGACAGCGGGGAATATGAAGAAGGACCAATAGGTCCAATGATCAAGGGAAAATCCGGCATGACGCAACTTACGTGGCAGTTCTTTTGGTTCGTACCGCCTGATGTGGTCAAAGGAAACGTCATGAGAAGAAAAAAGACGTTGAAAGGCAGGAACATTTACAATCAATCGTCCTTTCGGACGCAACACTCGCGCAATTTCAGCGATGGAGATTTCATCCTCGGGTAAGTGCTCGAGGATGTCGAGGGCGACAACAACATCGAAGGAAGCCTCGGAAAAAGGGAGTTGCCTCGCATCTCCCTGGACAAGTTTCCGAAGCCCCCTCGACCGGCAGCATTCCACAGCAGCCTCCGACAGGTCGAGGGCGACATATTCTCCAAAATTCTCGCACATTGACCGGTTGCCGCCGGTAGCGGCTCCGATGTCCAGAATTCGCAAGGCTCCCGGCGGATTGTCCTTTCCCAAGCCCCAGCAGAGCAAAGCCCTCCGCGACATGAACCACCAGTGGCTTTCTTCCAGCGCCGCTTGCCTTGTTATTTCAATCGCCCTCATGGCCTGAAACCTGTGGAGAACCCGCTTATACTTTTTTAAGTATATTGAACGGATATTCAGAACTTCCCATATGCGTAGCCGGGTAGTGCTTCCCGCTCAAGCGATTGTTGGTTTCCCACTGCTCTGGATTCGTTTCCAGCAAACAGAAAGACGGACGTTTGGCGTATTCAAGCCGCATTTTTTTCCAGATATCCTCGACGGAAGATTCATGAAGGTTCCCCGCGAAGTCGTGGATACGGTCACACGACGATACATCACCGTCGTTGGTGATATAAATTTTAGTCATACCCGCCGGACACTTGTTCCGTCCGCTCCAAAAGAGATTATCCTCCCGGACGTACGACTCACCGCGATAACGCCAATAGAACTCGCTGTCCAAGCCTGTGTTGTTGAATCGCATCGGGTAGTTATAGAGTACATTAAACCCATATTCACAGGCCATATCTATGGCCTGTTGGTTATAGTCGCGCTCTTCCCGGATATTGACGATGGACAGGGTAACGCTGAGTCCAATGTCGACACAGTAGCGCGCTAGTTCCAGGTTAAAACCTTTGTAGTTGGAGCCATAGCTCATCTGAAGAGTGCTGAGCCCGGCCGCTTTCATGTCGTCTAAAAGTGGCTTAGTCAGGAGCCCCGAATTCGTCACCAGAGAAACCACCACTGACTTGGGAATACTGCCAATGATGTCTAGAACATCCTTTCTGAGCAGTGGTTCACCACCAGTGATATTGACGTGAATCATACCCAGCTTGTGGCACTCGGCCAGAATTTCTCTAATTTTCTCAAGTTTCATGTTCCCCCGGCGGTCGGGGCTCTTCATGATGTCTGCCGCATAGCAGAACTCACAGTCCAGATCACAACCGTGCGTGACCTGAAACTCCACGCTTCGCAAAGTGCGAACACCCAATCGCGTCAGGATTTCAGAACGTGCAACGCGCGCCGCCTGGCCAGGATTTTTTATGGCCATGCGGAACTGGGTCCACATTTTGTTGTAATGTCCCATTTTCTACCTTTCCGCCGCACTTTCAGTAAATGAATATCAAGTTATTTCCTATCGTAAATTGAAATAACTTAACTAGTAAAATCAAAATGTTAGATTTAAACTTGATATGGAACTACCTTGTTCGCAGGAAAGGTAATGCTAGACTGTCAAGCTTTTCGTAAGGACCGGATTAAATGAAAATCTGCTTCGCCGTAATGGGATGGGAGAACATTTCCGTCCAACTGTTATCGGCACACCTAAAAATGCGCGACCACGAATGTGAACTGGCCTACGATCAGTGTCTCTTTGACGATAAAAACTATGTTCATATTGGGCCTTTGCAACGACTATTTAACAATTCGTCCGCGGTCATCGAACAAGTAGTGCGTAGTGATCCCGATCTTATTTGTTTTTCGGTGATGTCGGTGATGGTGTCATGGGCGAACAACCTAGCGCAGGTTCTCAAGGAAGAGCTTCCACATGTGCCCATCGTGTTCGGAGGTTACCACCCGACGGGGACGCCGGAAACTGTGATGTTGGAGTCTTTTGTCGATTATGTGGTGGTCGGCGAGGGCGAGCACGCCCTGGCCCAGCTTTGTGATGCCTTGGAAGACGGTACGACGCCCGTAGACATTCCAGGAGTCTGGTACAGAGATGAGAACGGCGCCATTGTTGATAAGGGACGAGCCCAACCGGTAGAGATGCTCGACGAGCTCCCCTATGTCGATAAGTCTATCTTCGAGAATCATGTGCCTCTGCATACTTATTATCTCTCGTCACTGGCTCGGGGCTGTATCTATGACTGCAGCTACTGCGCAGTTAGTCTCTTTAACGAGTTCTCCCGTGACTCCGGACTCAAACAGTTCCGATATTTCAGTCCGGAACGTGCGGTGGACGAGCTCAAGTGCCATGCCGAGCATTACGGATCAAAATGGATCGATTTCAGACATGCCATCTTCGCGGTGAACCAAGACTGGATTGAAGCCTTCTGCCAATCTTATAAAGATAAAATTGGGGTTCCATTTCGCGTCTTTATGCATCCGTCCGTTGTCAAGGAAAAGGCCGCCCGCACCCTAAAAGATGCGGGATGTTTCACTATTCAAATGGGGCTTGAATCTTTTGATCAGAATCTGCGTCGAGAAGCGTTAAACCGGAACGAGACGAACAAAACCATTATGCGGGCCATCGACACCATGGAAGAGGTCGGCATACCGTACACGCTCGACTACATCCTTGGCCTGCCGGGTCAGACCGAAACCGAGCTTGAAAATGTGCTTGAGATGTTCTCGCGTCTCAAGCATTGCTACCGGCTATCACCCTTTATGTGCCAGTACCTACCCGGATCGAAAATGGTGGATTACGCTGTCCGGCGTGGCGATTTGAGTCTGGGAGATGTGGAGCGGATTAACAGTGGCGAACACGACAACTATATGGGTGAGGGCTCTATCGGCATTTATAGCGGGGAGTGGCAGCGCAAACTCCGCATGTATCGCCTGATTTTTCGCTCCTTCGGATTAGTGCCTGCCTGGGCAAGGCAAGCATTCCTAAAATCGGGAATTTATCGGGTGTTCCAGTACCTCCCGCAAAAACCAACGCTAAAAATCCTCGATATTTTTATTGCTTTGTTTGATATGGACGCCCGGTCTTACTTTTATAACTATCTCTGGTGGATCAGCCGCCGATTTGTGCCGGGGCACCCGACCTTTATTTTTCGCAGATCGCCCCTGAGAACAAAGTACCGGTCCTTGAACCTGCTGGCTGAAAACGCGGAGCTCAACCGATTCCGCTGCCGTGGAGAACAACCCGAAACGGCACCGCAAGAAAGACTGGTTCCCCAATCCAACAGAGAGGGCGCCGCTTAACCGGCTCCCGGAAGAGAACGCCCCCAGCCAGGCTCAGGCTATTGGGCCTCACCATTCTCCGCCCGCGGGACATAACCTTTTTTGTCCGATACCACGACCTCGCCCCGTTTCAAGCCATCCGCAACACCCTGGATGCACGCTCCGTTATCACCGCCGCGTAGACCTGCCGGGGTGAGCAATTACCTTGTGGTAACCCTCCGAATTGCCATCCCCACTAATTTTTTCGTCTACCAGCTGCTTAACCTCTTCGACGGTCTTACCGGAGAAGAAAGCGCCGATGCGTCGATATTCCTGCATCATGAGTATTCGATGTTAGAGACATCGATCTCTCCCAGCGATTGTTTTATCGCGAAATAGTCATTGATGAGCCGGACGTTGCAGCCCTATCAAGTGCGGACTACAGCCTATCGTGACAGCTCAGGGCCGGATTCGCGGTCGGATGCCCATTGTGCTACCACTGTCGGCAACTGGGAGGAGCCATCTGGGAAATCTCGGATTAATAGGCGCTTAATAATGTTTTGCTATCAATATTATGATTGATCCAACAATATTTCGCGCGTCACGCGACGCTGCCCGAAATCAACTCTCCATCGGTAAAGCACAATCGAGTTTTGGTTATCATATCGATGTAGACAATCTATGGGAAAGCTATCGATCCGGGGAAGATCTAGTCAGATGGTTTGGAATACACAGCACTCACATTCATCAATTCCAAGAAATAATTGAAGACCTTGGGTATTTAACAAAGACAGAGCGGAAGTTTGCTGAAGAATTCGCCAACTTCTACGATCAGCTCACGAGAATTTTTACCACCACGGGATTTCGTTCCGATCTAAAGTTCGATTTAGCGGAAACATTGTTCGACTGGAGAGTAATCCTTAAATTTGTTGAATTACCTGCACGCATTCTCGATTTTGGCGCGGGCGGTGGCCGTCAGAATGTTAGTTCGTTTCTTCATCACCGAGAAAACCAATATACATCGGTCGAGAGTACGTTAAACGCCTACACGGTTCAAAATCAGGTGCAGGCGTTAATCAACATAATTGCACCGGAAATCCAAACCGTTGATTTTTTGGATTACCAAACTAGCGGCTTAAAATTTCCCAACATAGCTTCCACCAATCAAGGCGGGTGTTTCCACCTTCCAGCTTGGCTCACGTCGGATCTACTGCCAGAAAAATTCTTTGATTTAATTCTTGCTTGTCACGTGCATAACGAACTTAGCCAAGACGATTTTATGCGGCTAATTGCATTGGTTAGCCTTGGTTTATCTGAAAATGGCATTTTTTATATTCGTAGCGAACTTGGGGTATATGACACGAGAGATTTTATGGACTCAGTAGATTTGCATGGCATCGATATCGTAGAGGAACTCGCCAAGAACGATATTATTCCAATTTACAGCACCTATGAGTGTGCATTTCAGACAACAGTATTTGCGAGAAAAACCTCCTCCCGATTTAATTGGTTGCACCGAATTAGAAGTTCTACATTGACCTTTCTTTATAATTCGTTTGCTCCAAAAATTTCCCGCAATAAAGGCCAGGATGATATGCGAAATAGCAAAGAGCTATCTTCAAAGGCAGGCGTGACTCATGCCTTGCGAAACTTACGGTTGCTAATTTTTTCGCGAAATAAAATAGTTTTCTGTGTGGAGGATAGACTACCCTTTTACAAAAGGGCCATACTAAAATTATTTGTGACTATCCTTGCGGTAACGATAATCAAATCTCGTGTATATAACGTGAGTTATATTTTATCCAACCGCAGCGAATGTAGGAGAACCTTTTCTGAGTTTGCATCCGACATAGTCGTTATTGTATCTAACCATCAAGATGCTCTCGAGAAAATAATTCGAGACTCACTCTTACAGGACAACTTTGTGACCCGTAAATTTTACTGGCAGCCTTTCCGCTTTCTGTGTCGTAAGCCTTTAAAATCCGTAGATCCAATATTTCGTGGTTCGATTTACAACGCTACCAGTATTTTAGATTCACAAAATTAGGAAGGGTCTGCCCAAGTGATTTTTGAGCGTTGTCCCAGCACTTCTCAATGTCTGCTTTTAGCTAATACCGATTTATTAAAGAGCTTTGACAAGCGCCGGTCTGTTACACATTGTCCATCTTGAACGACACTGGACAACTAATCAGGTCGCGCCTGGTGGAGTAACCTATAGTCGGAAAAAACTGTGTATGATTTATTTATTTCTCACGCCTTGCGAAACCATGATGAATGGGATCGCTTCGTAGATTTGTTAAACGATTCCAGTGAATTGGAATGGCGTAACTTTAGCTTGCCCTGGTATGACCCAGCCTTCGATCAACGCACCCCTATCGGCAAGAAGATGATTTTGAAATCCCTGAAAGATCAGATCATCCCATCGCACTGCACTTTCATGCTGTCGGGCGTTTTTTCCAGTAAGGGCAGCCATCCCTGGATGGAAATGGAAATCAAAATCTCCCAAGATCATGGCAAGCCAATTATCGCCGTGCCAGGCGTTGAGTCGGGTGACATCCTGGAACCAATCTGTGAAGCGGCGACAAAAATTATTTCATGGGAAGCCAACGAAGCCGTGGCGGCCATAAAAGAACTCACGAAAATTAATTGGAAAAGAAAATAATATGAAAGTTGCGGGACAAATGCGCGCGGACCCCATTTCGCATGTTATTCATGCCGTTTTTCAGACACTTTACGGCATCGTTAAATACATCCCTGTGCCGCTCGGATACTTGTTACGCTACATGGTCTGTAAGCCATTCTTTCGCCAGTTACACACCATCTGGATATTCGACGGTGTCCATATCTGGTATCCCCACCGCATAAAAATCGGTAAGCATGTCACACTGAATGAAGGCGTCTTCATTACCGGCAGATATGATCTTGATGTTCATGACGGCGTTCTTATCGGGCATGGCGCATCCATTCTTACCGGTCACCACAACTTCAAAAGCGCCTCAATGGCCATTCGAGATCAAGGCACCAGTGGTGCGCCTATTGTCATTGAACATGATGTTTGGATTGGCGCCCATGCAACGGTTCTTCAGGGTGTGCGAATAGGTCAAGGCGCCATTATCGGAGCGGGAGCCGTGGTTACTCGAGACATTCCCCCTTATGCGATTGCCGTCGGGGTGCCGGCAGAGATCAAGGGTTACCGGGAAAAACAAACAACCGCTGACTGACTTGGCTGTTCCTGCGCCACTGTATATCCGAACGGAGAGGCCACGGCCTGCCTTGGGTGGGCATATAGCTGATCGTTCCGCACATCAGCTAGACCGTCCGGAAAACACCTGGTACCGCTTGATTTTGTGTTCAAGAAAGTGACGGTTCTTGTTTTTATCCAGTATGCCGCGCAAAAACCCCAGTAAAAAAACCGAAATACATTGCCGCAGCATGATCAGGGACTGGAATATACCTTGAATTTCGCCGCCAAACCATCCAACTATATGGGGCCGCCTACTTGATCCAATAAGTAATTTTTACTAGGTTATGTAAGGCTATAGAACCACATCAGAATGATTCAAGAACAGCATTTCAGCCATCACATTCCAAATAACAGTACGCTGTATCAAGGGCAGACATGAGAGTCCTCTTAATTAACCCACCTTATTTCGCCGTCTATAGAGGTTTTCAAAAAGCGGCCCGAGTGGGCGTGAATTTCCCCACTATGGGGCTTCTTTATCTTGCTGGAAAGCTTGATGCGGATGGGCACGATGTAAAATTAATGGACATTGAAATAGAAGATATAGGGCCTGAAGAAGTCTGTCAGCGTGTGAGGGATTTTGATCCACAACTGGTCGGGATTACCGCAGTGACACCGACGTTTTGCAAGGCACTTGATATCGCCAAGAATATTAAAGCGGTGACAGATGTACCTATCGTTCTTGGTGGAATCCATTTCACAACAATTGGTGAGCCGATTCTCAGAGATCATCACGAATTTGATTTTGGCGCCATAGGAGAAGGTGAAATTACCCTTTCGGAGTTGGCCAAATGCATTAAAACCGGTGGTGATCCGGCTGAGGTCAAAGGTATCATTTATCGCAAGGATGATGGCGAGGTTGTTCGAACCGCCCCCCGGCCGCTGTTAATGGATCTTGATGAATTACCCTTTCCTGCCCGTCACCTTATCAATCCAAATAATTACCTTTGGGTGCCGCCGGGCAAAGGAGCCACCCCCTTAGCCACTTTGCTGACAAAGCGTGGGTGCCCTTATTTCTGCAGTTTTTGTGCTCAAGATCAGATTTTTACCCGAAAAGTGCGCTATCGTTCGGTTCAGAACGTCCTCGATGAACTCCATGAAATCGTCAACGTTCATGGCTACAATCATATTAGCGTATCTGACGATACCCTGGTGATTAAACGCAAGCGCATGATGGAGTTGTGTGCGGGAATCAAGGAGCGCGGTCTGAAATTTACCTGGGAAGGAATGACCCGGGCGAATTTAGTCGACCCGGAACTGCTTCGAACCCAACATGAAGCCGGGCTAAGCCGCATGTCGCTTGGGGTCGAGAGCGGCAACCAGGATATACTCGATGGTGTAGACAAGGGTACGACCCTCCAGCAAGTTCGCGATGGCTACAAGATGACGAAAGAAGCCGGAATCGAAACCCGGGGAAGCGCCATCATCGGCCACCCAAACGAGACTAAGAAGACGGCCTGGGAAACCGTCAAGTTCTTGCGCAGCCTTAAGCACCTCGATCAAGCATACCTGAATGTTATGGTGCCGTATCCAGGCACCAAGGTCTGGGAGCAGGCTATAAAAGGCGAGGCAGGGTTCCGTCTATTGTCTGACAATTACGAGGATTATGTGCGTTATGAGACACCCGTGCTGGAAGTAAATGACCTAGATGCAAAATATTTATCAAGACTTCAGAAAATCGGGCTTTTACTTTTCTACCTTACTCCAAGACGAATTTGGTACAACGTGGTCGTTCGCGCCGGCATAAGGGAAGGGTTACGCATGGCATGGCTGTTTATGGGTGCAACGATCAAACGAAATGACAACCCCGCCGGCCCCGCATTCAATCGGACGGATCCAGAAGCGGTTGCAAACGGTTGCACACCATGATGCCGCAAGCGCCGCATGTGAAGTTTTTTACCGAGGCGGAACTGGGTGCCATCTTCGGACATCGCTGTGTTGTCCACGTCTTGGAGAGCAAGACCAGGCGCCAGTTCTATCTGGCGTTCCCAGAAACTGACCTCGGTGTTTCATATATGGCTAACTGGTTGGCGCCGAAAAGAAACCGACGATAAAGGGCAAGCGTCAGGTCACACGTGACGGCGAGGTCTTGTAGATTGGTGCTGTCCATCAGGGACTGATGTTCGTCGTGTCCCTCTTTGCTGAACAAGCCAAAATTAGCACCGACATTGTGAAAAATATCATAACGAGGGTTGGGTGTGGTCAACACGATCCGACCGCTGGGTTGAAGCATCCTGACGAAATAACCCATTAGTTCTTCAGGATTCACAACATGCTCAATAACGGCCAAAGAGACAATTGTGTCAAACAATCCTTCTGTTTCAAACTCGTTGACCGTAAAAAAGTAATGCTCAGGAAACCTTTTCTGCGCGGTTTGAACAGACACCTTGTCAATATCCACCCCAACATATCGACCCGCCGGCACCAAGTCGGCCAAGGAACCAATGCCGCAACCAAAATCAAGGATGCGACCTTCCAAATATGGTATGGCTGCCTTAATTCGTTGTGCCCGAAGGAACGGTGAAAATAAGCCGTTGATTTGATCCGTCATAGTTTATTGTCTCGTTATTAAGTGTCGGTAAATCTTTGTTGATGGGATTTCCGTGCAATGCTTGGCACGAAAAGAAGGACTTCGCCGGTCATCGTTTGCACCCTGAACACCAGGGTGACTGTCAATGCCATGGCTTCTCCCATAAGCGGCGCAAGAAATAAGACAAGCCCGGCTTCACGAATGCCGATGCCCCCGGGAACAAGAGGCGTAAATACCGAAGCCACCCAAGAAGCCGCTAGGGCGACGGCCATGATTGCAAGGTCCATCTGGCTCCATTGTAATCCAAGCGCATATGCCGCGATTGCCAGTATAGCCACCCATATTGCGAATACGGCGACGTGTATACACAAGCAATAAACTAGCTGTTTGGAGAACAGCATGCGCTTTATCGTGGGTGCCCGTTCCCATTTTCTTAAGGGCGATATGGAAAGGGAAACCGCTGCCACGGACCAGGCGGCCGCCACTGCGATCAGGACCATAACCCCGGCCTCCAGGGGCCAAAGCCCTCGAATATTATCGGATATTCCCCATCCCGACATTGCAATCATCACGGCAACGACAACGAGCATGGCCGTCTCGAGTATCGAAGCGGATGCGACCGGCAATTGCGGCCATCCCTCATCGCGTGCCAGAAATTGGCGGGCTGCGTAATGTAAGATATTGCTCGGCAGGTATTTTGATATATTTGCCCGGCCATAAACGATTACAGATCTCTGCCACTTCACTCCTTCGACGCCTGCACTCCTTAAAAGCCAGCCCCACGCTGTGGCCATCAACATGAGTGAGGCGGCGTACAGTGCGGAACCGGAAACAGTCCCAAGTGTAAGCTCCCAACCAAACTCTATTTCTTTAAGGCCACTAAAATTTTCGACGGCTATCCAGCTCAAATAGACAAGCGACAACAGAGGCGCCCCTATCCCTATGAGCAGGTAGGCCAACCTGCGAAACCGCTGCCATGATGGCCTCATCGTCTAAAGCGGACGATCAGCTCGGCAAGAAAACCGAAGAAAAGCGTCTGAAGCCCAAAAAGGGAAAGCCCGAGAATAAAGTTGAAATTTTGGACAGGTTTGTCGGAAACGCCTTGCACCCACTCGACGAGCTGGTAGCCCGCGATAACAAAAGCCAAACCAAGAAATATAATGCCTATGGGCGCGAACACCTTCATAGGTTTAATACCGATCAAGACGAGCATGATCTGCGACAACGCTATTAATGGATAACGCAACGATACGAACGAGTTGCCGGATTTCCGCTGGTGAAAGTTCACGTCCACGTGCGCAAAGCGCATGCCACGATGATATGCATCAAGCAATATTTGCTGGGTATAATTGTAATCGCCAGGCAACCAGAAATCCCTGATATATGCCTGGTTCAAGGCAATTATTCCCGGTTGACTGTCCACCAGGGGCCATTTCGTCAACCAGCTCATGAGTCTCGTAAATGCCTTGTTCCCGATACGGCGGGTAAACGACATGCGGTAGCTAATAAAACTGGTTCTGTCCCCGTAAACGATATCGGCCTGATTCAATAGGATTGGCTGAATTAATGGATAGATATCATCGGGATCGTGTTGCAAATCGGCATCTAACTTAACGACGATGTCGGCACGATCGGAACGGGCGGCGAACAGCCCTGTTCGTACGGCCGACCCGAGACCACGGTTGTGTCCATGTGTCAACACGCGGTCGGCGCCCGCGGATTGCGCTAAATCTCCAGTTCCGTCTTGCGAACCGTCATCAACCACATAGACCTGCATCTCAATATGATCTGATGCAAAGGCCGGCTTTAGTGCAGACAAGGTTCTTACCATACCGGAAATCGTCTCGGATTCGTTGTACGCCGGAACGATGAGTATAAGGCTTAAAGGATCACTACCTTCGGGTTCCACAGCGGCATGACCATGTATTTTTTCTGGGGATTGAGTCATGACATCCTTAAGATTCCGATCCACACCGACTGCAAGTTTCGGCGGTTTACTCATCTTCTCAGGCATGCCTGAAAAGATGAAGAGAATTCTTTCGGCATCACGTATCCAAGCGCCGTGCGGGGACGATTCTCGTTGTCATGGCGCCGCCACTCCTCGATCTTCTGGCGTCCATCCAACTGACACGCCGTGAGAGCCTGCGTCACGCCAAGGCTTGTCTTCGTGCCCAACAGACCAAGCTGTGCCACATGGGTCTCCGCTCCGCCGGGATGGCGCACAGTAAGCTATCTAATTGGATTTGCCAGATAATTAGTGTGATAAAAGTGGGGGTATATGATAATTAGCTTGGCTGGCTTGATTGCCCGAAGCTCCTTCCCGGATACCCGCCATCTACTGGCACAGACAACATCGCCTTCGCATACATGAATACAAAAATCCCAATGCAGTCCCATCATTTTATACATGATGCAATAGGCAAAGGGCTTGTCGTCCTATCGGCATTTTTCGTTACCCTGTTGTTTCTGTCGCTTTATTTTGAGACCGGGCCGGCCTGGATCATGTCTTCTAATGATCACGGCTATTATATCCTCTTCAACGTTTTGAACCTTCTGCAGGGAGAGCCTCTCGGCCGAATTTTCTACCCGGCATCAACGAATATTGCTTTTGGCACCCTGGTTGTCATTGTCTCCAATCTTTTCTCCAGCGGTGACATCGTAGAAACAGTGTTGGCGGACCCCGAGCACTACCACCGTCTCTACGTTCTCGCTCAATTTGCTGTCCTCTTTATTGTCCTTCTCGCCGGGGGGCTTGCTGTCCTTCACGTTACCCGCCGCACCACTTTGGGAATCCTCTTTGTCGCGACTCCGTTACTGCTTCCGGGCGGCATCGGGGGGCTAGTCATTGCCGGGGGGATGCCTGAATTATTCCAACTGGTGGGGGGTATCGCTGTTGCTGGTCTGGGTGCGCTGGCAGTGCAGGGCGCGCTGGATGAATCTACTTATAAGAAACTCGCCATCGGTTTGGCCGCAGCCACCGGTTTCGCCATTTTCAGTAAATTTACAGCCGCGGCCTTACTTTTATTTCCATTGCTCATCATACCTGACTGGCGGATTCGTCGCGTCTTCATTGTAGGCTGCATTGTATTTTCCATACTTTATGCCCTACCCGTCTGGGATTCTGCGGAGCAATTTTTGAGGACGTTCGCGTATCGTCTCCCTATCTTTTTTGCCGAAGGCACCCAGAGGACGGGGGAGCGTTCGATTCTTGACGTCTTCATTGCCAACTATCTGCATCTTTCCAGTGGAATTAAATTGTTCAAAACGGGGTTGTGGGTTGTTACGGGCGGCGCCGTTGTCGGATGGCTATTCCGGAGAACGGCTCCCGAAACCCGCATCCTTTTTGCTTCGGCGGCAACGATATGGGTGGGGCTTTTATTAATTCTGATTCGGCTACGCACTCATTATCTTTATGGATATTGTGGTGTTCTGGCGCTAGGCCTTGTCACGACGGCCTACTTGCTGGGAAGGCTCCTGGAGAAAGGGCGGCACTACAGGCTTTATAGGCATACTGTCCCGGTTATCGTAATGCTGATGTTGGCTTTCATCGGCAAGGAATTCGCGCCCTCTCACCAGCGACAGTACGACTACTGGAGCTCAATTGTCGACGGAGCGGTATCACTCAACGCCTTGCTTGAAGAAAAATATCCGCAGTTTGCTCATATCCATACCCCTCATACAGATAGCAAGGCCTGGGCCTATTATATGGGAAGCTTTAATTCCGCCCATAACCACCAGGAGGAATTAGCCAAACACGTTCCGGAGAACGTTTATTTTTATCGGTGGGATGGTCGCACCTTTCACGATTTCCTGAACCACACTTACAGCATGGAAGATATCCTGGGGCAGTATCCTGGGGCAGTCATTTATGGAGCCCCCTTTTCCAACACCAGAAGATCCATCACCGGTGTTGAAAATTGGTATGTCGAACCAGAAGCCGTGGGCCTAATAATAGATAAACACTCTATGTACAAACGAGTTGCCGAAGTTACGAGAGTTCCTGTAAGTGGAGTGGGCCAGATCACGACCCGTGAGGGAGACGTGATCTGGCAGTCAATGGGCCGTCAAGTTTCATTTTCATGGAAACAGCAACCTGGGCAACCTGCCCATTTTGATTTTACCGTCACGCCATGGCTCCGTGGGCTCCAGATCTCCGGCTATTCCTTTGACCCGTTCAGTGATAAGGACGCCCGAAATATGCCGGAAAGCTGGCGCCTGCTCGGTTCGAAAGATGGAAGCAATTGGACGTTGATCGACGAACAGCGTGGCGTGAAGAAATGGTTCCCGGTCAGAAGACGTTTCTATGCCATTCCCACCGAGTTGGGGTCCCCTGATCCCTCCTCGACCACCCCCCCGGAAGGAGCGGGCGTTATCTCCGCGGAAACCTACGTCGATCTCGTTAAAAAACTGAAATATATTCCTGCAGAAAAGAGGAAAGGCCCGAACATCTCTTCCCTGAAACCGGGCCACGGTTTCAACATATTCTTGGTCTCCGGCACATACTATGCGGTTCCATACATTGCGGGAGAAATAATGGATTGGAGCCAAAAAAGCCTGGATGCTATTCCAGGGATAATCCGCGGATCGAGTAGGATGGAGTTACTGGATAAAGCCACGATGGCTCAATTCTCTTATCTGGAAGAGCAAACCATCCGTTTCAAATCTTCTCCGGTTCCCGGTTATTTCGTGGTCGCCCATGAACCCTACCCCCATTTTTTCTCCGTGCATGATCAACCGGAGTTCACCCGCTATCGGCTGATCATCGAAGAAGGTAACAGCGCGAAAGAGATCGCCGTTGAAAACCTACGATTTCTTGTTAAGGCTGATGCATTGTACGGAAAGGTAAACCGCAACTTCCCGAAGTCCTTCCACCAATTTTCCGATGGGCAGACTCTCAATAAAGTCTCGCTGGATCCATTCTGGGAGGGGAGTTTCCTCAAGTCGCCCTATGGGCTCGTCCAAGACATAGAGATAGCGGGAAATCCCCGCGCGGTCACCCACTACTCCATTCTTGGCCCACCTAAATCACATCGCGCCATATCCCACATCCCCGAGGATTGGAATATCGAGGCATCGAATGACGGCGTCGATTGGGTGCTTGTCGACAGCCGTTCCGGCCAGAAAAATTGGGGTGAATCGGAAACGAGGACCTACACACTCGAAGCCCCCGCGGCCTATAGATATTTTCGGCTGAAATTCGGCGAACCCAGTCCGGCCCATACCCGGGTATATGGATGGTCGCTGTTCTCATCCGAAAATACTGATCCTGTTGAATTGCCGGTAAATCCTGTCGAACACCAGAATGTTGACGACTGTGCTTCCAATTTGCTCTTCCTGAAGACCGTTGCCGATTACAACATCATCGCATATGGCGACACCGCTTATGCCCTGCCCCATTCCGCCGGAGAACTTGACCTGAGGAAGGTGGATGTTAACAGTGTGCAGGGGGTGATGGCGGCTCCCACATTGAAAACGGCGATCGAGAAAGTGGTGGATGTGATCAAGGACCGCTGCGCCGGGAATGAGGGCAGCCCAGACAGGCTTTCCCCCGTTGCACTAGAGCCCCCGCCCCGGCTTGTGGAGTCGGCCGGGCGGCATGACATTATCGAATTTGGCAGAGAGTTTCTCGCCGTCCCGCAGGCGGCGGGCGATGTCGATCTAAGATGTGCCAGTGGATACGAGAGAAAAGATATTCTACACGCGCGAACTGTCGACGAAATCAAGAGAGTTCTCGGTTTGATCGGGGTAGAGTGATCGTGATTTCATATTGTTTCATCATTTAGGCCCTGGACCCCTTCGAGGGGGTGGGAAAATCCGCAAGCAACGGCGACCCCGGAGAAAAGATGAATACAATTTTTCGTCTCATTAACCGGATATACGCTCACCGGTTCCTTTTGGCGTCCATGGCCGTCCAGGAACTGCACAACCGGTACGCGGGGACCTTTGCTGGGATTTTGTGGTCCATCATCCACCCGGTGACACTGGTTCTTATTTATTGGTTCGTCTTCACGGTCGGCTTCAAGATTCAGGTTATAGGAGATCACCCATTCGTCCTGACTTTCATGTGCGGGATCGTGCCTTGGTTCTTTTTCAGCGAAGCCGTCCTCACGAGTTGCGATTCCATTACGGCCAAAGCCTACCTGATAAAAAAATCCATTTTTCCAGCCGAGATTCTTCCTCTTTTGAATTTGTTAATCGCTTTCATCACCCACGTCTTCATGATCGTGATCCTCCTTGTGTTTTTGCATGCCTATGGCATCTACATCTCAGTTTACGCCATTCAGGTTCTCTATCTCATCTGCTGTTTGTTTGTTTTGTGCATTGGATTCGGCTGGCTGATTTCCGCCATTAACATTTTTTACAAAGACATTGGACAGGCTCTGACCATTGTGCTCAATGCCTGGTTCTGGCTGACGCCGGTCATCTGGCCGATCAACGCCATTCCAGAGAGCTATCGTGGGATTTTCCAGGTCAACCCCATGTATTATATCGTTGAAGGATACAGGGCCGCCTTTCTGTATAAAACCTGGATGTTCGCGGATCCTTGGCCGACGGTCTATTTCTGGGTGTTCGCCCTCTTCTTTATCTGGTTTGGCGCCCATGTGTTTCGCAAGCTCAAACCCATGTTCGGAGACGTGATCTAGGCATGGCTGACGACACCGCAATCTCCATAACCGATGTATCGAAGAAATTTCTTTTGTTCGACAGCCCCGTGGACAGGCTGAAGGAAGCGCTGAATCCTTTCGGGCGCGCCTACCACAAAGAGTTCTGGGCGCTTCGCGATATCAACCTGGAAATACCCAAGGGCGCGACCTTCGGCATTATGGGCAGGAACGGGGCCGGGAAATCGACCCTTCTGCATTTGATCACTAGCATCCAGCAGCCCACCACAGGATCAATCCGGGCGGAAGGACGGGTCAGTTCCCTTGAGTTGGGGGCTGGCTTCAATCCAGAATTCACCGGGCGCGAGAATCTGATGATTCATGGCCTAATCATGGGGCGCTCGAAGGGGGAAATGCAAAACCGGATATCTGAAATCGAGGCCTTCGCCGGTATCGGTGATTTCATTAACCATCCCATAAAGACCTATTCCACGGGCATGTATATGCGTCTGGCTTTTGCCGCGGCGATCGACATGGACCCAGATATTTTGACCATTGATGAGGTGCTTTCCGTAGGTGATGCCAAGTTTCAGCGCAAGTGCTTTCAAAAACTCGAAGAGTTTCAGAATGCGGGAAAGACCATAATCATCGTGTCCCACAGCATACAGACGATTACTCAGCAATGTGACCGTGTCATTTTATTAGAGAACGGCCGTGTAATTGCTGATGGAACGTCTAAGAAAGTGGCAGATTTATATATGGAATGGATCAATGAAGGGAGCACCAATCTCAACAAAAAAATCAAGAACAGGGAAACCAGCCCTAAGAAAGAAACCGAAATGGAGCAGGAGATAGAGGGAGAGCCCAGAGATTACATCGCCCAATTCTTACAAAAGGAGTGTGACAGTGAATCCTGCCCGGATAGAAAGAGCTATAACGCCAACGAACACTGCTCCGGCAATATGCAGGCGGCAGTACTAGACTACCTTGTGGTTTGCAACAATACGGTCGATCCGAGTTTGATACGGTCGGGTGATGTCATAAAAATTTATCTTAAAATCAAGGCTTATAAAAAAATTGAAAACCCCGTAATTGGATACCGAATAATAACGACCGAAGGTATTTTGCTTGCTGCGACCAGTAGCAGGTTTCATGATGTGCGGCATGAACGGCACGAAGCAGGCGTGATAAAGGTATATATGTTCTCGATAAGGATAGTATTACAGGAGGGCGATATTTTTTTAGGTATCGGCATATCGGATAGAGGTTCAGAGAAAGGCAAGGATGCGGTGATTAACGCACGGCAAGACATGATACATCTGAAAGTTTTTACAGATGCCCATAGATTTGACGGATATGTTGATCTAGAAACAGAATTCGCCCCCCCCATGGATGTTAAGTAGGCGTATCAGAGGGGCCGGTTATCATTTATGCATTTGCTAAGATTTGTAGCGACATATTCAATTTGGTCATCACTAAGTTCTGGAAAGATAGGTAGAGATAAAATATTTTTGCATGCATTTTCATTATTTGGGAATGTGCCTTCCGAGTAACCCAGGTCGCGATATCCACTTTCGAGATAGAATGGCACAGGGTAATGTACGCCACAGCTAATTCCATTCAGGGCCATTTTCTCCTTTACAGCATCTCTGTTATAAACCTCGATAACGAAAAGATGGAAAACATGTTCTATTGGTGTTGCCAAGTGCGGAAGCTTGACAAGATTATTAGCTGCCAGGGGAGCTAGCAGCTCACAATATTTTTTGGCTATATCCCATCGCTTTTTATTCCAGTTATCCAGATATCTAAGCTTAACATTCAAAACCGCAGCATGAATGCTATCCATTCTCGAGTTTATGCCAATTTCTGGATAGTGATACTTTCTTTCAGATCCAAAATTTCTCAGGCTTGCTATTTTATTATGCATTGCTTCGGAATTCATGGACATTGCACCGGCGTCGCCATATGCCCCCAGGTTTTTTGAGGGATAGAAGCTAAAACATCCAAAATCACCAAACGTGCCGGCACGTTTATTGCTCCAGGATGCGCCAGGTGCTTGAGCTACATCTTCGACAACTGAGAGAGAATGCTTATTGGCAATATTAATGATCGCATCCATATCGCATGCGCGGCCATATAAATGTACGGGGCAGATTGCTTTTGTGTGGGATGTTATTGCGGTTTCAATTGCGCATGTATCTATAAGATAAGTATCGGGATCCATATCAACCAATACAGGCTTGGCACCGCATTCAAGAATGCCTATTGCAGTGGCTACGAATGTATTCGCAGGGATGATTACCTCATCACCCTCACGTATGCCAAGTGTACGGAAAGCGAGATAGAGTGCATCTGTGGCGCTGGCCAAGCCGACCGAATAGCTGGTTTTTAGAAATTGTGCGAATGACTTTTCAAACTGCTTGACTTGTGGCCCCAACACGAAAGAGGCCGAGTTAACGACATCGAAAATACTTTCGTTAATTTCTTTTTTTAATTGATTATGCTGGGCTACTAGGTCCACAAAAGGAACGTTCATAAAATTGTCTCTTAAAGGGATTTATATAGATAAGCTAAACTATTTATGATTAATCCATCACCTGAGTGATTTCAACGTAAGCATCCGGTTCTACCACCTATTTTTTGAGCCGCTAGTCTGCGCAGTATACTTTTGAGATCCTTCTTCAACGAGCTTCAAGCAAGCATATATCCTGAAATAGTAAAATAGGATATGGCACTTATGGATTTAACTTCGTTAAAAAGAGGCCTTCCAAGCGATTACTTTTGGAATAAAGGAAAATTGAACCTTGTCAGGATTTTATTTGAACGAGTGTTTTCCAAAGGCTATTTCGGCGAGGAATGCAAGTTGCTCTGTGTCGGTGTGGGCACAGGTGATGAGCTTGTGGTCTTGAATAAATACGGTCGTGTCTTTGCAATCGACACCAATGTTGATGCCATCAACGCCCTGCCTGACCAAAACTGCTATGAAAAAAAGGTGGGTAATGTATGCAATCTGGCTTATCCAAATGATTATTTTGACGCTATCACCGCCTTCGATGTGCTGGAATATGTTGATGATGACAGCTTGGCAATCAATGAAATAAACCGCGTTCTCAAGCCGGGAGGGGTGTTTATATTTACCGTCCCGGCATTACCTTTTTTGTACAGTGCTCATGATAGGCTATTTAATCATGTCAGAAGATATACCATCAATCGCATGATGCTTATCCTTTCCGGCATGAAATGTGTTTCGAAGGGTTACTGGATGTTCTTCTGTTTCCCTGCCATAGCATATAAAAAACTGATGAACCGAACAGGCACAAAATTGATCTACACACCTCTTCCATCATTCATAAACAATGTTTTGTACTCAATTGTTAATTTCGAAAATTTTCTGATATCTCATAAATTTAAGATGCCAATAGGAACAACCATATTTGGTATCTATGAGAAATTAATGGTCAATGAAGTGGAGTGACTATCAGTCGTTATTAAATGTTCTTCAATCCACCACAAATGCACTAACGTTAAATTGTCAGAAACGTGATTCTTTATTGTAGTCGTTAAGTGGATTCACATCACATTGACGGATCAGATGAAGTTCATGGACTCTGGTGATTCTGTTCGTGTTTCCAGCGGTTACATACAGACGATAATACCTAAAAGCACTTTCATTGAAAATCTTAAAAACTCTTTTTTCATTCTCTTTCCAGTCGGTCTGTTTACTTGCAGTATCCAGAATAGACCATTCTTTTCCGTCATTTGAAGCCTGGAGTTGCCATTCTTTAGGCGCCCTTTTCACGCTTCCTGCGATATCGCTTATCTTGACTCCATATTCGACTATCGTTTTCGGCATTTCACTAAAGTCAATTTGTATCCAGTGAGGATGATCACCTACCGTTTCCCAAAATTGTGATTTTAGATTCCTTACAAAAGCCAGGCCCCCTCCCGTGTCTGAAATCGGGTGGGACGATACCCGGCCAACCTTGCCTTGGGGATCTATACTTTCCGATCGGGCGACTTGAAAATCGACCTCATGTTCAGTGTCGAAAAAATGATGCAATCTTCTCATATCTATCAGCAATGAATTTGGATTAGGACTATAGTAATTACTTTCTCCGGTACTGTTAGTCAGCTTGAAATTTTTATGCTCCGGGATGAAATCAAGTTCATTCAAAATTGCCTTGATCATTGTTGCGGCGCCGCCAGATGACCACAAAGCACCAAACTCATCACTATGATGCATTCTTTTTCCAGTTAAGGATTTTACTTCCGGACGTATAACGTGAATGCGGTCTATCTTTGTAAGGTCGCTCTGCAAAAGAGCGCTTCTTATAAATCTTATTTCCGATGTTGCCGGTATAATGAAGTAATCGACAACATTTCGATGGGCAGTAAATACACCGTAGAGCGAAGCGACAACGAGGATGGATGTTACAAGATGGCTCTTCCGGCTGTATGGTTGGCTGGTTGGCTGGATGACTGGTTGGCATGGATGGTTATTTAGTGTCGATTTATATTTATAATATACATATATATATGTATAATATCTCAAAACCGTACAGAAGATTGTGATAAAAGCAACGCTAACGCAAACCCAACAATAATCATGTTTTGCTTCACATCGGCGCACCCATAGGTGTAACCAATAGCTGTGTTACGGCCGTTGCTGTCCGTGATCGCCACCTCCATCTATATACGTTGTTAGCTCAACAATTTTAGTTACGGGCGTTGTGTGTGTATGTGTGTGTGCGTATGTGTGTGTGTGTGTGTGTGGATGCGTGCGTCCTTGTGCGCGCGCGTGCGTGCGTGAATGGAATAATATGTGGACATATAGATATACATAGATACATGGAAAGCAAATGAACGGAAAATCGTTGAAGTCAGTACCAATGGAATAATACTTTTAGCCTCCTTACTGCGGTTGACAACCCATGGAAAAATACGTGTTATTCTAAGCGCTGTCTGCCATCAATGTGGGACTAATACTTCCTGTACGTATCGCGACATGTGTGTGGATCACCTTTCATAAGAGATTGATAATCCTTCACGAGTTACCCCGCGTTCTCTAGTCTATCAATATCAATATCAATATATCAACAAGGTATATAGCGCCTATGTTTATTAGTGAAGTGAATCAAACTTCTTATTATGTCCCATCAGAGCAAGTCGTTTGAACGCAGAGGAAATTCGTTGCAATGATATACCTCTCTGTGTCTCTTTGTCTCTCTACGTCTCTCTCTGTATCTCTCTGTCTCTCTCTGTCTCTCTCGTCTCTGCCTGTCTCCCCTCCCCTCGGACTCCCCCCCGGAGTTCCTGCGGACCGATGCTACACAAAAGCTCATCGAGCTAAAGATAAAACATCATCGCCGTCGTGCGTAATATATATATATATACACATACTTATATATACACTTGAGGGAGCAAGTCGTTTGAACGCAAAGAGGAACTTCGTGGCAAAGCTGTCTCTCTCTGTGTCTCTCTGTCTCTCTACGTCTCTCTCTGTATCTCTCTGTCTCTCTCTGTCTCTCTCTGTCTCTCTCGTCTCCGCCTGTCTCTCGCTGGCTCTTTGTGTTGCCCTGTCTCTCTCAATCTCTCTCTGTCTCTCACTGCATCTGCCTACCTATGATAGGTCGATGGCCCCATTTACCTCTAAGCGCGTTAAACGCAGAAGTCGTTAGCAGCACGTGGCCCGCCGGCTTCCCCCCCGCAAGCACCCCTTGAGCGTTGACACTAGAACAAACACAGTTGAACTCCGTACCTCCGTTCGTTTCAGTGTGTATGTGTGTATGTGTGTATGTGTGTGTGTGTGTGTGTGTGTGTGTGTGTGTGTGTGTGTGTGTGTGGGGGG
>PVBE012066226.1_pt1 | contig 21910 bp, 16 predicted proteins | sample 1631181 | NCBI WGS metagenome assembly PVBE01 (sample SAMN08397723, study PRJNA350692) | Marine metagenome, whole genome shotgun sequencing project. | isolation source: water | place: Pacific Ocean | collected 2012-04 | reverse complement strand
CGATTTCGTCCTGGTTGTGCAGCGAGGCGTTCGAAACCGTCACGCCCCCCACCCGCACCGGGCGCAAACGTGCGACGGGCGTGAGTGCCCCGGTGCGCCCGACCTGGACCTCGATCCCTTCGAGCACGGTCTCCGCCTGTTCGGGTGGGAACTTGAATGCGATCGCCCATCTGGGTGCACGGGCCAGGACGCCGAGCTCGGCTTGTTGTGACAGCAGATCGGTCTTGAAGACCGTGCCGTCGATCTCGACCGGCAGACTACCGCGCTTGCGGAGCAGCTCCTCGTGATAGGTGATGGCGGGTTCGACGCCGCGGCAGAGCCCGATTTCCGGGCTCACGATGAAGCCCCACTGTCTCAAGAGCTCGAGCAGCCCCGATTGGCGTTGCGCCGCTTCGGGCCGTCCCTCCTCGAGTGCATAGGCGCGAAACTCGAGACTGCGGAGCCGCTCGTAGTCGATCTCATGAATCTGACGCAGGCTGCCGGCCGCCGCATTGCGGGGATTCTCGAAGGGGCGCAGGTCGCGCTTGCGACGCGCTGTGTTGAGCGACTCGAAGGCCGCCAGCGGCAACACGATTTCGCCTCGAATCGATGCGATCTCGGGCCACGTCGCAGGCTTCCCCGCGAGGCTGGAGGGGATCGACGGGACGTGTCGAAGATTGACGGTCACGTTCTCCCCGGTCTGCCCGTCGCCCCGGGTGAGCCCCCGAAGCAGACGTCCGCGCTCGTAGATCAATTCGATTCCCGATCCATCGAGCTTGGGTTCGGCGATGTATTCGATGGGACCCTCGCTGCCGAGCAGCTTCGCGATACGCACTTCGAAGGCCCGCATCTCGTCCGCATTCATCGCGTTGTCCAGCGAGAGCATGCGTGAAGTGTGGGCGGCGGTCTCGAAGCCCTCCGCCGGCACCACCCCGACCTGTTGGGTCGGGGAGTCGGGCGTGGCGAGTGTGGGGTATTGGATTTCGAGCTCGATCAACTCGTGGCGCAACGCGTCGTATTCCGAGTCGGGGATTTCCGGAGCGTCGTTCTGGAAGTAGCAAACATCGTGGCGACGGATCTCGCTCGACAGCGTTTCGATCCGTGCGCGCACCGAGTCGAGTTTCGATGCTGCGTTCGCGGCCTGCCGTTTACCTGCGGTCTTCTTGCGGGGTCCGGCGGACAAGGCTCTCTTCCTGTCTTTTCTGGGCATCTCCTGAGTGTCCCCTTGTACTCGAACCCAGGGAGCGTGGCTCCGCGCGTGTAGGGAAACCCCCTTCAGGGGCCTTCGTGACCAGCCGATGAACTTCAGGATCGCCTATTTCGGATGGGTGAGACCACTGACGATACCACGCCGGGTCGGTGGAGCGGATCGCCATGCTCGCGCATGAGGTCTTGAGGGGAGGGCGGATCGAGCCAGATGGACCTTCAAGCCCGAACCACGCAAGGCGAGCGACTGAGCACGGCCGACGATGAGCGCGAAGAATGTTCGGAGGCCAGCACCCTCGAAGCGGCGCTGGCAGCCGCGCAGGCGCGGATCGCTGCGCTCGAATTCGCGGTTTCGAGCCAGGCTCGAGACCGCGCCGACCTCATCAACCTGGTGAGTCACGAGTTGCGCACCCCGATCACCGTCATCTCGGGGTTCTCGCGACTCTTACAGGACCCGGTCCACGGCCCCCTCGACGAGTTGCAAGGCCATTTCGTGGCGGAGACCCTGAAGGCGTGCCGACGTCTCGATCGCTTTGTCGGCGATCTGCTCGAGGCCCGCCCCGAGTCGGGGACGCCGCTGCCGATCGCGATCGAAGTGGCCGATCTCGAAGCGACGATTCGATCGATCTTCGAGTCCTTGGCCCCGCTTCTGGCGGGGAGAGGTCTGCAGGTCGAGCTCGATCTGGATCCGTCGATTTGTGAGTTCCCCTTCGATGCGAGACGTATCGAGCAGGTGGTGACGAATATGCTGACGAATTCAATCCGCTACGGCCGACCCGATGGCCAAATTCGCGTTGCGGCCGTGGTGGTCGGCGAAGGCGCGGCTCGCTTCGTGTGGGTGAGCGTCGAAGACGATGGTCCCGGCATCCCTGTGGAGAACCGCATCCGCATCTTCGAACCCTACGTGCGGGGCGAGGGCGGTGTCGAATCGGCTGGGCTCGGCATCGGGCTCGCTATCTGTGACCGAATCGTAGCCTCCCACGGCGGCTCGATCGGCGTCGAAGACGGGTCGTTGGGGGGCGCTTGCTTCTTCTTTTCGCTGCCCTACGCCCCTGGACCCATGTGTGAGGCGCAATGCGTGCCCAAGGAGTGTGACTGATGGCGCCTACCCCGAAGCCGCGCGTACAGCGGTCGGCCGGCGAAGACACGCCGCGGCCTCCGCGCGCACTGATCGTCGACGACGCCGATGGGATGCGCAGCTACCTCACGGCGCTCTTCGAGACCCGCGGCTTCGAGGTCGATACCTGTGACGACGGGGGACGTGCGCTTTCGCTGCTGGATAGTGGGGCGGATCCCGACGTGATCCTGCTCGACGTGATGATGCCCGGCACCGACGGGCTGACGGTACTGTCGAGGATTCGCGAGCAGTGGCCCGACATGCCGGTGCTGATGGTCTCGGTGATCGGAAAGGCTGAGAAAATCGTCCGGGCGATGCAGCTCGGTGCAGCGGACTACCTGACGAAACCCTTCGAGGAGACGGAGCTCGACGCCGCTCTCGATCGCCTGGGCCTTCACAGCTCGCGCCCGGGTCGCCCGACCGACGGCCGAGGAACGGCGACCGGGACGGCGCAAGCGGTTTGGATCAGCTCGGCAATGCGAGAGATACGAGCTGTCGTGGAGCAGATTGGCGAGACCGATATCACCGTGTTGATTCAAGGTGAGAGCGGTGCGGGCAAGGAAATCGTGGCGCGAGAGGTCCACACCTTGTCGAACCGATCGAAGGGCCCCTTCGTCAAGGTGAACTGCGCAGCACTCCCGACCGATCTGCTCGAGAGTGAACTCTTCGGCTACGAAAAAGGTGCCTTCACCGGGGCGTCTGGGCGCAAGCAGGGAAAGTTCGAGCTGGCGAACAGGGGCACGATCTTTCTCGATGAGATTGGCGAGATGAGCCCTTCGCTCCAGGCCAAGCTACTCCAGGTACTGCAGGACTCGGAATTCACCCGTCTCGGCGGAAACCGGGAGGTTCGGGTCGACGTGCGTGTCGTCTGTGCGACCAACCGGTCGCTGGTCGAGATGGTTGCCGGGGGCGAGTTTCGCGAGGACCTCTTCTTCCGCTTGAATGTCGTGGCGATCGATCTGCCGCCGCTGCGCGAGCGGCGCGAGGAAATTCCGATCCTGGTCGAGACCTTCTTGTCCCGCTACTGCGCGCTGTACAACCGACCTCTTCGCGGACTTTCGCAGCGCCTCATCGAGGCCATGAATTCCCATGAATTCCCCGGCAACGTCCGCGAACTCGAAAACATGATCAAGCGCATAGTCGTTCTCGAGAGCGAAGATTCGGTTCTCACCGAGCTCACCCGACCGCGAACGACTCGCACCGAGCGGCGCGAGGAACTCGATGCGCTTCTGGCCGAAATGGAGGAGACCGCCGGCGAGGTTCCGCTTCGTGAAGTGGGTCGGCGCTTCGCCCTCGAGGTCGAGAGAGAGGCGATCGAGTACATGCTGAAGCGGACGGGTTGGAATCGAAAACAGGCCGCCTCACGTCTGGGCATCAGCTACAAGACCCTGCTCCAGAAGATGCGCGACTGCGAGGTCCGGGCGGCGCACTAGCTGCTCGCCAGCGAACCTCCGCTGTCGCCAGATGCGCCCAGCCGTGGCCCTGCTATCGATCAGCTTCGGAATCAGCCAGCACTCGCTCGAGGAATGTTGCCATTCGGCGCGCCAGAACGTCTCGGACGAAGTTCTTCTCGACCCAATTCCGGCCGGCCAATGCGCGGCCTGCTGCCGCCTCGGGCTCGTCCATGACGAGCTCGATCGCGGCCTGCATCTGATCTACGTCCTCCGGATCGATGATCAATGCGCCGCCGGCCTCTCTCATCATGCGCCGGACTTCGCCCTTGGCGGCCAGGATCACCGGGCGTTCCTGGGCGAGGAATTCGAAGATCTTCGAGGGGATGACCATTTCGAAGACCGGTAGATCGCGCAGCGTGACCAATAGGAGATCGATCGAAGCGATCCAATCCGGCATCGCGTCGCGGGGTTGCAATCCGATCATCGTCACGTTCGAGATGCCGCGGCGTGCGATGTCCGCCTCGAGCTTCTCCCGATCTGCGCCGTCCCCGATCAGCACGAAGTGAAGCTCGGCCCTGGACTGGAGTCGCTCGGCCACGTCGATCAGCAGGCTGAGTCCGTGGGCCAGGCCGAGGGTGCCGACATACCCGACCGTGAACTGGTCTTCGAAACCGTATCGCGCCAGCAGTTCGCGGTTCTTGGGCATCGGCCTGAAGCGCGCCATATCGATGCCGTTGTGGATCAGCTCGATGTCTGCGGACGCGACGCCACGGGCCCTGATGTGGTCGTAGAACGCGTGCGAATTGATTACGACGCCCGCGGCGCTCCGGTAGAGCCAAGCTTCGAGTGCTTCGAGCACACTGAGGATCGTCCCTTCGCCGAGCTGGCCGAGCTCGACGACGGATTTCGGCCAGAGGTCTCGAATCTCGAGCACGAAGGGGCGGCGCTTGCACCGGGCGACGAGCGCGCCAGCGATGCCCACGAAGAACTGTGGGCTGGTAGCGACCACGAGATCGGGTCTGCGGACGCGCGGCGAAGCCAGCATTGCCGTCACAGCGAAGAGCAGGTAGTTGACGACCCGGCGCAGAAAACCCGAGTTGGGGGTGAGATACATCCAGGTCCGAATTACCCGGATCCCGTCGTGCTCCTCGTCCTGGAGCCAGCGATTTTCATGTCCCTCGAAAATCTGGCCGTGGGGGTGGTTGGGGACGCCCGTAATGACCGTGACCTGGTGCCCGTCTTCGACCCAGCGGCGGCAATGTTCGTAAGTGCGATTCGCCGGGGCGTTCACTTCCGGAGGGAAATAGTGGCTGATGAAAAGGATGTGCATGAGGATGGGTCGGTGGTGAGCAAGGGCTCACCGGACGAGGACTTCTCGGAGGGTCAGTCGGGAATGAAGTCCGCGAGCAGGGGTGTCACATTCTGCGAAAACTCTCCGAAAGTACGTTCTGCGACCTCGATGTCACCGTTGTAGATCGGAACGGTGAATCGAACCAGGGAACCATCAGTTCGGCCATATCGTGCTCGATCGAGGAACATGTAGAGGATCTTTTCATGGCTGCGGGCGATGACACGTCCGCGCGAGTGGTACCAGAAATACACCAGCGAGCGCTGGTTTCCCTTGGCGATTACGAAGCGTTTGGCCTCGCCGCCCGTGCCAGTATCGATCGGCACGATCGACGACTCGATGACGTCCCAGCCGCTGCCGGGGAGGCAATGCTCAGGGGGATGGATCGAGCTCGTGGCGCCGGTCTGACGATCTCGCGTCTGGCGCTCGTGATAGCCGACGTAGAGATGGGCAGCTTTGTCGTTCGCTTCGCTGTAGAAAGCGCAGGACACATAGTCGGTGAGGCGCAGGTTGTCGATGATCTCGTCGTCGATCTCCTCTCGGGCCGAGCAGCGCCAGCCTGCGACCTGGTCGGGAAAACTCGAAAATTGCAATCGCGGCGGGATGACTTCGTCACTCGCGAGATACCAGTAGACGTACGAGTTGAGGGCCAGGATCACGAAGGCTGTGAGAAACTTGATCATGAGCCTGTCGACCTCGCTGCGTTGATCCGCTTCGATCGACTGATGAGGAAGTCGATCAACCGGCTCTCACCCAGGAGCATCAAGAGTGCCAAAGAGAAGGTGATGATGCCCTGAAAATCGTGAATCGCCCCCGTGGCCACCTCTTGTCCGAGATGGTGGGTCAGTAGGCCCGTCAGCGCGACGCGGAAGCTGTTGACCACGATGGCGATCGGGATCGTCGAGGCGACCAGCAGGAGCTGAAACCAGAGTACGCCGCGCTTGAAGAAATACGCGAAGACGATGCCCAAAGTGACCAACGCCATCAAGCTCCGGAGTCCGCTGCACGCGTCGGCCACGAAGAGCTCGGCATGTGCGAGATGGATGATATTGCCTTCCACCAGCGCCGGGATTCCCAACTCCTGGAGGCTCCAGACCGCGCTCTTCGCAGCGATGAGTTGCAACGGGAACGCGATCGTGTTCACGAGGGACTGGGGGAGCGGAACCATCAGGAACAGGAAGAAGAGCGGAAAGGCGAGGATCTTGAAGATCTCGCGTCCGAGCAGCAGCAGGACCAACCCGATCAGTGTGAAGACAAAGGCTGCCCGCATCGTCATCAACTCGGTGCCCAGACGCCCGATCGTCAGAGAAAGGAGGCCGATGAACATCGGGATCAGACCCAACCAGCTGCCTTCGATCGGGGCATCCTCGAGGTTCCAGCGGCGTTCGTAGGCAAACCAGATCGCCAGCGGCACCACGAGGAAGCCGTGCTGGTAGTCCTCGGTAGCGCTCCAGTGGAGCACCATATTGCGGAGAATCGGGAAGTAGATCCCCAGCAGCAGCACGGTCAGCCCACATGTTGCAATCACGAGGGTTCGTCGATCGACCCCGGTCGGGCTCGGGGTACCGGCATCGGGTGTGATGGTCGTGCTGGATGCGTGGGACACCTATTCGTCGTTCTCCAGGTCCCGCTCGAGGATATCGATGATGCGCTCTGCGGCGTGGCCGTCCCAAAGCTCGGGGCGGCGTCCCTCGGACGGAGGCGATGCTCTCAGTTTCTCGATCGCGGACTCCAGGCTGGCTGGGTCCGTACCGACGATCGTGTTGGTTCCTTCGGCTACCGTGATTGGTCTCTCCGTGCTGTCGCGAAGTGTAAGGCAGGGGACACCGAGAGCGGTCGTTTCCTCCTGGATTCCCCCTGAATCCGTCAAAACCATCTGAGCCCCGATCAGAAGACTCAGAAACTCGAGATAGCCCAGGGGTTCCGTCATTCGGAGCCGGGGCCGATTGCCGCCGAGATATCGCTCGATGGCATGGGCCGTTCTGGGATGCACCGGAAATATAACGGGTAGAGAATCGTTGAGTCGGTCGAGTACACCGAAGAGGCTGCGGAGCCGATCGGGCGAGTCGACGTTGCTCGGACGGTGCAGGGTGAGGACCGCATAGTGTCCCGCTTCGAGTTCGAGTCGCTCGAGCGTGTCGAGCTCGAGCGCTCGCTGCCGATGGGCCAGGAGCGTGTCGATCATCACGTTGCCGACGAAATGCACCTTGTCTGCGGGCACCCCTTCGCCGAGCAGGTTCTTCTCGCCGTCGGGCTCCGTCGTGAAGAGCCAATGCGAGACCGCGTCGGTCATCACGCGGTTGATCTCCTCGGGCATGTCCCGATCTCCGGAGCGCAGGCCCGCTTCCACGTGGGCCACGGGGATATGCAACTTCACCGCCGCGAGGGTCGCGGCCAGGGTCGAATTCACGTCGCCGACGACAACCACGACGTGTGGCGAGCGGTCGATCAGCAGCCGCTCGATCTTCATCAGGATCTGGGCTGTCTGCTCTCCGTGAGAACCAGAGCCGACACCCAGATTCACATCGGGCTCCGGAATCCCCAGGTCCTGGAAGAAAGACTCCGACATGGCCTGGTCGTAGTGCTGACCCGTATGCACGAGGATCGGATCGAAACGATCGACTCGTTCGGCCAGCACCTTCATCAGGGGCGCGATCTTCATGAAATTGGGTCGCGCCCCGGCCACCGCGAGGAGGCGGATCTTTTCGCCGGATTTGGCACGGATCGGGGAGGTCATCGTTGCGTCCTGCGCATGCGGATTGATTTCGGGTGAGGAGCGGAGGGAGGAAAGCGGTGTGGTTCCTCCACAGCGACTTCGAGTCGCCCGGTTGGTGTCCGTACTCCTCGCGGGGATGTTCGGGTAGTCCCGGATCTTTCTTTAGCACGGCAGCCAACGATCCCCGGCAGCGGAGCTTCGGGCCCGCACAGACGTGAGTACCCCTGGAGTGGGATTGGACTCGAATCAACTCGGGAATTTTTCCGATTTCCACCCAATGGGACCCGAAATGGGTCAAAAGATAGAACCAGGACGGCCGATGAGGGAAGAGGGCTTCCTATAGGCGACTCGAGTATCCATTTTCGGAATTTTTTTCACATTGTTGGGAAACGTCTGCGCCCCGAAGGTTACTCTAGACCAGCTGGCGGGGAGCCCCGGTAGAGTTTCAGCTGCTTTTTGCCGGGGCTGTGCACACAGGATGCGTTGTGGTGAAAAAAATACAGCCAGAAGTCACGACCAACTGGGAGCAGTCGTCTCTTGATGATCGATCAAACCACCGTTCTGGTAATTGACGACGATCCCGGGATTCGAGAATACCTGGAAGCCCTCGCTACGCGACAGGGATACGGCGTGCACACGTCCGTCGATGGCGAGACGGCGCTGGAAAATCTCGACCAGACCCGCCCCGATGTGATCACCCTGGATGTCGTGCTGCCCGGCATGGATGGCCTCGAGACGCTGCGCCGCATCAAGCAACGCGCGCCCGAGGTGCCCGTCATCATGCTCTCCGGCCACGGTCAGGCCCGGACGATCGTCGAGGCCATGCGGCTCGGTGCTTCGGATTTCCTACGCAAGCCCTTCGAGGTCGAGGAGCTCGAACTCGCTTTCCAGAAAGCGCTCGAGAACCGGGCCCTGGAAGAAGAGGTGCGGAGCCTTCGCGGGCGCGTGCGCACCGAGGTCGACGGTCTTCTGCTGGGTGGCGACAGCCCGAAGATGCGGGAGATCCGGGAGATCGTCGAACAGGTCGCCGACACCGACATCACCGTCTTGATTCGCGGAGAAAGTGGCACCGGCAAGGAAGTCGTCGCCCGGGCACTGTTTCAGCTCGGTAACCGACGCAGTCGGCCTTTCGTCAAGGTCAACTGCGCGGCGCTGCCGTCGGAGTTGCTCGAGAGCGAGCTTTTCGGATTCGAGAAGGGCGCCTTCACCGGGGCGCAGAAGCGCAAGCTCGGAAAATTCGAGTACGCCAATCAGGGTACGATCTTCCTCGACGAGATCAGTGAGATGGCGCCCCCGCTGCAGGCGAAGCTCCTGCAGGTCCTGCAGGACGGGGAGTTCTCCCGGCTCGGGGGCGAAGCGGACATTCACGTCGATGCTCGCATCATCGCCGCGACCAATCGAAATCTCGAAGAGGCTGTCAAGACCGGAGAGTTTCGAGAGGATCTCTACTACCGGCTCAACGTGGTGACGATCCAGATTCCACCCTTGCGTGACCGAATCGACGCGGTTCCGCTGCTCGTCGAGCACTTCCTGCGGATGTACACCGAGCAGTACAACCGGTGCCTCGAGAAGCTCTCGGACGGCACGATGAAGCTTCTGATGGAATACGCCTGGCCGGGGAACATTCGCGAACTCGAGAATATGATCAAGCGAATGGTCGTGCTCGGGAGCGAGCAGACCGTCGTGCAGGAGATCGGCCAGCGCAAGACACCGTCCACTGCCAAGGCGGATGATGATGAGCTCGATCTTGCAGTCCTGGGTGCGGACTTCTCGACGGGACAGGATCTCGACCTGAAGGTGATCTCGAAGCGGGCGTCGCAAATCGCTGAGAAGAAGGTCATCGAACGCGTGCTGACCCAAACACGTTGGAATCGCAAAGAAGCGGCCGAGCGACTTCAGATCAGTTACAAGGCGCTGCTCTACAAGATGAAGGAAAACGGACTGAGCGAGGGGCGTTGATGCCGCTTCGTTGGAGACCTCGGATGGATTGCGATCGACACATCTTCACAGGACGACTCGCTCGACTCACTGCGTCGGTCGCCCTTTTCAGCCTTGCCTTCGGATGCGCTGGCAGCGGATCACCACCGCCTCCGGAGCCGAGTCCGGGCGAACGCACGGCATACCTGATCGGAATTCCGGACCTGCTGCAGATCGTGGTTTGGAGGAATCCGGAACTTTCAGTCGACGTGCCGGTTCGCAGCGACGGCAAGATCTCGGTGCCGCTCGTCGACGATGTGCAGGCCGAAGGTCTGACGGCGGAAGAGCTCAAGGAGGTCCTGACCGAAGCGCTGTCGGAGTATGTGACCGCACCGGATGTGACGGTGATCGTGCAACAGATCAACAGCCATACGATCACCGTGATTGGCGCCGTAGATCGGTCGGGGCAGATCCCGCTCGTACGACAAACCCGCGTGCTCGAAGCCATCGCGATGATGGGCGGATTCAACATCTGGGCCAAGAAGGATCGGGTGAAAATCCTGCGACACACCGATTCGGGCCAGGCGGAGTACCTGTTCAACTACGGTGCCTTTGCGGCGGGCAAAGCCCCTGGCTCCAACATTCTGCTTCAGCCGGGTGACACCGTTGTCGTGCCGGATTAGCAGAGGCTTTAGATGGTCCGTGCGCAGGTTTGCGCGGTTTTTGGGTTCGTGATGCTGGTGGCGACTTCCACAGAGGCTCGAGAGCTCGAGCTCTCGGTCGAGAATCGAATCGGCGGAGACAATAATATTTTCGGAGTCAGCCGGGATCAAACCGAAGACGGGTTCTACGAGTTTGCCCCGAAGCTGGTCGTTCGCGAGGAGCGGGAGGAAGTCGACTACAACGTTCGTTACGTGCCCGTCTACCAGGCATTCTTCGACCACGACAATGCGAATGGTTGGGACCATTTGACGGACGGGGAGCTCGATTGGCGCATCACGCCGCGGGACACCCTCGGCGTCTCGCAGCGCTTTTCCGACACTCGCAGAGTTCGCCTGGAGGCCACAGAGGCGGCCGCCGGTCTTCCGCCAGTCCTCGAAGAGAACGATCGAGAGCGCGTTCGCCGCATTCACGCCGCTGTGTACTACTCGCGCCAGTTCACGCCGACCTTGGCCGCGCGTGTCTCTTTTCAATTCGAGGACGTCGACTTCGACTCGCTTCGCCAGACCGATACGCGAGCGTACAGTGGATCTTTGGCTGGGAACTACGGGGTCTCAGCGTGGACGACCTTGGGATTGTCGGGATCTGGTCGCTTCCGCGAGAATCGTGGGTCCAGTCGCCAAAGCTCGTCCTCGGCGATCATCGGAAACGTTGGCTTGTCGCTGGCCAGTCAGCTGACGGAGACTGTGGATGTCTTCTTGCAGGCCGGCCCTTCCTTCATTCGAAGTGACGAAGATGATTTCGGCGCAATCACCTCGTCGCTCTACTCGATCGATGAGGACTCCGGACTGGCAAAGGCGATCGATAATCCGCCGCTGGGCCCCGCCAGCATCTGCGACTTTCAGGGTACGGACTTTCTCGTTATTTGCCCGGAGCTGCCCTATACAAACCTCCCTTCCGACAAAGACGATACGCATTCACTACTCGCTCCAGCCGATGCGTCTGGCGAACAGGACACGGATATCTCCTTCTTTGCGGAAGCCAGGCTGACGAAGCGATGGCGAAAAGCACTGCTTCGGCTCAGCTATCGGCGCACCGAATCAGCGAGTAACGGAGTCGGGTCCTCATCGATCGTGGATTCGGCGAACGTCTTCTTTTCGTTCAATCCCGAACAGCCCTGGCGTTTCGTCTTCCTCGGCCAGTGGAGCCAGCAGCAGGTCGTCTCGGATGTGCGCCAATCCCTGATCACAGTGCAGGCGAGCACGACGATGCTGCAAGGGGCCCCCCCCCTCTTCTTCGCCGAGACCAACGGACAGGCCATCGTCGTAACGGAGAGCGCGAACGATTCGGATCTCACGCAGTGGAAGGCAATCTTCCGTGTCGAGCGACAACTCACGAAGCAGCTGACTCTGCTGGGCAGGTTTACGTATTTCCATGAGAAGCAAGAACACGCGAATTCGAGTGAAGAGAGTAACAGCTATTATGTGGGCTTTGTCGGCCTTCGCTACGCATTTGATCCCGTGATTTTCTAGCGGGTAGGTGAATGACCATGAATTTGGAACAGGGCGTACAAGTCACAGACATTTTTGGCGTTGCCCGGCGCCGCGGGAAGCTGATCGCGACGATTGCCGGGGCCGTGATTCTGGCGACCTATTGGATCGCAATGGCCTTGCCGAATCTCTACACGTCGTCCGCGGTGATTCTGGTGGAGCCGCAATCGGTCGATGAGGCACTGATCGATTCGGGGGTTCGCGAGAGTGATCTCAACGAGCGCCTGGGGCTGATGACCGCCGAGATCCTGAGTCGGAGCCGGTTGTCGACGATCATCGACGATTTCAATCTCTACGAGCAGGAGTCCGATCACCTCGTGCGCGAAGAAATCATCGACTTGATGCGATCCTACGTATCTGTGGAGCCGGTTCTCAGCGAGCTCGAGGAGGAGAACGCGCGCAATCGAGACGTCTCCTTCAACACCTTCCGCATCATCTATCGCAACGAACGATCGACGACCTCTCGAGACGTTGCCCAGCGCATTGCGAACGACTTCATCAACGCCAACATCGACGCCCGGACCGAAGTGACGGCCAAGAGCCTCGACTTCATGCAGGAGGAGATCCGGTCGCTCACGACCCAAATCGCGACCGTCGAGAAGGCCATTGCGGAGGTAAAAAAGGCAAATCCAGGTCGGCTCCCCGAGGACATGGCCTCGAATCAGCGTGTACTCCAATTCGCGACAGTTGATCTGCGCGACGCGCAGCGATTCTTTGACACAGCTTCGAGCGATGTCGCGTTCTGGAAGAATCAGGCGATTACGGCTGCCTCGATGGAAGCCGCCACGGATGTGTCGAGCCCCGGCCACCGGCTGCGCTTGGTCAAACTCGAACTCAGCAGCCTTGTCGCGATGGGATTTACCCAGAAGCATCCTGATATCTTGCGAGTCTCGTCGGAGATCGAACTGCTTTCGAATCAGATCGCGGCTCAGAATTCTTCGACTGGGGAGGCGCCCCCGAAGAATGCCGCGGAGCAGAATGCACGCGCTGAGCAGGGACGTGCCGAGCTGCGTGCGCAGGCGGCGTCCGAGGACGTCGAAAGGCTGCGATCGAGCATCGATGCCCTCGAGGCTCGGCTGGCGGCGACGCCGGCTGTGGCTGAGCGGCTCGACGCACTCGGCCGGCAATACGACCATCTCTATACGAGCTTTCAGGACTTCAGCAGTCGGCTCCAGCAGGCGGGTGTGCAAGCCGATCTCGAGCGGCGCCAACTCGGTGAGAGGTTCAGGATTCTCGAGTTGGCCTTTGCCGCGCCGCAGCCGAGCTCGCCGAACCGCATTCTGCTCTTGATCATCGGGCTGGTCTTCGGTCTTGGCCTTGGTGTCGGCGTGGGACTCCTGGCCGAGGTGACCGACACTTCTCTGCATACCACGAATGATCTCCAGTCGGCTCTGGGAATTCCGGTGCTGGTGTCAGTGCCGAGGATCATGTTGCAATCGGACCGGGTCGCCCGCACGCGACGGATCGTGCGCGAATCACTAGCGGCCGCGGCGGTCGTTGTCTTCTGTCTGGTCGGAGGAGCCCTTACTTATTACATGGTGAACATCGCGGGCGGGCCCGAAGAAGCCGTAGTCGAAGAGGAGGCAACGATCGAGACCGAAGCTCGCTTGAACCTGGACCTGGGTCGCGGTTAGCCGGAGACGAGGAGTATGTACACCGAGTACTACGGCCTGATTCGCCGACCCTTCGAGATGTCACCGGATCCCTCGTTTCTATATCTGGGTGAGGCACATCGCGAGGGTCTGGCGACGCTCGTCTACGCGGTGAACTCCGGAAAGGGATTCGTGATGTTGACCGGCGAGGTGGGGACGGGGAAGACGACCCTGCTCCACGCGCTGCTCGGCCAGCTCGACTCGTCGACGAACTCCGCGTTCATTTTCAATCCGCGGCTCGATCCACTCGGATTCTTTCGCATGCTCTTCGAAGAGTTGGGCGTCGGGCCGCCCTGCGACTCCAAGGCCGAGTATCTACTGGCTCTGAACCAGTACTTGATCGGGAAGCTCGCAGCCAACGAGAGGGTGTTGCTGATCATCGATGAAGCGCAGAACCTTTCTGCAGAGATGCTCGAGGAGGTTCGACTTCTGTCGAATCTCGAGACCCCCACCGCAAAGCTGATTCAGACCGTACTCGTCGGACAACCCGAGCTTCAGACACTCGTGGATCAGCCGGAGCTGCGCCAGCTTCGACAACGCATCGCCCTTCGTCATCATTTGCGGCCCTTCAATGAGTCAGAGGTCCATGAGTACGTGAACGAGAGGCTCCTGAAATCGGGCTACACGGGCCGGGGACTCTTCAACAAGAAGGCGACGCGAGAACTATTTCGTGTGACCGGGGGTACGCCCCGCACGATCAACAACGTCTGCGATGCTGCGCTTCTGCTGGGTTACGCGCGCCAGGACAGCGTAGTGGGCCCAGCTACGATCCGAGAGGTGGCAGCGGGTCTCGGCCTTCTCGGCGACGGCGAGCTCGAATCAGCGCAGAACCAGACCCTGCTGAAGAACCCATTGCGAAGAAGCCTGTGGCGGCTTGGATTCGGATTTCGCCGTTAGCCGTCAGCGAGACCAGAGCAAGACTCGAACCTGAAGTTCGATGGAGAGAAGATATGCCCAAGCACTATGAGGCCTTACAGCGCGCGGAGCAGGAGCGTCGTCGAAAAGTGACGGGCGCCGAGGCACTTCCGGCCGCTCTGCCTTTCGAAGGCGCATCGATGCCCGCTGCGCGGGTGAAGAGCCCGGGCTGGTTCGCGCGTCTTTTCGGCGCTGAGATCGACAAGCGCCTCGAGGCACCCAACGACGTCAACAAGCGCCGGATCGCCCTGCTGCAGCCGGATTCCTATGTGGCAGAACAGTATCGAAGTCTCCGGGGTCGACTCGATTCGCTGGCCTCCCAGCGCCCGCTGAAGACCGTTGCCGTGATCAGCGCGAACGCCGGGGAAGGCAAGAGTACCTGCGCTGTGAATCTCGCGGTTGTGTCGGCTATGGGTGTCGGGCGCAGTGTCTTGCTCGTCGACTGTGATCTTCGCCGCCCCAAGATTCACACGACTCTGGGGATCTCGCCTCAGCTGGGGGTGGCGGAGATCCTGCTCAACAAAGCGACTCTGGACGAGGCCATTCTCAAGCCCGACGGAGTCAATCTCGATGTCTTGTCGGTGCGCTCGGTGCCGCCGAACCCGTCCGAGCTGCTGGCCTCGCCCGAGATGCGACAGCTGATCGAGGAGGCCGCCAGTCGATATGATCGCGTGATTCTCGACACGCCGGCTTGTCTGGGACTACCGGATGCCAAGACCATATCGGAGCTATGTGACGGTCTCGTGATGGTGGTCCGTGCTGGGATCACCGCCGAGGAGGAGGTGCGAGCAGCTCTCGACATTTTCGATCGTCGTCGCGTCGTCGGGCTGGTTCTGAACGGCTCAGAAGCGACTCGTGAGCAATACGGGTACTACTAGTTCCTACTTCGCGCCTCATCGGTGCAACCCTTGTGGTTGGCAGGCCGACTGGCGCGTTTCCCTGGAGAAGCCTCAGGTGGACGAGATTCGTGCCATCGCGATCGTATTGATCGCGTCAGGGGTGGCGGCACTGACCACGCCCCTGGTAATTCGCTTTGCGAAGCGGATCGGTGCGGTCGATCGGCCCAATGATCGCAAGATCAGTCGGCGGCAGGGGATGCCACTTCTCGGCGGGCTGGCGGTGGCTGCGGGATGTGGAGCAGGACTCGTGGTGATACAGGTCCTGGGTGTGGAGGCCAACGTGATGCCACAGGTCTGGGCGTTTGCCGGCGGTGCATTCATTCTTATGTCAGCCGGCGCTTGGGATGACCGATTCGGCCTGACTGTCTTCAAGAAACTCAGCGTACAAATCGTGGCGGCGTCGATCGCCATTCTGGCCGGATTCAGCCTCGACCTCTTCTCGATTCCATTGACATCGTTGGTCTCCGAGGTCCCCCTCTGGATTCTCTGGCCCGTCTCGCTGGTGTGGATCGTGGGTGTCACGAACGCCATGAATCTGGTCGACGGGCTCGATGGGCTCTCGGCGGGGCTGGGCGCCATCATCGCGATGACTCTGACGATCATCTGCTGGCAGGGCGGCCAATGGGTCGGCGTCGTGATCGGATTGGCCCTTTTCGGCGCACTGGTTGGCTATCTCCCCTACAACTTCCCGCCGGCGCGTATCTTCCTGGGGGATACGGGCTCGCTCGTGATCGGCTTCGGCCTCGCCTTGATGGCGCTCGAGGGGTATCGAAAGGAAGCCATTCTCGCCTTCCTCGTTCCCGTCCTGGCTCTCGCTATTCCGCTTCTCGACACACTGCTATCGATCACTCGTCGCCTGCGAAGTGGAACCGGCGTGTTCTCGCCCGACCGACTGCATATGCATCATCGTCTGCTCCACCGTGAGGGCTCTCACAAGAACGCCGTGCTGATGCTCTACTTCCTGACGAGCTGCTTCTGTATGATCGCCGTTTCCTTTTCCCAGCTCGACGGATGGCTTGCGGTTGTCTACCTCGCGGCCGTCGTTGCAGTGACCGTTCGGCTGCTTCGCAACCTCGACGCATTCTCCCTCGAAGTCGGTACCGAGGACCTGTCAGAGACGGCCGGAAAGCGCCCCGTCGCAAGCGACGCGGCCGATGGAGATCCTTCTTGAAGACAAAACGTGCACTGATCTCTGGTGTGACGGGTCAGGATGGCTCGTATCTCGCCGAACTTCTCCTCGACAAGGGCTACGAAGTCCACGGGATCGTTCGCCGATCGAGTACCGAGACCTTCGAGCGGATCGAGCATCTGACCGGGCAGATCCAGCTGCATCAGGCTGATCTCCTGGATCAGGTTTCTCTGGTCAATTCGATCCGCGCCTGCGAGCCCAACGAGATCTACAACCTCGCAGCGCAATCCTTCGTCCCGACGAGCTGGGTTCAGCCCTCGCTGACCGGCGAATTTACGGCGCTCGGTGTTACCCGCATGCTCGAGGCGATACGCGTCGTCGATCCATCGATCCGCTTCTATCAGGCCTCGAGCTCAGAAATGTATGGCCGTGTAAAAGAGAGTCCTCAGAACGAGGCCACGGACTTCTATCCGCGGAGTCCCTACGCAGTGGCAAAGCTCTACGGGCATTGGATCACCGTCAACTACCGCGAGAGCTACCAGCTCCATGCGGTCTCAGGAATCCTCTTCAATCACGAATCGCCGCGCCGAGGCCGAGAGTTCGTCACGCGCAAGATCAGCGAATCGGTGGCCAAGATCAAACTCGGCCTCCAGGACGAGTTGTCCATTGGCAATACGGGCGCGAAGCGAGATTGGGGCTATGCCAAGGAATACGTCGAAGCGATGTGGTTGATGCTTCAGCCAGACGACCCGGCGGACTACGTGATCGGCACCGGCAAGCAGCACTCGGTGCGAGATTGCTTGGAGGCCGCGTTTGGTCACGTCGGTCTGGATCTGGATGATTTCGTCCGGACCGACCCGAGCCTCGTTCGGCCAGCCGAAGTCGATACTCTACTCGCGGATCCGACGAAGGCGCGCGAGGAGTTGGGGTGGTTCGCGCGGACCTCCTTCGAGGAACTCATCGCGGTCATGGTCGAGGCCGACCTCGAGGCGCAGGAGAAATCCAGCGGACGTCGACGCGGTCAGGGCAGAACTCGCTAACTGGGAGCGGAAGCGTCCAATATGAACATCACGGTGATCGGTACGGGATACGTCGGCTTGGTGACCGGCGCCTGCTTCTCGGAGTTTGGTCTCCAGGTGATCTGTGTGGACAATCTCGAGGCCAAGATCGAATCCCTCACGCGGGGCGAGATGCCGATCTATGAGCCGGGCCTCGACGACCTCGTATCGCGGAACATTCGGAGTGGGCGGCTGCGGTTCACGACCGACGTCGAGGACGCCATCGAGCAGGGGCTGGTCCTCTTCATCGCCGTTGGCACGCCGCCCTCAGCGGATGGCAGCACCGACCTGCGTTTCGTGGAGGCGGTGGCTCGGAAGATCGGCCAGCGTATCCATTCCTACAAGGTCATCGTCACCAAGAGTACGGTGCCGGTCTGCACCTCCGATAAAGTGCGAGGATGGGTTCAGGAGGAGCTCGACGAGCGAGGCGAAAAGGCGCGCTTCAGCGTCGCTTCGAATCCGGAGTTCCTGCGCGAAGGCGCTGCCGTGGCCGACTTCATGCGCCCCGATCGCGTGGTCATTGGTACGGAACCCGGGGATGATCAGGCGCTCGCGATCCTCAAGGACCTCTATCGACCGCTATTCCTGAATGAGACCCCCTTCGTAGAAACGAGTATTCCGACTGCCGAGCTGTCGAAGTACGCGGCCAATGCCTTCTTGGCGACGAAGATCTCCTTCATCAATGAGCTCAGCGTTCTCTGCGAAGAGATCGGGGGCGACGTTCAGGCAGTGGCTCGCGTGATGGGGCTCGATGGTCGGATCGGCGGCAAATTCCTCCACGCCGGTCCGGGTTTTGGAGGTTCTTGTTTTCCCAAGGATACGCTCTCGGCGGTGCGATTCGCGCGCGACCTGGGTCATGAGTTCTCGATCGTGGAGGCTGCGATAGCCGTCAACCAACGCCAGCGTTTGCGGATGGTCGACAAGATCGTTGCGGCGCTCGACGGCGATGTCGCGGGCAAAGCCGTGGCTATACTCGGACTGGCCTTCAAGCCGGAGACGGATGACATTCGTGAGGCGCCCGCGATCGATATCATCCGGGGGCTGCTCGATCGGGGTGCAAGAGTACAGGCCTACGATCCGGCCGCGATGGCAGAGGCGGGGCAGATGATTCCGGAGATGCAGCTCTGTAAGGATGCCTATGAGGCAGTAGCCGACACGGATGTCGTGGTGATCGTGACCGAGTGGAACGAGTTCCGAATGCTCGACCTGGCGCGCGTCAAGGAGTTGGTCAGCGAGCCCCGATTGGTCGATCTGCGGAACATCTATCACGCGGATCGGATGAAGGAGGCGGGATTTCTCTACTGGGGTGTCGGTCGATAGGGAGTTTTCCCATCGGAGCTCGACCGTGTGATCTGCGTCACTAAGTCCCGAGGCAGTCAGGACGTACGATTGCGAACGTGCGTGCGTGCGTGCGTGCGAAGGAATTGGAGCCGATGACCAGGGGATCGACTCAGTCGATCGGCTGATTCGAGGTGAGCGAGGTGACCGATGACTACGACAGGTCCGATTAGAAAGGACGTGCTCGAATCGCTGCGAGCGATTCCGCTCTTTCGCCGCGTCTCGGAGGAGGGTCTCGAAGAACTCGCGACCCACCTGATTGCGCGACGCTTTCCCAAGAATGCGACCATCGTCGAGGAGGGGCTTGCCGGCGACTACATGTATGTGATTCAGGAGGGTCGCGCCAAAGTCACAAAAGCCTCGGAGGACGGTCGGGAGAAGATCATGAATTTTCTCGAGGTCGGCGCTTTCTTCGGCGACATGGCGCTGCTCGGGGATGAGAGGCGCTCGGCGAGTGTGAAGACCCTCGAGGAGTCGCTTCTGCTCGCGCTGTCGCGTCGCGATTTCAACGATCTGCTCCGACACAGCCCGGACCTGGCGTTGGCGGTGATCGAGGAGCTGGCGAATCGACTGCGGGAGACCAACGAGCAGGCCCGTTCTCTGTCCTTTCAGGGGGTGGAAGAGCGTACCCGCAATCTTTTCGAGCGGATGGCCCGTCCAGAAGAAGCGGCCAACGGTCGGCTGATGACGCCCACGCTGACCCATCAGCAGATCGCAGATATGGTTGGAACCTCTCGGGAAACGGTCACTCGTGCGATCAAGCAGCTGAAAGGATCCGGCTGGCTCTCCCAGGAAGGGAAACGCTACGTGATCCCGCGCGGCGACTGACTGCGAGTCTTTGCCGCTGGCGACGGCCCATGGGATGGCGCACTCTTTCGACCCATTTGACTTCCCCACGGGCTCTCGATGGAGAGTGGAATATAAGGACGCATCGTGATCTCTCTGGATATCGCGCCGATCGCTGGCCGGACACGCCGGTCCGGGATCTTCTTTCTGGCCCTCGTGATCGCGCTGGGCGGATGTGCCAGCGACGAAGAGCGCCTCGCCGAGTTCATGGAACGGGGCGAGGCCTACGTCGAGCAGGGCTTGAACGAAGAAGCGATCATCGAGTTCAAGAACGTGCTGCAGATCGATCCGAACCATGCGCCCGCCCACGAAGCTCTCGCCGTTGCCTACCTGCTCGTTTCGAAGCCACGTGAGGCGTATTGGGAAATGTCAGAGACGGTGCGTCTCGACCCCGCGAACATCGATGCGCGCCTTCGCTATGGATCGATCTCCGCGGCCCTCGGCGATCACGAGCTCGCGCGCGAACAAGCGGACGCCATTCTGGAGCTCGAGCCCACCCGATCCCAGGCCTTCACGCTGCGGGCACAGGCCCTCGAGGCGGGCGAGGACTACGAGGGCGCCGAGGCCGATCTCAAGCTTGCGGTCAAGAATGAGCCCGAGGGTCCCGCCTACCGTTTTCTCTACGCCGGCTTTCTTCAGCGCCGGCAACGATTCGACGAGGCGGAGCAGATGCTTCGAGATCTCGTGGAATTGGAGCCGAGCTATCTGGTCTTCTCGAGCTTGGCGCGCATCGTTGCCCGTGGCGGTGAGAACGACGTGGAAGCCGAGGCCCTCCTACGTCGGACGATCGAGGTCGCGATGGAAACACCCGTCGAGGCGGTCGAAGCTGACGTCGAGAGGCCGGGTGGCACGACTTCGCTGATACCCAACGTGCTTCGGGAAGATGCGATCAAGGGCGCTCATATGCTGCTCTCCGCGTTCTATTACGAGCGCGGCCGCTTCGACGACGCGGTCGCGATCCTGGAAGACGGAACTGCTCACGTCGATGAAGAAATGGATCTGATCTATGGGATGGCGCGGCTCTGGCGTTCGCGAGGCATGGACGAGAAGGCAGACGGGTTGCTGCGTCGCGCAGCCGAGGTTTCACCCGACAAGGCGGCTCCCCAGCTCGTGCTCTCCGCCCATCTCGACCAGAAGGGCGACAGCGACGGCGCCTTGAAAGCCGCCCTGAGGGCTGCGGAAATCGAGCCCGACAACAAGATTGTCCAGATGCGCGTGGCTGAGCTCCGCGTCGATGTGGGCAATCGCGATGGCGACGAGGAATCCATTCAGGCTGGTCGACGTCTCGTCGACGCCCTGCTCGAGCAGGAGCCAAGCAGCCCAGACGCCCATTTCGTTCGCGCGAAGATCGCCTTGGCCGAGAACGACCTTACGGGAGCGGAGCAAGCGCTGCTCAGGGTGATCGAGGCGCGGCCTGATTGGTCCCAAGCTCGCTTTGTGCTCGGATCCACTCTGGCGGCAGCCAATGAGCTGGCGCGCGCCCGCGTCGAATTGGCTCGTGCGATCGAGATCGAGCCGACCATGCGCCACGCGCGCAGGTTGCTCACTCAGATCCATTCGCAGCTCGGCGAGCATGAATTTGTGATCGAACAGGGACGCGCCTACCTGAGTCAGGTTCCAGACGACTCGCAGATTCGCATCGTCGTCGGTCAGAGCCTGATTCGTGTGGGGCGCACCAAACAGGCCTATGAGGAAGTCTCCAAGATTCCGGAAGAGGACCGCGATGCGGCCGCCTATTTTGCGCTCGGTCGCCTCGACCTTGCATTCGGTCGCAAGGAACAGGCTCGTGAGCGGCTGATGAAAGCCGACGAGATGTCTCCGGGCAGGCCTGCGGTATTGCGCCTGTTGCTTGCCCTCGATCGTGACGCGGGTCAGGCCGCCGCGTCGATCAAACGAATCCACGAGGTCGCTGAGCAATTCCCCGAGAGCTCTGAATTGATGGAGCTGCAGGCCGAGGTGTTACTGCTCGACGGCGATCTCGAGGCTGCGGAAGCCGCCCTGGTGAAGGCAGTGGAGCTCAATCCCGCCAACGTCTCGGCCCAGCTCGCCCGAGCTGATCTCGCGCGACAAGCGGGTAATGTCGAGCAAATGATCGCTGTGATCGAATCCGCCGCGAAGGCGGTGCCGGATTCGTCGGATCTCCAGTTTCGTTTGGCCGTTCTCTACGAGCAGCACGGCAAGAGGGG
>PVBE010835023.1_pt1 | contig 21910 bp, 14 predicted proteins | sample 1631181 | NCBI WGS metagenome assembly PVBE01 (sample SAMN08397723, study PRJNA350692) | Marine metagenome, whole genome shotgun sequencing project. | isolation source: water | place: Pacific Ocean | collected 2012-04 | reverse complement strand
TCCAGGCGTTCGGCGGGCGTGAGAAGTCGCTTCGGCTCAGGTTCCGGTTTCGAGGCCTCGGTCTCGATGGGCATCGGAATGATGGCCGCCGCGTTCCGGGGGTGAAGGCGGGACATCAGGATGGGCAGGGAGGCGAGTACGATCAGGGCGACGGCCAGATTCCAGCCCGTGAAGAGGGTGGCGGAGGTGGGGATGATTCCGATCTGGTCTTCGAGGAAATGGCCCTGCGTGGCAATCGCCAGCCCGACGGAACTGGTGAGTCCCTGGTGCCAGATGACGAAGCCGGAGAAGGATGCGGCCACCAGCAGCGGGTAGTGGACGACGACACCCTTCTCGCGGCAGGCGGTACCGATCGTGCGGGCGACGATGCCCGCGACCACCAGGCTGAGACCCCAGGAGAGCAGCGCGGTGACGCCGGTCACCGCACAGGCGGTCATGTAGGCGGCCGAGGCTGAATTCACCCGAGCTGCCGCATATCGCAGGGCTCGCTCGACGGGAGGCGTATTTGCCAATGCGTAGCCCAGCAGCAGGGTGAGCGTGATCTGATTCGTGAAGGTGAGGAGATTCCAGAATCCATCTCCCCAGGCCTCGAGGCTGCGATCCAGGGGATATCCCGCCACGGTCATGGCAAAAAAGAGCGTGATGAGGGTCAGCAGCAGGGCTACGGAGAAAGCGTCCGGCACAAAACGAATAAAGAGTTCGACCCAACGATTCATTCCAATCGTACTCCTCGAGACTCGGCTTCAGCCGATATTATTGCATCGAAAATGTCTTCCGGCCGAGGGCGATCCTGTCGCGATCCCCATTGAATTCCATTCTCTCCTCTGCTTTTCCGAGCGGGCCGATGCCGCCTGCGGCCCGATAGATCCCGGAGATTTATCGTCCGGAGGACTCGGCACGGATTCGCAGCAGAAGCTGTCGGAATTCGGGGCTGTCCGGAGCCAATTCGACGAGTTTCTCGGCCGGGGCGAGGGCCCGGCCCCAATCGCCCGCCTGCGCGAATAGGATGGCGAGAGCCCTCGGAAAGTCGGGTTCCATTGGGTCGAGACGGGTCGCGCGCAGGAAGGCCTTCTCCGCCTTTTCCGATTCTCCGAGGTTTTGGCTTGCGAGCCCGTAGTTGTAATGCACCCGAGGCCGATCTGGAAGCAGGGAGGCTGCACGCTCGAGGGCGGCGGCCGCGGCTCGCAGTTGGCCTTCTGCGGCCAGCAGGAGTCCCAGGGAATAATGCAATTCACCTTCGTCGGGAAGTTTCTCGAGTCCGCGGCGCAGGATCCTGGTGGCTTCGAGTGGATCTCCCAGCGCGCTTTCGAGTTGGGCCCAATTGGCCAGGGCCGGGAGGAATGCCGGATCCAACTCGAGGGCCCTGCGGTAGGCCGCGCGTGCCCGCTCGAATTCTCCGAGTTCCGTATCCAAGATGGCCAGATTGAGTTGTGCGGATGGAAGATCTCCCAATGCCTGTTGGCCGCTCACGTATTCGGCCAGGGCCAGGTCGCGCAGCGGACTCGCCTCCTTCCCGAGAATCTCCGAAGGGGCGGTCGCCAGGCCCCGGGCCGCCTCCAATCGGATGGAGCGTCGGGGGTCCGAGAGCAGTTTCGGCAGGCCCGCGAGTCGATCGGCGGGCGGAAAATGCGAGAGTGCGGTGGCGGCGGCGAGTCGCAGCAGGGGTGCCGAGTCCATCGTTGCTGCCTGCAGGGCGGGCCTCGCCCCTTCGCCGTAGCGGGCCGCCAGGGAGAGTGCGGTGGCCCGTACGATGTCCGGGGCTGCGCCCGGAGGCGTCAACGCCAGCAGATCCTCAAGGCCATCGGCAGCCCCTTTGCGTCCGTCGTGGAAAGGCGTGGCCCAATGGGGGCCTCTTTCTCGCTTCGGCCCGTAGTTTTCAGCGACGCTTTTCGCGGCCCACTCCGCCGTTTTCTCTATATGGCAGCCCGTGCACGGATTGGGCACCCCCAGTCGATGAGAAAGATCCGGGCGCGGGACCTGCAGTGCGTGGTCATGACGAAGATCCACTCCCATGTACAAGCGTCCAGGCATATGACAGGCCACGCAGCGGGCTCCGGTCGACTTTTGTGGATGTTTGTGATGTTTCGGCGTGTCATAGGGTTGCTTGGGGAGTTGGGGGAATCGGCGATCCGGATTCTCCCCATGACAACGGGTGCAGAGGGCGTCGCCCGGGGAGACGAGTTCGAGGTCATGGGGATCGTGGCAGTCGCTGCAGCGGACCCCCGCTGCGTACATCCTGCTCTGAAGAAAGGATCCGTATACGTAGACCTCCTCGAGGATCTGGCCGTCGGCATGATAGAGGCCCTCACCGAGGGTGTTGGGAATGAAACGGTCCAGGAATGCCCGATCGGAAGAATGGGATCCTCCCAGCGGATGTCTGCGCGAATGGCAGGGGGCACAGCGCTCGATTTCCATGCCCGGATCGGAGCCGAAGAGCAGGCCCATGGCGCCATTCTTCTGGCCCGGGCCTGCCGCATCGTATTCTCTTCCGGCGGCCTCGGATCGGGCCCAGTTCAGATGCTCTTCGCCCGGGCCGTGGCAGGACTGGCAGCTCACATTGATCTCGGCCCAGGTACTGGAATAGCGGTCCCTATCGGTTTCATAATTCTTTTGGAAATGGGTCGAATGGCAATCGGCACACATCGCATTCCAGTTGTAGTATCGGCCGGACCAGTGCAGGGCGTTCTCGAAATCGATTTCTTCCTCGGGCTGAAGAGGGAACCACCGTTCGGACTCCACATCCCAGGCCACGGTCAGGGCCTGGAGACGCCCTCTTGTCGATTCGACCAGGTATTGCTGAAGCGGATGAACGCCGAAGGTATAGGCGACCCTTCCCTCCAGAACGTTTCCCTTTCCGTCTTCACTTCGAATGCGGTAGTTCTCGCCTTCTCGAGAGAAGAGCGTGGATACTCTTCCCTGGGTGAAGCGTCTGTCGTCGAAGTCTCCGAGTACGCTATCTGTCGACGCGGGCTGCATGGCCAGGGCATGGTGGGAGTTCCGCCAGCGGGTCGCCTCGTCGGGATGGCAGTCCAGGCAGAGCGTATTGGAGACGAATCCCTCGCTCTTCAGGGCCTGCTCGGGAGCCTTCCGGGGAGGGGTGTCGGGGGCCCCGGCCGTCGAGGGGGTCGATGGTTCGGCTCGCCCCTCTGCCCCGAATATCGGGCAGGGGGCGAAGAGTATCGAGAGCAGAGCGGCCCCGATGATGCTCCGGATCGCCGCCCCGCGAGCCCTTGCATCCGAATTCAGGAGATATCGATTCATGCGAGCAGAGCCTACCCCGTCTGGGCGCCCCTGGGCCGGGTGGGGCAGGCCGGAATCGATGGGGGGGAAGGCGAGTACCCTGCGGGAGTTTTCTCTCTTTTCACTGAGAGGCCGCCTTCGGAGAGTAGAAGATCGGGGAACTCCAGGCTCGTTCCTGGATCGTGGGTCGATGCTCTTCCGAACAGCATTCGGCCAGATCGTCGGAAATGCTGGCTGGATCGAGGCAGTCGACACCGGCTTCGATACAGGCCCATTGGCTCCAGCGGCAGCTGGGGTTTTCAAGCAGGCGCGCGTAATAGAAGGCCGGCGTCGAGGGGTCGAAGGCCGGGTCTGTCCAGACGGCGCATAAATGGGCGGCGCCATCGCCCCTGCGCTCGCAGGTATCGAGGGCAACACTGGCTTGGTTGGGTCCACCGGCCACGAGGATTACTTCTTCGCGCAGAGTGTCCCCCTCGGTCCAGCCCTTGATGATCTCGATGCGTTGCAGGGGTGCGGCGGAAGTGTCGGGATCCCGGAGCGCGTCGACGATGAAACTCGGCCCCCGGCCTTCGCTCCTCGGGGCCGGGAGATCCCCCCCCATTGGGACTCCCCCCTCGTATCCACGCCCGGGAAGGTTCGTACGATCACAGACAGACTCGTCGTATTCCCAGCCGCCGAAGAAGCGCAGGATCGGGCGCGTGCCGCTCGTGCCGTAGGCCTCGCGTCGCTGCATCGCTTCAAAGAGAGCCTCCCGGGAGTTCTCTTCGGCCCAGAGTACCGCGAGACCGCCGGGATTGAAGAGCAGGTTGTCCAGCAGACCGGAGGGGATCCCATCCCCCGCATGTTTGCCTCCGCCCCCATGGCCGGGATGGCCGCGTTCTTTTGTCAGCCCGGGCGTTCCGAGGTGGGTGTCGGTACTCGCGATGAATCCGTATTTGAGTGGGTTCGAACCGAGTCGCTGCTCGAGGGCCAGGCCTCGCTTCAGGGCATTACGCAGAAAATCGATCTCTTGGAGCGGCTCGGATCCGAAATAGGGAATCATATGCGGGCTCGACAGCTTCTCGAAAGCACAAGCTTCGTCGGGGGCAGCCGCATCGAGCATGCATTCGGAGTCACCCTTATGCTGCATGATCTCAGCGAGGCGGTCGTAGCGGCGTCGCAGGGGCACTTCGGCGGCTTCGATTTCCTCGCCGAGCTTGCTGGCCGAAGTGAAAGTATAGCTTCCACCGATATTCGAGTTATGGGGGATCGTAATCGCCTGGCAGCCCGGGATCCCCTTTCGGCATTTCTCCTCGAGTTGCTTCCAGAGTTCGATTGCTTCGAAGCCGGTCTCCATCACGGAGATGGGAAGTTCGGGCACCTTTTCGTTTCGGAAGATCACGTTGCGGTGGAGGTGAGAGCCAGCACCGGGTCCCGCGGTCCATTCGTAACCCACGAAAGTGGTGAATTCGCATGCCTCGCTGCGATCGTAGGCGGCCTCGGCAGCGGCCCGGGTTTCCGCCCAGATTCCGCTGGCAGCCTCCAGGCAGCTTCCCCCGCCTTCGCCACAAAAACCCCAACGGCTTCCGAAGACCGCGTAGCGCCCGTTCATCAAATAGAAGGCGACGCGGGGAAAGCGGCGGTAGATCCGACAGACGATGGAATCGTGGCCGACCGTGCCGGGTGTCTTGCAGATATGGGTCTCTCCGAGTTGTTCCGCATGGTCGGTCACGACCGCGAAATCCAGGGGCTGGTCCAGTTGAACGCTTCGCAGGGGCCGACCCTTCTCATCGTGAGGTTGAATCCCCAATTCACCGCCTCTGGCGAAGCGATAGGCCTCCCGGGGTGTGATTCGATTGTCCTGGGTGCTCGCATCCTGGGAGAATCCGGTATGGACGTGGGTGTCTCCGAAGAAGGGGCGGCGATTTACATCATATGAAGCGCAGCGCCTTCTCTCGTCAGGGATCGCCTGGGGGCTATCGCCCTGCGCGGAATTGACGCTGGTGGCCAGCGACGCGATTCCGATCGCAAGGGATCCGTAGAGGGCGATCCGCCGCCAGCGGCGGATTCGGGTTTGGGGTCGAGGGAAGCTCGCCGTTCTCGCACTTGATCGGGAAAGAGACATATCGGAAGATCATAGTGATTCGCAGTGATCGGGTCATCCGGGTCGGCGGTCTGGGTTTCAGCTTCGTGGCCGAATGAGTGTCCGAAGTGACCTGAGGGCGATCTTGTCTTCGAGTTCGGGGCAATGCCGATGACAGAGTTCTTGAATTTCGGATGGTTTGACTGCGGCTGGATTGAAGAGTTGGGCGGGCAGCGCTTTCCCACCGAGTTCCCGGATCACGTCGACTTCGCGCAGGCCGAGAGTGTGGACGCGAACCTCTTCGAGGTGTTGCGAGATGCTACGCACCTCGAGTACCCGGCTGATGGCCCCGATCCGCTCGCCCGGCGCGACGGGATTGATATGGTGGGAGCGTTCGAGGCGTTCTTCGAGAATAGGGCGCAGATCCCGCTCCGAGCACGCCTGGGCGAGGGCCTGGACGAATCCGCCGCAGACGATCAGGCCGTCGCTACCGAAACGCATGGTGTCCGAGTGTACGGGATGTGTATTGCGGAAGAGGGTCGTGAGCAGAAGATTTTCACTGATTCCGATCGGGCGAACGGATGGATGGAGAATGACCTCCCCTTCGCTGAGCGGGGAACGCGGTCCCTCAGGAGGTCGAGAACAATTCTCGATAGATTCACGATGGGCTCGGCTGGGGCTGGCATCAAAGAGGTGCGCGTCGGCGGAGGCAGTCTGAGGTTCGAATTCTGCTCTTTCGGTCGGAATGAGATCGTAATAGGAATCCTTGATCAGGCTGAAGACGCGTTCACCCTTCTGGTTGATCAGGATATGTGTCGTTCGAATCACGCTGGCGTCATTACGAGACGTATTGGCCATGGATTCGATTCGGACATAGCCCCTGAAGGTATCTCCGATCTTCGCGCGTGCCTCCTGGCGTGCGTCTTCAAGTCCAAGGTGCAGGCGGCAGGATTCGCTGAAGGGTTCGACGGCCAGACATAGGGTCAGGTTCAGGAGCATGCCGAAGGGCAGGGCGGTATCCTCGAGCCCCCAGGCACGGGCGTATTCCGAACTCGAATGAATGCGCGAGGCAGAGGGAAAAGAGGCCTGCCAGAGCGTTCGCCAGCCCTCATCGATCGTGATTTCCGCGGGGCATTCCATGATCTGGCCGATGCTGGCATTCGAAAGCTCAAGGCCATAATGCGGAATCCGGCCCTGAACGACCGAGATCGGCGCCTGGGGCCCGCTGGAGGAATCCGCCCGTCGCAGAATTTCCCGGGCTTGGGCCAACATCGGAGGGCCGGCCATCTTGCCCTTATGGACCAGGACTCCACCGCGCTCGTCGAATTTTCCGAGCAGTTCTCGAGCCTCGGATTCTTCCCGGGCGCTGGGCGAAAAGATTCTGCGGGCCATTTTCTCCTGATTTGGATGGATGGTGAAGATGCCCGTAAAACCGAGTTCCCTCATCTTTTCACATTCGCGCTGAAAGCCGCGTGGGTCGTTGAAATCCAGGAAGGGGGATGCGATGGCCGGCAGGCGTCGAGCGCGGGCGGCCATGACCACGGCGGAGCGGGCTGGCCCGAGAGTATCGTCGCAGGCGATACCGCCGAGTTCCGCCAGGAAGTCCGCGTGTCCCAAGGCAACGGCCTTGACTCTCGGGGAGGCGCTCACGATTTCGTTGGCCGCCAGGATTGCGGCGGGGCGTTCGAGCAGGCAGATGAATTCGATGGATCCGTTTTCGATTTCCAGCCGCTTCTCTTCGAGAGAAACCAGTTCGTCGAAACGGCGGACGTCCCGAGCGCTTTCGAGCATCGGGAGAATCAGCATATCGACATCCGGATGCAGGCAGTGGCGGAGGTCCTCGATGGCTGCTTCGGGATGGTCCATGCCGTTCACTCGGATCAGGAGTCCGCGGTCGTGGAAGACTCCCCGCTCCAGCAATGAACTCAGCCAGCGGCGCGCAGAGGCTTTTTTGTTCTCCTCGACGGAATCCTCGAGATCCGCGATGCACCATTTCGTGTCTAGGCTGGCCAGTCTTTCGGGATCGATTTCGTTGCGGAGAAAGAGCAGGCTCTTCAAGGGGGTCGGGGATTCATGAGGCTTGGATCGCGGCTGCGGGGCGGGCTTCAGAGCTTTCCGATTCGGTTTTTCCCTCTCGAATTTCTCTTCTATCCCGGGGGTGTATCCAAATTGATCCAGGTCCGAAAAAATTCCCATGAATTCGATCTCCAAGGCTTTTTGGGGGCCATGAAGTGCCCCGACGGCCTTGAACGGCTCGATCGAATTCTTTCCTCGAAGTCGATTATTCCCTGCAGTCCCGGCCTTGCTCAATCAGTCGTGATTCGCCGCGCAGGTGGACCAACTCGGCCCCAGAAATCGGGGTCGAGGCCGAAAATCTTCCAAAATGACCGGGGAATTGATTTCTTCCCGGCTCGCCAGAGCCAGGCCCGAGGAACTCCGCGGGAGCATCTTTGCCCCCCTCCCCCTGTTCCCCACCGGGGGGGGCGGGCCCTCGACGCTCTTCCGGCGGCCGTTTCAGAATCGGTTGAATCCCGGAAGGAAATGCCCCGCATGGGCTCCGCCGTCCACCGGCAGATCGACGCCGGTGCAGTGCAGGCTCGAGTCTCCGGCAAAGAAGCAGACCGCGTCTGCGATTCGCTCGAGAGGGACTTCGCCGGGAATGCCGCGATCCTCGGTATAGGCGAGGGTTTCGTCGATGAGTTCGGCCAGTTGAGGCAGCCACGGGCCATACATTTCGGCATTTCCACCCGCCGGGCAGACCGAGTTGATGCGAATACCATCCCGGCCCAATTCGAGTGCTGCGGATTTGCTTAATCCCCGCAGCCCCCATTTCGAGGCGCAATAGGCGGTGATGCCGTTCATTCCGACCAGGGAATCGAGTGAGCCCACGTTCACGATCGACCCTCCTCCCTGGGCTCGCATGACGGGCACGATGGCCCGCAATCCCATGTAGGGTCCGACCGTGTTGACCTCGAGAATGCGTCGGAAGTCTTCCTCGGAAGTATTCATGATGCTGCCGAGATGCAGGGCCGCCGCGTTGTTGACGAGACTATCGATTCGTTCGCCCCGTTCGAGCGCAATGCCGACGATCCGCTCCCATTGATCGGGTCGGGTGATGTCGTGGGGTACGTAGTGGGCCCTCTCGCCCAGGGAATCGGCGACCTCTGCGCCCCGTTCGTGCAGGATGTCTCCGAGCACCACGTTGGCTCCGCGCTCGACGAAGCGCCTGGCGATGGCTGCCCCCGTACCGCGTGCGGCGCCGGTGATGATGGTCAGGTGTCCTCTGAGATCTTGCATCGGGATCTCCTATCGGGATGTTCCCGGTCTTCCGGCCATGGCTTCTATTGGGGGGGCTTCTATTGGGGGGAGGGGATCGGAAGAGCCCGCCGGCTTCGGGGTTTCGGGGGGAATCGAGTTGGACGGGTGCTTCATCCGAGGAGTGTAGAGCAAGGGCTCACCGGATTGCCTCTGTTTCGCGGGGGTGCGCCCGAGTCCAGTTGCGAGCCCGGAAAAGTCCACTCGCACATCGGATGGGTTGACGGCCGGGAGAGATGGCGGGATCGCCGGGTCTCCCGGCGCAGCGAAGCGGGTTTTGGGCGATCCCTTCCCGGCCGATGGGGTCTTGCCCCGGCCTTCTCCAACGCCGGCATCCCCATCCCCGGCGAAAGGGGGGGGCGCCGGGCAGAGCCGATCCGGGATTTTTCGATTCGGCTAGTCGCCGTCCAACACGTCCCCGGCGACAAGATCTTCCAGGTAGGGGGCATCCCACCAGGACAATTGGAGTTGCTTGGCCCGGCGGAAGAAGAGCTGGCAATCGTATTCGATGGTGAAGGCCACGCCTCCCCAGATCTGTGCGCAGACGCGGGTGACTTCGCGATAGGTCTCGCAGGCGAAGAGCTTGGCCATGGGGGCAAATCGCGAGATCGACCGTCCCTCTGCGGCATTCCATGCCGCTTCGTAGACCAGCACCCGGCCCCCATCGATATGTGTCGCCGAATCCGCCATATAGTGGGCGAGGGCCTGAAAGGCGCCGAGGGGCTTGTCGAATTGGATGCGCTCCTTGGAGAATTCCACCGTGATGTCCAGCATCTGTTGGGCTCCGCCAATCGCCTGTGCGGCGAGTAGGATGATGCCTTCGTGGAGGACCTCCTCGAAGGTCGTCCAGCCGCTTCCAGCTGCTCCCAGTCGCTCGCTCGCCGGGATTCGAACGCGATCGAAGTCCAGGCGGTATTGAGTGTCGGCGGACTGCGAATACTGCTGGGTGAGTGTGAGGCCCTCGGCATTCGGATCCACCAGGAATAGATCTACGCCCTCGCTGCTCCGCGCCAGGACGATCAACCTCTCCGACGCGCTGGCGAAGTATACATGCCGCTTGACACCGGATAGCAGGAAATCATCGCCATCGGCTGCGGCCTCCAACTGGACACCGATCTCCCCGTAGCCCCGATCCGGCTCCAGCCAGGCGGGAGTCAGAATCGCGTCCCCACTGGCGATCTTTCGGAGCCACTCCGTCTGCTGCGCCTCGCTCCCGGCCTTCTGGAGAAGTCGGGCGCTGATGACAGAACTCACGAAGTGCGGAATGGGCGCCATGTATCGGCCCAACTGCTCGTAGACCAGGGTGGCCTCGAGGATCGTCTGTCCCCCGCCTCCGAGGGCTTCGGGAATCAACATTCCCGTCAGTCCCGATTCGACGAATTGCTTCCAGAGCACGTCCGGAACGCCCTTGGGATCATCCTCCATCTGGCGAACGACTTCGATGGTGCAGTGTTCTTCCAGGATGCCCTGGGTCATGTCGACGATCATCTGCTGTTCTTCGTTCAGAGCGAGGTCCATTCTGGATCTCCTGCGATCTGGCGCCGCTTCGGGTCGCCGGGATTCATTGAAAATCGAGCTTCAATCTTCGAAACTTTGGATTCAGTCCTTCGCCTCGAATGGCTTCTGCGACGGGTCGGCTAGAAATTCTTCGGAAGTCCCAGCTTGCGTCGGGCGATGATATTCTTCTGGATTTCCGAAGATCCGCCGCCCACCGTCTCATTCAAGGTCGCCCGATAGGCTCCCTCGAAACGCCCCGCGAGGGGGGCGTCAGCCTGGCCTTCCCGAATCTGTCCGGCCGCACCCGTGACGTCGAGGGCGTCCTTGCAGACCCGCTGGGAGAGGGTCGTGGTGAAGAGTTTGTACTCAGAGGATTCGATGCTCGGGGGCTTGCCTCCGGACATCGCAGCGCTGAGAAAGCGTTTGCCGAGCCCCTTGGCGACCTGGGTGTCGGTCACGATATGGGCAATGGTTCTGCGCACATTGACGTCATCTCTCAGGGGCTGATCGTCCCGTTTGGCCCGCTTTACCCATTCGACCAGGAGGTTCGAGCGGTCCTCGATAGGGGAAAGCGTAAACATGGTGAAACGTTCCAGATCCAGGGCCTCGGCGATGTAGCGAAAGCCCCGGCCTTGTTCTCCCACCATGTAGTCGGCGGGGACGAAGACGTCTTCGAAGAAGACCTGATTCGTCGTATCCTTCCCGATGGTGGGAAGACTCTGTATTTCCAGGCCCGGATGGTTCATCGGGATCAGGAAGAGACTGAGACCGTCGTGCTTGGGCTTGTCCGGATCCGTTCGCGCGCCCACCCAATACCAATCTGCAAAATGGGCGGAAGTCGTCCACATCTTCTGTCCATTGAGTTTCCAGCCACCGTCGACCTTTTCCGCTTTCAGCTGCATATTCGCGGAATCGGAACCCGCCTGGGGTTCGCTATAGCCGACGGCAAATTCGACTTCGGCACGAAGGATCTGGGGCAGGAATTCCTGCTTGAGTTTCTCACTGCCATGGCGAATGAGTGTCTTCCCGATGATTCCCACGCCCTTGCCGATCTGCGGTGCACCGTGGCGGGCGAGGGCCTCGTTCAGGATGAACTCATAGACCCCCTCGATCTCCTGCCCGCCGTATTGCTTGGGCCACGACATCCCCAGCCAGCCCTGTTTGGCGAGTTTCTTCATGAAATTACGACGCGCCGGCGTGTCGGAGAGTTGGCTGAAATTTTCCCGCGTCGGATCCATCACCTCGGGGTCGTGGTTGTCCACGAGCCATTGCTCTACCTCGGCAGCAAATGCCTGTTCTTCCTTCGAGAAATCAAAATCCATCCGACGCTCCTTGCAAAGGTCAGGGGTAAGGGCTCGCCGCAGGGAATAGCAGATACGAGCCGTTGCGTATCGAAAGTATAGAGCGCCCTCGGCGAGGGGTCAAATCCCGTTCCGGGGCTTTCGCCAGGACGCGCGCGGACACTTGATCGCCAGATCAGGGGCTGGCTGCATCGCCCCTCCTGAGCCCGGCCCGACGCAGAGCGGCCGCGTCGAAGGCGGCGAGCAGGGCGTCGCTGCGAGACTCGATCAAGGATTTCATCTCCGGATGCGTGAGAATCCAGGTATCGTCCGCCTCGACGCCGGCCAGGATCGCTTCGGCCACCTCTTCGGAAGATTGCTTGCCCGGAGTTTGTGTCGCTCGGGGATCGGATTCCGACGCCACCGGGACCGTCCCGACGTCGAGTTCCGGGGGCCGATTTCTCTCGCTCTCGGCGATGCGGGTGGTGACCGCTCCGGGACAGACAACCGATACGCCAATCGGTGCCCCCTGCGTCCGAAGTTCTTCGCGCAGGTACTCGGAGAATCCGACCAGGGCGAATTTCGTCGTCGTATAGGCTCCCAGGCCGCCCTGGGCGAGGGCGGCCAGGCCGACGATGGAGGCGGTATTGACGATATGCCCTCCCTCAGAGTGAGCGAGCATCCGCGGGAGGAATACCGAGGTCGCATGGATTACGCCCCAGAGATTGACGGAGAGGCTCCACTCCCAATCCTTCTCGGCCAGCTCCAATACCGGGCGCGTGACCATGACCCCGGCGTTGTTGCAGAGCAGGTGGCACTTGCCAAAATATTCGTCGGCGACATCCGCCAGGGATTCGATGGCATCGCGGTCGCGCACGTCGACCTCGCAGCCGATGGCATCGCCGCCCCGCTCCCGAAGGGAGCGAGCGACCTCCTCGGCGGCGCGGCCCTCGACGTCGGCGACGACCACCCCCATGCCCCGATCCGCACAGGCCCCCGAAAGCGCCGCTCCAATTCCGCTGCCGCCGCCCGTGATGACCGCCACCCGGCCCTGCAATTCCCGCATCGAGTTTCTCCTTGATGTTGATTCGCTTCCCGGTCGGACTCCGCTGCGACCGGCTTTCCCGCTCCGAAGGGCCCGAATGGAAATTGCCAGCGTCGGGATTCGGAAAGAATATTCTTCCGCTTCTATTTATGCTGCCCGTAGCTCTACTTCTACCGTCCGTAGCTCTACTTCTACGGCTTTCTGCGGCTCGTGGCAATGCGGGCTCCGGTGGCTGGCCGGGATTGGGGAGAGGGGCTTCCGAAAGAAGGGCTCTGGAGCAGGGGCTCGCTGGTCGACTCTTCCGGATCCCGCCGGACTCAGTACCCTCCGGCATTCGGGAAAAGTCTTTGGCGTCGGGATCGGCGAAGAGGGGGAAATCGAATGGTCATTGCAATCTTTCGTTCCAAGTTGAGGGCGGATGCCGGGGCCGAATATCGCCCGCTGGCGATTCGGATGCTGAAACTCGCCCGCTCGATGCCGGGCTTCGTCAGCTTTGATTCCTACTCGGCAAAGGACGGTGAACGAGTATCGATCGTCGAATTCGAATCCGAGGCGGCCCTCGAAGCCTGGCGCGATCAGCCGGAACATCAGGACGCTCAGCGGGCCGGACGCGATCGCTTCTATTCCGAGTACCGCGTGCAAGTCTGCCGGCCTCTTCGCGACTATTCATTCGACGGGGAAGAGCGCCATGAGGAAGTAGCTGCGCCGGATCGCTGATCCGACTTCCATGCCGGATCGGGCTTCCGATGAAGGCGCCATCCCCTTCCGAGAAAGGGGGGAGCGGCAGGGTCGGCGTCAGCCAGGCGGCAGGCGGTCCACCAGCAGTGACGCCTGCCCCCAAGCACAGACGCCGACTTCGTCGGAAATGATCGCATTGGATTGCCCCAGCCCGTCGTCGGAGATCGCGGCCGATCCCTCCAGGAAGAGCCATTCGGTCTCCGGTTCGCGCAGGATGTGGAGGCTGAGATCCGCGTTGGGTGAAGTCCACTCGGAAAAGTCGAGAGCGTTGGCGATGCCCGAGGAGAAATCGCCAAGTGCGGCCAGGCGCGCGCTTGGCCGCGTGATCTCGCAGGCGACGAGTGGGTGGCGCAGGCGAACCCAGGCCCGATTCGTCTGCCCGGGCACGGAGACTTCCTCGCGCAGGTAGTCCACCGCGCGCATCCATCCGGGCAGGTAGGAGATCCTTTGTTGCTGGCAATGGTCTTTTCTATCGAGTTCGGGGCGGGGAGGGGGACGTCCGGAAGCCACGAATTCGCCTCCCGGATTCAGCGAGGAATCCCTGCGGACTCTCAGCGCCGAAACCCGCGCAACCGGGACGTCCCCATCCTCGAGCCAGGCGTCGAGGACCTGGATACGTCGTCCGCCGCGCACCAGACGTATTCGCGGTTTCAGCGGGCGCATGGGAAAGGGGCGCATCAGGTCGAAACTGAGTCGGGCGATGCGCATGGGGATGGGGGACTCGGCGGCTTCGACGGCTCTCGCCAATATGCCCGCAACCGCGCCGCCGCTCTGATGCTCTGGATTCCAGGGGCCCTGGGCAAGATTTGTGGGAACCAGCCATTCCCCATCCAGGGTGTAGACGGCCGGCTCTTCGGAATTCGATAGGTCATGCATGGGGCGGCAGCATAAGGCATCCCACCCGGACGAGACCAGGTCCCGAAAAGATCCGCTCCCGGCGCGATCCCCTTCAGGGATCAAAAGCCGCTACGCCCGCCGCGTCGAGGGCCTCGATCTCATCCGCGGTGTAGCCGAGTTCTTCGAGCAGGGCCCGGCCATGCTGGCCCGCCAGGGGAGCGGCCTCGTAGCGATCCATTCCCCCATCGCAGGTGACGAGGGGGCCCCAACGTCGAAACTTCCCGTAGCGGGGATGTTGCACCTGTCTCGAAAAATCATTTTCCAATGCCTGCGAATCGGAGGCCAGGAAATCTGCGGGACTGCGATCGTCGGCCACCACGCAGGCCACACCCACAGCGAGGAGGAGCCCCTCCCATGCCTTCGCGCTGCGTTCAGCGAGGGTCTCTTCGATCAAGGAAGCCAATGCATCGTCATGGGCGTGACGCGCTTCGCGCGTCCTGAAGCGCGGATCCGAGAGCCATTCCGATCTTCCCGTCGAGGAGCAGAAAGCCTTCCATTCCCCTTCCTGTACCAGGGCCAGGAATACCCAGCCATCCCTCGTCGGATAGAAGCGATAGCAGGCCGAGAGGCCGCGCAATTCGGCGTCGACCCTTGGGCGATCCGCCTTGCCCGCATAGCTCAGCATGTCGTCGCTATTCGCCCAGGCGTTGGCGGTGAGCATGTTGACGTATACGGCCTGGCCGATCCCGAAGCGACGCTGGGCGAGCAGGGCCAGCAGGGTGGCCGAAGCGATGATCACCGCCGTATTGGGATCCGGATTGGCCTCATTGGCCTTCATCAACTGGCGCGAGGCTTCGATGCGATCCCGCATGGACGAGCATTCGGATGGGGGCATTCCCGCTCCCGCCTGCAGCCAGGCTCCCCCCATCGCGGCACCGGCGACGGGATGGGTAGCGGGTCTCTTTGCACCCCCTGCGGCCGGACCATAACCGTTGGCCGAAACCCAGACGAGATCCGGGCGGATGCCGCAGAGGTGCTCGTATCCCACGCCGAGTCGTTCGGGGACGCCGGGGCGGAAATTATGAACCAGGGCGTTGGCCCCGCTCACCAACCTTGCCACGATCTCCTGGCCTCTTTCCGACTTCAGGTCGAGGCAGATGCTTTCCTTGCCCTGGTTCATGCGATCCGCAAAGAGTCCACGAAAGGCACCCTGGCCGAAATGCCTGAAGGGATCTCCGTCGAGGGCTTCGACCTTGATGACGCGGGCCCCCAGATCCGCCAGCATCGAAACGCCGAGAGGCGCGGCGATGATGGTTCCGAGTTCGATCACCGTGATGCCATCGAGTGGGCGGCCCCGGGGCGGGACGGGATGAGGCGGCTCGGGGGGATTCGCTTCCGCCCTCGGAAGGCTCTCCGATTCGAGCTCTTCCGAGTGCTCTCCCCTTCCCGGTGCGGGCCCACCCGCTCGTCCGGGGGTTCGTTCCAATTGAGCGATCGGGCCGATTTGTCGGATTCGTCCGAGATCCGGATGCGTATGCTCGACCACATCGCCGTTGTCGACGAGATCTGGATGTTGGAGAGCCTCGCAGCTCGGTTTCCAGATCTCCGCGGCGACACCACCGTGGGCCCTGAAGATTTCCATCCACTCGTCGGCATCGCGTTCGAGCATGCGTTCGAGGATTCGGCATCGAACTCTTTCCAGACTCTCGGAGGGCAGGGCCTGAAGCCGGGTCGCAATTTCTTCATCCGCCATGAATTCGCTCAGCAGATCGATGGCCTCGAGAAAACCCAGGAAGAGATGTTCGAGTAGATTCCCCAATTGAATCCACTGACCGTCCCGACACTGGACGGGGTGATAGTTGAGGGTGGGCAGATCCTGCATCTGAAGGCCGGCATCGTCCGGCCGGTTTTCGGGATCGAGTCGCCCCAATTCCTCGATCAATACGGTGCCCAGGTCGTAGGGCAGGGTGCCCTGGGCGAGGCTCGTCTCGACGCGGGAACCGTGGCCCGTATATTCTCGAGCGAGAAGCGCCGCCAGGATGCCCTGCACCGCGCCCTGGGCGGCTGCGTGGGAGGCCGTGCCCAATGCGGCGAAGGTGGGGCCGACGCGCTCCTTCTGTCCCTTGAAGGCGGAGATCCGCCCCGTTCGAGTGGTTACGATGCCCTCGTAGCCCGGAATTTCGCAATCGGGGCCGCGGGGTCCCAAGCCACTGATGCCGACGTGAATCAGCTTCGGATGTCGGGTCGAGAGACTTTCGAAATCCACTCCGAAGCGAATCTCCCGCGCCGCCGAGAATGACGAGACAAGAACGTCGGCCCCCTCGATGAAGCGCGCGAGTCGCTCGCGGCCCTGAGCTTTTCCGAGGTCGATCTCCACGCTGCGCTTGCCGCGAAGCCAGAGCGGCCAGGAGGGCAGGCTGCGAAAGGGATCGCCCCCGGGCCGTTCGACCTTGACGATATCGGCTCCAAAATCGCCCAATACCGTGGTGGCCAGGCCGCCCACGGGCCCCAGCGAGAGATCGATTACGCGCATCGCATCGAGAGGTCGCCTCATTCTCGCGAGTATACAGGCGAGGACGAGCTCGCTTCCGGATGCTGCGGCCGATGTGATCGCGATGGGGTCGGCATTCGTAGCCGATCCCGGGCCCCGCTCGCCGATCCAAAGAAGATTGGCAGGGAATCCGGGCGGGAATTCCAGGCCCGCCAAAAAAGACCGGGCGCTCTTGTTCGCGGCTCGAGGAGGTGTAGAGTCACCTGAGGAGCGGGAATTTAAAGGGGTTGTTTCTCGAAGTCGGTGCCGGGGAGGGCGCGCTTTCCGAGAGATGCCGCCGGGAGAAAGACGCCCGATGCGACGACCCGCCCGGAGAGAATGGAAATGATCAGCTCATCTATTGCCTCCGAGGCTCTGAGGAAGTCTCAGCCGGCTTTCGAGTTGGGATGGCGCCCGCTCTTTGCAGGGATGGCGCCGAAGGCCCGAGGAGAAGAGTAGATGCCGCCATTGAGCGATGTCATGAATCACTTGAATCGGCTCGTCGCGCCCTGGCGCTGGCTGACCGATCCTCTTTTTGTGGGTCTGGATCGTCTTCCCCAGGATCGGCCCATGCTCTTCGTCGGCAACCATACCCTGATGGGAGTTCTGGACGTGCCTCTCATGATGGATGGACTCTGGCAGAAGAAGGCGATCGGCATTCATGCATTGGGCGACCATTTGCATTTTGGAATGCCGGGCTGGCGCGATCTCGTCCAGAGCTTTGGCGTGATCGAGGGAAGCCCTGAAAATTGTCGTAGGGCGATGGCGGAAGGAAAGTCTTTGATGGTCTTTCCGGGTGGTGCTCGCGAGGTCATGAAGCGAAAGACGGAGAAGAATAAGCTCGTCTGGGGGTCGCGTTGCGGATTTGCTCGAATGGCCCTCGAGAGCGGGTACACCATCGTACCCTTTGCCTCGGTGGGGGCCGATGATTGTTTCGATGTCCTTCTCGATGGAGATGATCTGCTGAATTCTCCCGTGGGCCCGCTGATTGAACGATTCCACCCCCGGATCGACTTTCTCCCGCCCGTCCTGCGGGGGGTGGGGGTCAGTCCACTGCCCCGCCCCGAGCGTTTCTACTTCTATTTCGGTGAGCCAATCGAAGCCGATCCGGAGCGGCTCGGCGGGGATCATGGGGATCCAGATGCCTGCATGCGCCTTCGCTACCAGGTACAGGCCGCTGTGGAAGCGGGGCTGGCGGCACTGCTGGAGTTGCGCGAGCACGATCCCCAGCGTTCGGTCCAGAACCGCTTTCGAAGAGAAATCTCACGCTATCTCGCGCAGAATTTCATCGGTTCTGCGGGAGAGCAGGAAGCTTGAATACGCCGTCTTCCGGCGCGAAAGTTCCAGGATAGAGCAGGGAGCCCCGGGATGGCTGGATGGGTCGGCAAAAGAAGATGCCCGGCGCCCATGCCTTGCGCGCTTCATTCTCCCTGGCGCGCGCCGCGGGGAATCAGTGGAACCCTCCTCGCTTCCGGCATCGGCATCGGCATCGGCATCGGCGCCGGGTCGGGAAGATCCTTCGGGCCGATTCCAGGATCCCGGGACGTCGGCGTCGTATTCTCCTGGTTGCAGCCATGCTCCTCTTCGTTGCAGTTGCGGCCGGATTCTATTTTCGCCATCTGGAGCAGTTGGAGAATGCCGAGAAGCTCGCTTTCGACTCGTCTGCGGGAATCGATGTACTTGAGAGTGTGGAGATCGGGGGGATCCCCCAATGGATTGGAATCCGCGGGCATGACCTCTCCAATCCGGTTCTGCTCTTTCTGCACGGTGGCCCGGGAAGTTCGATGACTCCATTCCTTCACGTCTACCAGCCCGCGTGGGAGTCGGACTTCACCGTGGTCAACTGGGATCAGCGCGGGGCGGGTCGGACCCATCGGAGCAACGGTGCGAATGCCGACTTCCCAATGAACATCCGACAATTCGTATCCGATGGCCTGGAGGTTGTCGAATATATACGCCGGCGCCTGGGCCAGGAGAAGATCCTATTGCTCGGTCATTCGTGGGGGAGCGTGCTCGGGACGATCTTGATCCAGGAACATCCGGAATTCTTTCACGCCTATATCGGGGTCGGACAGGTTGTGAATATCCTCGAGAATGAGAGAGTCAGCTATCGGTTTACGATGGAGGAGGCCCGGCGTCGGAATGATCAGAAAGCCATCGAGACCCTCGAAGAGATCGGCAAGCCGCCCTATTCGGGGACAGCGAGTGAAATCAGGGGAAAGCTCTCACGCCAGCGCCTGATCCTGACGAAATATGGCGGCTCAATCCACGGAGCGGATAGCTCGTTGCCCCTGCTGGCCATCGCGGCGTCTGCGCCCGGGCACTCCCTGCTCGATCTGGCCTGGTGGCTGCATGGCCTTTTCTTTTCTTCTCGGCTGATGCCGGAGATCGTCGATATCGATCTGCGCACACTCGGGCGGGAATTCGAGGTCCCCCTCTTTCTCTTTACGGGCCATCACGATTACCAGACCCCTTTCGAAATCTCTCAGGAGTGGTTCGAAGGCCTGGAGGCACCCCATAAGGAGTGGGTCTTCTTCGAAGATGCAGCGCATATGGTTCCTCTCGAGATGCCAGAGGAGTTCGCGCGGCAGCTGGTTTCGCGAGTGAGGCCAGTGGCGGTTGCGGGGGCCGGCCAGAGAGTACCCGGGGGCTCGACGAGATCCGGAATTTCTCCGGCGGATGGTCTTCCCTGAATCCGATGCGGGGATCCTCCTCGCATGGCTCGCTACACTGATCGGCCTGGCGGAGAATTCTCTCCGCAGCAGACGGGCGATTGCGTCGCAGGGATCGCAGGGAAAGCATCTGAAAATGGGTCAGCAGGAAGAGGAAAATAAGGAACTCGCGCGGCGATTGATCGACGCACTTTCGAAGGCCGACGTGGATTTCGTCCGGGAGCATTATGCCGAGGATTTCAAGCTCTGGGTGACGGGCTCGCTCCCCTTTAGCGGTACGAATGACAAGGCCGGGGCCCTGAGTGCGATGCCGGCTGTTCTCGGCCTATTTCCTGAAGGGATCCGATTCAACATCAAGGCCATGACGGCCGAGGGGGAGCGAGTGGCCATCGAGGCGACGAGCGAGGGGAGAAGAGTCGGAGGAGATCTCTATCAACAGGAATATCATTTCCTGATGCGCGCGAAGGGCGGCAAGATCGTCGAATGGAAGGAATATATGGATACGGAGCACGCCCGGAAGGTACTCATCGGCGAGTAGGATTCCTTCGACTCCCAGCGGCCGAGAGAGGGGATGCCCGGCTCGTGAATGCTCTGAACTAGATTCCCGCCAGTTCCGCCAGACGCTCCCGATGCTGGGCCGCATCGCCCATGAAGAGGTCGCTCGCCTTGGCCCTCTTGAAATAGAGATGGGCGGGCAGTTCCCAGGTAAATCCCATGCCGCCGTGGATCTGGATATTTTCGGCGGCTATATGGAAGTAGCTTTCCGAGCAGTAGGCCTTGGCGAGGGCCGCTCTTTCGAGAAAGTCCTCGTCATTCTCAGCGGCCGCAAAGCATGCCGCGTAGGCGGCGGATTTTGCCAATTCCACTTCTACCAGCATATCGGCACACTTATGCTTGATGGCCTGGTAGGAGCCGATGGGGCGACCGAATTGGAGCCTGGTCTTGGCATATTCGGTTGCCGTTTCCAGGCAGCACTGGGCTCCACCGACCTGTTCGGCTGCGAGGGCGGCCTTGGTGAGGGAAAGGACGCGTTCGAGAGCATCGGTCTGATCCCCCGAAGACAGCTTCGTCGCAGGGGTCGAGGCCAGCTCCAGGTGTGCAAGCTTGCGAGTTGTATCGAGGGAGGGGACCAACGATGTCGAGAGTCCGGGGGCTCCCCGGTCGACTCGAAAGAGAGCGAGCCCCTCGTCTTCGCGGACGATTACGAGGATGACGTCGGCAACGTGACCATCCAACACCCAGGCCTTCTTTCCGCTGAGTGTGTAGCCATCGCCAGAGGCATCGGCCCGCATCTCCACCCCGGCGAGATCCCAGCGCCCGTTCTCCTCGGCATAGGCGACTGTCGCAAGGGTATTCCCGGCTGCGATCCCCACGAGCAATTCCTTGCGAGCCGTTTCGTCGACGCAATGCAGCAGGGCATTGGTGGCCAGGACGGCCGTCCCCAGGTAGGGAGCGCAGAGCAGGGCCCGTCCCATCTCCTCCATCACGACCAGGAGTTCGACATAACCGTAGCCCGCTCCCCCGTACTCCTCGGGGATGATCAGCCCCGCCAATCCCATCTGTTCGGCCATCTGCTGCCAGACCGCCGGATCGTAACCGGACTCCGTCGCCATCTGTTCACGCACGGTGGCTTCGTCGGATTTCTCCTCCAGGAAGGCCCGCAGGGTGGCGCGTAGTTGTTCGTGTTCATCGGTGAAGCTGAAGTCGATCGCCATGGTTTCTTTCTTCCCTCGCTCTTTTCTCTTTGCCTCTTGATACCTTTATCGGGGTCGCTTATTGGGATCCTTCCCCGAACCCTTCAGGAGCGCGGGACGTCCTTCCAGGGCACTGTCTTGTCGACTCGGGGTTCACCCGGCAGGCCCAATACGCGCTCGCCGAGGATATTGCGCATGATTTCGGAAGTGCCGCCCTCGATGGAATTGGCCCGGGATCGCAGGAATTGGTATTTGGCGAGGCTCTCGGCTGAATCCAACGGGGGCCCCGACTGCCGCAATTCATATCCCGCCTCGAATGCCAGACCGTCGGCCCCGATCACGTCAAGGCTGGTCTCCCAGAGTCTCTTGCTGATTTCGGCCTGGGCGAGTTTGGCCACCGAGCCCTCCGGCCCCGGATTGCCCGCCTTCTGGGCGGCCCGAGCGCGCTGGGCGGTCAGGCGGAGGAGCTCATTCTCCATATAGGAACGCGTGATGCGATCGCGGAGGATGGCCTCCTGGCCCGCCGAAAGTGCCCCCGGCTTGCGCTTCTTCCAGAGCTTGAGGAGGGCACTCGTCGCTCCACCCCCCTTCCTCTTGGCTCCCCCGCCGCCGATGGCCACTCGTTCGTTCATCAGGGTGGTGATGGCTGCTCGCCATCCCTGCCCCTCCTTTCCGAGCATATGGTCATTGGGGATTCGCACATCCGTCATGAAGACTTCGTTGAATTCGGCCTCTCCCGTGATCTGATAGAGGGGGCGGACGTCGACGCCCGGTGCATGCATGTCCAGGAGGAAATAGGAGAGGCCATCGTGTTTGGGTACGTCCGGGTTCGTGCGTGCGAGCAACATGCCCCAGCGTGAGACATGGGCCAGCGTGGTCCAGACCTTCTGGCCGTTGAGCACCCAATCATCCCCGTCGCGCACGGCGCTACAGGAAAGTCCGGCCACATCCGAGCCGGCACTGGGTTCGCTGAAGAGTTGACACCAGATATCCTCTCCGG
>PVBE010510093.1_pt1 | contig 21917 bp, 22 predicted proteins | sample 1631181 | NCBI WGS metagenome assembly PVBE01 (sample SAMN08397723, study PRJNA350692) | Marine metagenome, whole genome shotgun sequencing project. | isolation source: water | place: Pacific Ocean | collected 2012-04 | reverse complement strand
GGACTTTCGGGGCAGTTGGTTATCCTCGAGCGCCACGAAACTCTCGTCTCGCATAAACTTGAGCTGGTCGATGAGATCCGCGCCCGCATGATTCTTGAACTTCCCCCAATGAGGCGCATATTTCAGCTTAAAGCGCCGCTCAGGCACCGTCTCCACCGCGGCCGAACCATCCAAACCCAAAGAAGCCACGGAAGCCGCCGCAACAGCCGCCGTCCCGGCCACCTTAAGAAATTCACGTCGCTGAATCATGGGAGCCATCCTTCCAATAGGAAACACATCGCAGGCCTCGCCATCAACCGAATCCTTGATCCAACCTCGACCAGGAGCGGCTCACCTACCCTAGAGCAAACCCAGCGCCACCGTCAAGCCGGGACGCAGCTCCTATTCCGCTTCCGCTACAAGACAGGAGATTCTTCACGGTCCCCCTCGAAAAAAACTTATCTAAGAGTTCCTATCACGCCGCCGGAGAATGGTTTCCGAGCCGCACTGTGAGTTCGCCAGCCCATCTACTGGTCATCGTCCCGAATCAACATGATGTCGTGGCGGACTTCTCCCTCTTCGGGAACGACTACTTCTCCGGTGTAGTGCAGACGCTGATTGCTCTCCGACAGTTGCGCTTTCGCCTCGACCGAATAGAGACCTGGTAGAACACTCTCAATCTGGAATGAACACTCATGGTTCTGTAAACTAAGATAGTACTGTGTCCCCTCTCCTTCGACGGGAGTCCGCAGCCAGACGCTGCACCGGCGTCATCCCGCGACCTCGGTGTGGATCTCTCCGGAGACCGATGACATGCCAGAGAAGAGATCAAAATCGACGACAGCGGATGCCCCCGATTCGATGTAGATGGATGACTGTTTGTGCAGGGACTCTCCCTCTTCGGTATCCACCCTTACTCTGATCAGCATTTCTCCCGAAGGCGCGGGTCCAAGTTCAAAAGCTCCCCCGCCGTCGAGCCGTCCTTTGATACGGCTATCTATGTGCCCGTCATCGCGGTGGATTGACGCAAATCCGCATGGCGCCGGTTCGCCGTCTAACCACACCGTGTCAGTGACGTAAGCGCCTCGCGGTAGGAGGAGTTGAACTCGTTCGGAACTGGGCCAAACGACAGACTGGACGCCGTAAGCAAAGTCTGGATGAACAGCCGCCAGTACGAGTTCCCCGCAATGAGAGACGCAATCTGAAAGTTTCCGTCGCTTCCGGCACGCGCGATGGGCCGGTACGGAGAACGATCGTAATACTCCAGCGTGCCTAAGTAGATCATCGCATCCGGGACGGCCGCTCCAGCTTCACTTACAACGCGGCCCCTCAACGCCCTGGTTTTGTTTAGATATGACGACATAGCGCCTTGGCCCGTCGCGGCGGACGGCGTAGGTTTTTCGTTGACCCTTGTCGATGTCGATGCCGATGCGGGCAACGTCTCGAACTGGCAGACGAGTGCGCAACTGGGGGGGATCGCCTGGCGAAGCGGGAACAACTGTGGAGATTCTCATGCCGGTCGTCAACGAGGCGTTGACGCATACGGATCCGCCGAACTTAGATGCCGTGGAGATTTTCAATTCAACTGCGGAAGCCATTGACATCCGGGGCTGGGCGTTGTCGGATAGCCGGGCGGTGCCTGTAAAAGTCCGCATTCCTTTCGACTCTAAGTTTGTCTTGGAGCCGGGCGCTTACGCGGTGCTCGACGAGACGGACTTCACCGACAATCCAGGCGTCCTCGACGGGTCGCCTTTGCCGGGATATCTCAGTGTGCCACGATGGCGCACTAGAAAATCCCCCGGCTATCCCGTTCGGCCCGTTCCATTGATGCCGGCGGAACCTGCACGTTGAGGCCGGCCAACTCTTCTTTCGCCAACTCGGGCAAGCGCTGAACGGTGTCAAGGAAGCGCTGGCTCTCTTCCGGCGCGATAATCCCTTCGGTAAGCGTCTCAAACTTCCCGATGTAGTCGTCCCGCTGGAACGGCCGCGCGCCGAGGCTGTGCGCGTTGGCGACGGCCATCTCGTCAACAAGCGTCTCGCCATTGTTGAATTCAATTTCCACACGCGCACCGAAAGCCTTCACGTTCGGATCGGGGTCGTGGTAGCGGCGCGTCCATTCGGGATTTTCGAGCGTCGAAATCTTATGCCAGAGTTCCACCGTGTCCGGACGCTGGGCGCGCTCCGGCGCGTAGCTATCGACGTGGTGCCACTTGCCGTCCTGCAACGCCACGGCGAAGATATACATGATGCTGTGATCAAGCGTTTCGCGGCTCGCCTTCGGGTCCATCTTTTGCGGGTCGTTGGCACCCGTGCCGATAACGTAATGCGTGTGGTGGCTTGTGTGCAACGTGATGCGCTTGACGTTGCTCGTATTCTCGACCTTCTCGCGCATGCGGAACGCGAGGTCGATGAGCGCCTGCGCTTGATACTCAGCGGAGTGTTCTTTCGTGTAGGTCTCCAAGATCGCGCGCTTGCTGTCCCCCGGGGCCGGCAGCGGGACTTCGTAGGATCCGTCCGCGCCGTCAAGCATGTAGGCGATTACACTGTCTTCGCCTTCGTAAATGGGCGACGGGCTCTTCTCCCCGCGTATGGCCCGATCGACGGCCTCGACCGCCAATTTGCCGGCATGGGCGGGCGCGTACGCTTTCCAACTCGAAATCTCACCTTTACGCGATTGGCGCGTCGAGAAGGAAACGTGCAGCGCCTGTTGGACGGCCTGGTATATCGTGTCCGTATCCAAACCGAGCAGCGTCCCGATGCCGGCCGCCTGCCCTGGGCACAGGTGCGCGATGTGGTCCTTTTTGTGTTCGTGCAAGCAGATGCCCTTGACGAGGTTGACCTGAACTTCATAGCCGACGAGGATGCCCTTGACTAATTCCGCGCCGGCGCGGCCCAACTGTTGCGCCACGGCTAGAATGGGCGGAATGTTGTCGCCAGGATGCGAGTATTCGGCCGCGAGAAAAGTGTCATGAAAATCCAGCTCGCGCACCGCTGTTCCGTTCGCCCACGCCGCCCACTCCGCGTCGAAACGCCGATCGTTCGGCATGCCAAAAACCGTCGCGCCGCCCGCGCGCGGATGGCCCAACGCTTGGCTCCGCGCGTTGGATACGGGACTGCGGTTGACCGAAGCGACCGCCACCGACGCGTTGTCAATCATGCGGTTGATAACCATATCCCGCGCGCCGGAGTCGACCGGGGAATCGTCCGTAGCCATGGCCGCCAGCTTCCAGGCGAATTGGTCTTCCTTGGCGAGAAGTTCCTTCGAAGGGTAAACGCGAATCTTATGCATGTCCACGAGACAGTATTCCTCTGAGTTAACGAGATGATAATTGGCGGAGGGAGATTACTTCCGATGGTACCAAATGAGGGTCCGCGGGCGCATCCGAAAACGCGGTGGGGGCCGGGGTGACGACCGGCATCATTCCCATCGGCACAAAAAGAACCCCCGCGCGGGGAACGCGCAGGGGCGAATTCTGGGGGGTATGGGCGGTACTACTTCCCGAGCAGTCTCTTCACGAGCATCCTTACCGGATCGTAAAACTCGTCCACGACGCGCTCTTTAAGTGGAATAATCGCATTGTCGGTAATCGTGATGTGTTCCGGGCACACCTTCGTGCAGCACTTCGTGATGTTGCACAAGCCGATTCTGTTTTCGCTCTTCAAGTCGAGCAGCCGGTCGTCTTCATCCAACGGATGCATTTCCAGCGCCGCGTTGTAGACGAGGTAGCGGGGCCCGATAAACTCCTCGTGCATGTGGTGGTCGCGCAGCACGTGACACACATCCTGGCAGAGGAAGCATTCGATGCATTTGCGGAATTCCTGGACGCGATCCACATCGTCTTGCTGAATGCGCCAGGTTCCGTCATCCGCGTCCGGCTCGCGCGGCTCAAACTTCTTGATGTGCTTTTTGACCTCGAAATTCCAGGATATATCGGTCACCAAATCCCGCATTACGGGAAAGGCCTTTATGGGCTCGATGGTCACGGGCTTGGTGAGGTCAAGGTCGCTCAGGCGCGTCATGCACATGAGTTTGGGTTTGCCGTTCACTTCGGCTGAGCAGGAGCCGCATTTGCCCGCCTTGCAGTTCCAGCGGACCGCCATGTCGTTAGCGGATTCTGCTTGGACTTGATGCACCGCGTCGAGCACGACCATGCCTACGGTCACATCGGTCTTGTAGTCCTTATAATCGCCGCCTTCTGCGGTTCCGCGCCAGATCCTGAAGGTTGCTTCGGCCATTATTTGTACTCCTCAATGAGTTGCTTCATCTCATCTGTCTGCTCGATAAGGGGCCGCTGCTCGATGGCCATCTCACCATCTGAGCCCTTCTTCAGTACGGTGTTCACTTTCGCGAAGTTTTCGTCCTTCTCCGGATAGTCTTTGCGGAAGTGGCCGCCACGGCTCTCTTTGCGTTCCATGCCTGAGCGCGCGATAGCCTCCGAAACGGTCAGTAGGCAATGCAAATCCAGCGCCGTGTGCCAGCCTGGATTGTACTCGCGATTGCCCATCGCCGCGACGCCGGCCGCGCGCTCACGGAATCCCTCGATGGCCTGCAGGGCTGCATTCATATCCGCCTCGTTGCGAACGATGCCCACGTTGTTCTGCATGAGATCCTGCAACTCGAACTGAATCTGGTATGGCCCTTCCGCGGAGGCGCCGGTGGATTCCTGGCGTTCCAGTGGCGCGAGCGCTTCGGCGCACAGGGCGTCCGCTTCTTTTTCGTCCAGAGCCGCCGCACCATTTTCCTTGGCGAATTTCGCGGCGTACTCGCCCGCGCGCTTGCCGAACACGACTAAGTCGGAGAGCGAGTTTCCACCCAACCGGTTTCCGCCGTGCAGGCCGGCCGCGACTTCGCCCGCCGCGAATAGGCCCGGCACCGTGGACATCTGCGTGTCGCCGTCCACATTGACGCCGCCCATGATGTAGTGGGTCGTCGGGCCGACCTCCATAGGTTCTTTGGTGATGTCGATCCCAGCGAGTTCCTTGAACTGATGGTGCATGCTCGGCAGTTTCTTTTTGATGTGCTCTTCGGAGTTCGGAATATGCTCCTTAATCCAAGCGATATCGAGGAACACGCCGCCATGGGGCGAACCGCGGCCTTCTTTGACTTCGCGGACGATGCAGCGCGCCACATGGTCGCGCGTCAGCAGCTCCGGTGGCCTGCGGGCGTCCTTGTCTCCCATCACGTAGCGCCACCCTTCCTCGGGCGTATCCGACGTAGCGTTTGTATACAGCGGGGGAATGTCATCGAACATAAAGCGTTTGCCTTCGCTGTTCGTCAGAATCCCGCCCTCGCCACGGACGCCTTCGGTGACCAGAATGCCGCGCACACTGGGCGGCCAGACCATGCCCGTCGGATGGAACTGGATGAACTCCATATCCTTAAGCTCGGCGCCCGAGTCGTAGGCCAGCGTGTGCCCGTCGCCCGTGTACTCCCAACTGTTGCTCGTAATCTTGAATGCGCGCCCGATACCGCCGGTCGCCAACACAATCGCCTTCGCTTTGAACAGGCGAAAACGGCCCTTCTCGCGCTCGTACGCCAAGGCGCCCGACACGCGGTCTCCATCCTTGAGAAGTTTCACCACCGTGCATTCCATGTGGACATCGATGCCCTGATGAATGCCGTGGTCTTGCAGGGTGCGGATCATCTCAAGGCCCGTGCGGTCGCCCACATGAGCTAAGCGCGGATAAGCGTGGCCACCGAAATTCCTCTGAAGGATGCGGCCATCTTTCGTGCGGTCAAATACCGCGCCCCAGGCTTCCAGCTCGCGGACCCGGTCCGGCGCTTCCTTCGCGTGCAGCTCCGCCATGCGGGGATTATTCACATATTGGCCGCCGCGCATGGTGTCGGTGAAATGAACCTGCCAACTATCGCGGTCGTCCACGTTGCCCATGGCCGCCGCCATGCCGCCCTCGGCCATGACTGTGTGCGCCTTGCCGAGCAGCGATTTGCAGACCAGCCCGACGGATACATCCGAGGCGGAGGCTTCGATGGCGGCGCGCAGCCCCGCGCCACCCGCGCCGATGACCAAGACGTCGTGTTCGAAAGTTTGATACTCGGCCATTAGAAAATTCTCCAGTCGCTCACGATTTCCATGGCGCATAGGCGCACGTACGCGTCGGTGAAGCCGACCCAAAGCAAACTCAACCACGCGAAAAGCATGTGGCGCTTGTTCAGGCAGGTCACGCATTTATAGGCTTTGAAACGCGTCGGATTGCCTGAGAGGATATCGCTGAAGCCCCCAACAAGGTGGCGCAAGGAGTGACAGCCAAGGGTGTAGCAACTCAAGAGAACGACATTGATGGCTAAGATTATGGTGCCCAGCCCGATGCCAAATTCTTCGCCGCCGCCGCTTTTCGCCGGAAACCAAAGCGCGTGCCACACGTCGAGCGACAAGAAGAAAACGAGCACGAGCGCGAGGATCAGGAAGTAACGGTGAATGTTCTGGACGATTAGCGGGAAGGAATTCTCGCCCCAATAGCTTTTGCGGGGCTCGCCAACGGTGCAGTTTAGAGGATCGCCCCAGAAGGCTTTATAGTAGGCGCCCCGATAGTAGTAGCAGGTCATCCGGAAGCCTACGGGCACCCACAAGATAAACACGGCGGGAGAAAACTTCAGCCATTCCGGCCACCAGGCCGGCTGGCCCGCGATCAGCGCATGAGGCCCGTCGCCAAATAGGAGCGGCGAATAGAAGGGGGATAAGTAGGGACCCCAATAATAATTCGCGCCCTGATAGGCGGCCCAAGTCGAATAGACGATGAACGTGGTGAATACCGTGAAAACAATGGCCGACTGCAGCCACCACGCGTCCGTTCGCGACGTCTTGCCGAAGGGCGTCTGTTTCAAACCCCCCACATAAGCCATACTCGATACTCCTTAGCCAGTTGCAGAAAACTAGTTACAGGCGAGCCTCACGCATTTGAGTCGACAAGACACGGAGACCCACGAAAACCGCCACCCCAGCCCGTTTCGTGTGCGAAAAGAATACCGAAAACGCACAGGAAAGAAATCCTCTATATTTAACCGCAAATCGGGATTTGTTGTCAAGAATTTCCGCGGGAATCGCGGGCAAATAAGGAAGCTCAGCGCGATGGTTTCTACCGGCGGCATAGTCCGGGCTAGATGTCCGTCCTCTTAACCCTCCCCTTGATCCCCTCTCTGGGGAGGGCCACACGGCCGTAGTGTATACTCGCAACAGAACGGTGCGCTCCCAGAGGAGGTAGCAATATAATTGTAGGCGTTCCGAAAGAAATCAAGGCTGACGAGAACCGGGTGGCGCTGGTGTCTTCGGGTGTGGGGGCGTTTATCACGCACGGGCATACGGTGTTGGTCGAGGCGGGCGCGGGGGTTGGGAGCGGGATTTCCGATTTGGCGTACCAGCAGGCGGGCGCGCGCATCGTGAAGAAGGCGGCGTCGATTTGGGAGCGGGCCGCTCTGTCCGCACGTATTCGCTGTTGAGGCGTTACGCCTCTTCGCGCGCGGCTGATACGACGTGTTTTGCTCGTTCGGTGAAGCGTTCCCACATGGATCGGACCCCTCTGCGGCCTGTTGAGTATTCCGTAACTATGTCACGGGTGCGGCGAGGCGATAACCTGAGCGAGATGGCGGGGGATTGTGACAAGAGTCAGAGGCTGAACTGAATGCCGACAGTCTCTACCCGGCCCCTCCCTGGTAGGGAGAGGGGTTGACCATTGATGTTGCCCGGAGCTATTTTGATTCGGAGAAGACCTGGGCGCTGAAGCGGTAGAGCTCGACACCCTCGCGCTCCCAGGCCCGGTCTTCGAGCCGCGCTTTCTTGCAGAGGGCGTCCAGGAATTCTTCTACGCTCCAGCCCCTCTCGGATGCCACCTGGGGCAGCAGCAATCCTCCCTTCTTCCCGTCCATGATGTAGAGGCCGTCGCGTCCGATGACGATGTTTTCGATCCGGTCGATCTTTCGGAAGGGGCTTCCCAGCTTGTCGCCCGGCCGCAACGCGGAGATTTCGATGGATAGATCGGATAGCTCGTCTCCGGTCACCGACGGAAACCGAGGATCTCTTGTAGCGGAACGGACCGCGCTGAGGCAGACGGCGTCCGCTAGCTGCTTAGACTCGGTAACGGCGCCGATGCACCCGCGCAACTTGGCGCCTTTGCGGAGGGTAACGAAGGCCCCAAGTTTCTGACGCAAGGTTTCCGTGAGTTCGAATTCGTCGAGGTCTCCGGTATCGCCGCCACCGAGGTAATGCCGCAACGAGGCGCGGGCGAGCTTGAGGAGAAGCGCCTCCTCGTCCGCGGTCAGGAACTTTTCTTCTTCGGAGCTCATCTTTTTGTGGCGCGCTCCTATAGATTCGGGGGAAATGCGCAGTCCGTCTATAGGGATTATACTGCGGAAAGATTTGGATGTCTCCAACGAAGAATTGGCGACCTTTTCGACCCCACTCCGAAGGCTTTCGATTAACTTTGTGGCACGGGCCTCCTGCCCGTGATTCATGGGCGGGGCGCCCATGCCGCATTGTTCCCCTGTTCCTATCCCAATTTCCCGCAAAACGGCTTCTGACCTGCAAAGACGGGCGGGGGACGCGCGCCCAGTCCATGGAAAAGGGCTCCGACCCCCTTTGGTTCCGGCTATGCTGGATTAGGAGCTAACCCGCATCGCCCTCTTGGAGTCGCGGTGGATGGTTCCGTATACTTTGGCGAATGGATTCTAACCATCCCAAACGAGTGCGCCGCGAGATCCTTCTGTATTTGTACGGCCGATACAGCCAAGAGCCCCTTCAGATGCTTACGCCGGAAGACATTCTTTCGGATACGTCTCTAGAACGCGACGATTTGGCTGCGAATACGTATTATCTGCACGACTCGGGGCTTGTCGAGGTGATGGTGGGCTACAGCCCGCCTCTGTTCGCGGCGGCGCGCATCACGTCGGCGGGAATCGATTTGGTCGAGGACGCGGTCGCGCTGAACGCCCGCTTTCCCACCGCGACGGAGGCAACCAGTCAGCGGGCGATGGGCGCCCTTGCGTGCGTCTTGGAGCTCGCGAGGGAAATCGAGGTATCCGCGCTCGACGGCGTTCGCCGTGACTGGCTCCTGGAGGATGTGCAACGACTGCGTGACGAGCTGCGCAAACCTATGGATCATTGGGACGGCGAGGCGATATGGAACGGGATCAATTGGGTGGGCCATTATTTCGAAGGTGCGCCCGAAGACCATCTGTCGACGTTGGCTCCACTTGCGAAGGCAGTGCGTTCGATACTCGGAGTCCGCGAGTCCACGGACGAGGAAGCGGAAGGAGAGTAGGCGTGCCGGATACGAGTTCAGCTATTCCGAGTGAAGGCAAACGCGCTCCTGCGTTTACGTTGCCGAACGAAAGCGGTGAAAAGATGCGTCTGTCGGATCACAAGGGCGCGGGGCCGTGGTCTATTTCTACCCGAAGGACAGCACCTCGGGCTGCACGGTAGAGGCGAAGGAATTTTGCGACCACATGTCGAAGTCTGAGAAGCTGGGCGTTCGGGTATTCGGGATTAGCCCCGATTCTGCCGCCCCGCACTGCAAGTTTATCGAGAAGCAGTCCCTTAACATCTCGTTGCCGATCGATGAGGGGCATGCGGTCGCGGGGAAGTTTGGCGTGTGGGTCGAGAAGAATATGTACGGTCGAAAATATTGGGGTGTCCAGCGCGCGACGTTCCTTGTCGATGGAGCGGGAAAGACCGCGAAGGTGTGGCCGAAGGTGAAGCCTAAGGGCCATGCGGCGGAGGTGTTGGAAGCGGCCAAGGGATTGTGAGGGGCTTCCTCGCTGACGCGCAGTGGGTGTGCGGCAGTCTTCAAAACGGATTGAGGAGCGCATGAAGGTTCGCGACGTCATAGAGGCCCTCGACGCGTGGGCGCCGCCCGCGTTGGCCTATTCGTGGGATAGGCCCGGCCTGAGCACCGGCGCGCCGGACGAGTCGGTCTCGAAGGTCTTGGTTGCGCTGACGGCGACTCGCGCGGCGTTCAACGCGGCGCGCAAGGCGAGGGCCGGCATGATCGTCGCGCACCATCCGCTTATCTGGGAACCGCTGACGACGTTGCGGAGCGACGACCCAGCGGCCCGGCTGTTGCTTGACATTGCCGAGGCCGGCATGGCGAGTTATTCGGTCCATACGAATCTCGATGTCGTCCCTCAGGGCGTCAATCACGCGCTCGCGGACCGCTTGGGTTTGGTCAACGTGTCCGCTCTTTTCCAGCCGGCCCACGCGCGGCAGGTCAAGCTCGTGACCTTCGTTCCCGATTCTCATGTCGACGTAGTGCGCGGCGCGGTTTGCGGGGCGGGCGGCGGGGTCATCGGCGAGTACTCGCATTGCTCTTTCAGCGCGCCAGGTACGGGAACATTCTTGCCTTCCGCCCAAACGAAGCCCTTCTCCGGCGCGAAGGGACGGGTCAATAAAGAGTCGGAACGCCGCCTGGAGATTCTCGTGCCGGGTTCGCGGCTAGACGCCGCACTTGCCGCTTTGAACGAGTCTCATCCCTACGACGAAGCGGCTTACGACATCGTGAGCTTGGAAAATATCGACCCGGAAATTTCGCTCGGCTTGCGGGGCACGCTCCGGAAACCGATGAAACTTGACGCCTTCGCCGAACACGTTCGCGCGGCCTTGCGGATCGCCCATGTCCGAGTCGTTGGGCCAGCGGCGAAACCCATCGAGAGCGTGGCCATCATGGGAGGGGCGGGCTGCGGAAGCACACCGCAAGTCCCCGGCGATATCGACGCCTACGTCACGGGCGACATCAAATACCACGAGGCGGTAGACGCCAACGAGCGGGGCCTGGCCCTCATCGACGCGGGGCATCACGGCACGGAAAGATGGATCGTCCCGGCCCTGGCGAAATTCTTGCGCGCCTCCGTGAAAGGCCTGTGCGCCGTCGCGTATATGGAACCTGACCCCTACCGGATCGTGGCAGGCTAGTCCATGCCCGTCGATTCGCTCAGCCTATCCACGCGAAACGTCGGGGAAACGGAAACCCTCGGCAAGGCCTTCGCCGCGCTCCTTCCCGAGGGCGCGCTGGTCGCTCTGATTGGCGAGTTGGGCGCGGGCAAGACCTGTTTCGTCCGCGGTGTTGTTTCCGCGCACGGCGAACCGAACGCAGTATCGAGCCCCACCTTTACGCTCGTCAACGAGTATCCGGGTGCGGTCCTCGTCCGTCACCTTGACCTCTATCGCCTTGGCGGCCTTGAAGAGATCGTCGATCTCGGCTACGAAGAATTATTCGACCCGCGCGAGGGCGTCACGCTGGTCGAGTGGGCCGAAAAGGCCGAAGGCCTGCTCCCCGCCCAGCGCGTCGATGTCCGGCTCGAACATGTTCAAGAGGACGAACGCCGCATCGAGATCGTCAACCGCTCCCTGCTCCAGCCCGCCTGGCGGGAACGGCTGTCTTCGCCCGGCCTGAAGTTGTAACGTGACGGTCGACAAAGAGGCATCTCCGCGTACTCCGCGGAGATGTTTTCGTGTTGGCCTTGCGCTTTGGCTGTCTGAACGGACTAGTGGACCGATTCGCGATTGGCGGCCATTATCTGTTCGGGAAAGCCAACTCCCTTCACGTCATCTTGAACGAAGTGAAGGATCTCTTCGACCGAAAGACTCAACATTAGCAAGCGATTCGTAGCTCACATGCAAGCGAGAAGATAATGTCCCATCAGGTCGAATCAGACCACTAGGAGTTTCGGGGGATGGAAAGAAGGCCTACTCGGCCGTGGCGGGCCGAAGCCGTCCGAAGCTCGTGATTGTCGATCTGCCGGACTCGTTTTAGCCCGTGATCGTTCCCGAACAACGCTCGATCAAGGACCGGAAATCCTGGGATTGACCCGCGGTGGCTTCTATCATGATTCGGTGGCGGGCGTCGCCGATTCGGCGGCTGAGGTCCAGTTCCCCATCGTATACGCTGCCGGCCGCCGCAAGGAGTTGTTCGTGGACTTGTCCATTCGTTTCCTCGTCGTTTGGCGCGTGAAGGCGGTCGTTCACGATGAAGAGGAACTTTCCCGAATCGAATTCGAGGCGGCCTTCAAATTCCGGCTCTTGCTGCAATTCGACGCAAGCCGTGAAGGCGTATTTCATGCACAACTTCATCCGCTCTTGCAGCGAACCGTCGAGCGGTTGCTTTTGATGAAACAGAAGCCCCATGCGCCCCTCACCGTAGTCCACACTCACGTTGTGTTCGTGTGCGACGAGAATAATGCCCGGCCCGTTGTGGATGTGGCTGTAGTCGGCCACGTCGATGAGCGCGCCGGGAACCGTATGTTTCTGAATCCAGCGCTGAAGCACCGGCATGAAGTCATACGGCGGAATGTCTTCGCCTTTCTTGACGAAGACTTTGATGTCCATTTGTTCTAAACCCTGCATGGGGCAATTCGTCCTTATCTTTATCGTTAAAAGCGGCGGCGTCCGGTCATGCGCTGCCAAGGGGAACAACAACGGAAGTTGTATCCCAACGGAACAGCAAATCAGCGCCTTCGCTCGCGTCGTCAAGTGCTATCGTAAAATACTCGAGGCCTATACCCAATTCTTCGACCGGCGCCTCGACCCGGAGAACGTCCATGCCGGCATCGTAATCGAACGCTCCCCATTGGTCGGCGTTCTCGTTCAGAATAACCGTCCACGATTCCTTCGCGGGAACTGTGAACAAGCCATAGGTTCCGGCGGCGAGCCGTTGGCCCCCAAAAGTGATCTCCCGATCCACCGAGAAGGTCGTCGCTTCGTTTGCGCCGGTTCTCCACACCTCGCCGTAGGGAACCAACCCGCCAAAGATCACGCGCCCCTTACGCTGCGGCTGACAGTATACAATCTCAATCTCCGCGCCTCCGACGATGGCAACGACGGTATTGGTCGGGCTCGGCCGTTCGGTGAAATATATTAGCGAGATGATGGCAATGTCGCCAACAAGAATGATGGCAATCACGCCGAGAATCGTCGCGTGCTTTCGCATCGAGTTCTCCGGCCGGACCTAAGCGGGCCCAGCAGAGATTTCCTGCTGTAACCGGTTCTGGCAGGCGTGCGCGGCCTCGATAAATAGTTGCGCCTCTTCGACTGCTTGCCGCGCGGCATCGGGTGTCACCGCGCCGCCATCCCGCTCGTGCCGCCGAAAGAGGTAATTGGCGAATTTTCCCTTGGCGAATCTGTCGTAGAACAGCTCCGTGTCATAGAAGCGCTTGCGGAACTCGGACACGATAGCGTCTGGGGTGTTGGGCACGTCGAGAAACTCTGTCTTGACGAGCGCCATCGCGGCGGACACCATGGCCTGATACGCCATCTTGTCCGCTGCTTCCATCTGGTTTTCGTCGAGAAGGATCTGCGCTTCAAATGCTTCACGCTCGGCGGAAGCGAGGTTGAAATCAACGAGGGAGATGACTTCGCCCGCGCATTCGCCCACACCGCGGTCGCCGTGCGTGTATTCTCTCGGGTCGCCCCAATCGGAGTAATACGATGGATCTTCCTCGTAAGCCGGCACATGCATGAACGGTTCCAACATGGCCTTCAGCTCACGCTTGCCGAGGCGCGTGATGTAATCCTGAAAGCTGTCGCCCTTCGTTCGCTCGTCCGTGTAACGCTTCGTAATCAGGTCTACAACCGCGGGTATGTTCTTCGACGGAACGGCGGCGACGCCGAGCCCGTAAGCGCCGCCGTTCTCTTCCCACTTGCCGCCCAGGATGATTTGGAAGTGGGGAACGGAACGGCCTTGAATGTTCCGGTTGACGCCGTAGAAGCCGATGTCGGCGATGTGGTGCTGCCCGCAGGAGTTGAAGCAACCGCTGATCTTGATGTGCAGGTCGCCGATGGCTTCATCCAGTTGGGCGTTCCGTTCGCGCAGACGCCGGCGCAGCTCGGCGGCAAGGCCGCGGCTCGACGATATACCCAGTTTGCATGAGTCGGTACCAGGGCACGCGGTAGCGTCGACGATGGTGCCGGCGCCGGACTCGTTCAACCCGATGACGCTAAGTGCGCGGTAAAGATCCACCACGTCTCCCTGACTCACCCACCGACAGAGGAAGTTCTGGTCGACAGTGGCGCGCACGGTATCGCCGCAGTATTTCCGGGCGATGTCGGCGAGGCCCCGCATCTGCGTGGCGGAAAGATCGCCCAAGGGCAATGTAACGCTGACCGCCGCGTAGCCCTTCTGCCGCTGGTCGTAGACGTTAGTCTCTCGCCAGAGTTCATAGCCCTCGGGCAGGTCCGCACCGTCCGGCGTCGTGGCCGGCTTCAACGGCTCCTCCTTATACGCCGCGAGAGTATCGATATAGGCGGTCCACTTCGGATCCTCGGGCAGGATGGCCTTCTCCTTGAGAACCTCCTCGCGGAAGGCCTCGAGGCCCATCTTCTTCACGAGGAACTTGACGCGCGCACGCGCACGATTCTCCTTTTCGCCCAAGCGCGCGAAGACCCGCCCGATCGCGTGCGCCAGCGGAAGCAGTTCGTCTTCGGAGACGAACTCGTCGAACACCTTGGCGGGAAACGGCACGGCGCCCAGCCCGCCGCCGACGTAGAGCGTAAACCCGCGCTGGATCTTTCTGTCCACTTCCCGCTCAACCGCAAGCGCTCCCAAATCGTTCATATTCGTCAGGCCGCAGGCGTGGTTGCGGCAACCGGAGAAAGCGATCTTGAACTTGCGGCCGAAGCCTAACTGATCGGGGTGGCCCAGAAAGAACTTGGACATAGCCCTGGCGTAGGGCGTGACGTCGAATACCTGATCGGTGCAGACGCCCGCGTAGGGGCACGCGGTGACATTTCGCACGGTATTTCCACAGGCCTCGGCGGTCGTAATTCCCACGGCGGCGATGCGCCGCATCACATCGGGCGTGTTTTCGATATGGACGTAGTGCATCTGAAGATCTTGGCGTGTCGTGACATGCAACACACCCACGGAGTATTCCTCGCACACCTCCGCCAAGACGTCTATCTGCTCCGCGGTTAGGCCGCCGTACGGAATCTTCAAGCGCGACATCCCAGGCGCGTCGAAGAAAGTCTCTGGGCCCTTGGTGATATCGCGCGGGAAGTTAATCTTCTGCGTCTGGATGCCGTCATGCCGCTGGCCATTGTCGTAGCGCTGACCGTAGGCGCCGCGGCGAAGGCGGGTTTCGGCGAAAATCTTCTCGTCGAGTTTGCCCTCCCTGCGCAGCCGAATCTGATGATCGAAGATATCGATCTCGCGCGCCAGATCTTCCGCCGTCGAATCGCCAAGCTTCTCTTTCCAGGATGTTGCCATGACACCACCTTTTGATGTTGTTTCCACGGAGGGGACTTGTCCCCATCTAAACGTACTCGCCTCGAATCCAGAAGAGGAGAGGGCGAGCGCGCCCAGGATGAAATACTTCTACTATTTCTCTCGTTCCCACGCAGGAGCGTGGGAACGAGGCGATCAATCTACTAGTACTTGGGCACGGAGGAATCGACGAGGTCGGACCACGCCAATATACCGCCTTCCATGTTGAGTACGTGTTCGTAGCCCATGTCCTTCAACATGACCTGAGCCTTCGCACTGCGCCCACCCATCTTGCAGTGGACAACGATGTCGGCGTCCGGGTTGAGTTCGTCGAGCCGCGAATCGATTTCACTCAAGGGAATGAGCACCGAGCCGTCGATTCGGCATATGTCGTACTCGTGTTGCTCGCGCACATCGACCAAGATGAAATCGTCGCCCCGATCCAAATGAGCTTTCACTTCGGGAGCGGTAATCGAGCCGTTTTGACTCAAGGCCGCCTCCTGCTCTTGGGCTTGCGGGATTCCGCAGAACTCCTCGTAGTCGATCAGTTCGGTAACCGTCGGATTCTCTCCACAGATGGGGCAATTCGGATCCTTGCGTAGCTTCAGTTCCCGGAAGGTCATCGCCAGCGAGTTAATCAGCATCAGGCGCCCCAGCAGGGATTCGCCTTCGCCCAATAGAATCTTGATGCCTTCGGTCGCCTGGATAAGCCCAACGAGGCCAGGCAGAATTCCCAGCACTCCGCCCTCGGCGCAACTGGGCACCATGCCCGGTGGCGGCGGCTCGGGGTACAGGCAGCGGTAGCAAGGCCCCTTTTCCGCGTAGAACACCGACGCCTGGCCTTCAAAGCGGAAGATGCTTCCATACACGTTCGGCTTCTTGAGGAGCACACAGACATCGTTCACCAGATAGCGCGTCGGAAAATTGTCCGTGCCGTCAATGATGATGTCGTAGTTTTTCGCGATCTCCATCGCGTTCTCCGAGGTGAAGCCCGCCTCGTAGGTCTCCACCCGCACATGAGGATTCAGCGCGACGATCGACTCTTTCGCGGATTCGATTTTCGAGCGGCCCACATCGTTTGTGGTGTGGATGATCTGACGCTGCAAGTTCGACTTGTCCACCACATCGAGATCGACTAGGCCGAGGCGTCCGACGCCCGCCGCTGCGAGGTAGAGGGCCAACGGCGAGCCAAGCCCGCCCGCACCGATAAGCAGAATGCTCGAGGCCTTGAGTTTCTTCTGCCCTTCCATACCCACTTCGGGAAGGATCAAGTGGCGGCTAAACCGTTCGATCTCGTCGTTGGACAGATCGACCCCTTCGGTGGATATATCGAGGATCCCCGTGCCACCGGCCACGGCCGGCACGAGCGTAATCTCGTCGCCTTCGACGACCGCCGTCTCGTCGAGATTCAAGGAGCGAATGTTCTCGTCCTTCACGTATACGTTGACGAAATTGCGAAGGACGCCATCGTCGGTAAAGAGATGGGTCTTGAGCGTCGGAAACTCGTCGGCAAGATTCGACAACACTTCTCCCACCGTCCCCCCGCCAAGCTCGACGGAGTCGGTGTTGTCCGCGTACTGCCGCAACGCAGTCGGTATAAAGACTTTCACTGGCATGCATCTGCTCCTCTGGCCCGCTTCGCTAACGGTGGGCCCGCGCAACCTGGTGGCCGCGGCGTTAACTCCGTTCGACGATGTCCTCTTCTCCAAAGGTCTGGCGATCTTCCTGCAATACCCACGATGTCATCGCGTCGGCCTCGCCCGACTTGATGGCAACAATCACGTAGGAATACCACGGCCACGCGTGCTCCAAATCGTACTGTGACGGCCGCGCCGGGGCATCCGGATGCGAATGGTAGAACCCAATAATATCCAAGTCCTTCTCACGGGCCGCCTTCTCGCCACGCATAAAAGCTTCCGGCGTTATAAGGAAACGATTATATTGCGCCTTGTCTTCCCTGTCATTGTCGGCGCTTTTCAATTCCTCCACGCGCCGGGAGTCGCCATCCACCTTGCCCAGCATGAACCCGCAGCATTCGTTCGGAAACGCCGCCTCGCCATGGCCGCGAATCGCCTTCACATCAGCCGCCGAAATTTCTATCGCCATCAATCCGTCTCGTCCCAGAACTGAAAATCAAGGTACTTGTGGCCGCTATCGGGCAACACCGTCACCACCGTTCCCGAAGTCAGATCGTGCGCCACCTGAAGCGCCGCCGTCACAGCCGCCCCCGCCGAAGGCCCGGCGAGAATACCCTCTTCACGCGCCAGCCGCCGCACCATTGCCTGCGCGTGTTCCGTCTGGATCCAAATATTATCGTCAGCCAAATCGTCCAAATAAATTTCGGGGACCAGCGCCGTCGGGAGGTGCTTCATCCCCTCCAGGCCATGCATGGGAGAATTCGGCTGAAAGGAGATAAGTTTAATGTTTTCATTCATTCCTTTCAAGAACGCGCCGTTGCCTCGGAACGTGCCCGTCGTGCCGAGCCCCGCAACAAAGTGCGTGACCTCTCCACCCGTCTGCCGCCAGATTTCGGGACCGGTCCCGTTGTAGTGGGCCATCCAATTCGCGTCGTTGCTGTATTGGTCAGGATAGAAGTGCGCATCGGAGTCCGCTTCATAGATGCGAATCGCTTCCTCGATCGCCCCGTCGGTCCCGAGAGTAGGATCCGTCAACACCAATTCCGCCCCATACGCCTCCAAGATCCGCTGCCGAATCGGGCCGATGTTCTTCGGAACCGTCAGCTTCACCCTATACCCCATCGCCGCGCCAATCATCGCGTAGGCAATACCCGTGTTGCCCGAAGTAGCATCCAGCAACACCTTGTCCTTCGTCAGCCGCCCAGTCTTCACGCCATCCAGCACCATGTTCAGCGCCGGACGATCCTTCACCGACCCGCCAGGGTTAAACCATTCCGCCTTAGCAAAAATCCGAACCGGAGCAACCTCCTCAGAAATCTTCGACAACCCCAGCAACGGAGTATTGCCAACCGACTCGATAATACGAATCGCCCGCTCCGAAAGCCCATCGGGCAACGGCGCAGAACTCTGAGATTGAAACTCCCCGGCCATAGAAAATATTCTAAAAACGATAAGTTAAGTCAGGATTAGATGGATACTCGCATATTGTGCCTGAATAATGGGGAGAAAGGCAAATGCCCATACACAGAATTGACCTGAGAGCCAATGCTCACTGCAGAAGATTGAGTATGTGCGCTCAGGCGCGCTGACTTTGCGGGCACACACACCGCGCTCTTCCCTTTCAGATACCCCATGGTCATGGCCACGCTGTACCTGGGTGGAATGCTCAGCAGCATGTGGATGTGGTCGGGCATGGCATTGCCTTCGACCAGTCCGATTTCTTTCTGTCGGCATAGCTCTCGCATGAGTTCCCCAATTCGCCTGCGCAACTTCCCGTAAAACTCCTTATGGCGATACTTTGGTACAATCACCACATGGTAGAGGCACTCCCATCTCACATGGGCTTGGCTTTGCCAGTCTTTCGTAACGGTCCTCCTTGGTCCCAAGGGGCCGTCCTCAGGGAGGACCGTTTATCATATACCGACGCCGGAACGGCAGAGCCTAATGAATTCTCACTGGCAGAGCCGGTGGCTTAATGGTGAGTGAGTACCGTCCAGGAGTTCTCGCGATATTGGGACTGGCGTAGTGAAAATTCATATCGACGAATACCATCGCGGCCAACTTGGTCGATGGCGCCACGCTCACGCTAATCTTCGGGTTCTCTGACATGGACGTCAATTGAAACTTGCCCGTGCCAAACAGGCCCTTTAAGGATTCGAAGGAATTCCCAACCACGTAATCTAAGCACGTGCCAACACCTTGAGCGTACGAGTTCTTGTGATAGCTAAAATTGAAGCCGCAGGCGTCAACGGGTGTGTGCTCTAGGCAATCATCGAATACATGGTGGGTAATTTCCAGGAAGCTGTCGAACGCTTCCTTTGGCGGCTCGTCCATGATTGTTTCGATTTTCCAGTTGTATGCCAAGCATTGCACACGGAATTCCTTCGTCTGGAAAACTGAAGCCTGTGGAGTGCATATCAATAGTTCGTTATCTTCTGTTGCGCTTTGGGCCGCATCAGAAGAGATTGCGCCGACGCTCGAATACCAACTAGGGTGATGAATGGAAGGGTTCATCTGACCCAGGAGAACTATTGAGCTTGCTTTGTACTCGGTAGCCACGCCCAAACTATGTCACACTGCCCGCCAGATCAAAGTACCCGCCCCCGCATTCGCGAGATTCAAGCCACCGCACTCCAAATCCGCCAGTCATCCGACTTTTGATGGTCCGTTTTCAAAGGGGTCTTTCGTCTAACTCGACGCATCGTCCGCAAAGCGGCGCGATGCGGGCTACGGCACACGCTCGAGAACGTACTCGCCGACACGGTCGATCGCTTGCTGCCCTTCCGGCAACATTGGGGCGAAGGCGTGCCACACGTGAAACATGTCTTCGCTCACCTCGATAGTCGAATCAACGCCGGCCTGCTCCGCCCGATCGTGCAGACGCGTCGAATCGTCCAACAGCGTCTCAATCGATCCGGCTTGGATGAGGAGCGGCGGAAGCCCGGCCAAATCCGCGTAGATCGGAGCCGCGAGCGGACTTCTCGGATCCGCGCCGCCAAGGTAGGCCCCCGCCATTTCGCCCAACCCTTCGAAACGCACCATCGGATCGACGTTGGCATTTGACGTCATCGAGTCGCCGATTCCTTCCAGGTCTACCCACGGCGAGATGCAGACTCCCGCGGCGGGCAGGGGCGTACCGGCGTCGCGGAGGCTGACCATGGCCGCAACGGCCAGTCCGCCGCCCGCCGAATCGCCTCCTACGACAACGCGCGCCCCATCCACGCCATGGTCCAACAGCCAACGGTACGCAGCGGTGGCGTCATCGACAGCGGCCGGGAACGGATGTTCCGGGGCAAGCCGGTAATCGACGTTGAAGACTCTCGCTTTTGCCGCTCTCGCAATGCGCGCGACCAAATCCTGATGGCTCGTCAACGACCCCAGGAGATAGCCTCCGCCGTGCAGATATAAGACCACGCGATCCTCAACCGACTCCGGCGCGCGAACCCAGTGGGCAGGAACGCCCCCCGCATCGACTTCCTCGTACGAAGCGAAGCCGGGCCTGGGAAAAGCCTTGCTGTCCATGAATCTGCGCCGTTCTTCGAGCGTGGCCGGGGGTCCAGACGCGCTGTTTCGCAGCAGGCCCAGTACTTTGTCCAGTTCTTTGCTACCCATGAGCGATTTCCTTCTGTAGAAACTTTGTCTCGGACGTAAATGTAGCACAACTTGCCCCCGCCGCGAATTCGCATCGATCTAGGATGTCTTATATACTGCTCCGGTTGTCTGCGCGATTTGCAGGATTGGTGGGAGATCGCGAGGACCAGGAATTCTATCTCATATTGCGGGGAGGAGCGACCATGGATTTGTCAGGGAAGGTAGCGCTGGTTACGGGCGGAAACAGGGGGATCGGAGCTGGGTGTTCGCTGGCGCTGGCAAAAGGCGGCGCGGATGTCGCGTTCACCTACCGGCGGGACGAGGATTCCGCGAAGGAAACGGCGGCGGCCATCGAAGCGCTCGGTCGAAAGGCTATGTTCGTTCAGGCCGATGTGAGTAACGAAGAGGAAGCCAAAGGCGCGGTCGCTTCGGTTATCGACAAGCTGGGGAAGGTCGATTTCCTTATCGCAAACGCTGGCGTCGCGTCCCGGGGGAACACGGTCCGCGACACGCCGACCGAGGAATTCCGCAGGCTCGTGGACACGCACGCCTTTGGCGCGATCTGGGTGAGCCAAGCCGTAATCGACTCGATGCGCGAACAGGGCGACGGCCGCATCGTCTTCATTTCGTCCACCGCGACGAAGAACCATTCAGCCCGCAGCGCTCCGTACACCGTTGCCAAGGTAGCGATGGAAGCCGTGGCGAAGGCCCTCGCGCTTGAGGAAGGGCCAAACGGCATTCGCACGAATATCGTCGGACCGGGCCTGGTCGAGACCGAGATGGGCCGGCGCCTGACCAAGGCGCACGGAGGCGACATCGATAAAATGCACGCCACCCATCCCTTCGGCCGTGTGTGCCAGCCCGAGGACATCGCGAATGTCGTCGCCTTTTTGTGTTCGGACAAGGGTTCGTACGTCAATGGGCAGTTGATCTACGTCGATGGCGGCGGGTTCATTCGCAGGTAGAAAGCCGTTACGCGCTCATATTCATGTCGCTCGACTCAGCCCAAGCGACCGCGCGTAAGCTGAAAGCCTGACCAATAAGTAAGCCACGAGTTCTGCGGGTGGTTGCTGACTCGGTTAGATGTTTGGGCCAGGACGCAAAGTTCTACATCATTCCTACGTGTCCCGGCAAACGACGTGCGGCGCGGCCAAGGGCGGTTCGCCGCAATGGACGGCGAGGATCTGGAAGACCTCGTCGTGGCCTGCGCAGATGGCGAAACGTCCATCCCGTCCCAACTTCATGGGGCCAAAGCCTCGGAAACTCCGCAGGCATTGGCCGGTTTGCACATTCCATATTTTCACGGTGCCAAGGCGGGTAGCGGACAGGGCAAAACGCCCATCTTCGCTGGTGCAGGCGCTCTGTATGGCCCATCTTCTACAGTTGGGCTCTGATTTTGCCTGATTTTACGTTGTAAGTCCTTTGTTTTCAACGGTCGTGGTTTTTGAAGGTTCAAAATGTAGTGCCACACTTTTTGAAGTTCTTCTTGACATAAAGCCAAGTATT